>Ga0137367_10003179_pt1 | contig 13278 bp, 15 predicted proteins | sample SagtaG_14_FD_104939 | JGI IMG/M metagenome (GOLD analysis project Ga0137367, IMG submission 104939) | Vadose zone soil microbial communities from Sagehorn Ranch, Mendocino, California, USA - Sage1_L_80_16 metaG | ecosystem: Environmental > Terrestrial > Soil > Vadose zone | place: USA... | reverse complement strand
GCGGGCCCAACATTAGCAGTTGGGACAGCCATGATAGCCACTTTTCCTACTGCGAGACCGATCAACGCGCCCAGCACCAGTAGTGGAGCGAATATTCCGCCTGGAACACCAGTGCCGTAACTAGAGATCGTTAGGAGAAAGCGCGTCAGAAACCAAGCTGGAATCGCGAACAAAGCAATTTGACCGCCCAAAGTCAATTCGGCGAGAGGGTGCCCATTTCCAATTGCATTGGGAGCAAACCAGCCAATCAATCCTATGATTGCACCGGTAATCGCTGCTGCAACAAGTCTGTTTTTTACACGTCCGTAGAAATTGAGGGAAGCAACTAAGCCGCGGTTGAAGGCAACACCCAACAAGCCAGCTACAATTCCCAAGATCGCAAACGCGGGCAGCGTAGCCAATGGCGGCGTCGGATATTTGGTGACCGAAAAAACGGGGAATGGATCGGCTCCAAGCCGTGCCACTACGTCGGCCACTGCGGCGGCAAGGAACGCGGTGCCAAAGACGACTGGATGGAAATCGCGTTGTACCTCTTCAAGCACAAAGATGAGTCCGGATAAGGGAGCATTGAAGGCCGCGGCCAGTCCCGCACCAGCGCCAGCCGCGATCAGAGTCAATCGTTCGCGCGGCGACACCTTCAAGCCCTTCGAAATAGCGTCGCCAACTGCACCACCCATTTGCACTGTTGGACCTTCGCGTCCAAGAACCAGTCCGCCTCCAATCGCCAACAGACCTGCAAAAAATTTGACAGGCAGAACGCGGGACCATTCTAATTTTCGTATGCGTTGTAGGACAGCTTCAAGATGAGGAATACCGCTGCCGCTTGTCTCTGGCGCGTAACGCCGAACCAGGGCAAGAGAAATTACAGCGCCACCGGCACTGAACAATATTGGAAATATCCAGCCCCATAATGGTTGTTCATGCGCCCTCGTGATGAGAAGATTTCGCAGGGTATCCGCCGCAGATAAGGCATCTCGAAAAAGAACAGCTACAAGCCCTGCACATAACCCTATCAATGCAGCCAATGGAAACAGGCGTCGTCTTTCTTGGCGAAGATAGAGATATTCCTGAACCTCAGAATTTGCTAATTCGCTTTCCGCTTTAGTTGGATGTTCTTCCTTCATTATTTAACTCTTAAACTCTAACGCACACTTTATTATAAATCTTTCAGAGGTCACATTTTATTATGGCTTACTGTTTAGATTCCTTTATACAAATTGAGTCATCTTTACGACCGCATTCGCATGTGCTCCAATCTGGCAACTCCTGCGGATGGTTCCCACAAAATATGATCAATCTATATTATCAAGAATAATATGAATTCCGCAAGTGTGCAGAGTTTTAATGTAGATCGGGGCTTTGGCTAGTTATTCTGTCTGCAGGCCACAACCCACACCGGGTTCCATGATGAGATAACGCGGGCGGGTGGGATCCGCTTCCATCTTGTGGCGAAGTTGACCGACCAATGAAGATGTGCAAGTGCGGATGGCACTCTAGTCAAGATTGGAACTCTTGAGGGGGCGTGCCGGTTCAGCCAGAATCACCTTCTGATAATGATAGGCATATAAGCTGAATTTCATACTTGAAAGCGAGGCGATTGGCCCTCTGAACCGATTTTTCAGAAGCCTATTTCGTAATACAACTGTGCCCTTTTAACAAACATCATTAATTTGGAGATTTGACACAGCCTCTAAAACGTTGTATTCTTTCCATCATGCAAGCCAAGGATGCAAAATTGTATGAGATGGCGTTAGTGAATTTGCTCCGCCAGCGGGATGAAACGGCTTTCACTCAATTAATCGAACAATATCATGCTTCCCTCGTTCGTCTGGCATCGATTTATGTACAAGATATCACGACTGCCGAGGAAATCGCCCAAGAAACATGGTTGGCGGTTTTGCAGGGACTGGATCAATTTGAAGGTCGATCAAGTCTGAAAACCTGGATTTTCACGATTCTAACGAATAAATCCAAAACGCGCAGCCAGCGGGAGAAGCGGATAGTTTCCTATGCTGATTTGGAAGGAGCGACTGAAATCCAGCCGACAATGGACTCGAAGCGCTTTAGAGATCCGTTAGCGGAGGACTGGCCGAATCATTGGGCGCCAAGTTCTGCCCCCGTTTCCTGGATGGGAATCCCGGAAGACATCTTCCTTTCACAAGAAACCCTAGACTTGGTCCGCCAGACTATTGATGAATTGTCCGACAGTCAGCGGCTGGTGATCACTCTTCACGATCAAGATGAAATATCTACGCAAGAAATTTGTAATATATTGGGGATTTCCGAGACTAATCAAAGAGTGCTTCTCCACCGTGCCCGAGCCAAAGTGCGCCAGGCATTGGAAAACTACTTTCAAGTGGAGCACTAATGGATGATGAAATGACCTGTAAGGAACTTGTGGAACTGGTAACTGAGTATTTGGAGGGCACCCTAGCTGAAGATCTGCGGGCGAAAATGGAGGATCATTTATCTCGATGCGATGGTTGCACCCATTATCTGGAGCAAATGCAGCAGACGATTCGTTTGACGGGACGCGTTCGGGAGGAAAGCCTTACTTCCCAACAGCGCGACGATTTGTTGAGACTATTCAGAGATTGGCAGAAGAATTGATACCCCAGCCATAGAATTGGGCGCTGTGACGCTGGTGCGTGTCACAGCGCTTTTTTGTTGTAACAAATCAGAATTCTCCGAGACTATATTAGAAAACAAGGATAAAGCCTGTATGGATTTAGAAATGGTTGCGCGTACCATCCAATTGATCATTGCTCCGGCAGTGATGATCACCTCGTGCTGTATCTTCACGAATGGCTTGCTCGCACATTATGCATCCATTGGCGAAAGGTTACGTGTGACAGTGCGCGAGCGGGTCGATTTGCTCAAGGAAGCAGAAGTAAACTCACGACATAGTCCTGCGACCGAAGGGAATGTTGAAGGATCAGGCTTGATCGTACAGGAAAGACTTGAAGACATTGACTTCCAAATCCCGAACCTATTACGCCATCATCTCTTCGTGAGAACATCGCTGGCAGGAACTTTTATCGCAATTGTTGTCTACATCTTGGATATGTTCGTGATTGCCTATTCCGTTCTTTCAAATCGAACTGGTTTCTACAGCGCGATTCCGGTTGTTTTTCTGCTAGGGGTTGCCTCTCAATTAATCGGGGTGTTGTACTCAGTGATTGATGCCTTCATGTCCCACAAAATCTATGCGTACGAAACTCGTCACGCGATGTCGCTGGAAAAAACAAGTCCAGAGCACATGAAAATATGAACAATATCCATGATGAATCCTGGTGGCCATCCCGCTATGGTAAAGATGATCAAGCCGGCTCGCTCAACATGGGACAATCTATGATTTGGGTCGTGTGCTGCATGCGGATGTGCCTTGGTTTGAAGGGGGTACTGGCAGCAAACTTTGATTAGTAGCTCCCATATCATTAATCCGCGTCGACCTGACAGTTCCGCTAACGGCTGGGGACAAAATAGCATCAACTGGATCACAGAGTTGGTGAGTGGAACCATGCAGATCGGTACACATTTGGATGCGTTGAATCATCTTCAAATCGGCGATCGCTTCTATAACGGATTTCAGACACGTGAAATAGTCGAAGAGTGGGGAACAAATAAGCTAGGGATTGAGAGTGTGCCGCAAGTCCTCACGCGCGGTATTTTGGTTGATATCGCGCGTTATCGCGGTGTAAGCCAAATGCGAGAAGGCGAAGTCATCACGCCGGGAGAGATCGAAGGTGCTCTCACCTCACAGCGCGTTCATGTGGAACCCGGTGTTGTGTTGCTCATTCACACCGGTTGGGGGTCATTGTGGGATCTAGATCCCATCCGTTATACGGCGGGAGAACCGGGGATTGGCATCGATGCAGTCAAGTGGCTGGTCGAGAATCGCGTCGCAATGACTGGCGCGGACACCTGGAGCTATGGTGCTGTACCTGGAGAAGATCCACAACGCCCGTTTATTGTCCCGCAAACTCTCAATGCAAAATATGGTTTGTTCATTATGGAAAATCTGGATACCCATCTCTTAGCCGAGGAAAAAGTGTATGAATTTATGTTCGTACTGACCCATTACAAGACACGCGGGTCTACGGCGGCTTGGGTTTCACCTATCGCCGTTATATAATGAAAACCACCGATTCGTTGAGAACATGCTTTTAGAATCACGGATTGCTGCCGTAATAATTTCTTAATAATATTAATACGAAAAACACCTTACAATTAACAGATAAACATTATCGGTAATGGAGCAAAATCGTGTCATCCAACACACCTGCTTTGGTGCTCAATACACATAAAAGATTTTCATCACTACTGCCCGAACAAAAATTCTTGCCTGCTGAGTATCGTCTCCCTGAAGAAAGCCCTCGGGGAGCTACAGTAACTGGGGGACCAAAGGTGGTCTTTATTGAAGTCACCAATCGTTGTAATTTACTCTGTGAAACCTGTCCTCATACATACTTCCAGCGCGAGCCGCTTAAATCTCTTTCCTTGCAAGAATTTATCCGTATTGCCGAACAGTTTCCTCAGATGAAGAGGGCGCTATTGCACGGAATCGGAGAACCTTTGCTCAATCGAGAACTGCCGGAAATTATCAAGTATCTGAAGGGGCGAGATGTCGAAGTCATCATTAATTCCAATGGGACGTTATTAACACCAGACTGGCAAGAAAAATTGATCGAAAGCGGCTTGGATCAATATCGCTGTTCCATCGACGGTGCAAAAGACGAGACGTACGCCCGTATCCGGGGTGCGAACCTCCTGCCCAAATTGAAGCAAGGCTTGGGAGGTCTGGTCAAAGCGAAGGAGCGCCTGGGGGCGAAAAATCCATTGATCTCGATTTGGTGCGTGGCGACCCGCGAGAACCTTCAGGAATTGCCAGATTTGTTGCGACTGGCTGCACAGCTTGGAGTTCCAGAAGTCTATATGCAGCGCCTTGTTTATTTTGCGACAGAACCAGAAAAACAATATGGAATGGCGCGCAATGAATTGACCTTTTTCGGAAAAGATGAAAACGACGAGGACAGAATTATCGAAGAATGCACAGTGCTGAGTCGTGAACTGGGCATCAACTTTCTCGCTTCGGGAGGCCGGGATCCGATCAACAGCTTCGCCGCGGCTCGACCCTCCGATTTCACTCCCTGGCAGGCGTGCATGCGCCCGTGGACCACTGCGTATGTCACCGCCAATGGAAATTGCCTGCCGTGTTGTATCTCTCCTTTTGCAACCGATGAGTACGCGAGTCTGATTTTAGGCAACTTATTCGAGCGCCCATTCAGCGAAATCTGGAATGAGAAGAGTTACCAAAAATTCAGGATAGATTTACTGAGTGACCATCCCCACAAAGCCTGCGCAAGTTGCGGCGTATATTGGAGCCTCTAAAGTTTATTAGGAGAAATGAGCTATGAATACCACGCAAACGCTTTCATATCTTGATAGTTTGGAACCGGTCGCGGTTGAAGTGATTCGTCCCGCGGCTGCCGAGATCGATCAAAGCGGGGCATTTCCACGTGCTGCCATGAATGCCTTCAGTCAGGCTGGGCTACTCGGTCTGATCAGCGCACAGGATGTAGGCGGCAGGGGCGAGGGATTACGCGCCGCCGCGCTTGTCATCGAGCGCGTTGCTCAGGAATGTGCGTCCACCGCGATGGTGCTCTGTATGCACTATGCTGGCACAGCGGTTATTGAAGTCCATGGTCCACTGTCCGTTCGAAAAGCGATTGCGGAAGGAAAACACATTACTACGTTAGCGTTTTCGGAGAAAGGCTCACGCAGTCACTTCTGGGCCCCCACGAGTACAGCCACCGCTCATAATGGCACTGTTCATTTGGATGCTGCCAAAGGTTGGGTCACTTCTGCAGGCGAGGCGGATAGTTATGTGTGGTCGAGTCTACCTATCGCTGCGGAAGGGACTAGCACAATCTGGCTTGTACCCGCCAGCACAGCCGGGCTCTCGGTGGCTGGAGCCTTTAATGGCTTGGGATTGAGAGGCAATGCTTCCAGCCCCATTAATGCGAAGCACGTTGCTCTCGAGCGAACAGCGATGCTCGGGCAAGATGGCGGTGGATTCGACATCATGATGTCGATCGTCCTGCCCTACTTCCAAATTATGAACGCCGCGTTTTCGATCGGCACTATGGAAGCAGCCACGCGCAAAGCCGCTGAGCATGTCGCTGGGACGAAATTCGAGCATTTAGGGAGTGGCTTGGGTGATTTGCCAACCGTGCGCGCCTATCTTGCACGCATGCGCATTAAGACTGACATGGCACGCGCCCTGCTGCTCGACACGCTCGATGCTATCGAAAAGGGTCGCGCCGATGCTATGCTGCGAGTCCTCGAGGTGAAAGCCGCGGCAGGCGAGACATCTACAGAAGTCACGGACTTGGCAATGCGCGTGTGTGGTGGCGCGGCGTTCCGCAAGGATGTTGGCGTCGAACGGCACTTCCGCGATGCGCGCGCCGCAACGGTCATGGCCCCCACTACCGATGTGCTCTATGATTTCATTGGCAAAGCTGTCTGTGGCATGCCACTTTTTGGTTGAACGAAACGCGAAGAGGAGAAGTTATTCATGGGCAAACAAACAGACGAATTAGTACAAATGCTTATTTCCTCCCTCAGTGAAACATTGGGAGTCCTGGCGCATCTCAGCGATGCCGAGTTGGATAATCTCTCCGAGCATCCCTGTGCGATGGGCGGCACGGAGCGCGATCTGCTAACGCACAATATTGACCACGAGCAAATGCACACAGGGCAGATCTATGGTTTGCGCTACAGCATGAGAAAAATGCAAAAAGGTCAGGTGGATCGGGTAATGGCGGAAACGATTCGGGCGCGCGCTAACCTGATTGCTGCCTTAGTTGGGCTGGACGATCTCGATCTTGATCGCCAGGTTCCCGATGACAATTGGACGGTTCGCCAGATTGTCGAACATACCATTTATTGGGAGAGACATTCCATCGATGACATGGCAGAGCATAAGTTGAAATCGCGTTTGCCAGCCAACCGGGCGCGCTCGGGTGTCGATGTGGCAGATCCATTTGAAGGAAAACTGGTAAGAGAATAGATCCGCCTCTTCGGAACGAGGAGTCAACATGATCGATGAGAATTCAACTGAGCCTCTGATGACAGTAGTGTCGTCTTCCAATTCGCAAACACCACCAGCCTTCTTGTGGAAGCTCTGGATTTACACAAATTATGATTGCAACCTGAAGTGCTCATACTGTGTGGCGAAATCCGGCCCTAATGCGCCGCGTCGCGCATTAGGCTTAGAGAATGTGAAGCGATTGGTCAGTGAAGCAGTCGAATTAGGATTCGAACACATCTTCTTCACAGGCGGCGAGCCCTTCCTGCTTAACGATATTTACGAGATGCTGGCATATTCGTCTGCCCGCATCAAGACAACCGTGTTGACGAATGCGATGTTGTTACGCGGTGTGCGTCTTGAAAAGTTGTGTGCAATTGCAAACGACAATCTAATCGTGCAAGTGAGTCTTGATGGAGGCCGCGCTGAAGACCATGACGCGTATCGCGGTCCTGGCACATGGGAGAAAACCGTAGAGGGAATCAAACTTCTCCAGGAGGCGGGATTCCGTGTCCGGCTGGGAACAACCGAAACGCCGGTCAATTCCGCACATCTGGATAAATTGTGTGAATTTCACCGTTCCATCGGAATCCTGGATGAAGATCATTTCATTCGACCTCTGGCAAAGCGCGGCTATTCGCGAGAGGGCTTGGAGCTAGGGATGGGCAATCTCGTGCCGGAAATTACCGTCAATCTCGACGGTGTGTTCTGGCATCCTTTATCTACCGATGCGGATATGCAGGTCAACAAGAAAATATTTCCGCTTGCGGCATCTGTGGAACGTATCAAAGAACAATTGCAAGCCATCGCAGTTACCGGCAATGTGCCGTTGATGACGTTTACCTGAGGCTGAAAATCTGGCTTCCGTGGGAAGCCATAATTAATGTCATTGCGAGCGGAGTGAAGCAATCTCCGCGTTGAATGAGGAGAGTCAAATGATTCAAGCATACGTTTTGATCGAAGCCGAACCGACCAGAGTACAGGACTTGATGAAGGAGCTGCCCGACATGGAACTTGAGGGTTCAGTGATCAAACAAATCCATGCGGTCACAGGGCGCTTCGACCTCATCGCTCTGGTAGAAAGCCCTGACCTTCAATCGCTCGGCAATTGAGTGACCACGGGTATTGCCGGCGCCGTGGGCGTCCGCCGAACTGAAACTTGCCTGATTGTGTGGTAGTAAACATCAAATCCATACTTCATATTTGGAATATCCTTGAAAATTGGTATTGTCATTCCAACGTATAACGAAGCGGAAAATCTGCCGAAGCTGATCCCCGCCTTAATGGCGCTCCCATTGGATTTATCTGTGCTGGTGGTCGACGATGACAGTCCAGATGGAACGGGTCGCCTTGCCGATGAATTAACTCGAACCATTGGAAAGCTGACAGTTCTTCACCGGTCCGGAAAGCTGGGTCTCGCATCGGCTTATTCTCAAGGATTTCGCTATTTCCTCGATAAGAGGATGGAAGCGATCGGCCAGATGGATGCAGATTTTTCCCATGATCCATCCATATTGGTCGACATGTCAAAGCGCTTGGAAAGCTGCGATATGGTCCTTGGATCTCGCTACGTTGAGGAAGGGAGTGTCGACGCGCGCTGGTCCTTTTGGCGGAGAACGCTCTCAGCATGGGGAAATCTTTATTCTGACAAAATATTGGGAATGCACTTTCGAGATGTGACGAGTGGCTATCGCCTATGGGGATCTGAAACGCTTCGAAATATGCCTCTTAGCCGTATCCAGTCGAACGGCTATGTCTTTCAAATCGAAATGGTATATCTTGCACATTGCTTGAAATACCGTATTACGGAAATTCCTATCCACTTTGCCGAACGTCAAAATGGAAGGTCAAAAATGTCATTTCAGATTCTCATCGAAGGAGTCCTACGTGTTTGGCAGATGCGTTTGATCTATCGTGATATTCAATCATCAAACCAGATCTTGCGATCAATGAGATCAACTGAGGAATTATCAAAGTCCCGATCGAATCCCTAATTGGAATAATACTATGCCCCCGAAACCTTGGAAAACTCTCTCCAGCCGTCCCGTTTACGAAAATCCCTGGACACGCGTACGAGAAGACATAGCAGAGATGCCAAATGGCAAGACCACAATCTATGGTGTGATAGAAAGCGGCGAATGCGTGGGTGTTCTGCCATTCATTGATGATCGGCATGTTGTGCTGGTTCGTCAATATCGTTATGTTTTCGGTGAAAACAACCGCTGGGAAATGCCAACCGGGGGCGTAGAGGCAGGTGAAACTCTGCTGGAAGCTGCTCATCGTGAACTGCGTGAAGAGATCGGATATGACGCATCGCAATTGAAAGAGATGAACACCTATTACACCAGCAAATCTGTGATGTACGAAATCGCGCATCTGTATATTGGTAGTCATTTGAGTCAAATAGAAGCAATACCTGATGAAACCGAATTCCTAGAGATAGAAGTATTCCCTTTTGATAAGGTGCTTGAATTGGTGCTGCATAGCGAGATTCGTGACAGCATGACCGTTCTAGCTGTGTTATACGCGGCGCGGCTGCTTCAGTTGTAACAAAACACCAGTTACAAAGACTATACGTCAATCATTTATTCACTCAATAAGTGCTATGGAGGATTCGATGAATAACCAGATGGTCATGTCTGAGAAGATTCGATTTGACATCCTAGGTCTCGTAGGGTTGTTGGTTGCCCGATTAATTTATGGCTATCTTTGGTACACCCAGTTACTGTGGAAATTGCCTCCCACCTTTGGGTGCCCCGCCAATTTTGCAGTCACCACTGATATTCACCACCGAACTTCAGGATTATGTGATTGGGTTGGGATCATGACTCTTTACTCCAAGATCCCTTTGCAGGCGTCTCTCGTAAAGCAATTCGTTGTGCCGAATATGTCGTCGTTTGGCTGGGTCGTCTTTCTGATGGAGGCGTTCGTCGCTGTCTCCATGATCTTTGGTGCGTTCACCCGCCTTGGAGGACTCGCCGCATTGATCCAAGGTTTGAATTTATATTTCGGTGTCACGCGTGCACCGGGCGAATGGTATTGGACATATGGGATGCTCTATACCCTCGGCTTGATCTTTCTGGCGGTCCCTGCTGGTCGGTTCTTTGGACTCGATGCTTTATTGCGCCCGCGTCTACAGGCGAGCGCAGATAAAGGCAATCGCCTTGCAAAAATTCTGCTCGCCTTCACATAACGAACAAAGATGACGCGTGCTACAAAATGGCTTCTTGCCATATTGGGTCTGTTGCTCATCGCTATCTATGTCGGCGCGTTAGAAGTTGGCGACCTTCGCAAACATACGGTTGCATTTGAATGGCTTTTCTTTTCCGCCTTCATGCTATATGGAGTCGCCTGTTTTGTTGCTTTACAATCTCAACAACTCGACCGGCGAACTCTAATTGGCATCGTTGCATTCGCGGCTTTGATGCAAGTCGTGTTGATTTTTTCTCGCCCCACTCTTGCGGATGACATGTATCGCTATGTCTGGGATGGCAGAGTACAGGCACAGGGCATCAGCCCGTATCGCTATCCGCCAAGCGCACCAGAATTACTTTCTTTACGCGATGAGGAAATCTATCCATCGATCAACCGAAAACCGATAGTGACAGTCTATCCACCGGCTGCTGAGGCGGCTTATTTGCTTCTCTGGCGAATCTGGCCCGATAACGTCCACTGGTTCCAAGCCGCAATGGCAGTTGGAGGTCTGTTAGCCGGTATCTTCCTGATGGGTTTGTTAAAAGACTTAGGGTATTCGCCAGCCCGCGCACTTATCTTCTTATGGTCGCCTTTACTGATCTTCGAAACCGCCCACGCCGCCCATATAGACGGGTTTGTATTACCGCTGCTGGTTGGAGCGTGGTGGGCGCGGGTGCGCGAAAAAGACGCATTGACCGGTTTCTTATTAGGTGCCGCAACAGCGATGAAATTCTATCCTGCTCTGCTTCTTCCCTTCCTATGGCGTCCCCAGGATTTGAAAGGCAAATGGACCATGCCGCTGACCTTTGCCGCTGCAGTCGGTACGTTCTATCTGCCGTATGCTCTGACCAGCCAAACCTCGGTTTTTGGTTACTTGCGGGGTTATTTCAAAGAAAAATTCAACATCAGTCCTCTTGTAGGCGTGTTGAATCATTTCCTGGATGCGATCCATCTAAACGTTCCATATCGCCTGATCGTACTATCCATGGGAATCATCCTGGTAGCCGCAATCTGGTGTATTTTCCATCCAGCGCCGAATGCGGAGGTTGCCTTGCGGCGTTGCATCTGGCCTATTGGCGTGGTTAGCCTGTTATCACAAGATCTATTTGCATGGTACATGCTGTGGCTGCTTCCATTGATCGCAATCTTTCTTCAGCCATCCATCATAAAGTGGAAGATACTTACTCTTCCGAAAATTGATGCCTGGACAGGCTGGTGGCTGTTCTGCGGATTGGTGGGATTGTCCTACACGTTCTTTATCAAATGGCAATCCGTCCCGTCGGCAACTCAATTTGAATTTATTCCACTTTACTTGATTCTGCTTATTAACTTGGTCACCTTATTATGGAAAAAACGCTCACTAAGTTTAGAACCAACTTCGATCTGGCAATCGCCAAACTAATCGGAGCCGCGCTGGGAAGCTTGGCAGTTTATCTTTTGGCATTCACTGTGCCCGCCAATTTGTTCACTCTCTACCAACGCGACAGCCTGATCGGAGACCTATTGCAACATGCCGGACTGAACGGCTTCCTGCGACTCAGTGCTGCGTTTATCAGCGTCGGTCTCTTATATTTTTTGGGACTTCACGCCGCTTATCAGACCTCCAGCAAAACCGCCTGGATGATCGTCATCGTGGGTAGCGTGGCATTTATCGTCCTATTCCTGTTCATGGCTCCTCTGGATGCCCGCGATATCTATGACAATATTTTCCATGGCAGGATTTTGGGCATCTACGGAGCCAATCCTTTTCGCGATGTGATTTCAAGCTTTCCGCACGACCCGTTCTTCAAGTATCCATGGTGGAAGCATTCTCCCTCGGCATATGGTCCTCTTTGGGAAGCGCTGGCTGGGATCACCGCCAGGTTGGCGGGCGACGGAATCATTGCGAACATCCTGGCTTTCAAAATTCTTCCAGGAATATTTCATCTCACAAGTATTGCAGTAGTCGTTTCTTTTCTGCGCCGTACCCAGCCGCAACACGCGCTAGCTGGAGCCTTATTGCTGGGTTGGAATCCTGTTGTGCTTTATGAAACGTGGGGAAACGGACACAATGACATCACCATGATGTTCTGGGTTCTGCTGGCAGCCCTATTCATAAGTCAGAAGCGATACTCACTGGGAATTCTTTCCCTGGTAGCCGGAACGCTGATCAAGTTCATCCCTATATTGTTGATCCCAACCGCGACGTTGATCGGTTTTCATAGTTTGGAAAACAGCAAGTCCCGCTTCTGGTTTATTGTCAAAACGTCACTGGCAGGTCTGGTTCTGATCCTGATCGCCTATCTCCCTTTTTGGAGCGGCATGGCAACGTTCAGCATTGGGCGGCGAATGCAGATGTTTACAACCTCCATCCCTGCGCTGATGTACACACTTTTGAAACCCGCCATCGGGTGGTCTGAAGCGGCGCACCTGGTTAGCCTCGGCGCCTTGGGACTGCTGGCGATCTTCACAGTGATTCAGACCCTCCGCGCGCGAAAACAAGAATCCGCCGAAGACTTTCTCCGGACGGCTTTCAATATCCTCGCTTTTTATTTGCTCGTCACCTGCCTTTGGTTTCAACAATGGTATAGTATCTGGCTACTCGCTCTCGCACCGCTATTGCCGGTACCCAGCCGCCGATTCGCTCTCTTCTTCGGATTTTGGGTTATGACGAAGCAGCTTATTTTTGTTCAACTGATCCTTTCCTTCATGTCTCATCATCCCAAAACGGTGATCTGGTGGGAACCATTACTGGCACTAATTGTTATAGGTGTTCCGTGGATATATGCCTTGCTGGACCTGCGAACGTACAGGCGATTAAAGGCGGCTTATGCAACATAACAAAAACGCCTTGATCGTTGTTGCCAAACGTCCCGCACCAGGAAAAACGAAAACGCGTCTTTCTCCGCCGCTTACGCCGGAACTGGCGAGCGCGTTATATGAATGTTTCCTGTTCGATACCCTGGATCAAATGAGACAAGTGGAGGACACGCAACGTGTAATCGCTTATCTCG
>Ga0137367_10003178_pt1 | contig 13280 bp, 12 predicted proteins | sample SagtaG_14_FD_104939 | JGI IMG/M metagenome (GOLD analysis project Ga0137367, IMG submission 104939) | Vadose zone soil microbial communities from Sagehorn Ranch, Mendocino, California, USA - Sage1_L_80_16 metaG | ecosystem: Environmental > Terrestrial > Soil > Vadose zone | place: USA... | reverse complement strand
GCCCTTCATCGAGCTGCTTGCGCGCAAAGCTCAGGTGATCGCTCCTTCGCATCCCGGATTCGGGCACTCGGAGCTGCCAAAGGGCATGGCGAGCGTCGACGACATGTCGTATTTCTACCTCGATCTCATCGAGCAGCTCGGCTTGCGCGACCTCGTCGTCGTCGGCGCCTCGTTCGGCGGATGGATCGCCGCGGAGATCGCGACCAAGACGACCGAGCGCCTGTCGCGCCTCGTCCTGATCGGGGCGGTCGGCGCGAAATTCGGCGCGCGCGACAAGAGCGACATCGTGGACATCTTCGCCACGCCGCGCAGCCGCTGGGAAGAGCTGTCGTTCCGCAATCCCGCCGTGTGGCTGCGCGACTACGAATCGCTGCCGGAGGAGGAGCTGACGGCGATGGCGCGCTGCCGCGAGGCGACCGCGCACTTCGCCTGGAACCCCTACATGTACAACCCGAAGCTGCGAGCGCGGCTGCACCGCATCCGCATCCCGACGTTGTTTTTATGGGGTGCGCAGGACGGCTTCGCTCCGGCCGCGTACGGCAGGAGCTACTGCGCCGCGATCCCCGGCGCGAAATTCGAGGAGATCGCCGAATCGGGTCATTTCCCGCACATGGAGCAGCCCGAGGCGGCGGCGCGGCGCGTGATCGAGTTCGGGCTCGAGCGTCAGGCGGCGCCGGCTTGACAGAGGAGAGCAAGCGATGAGGATCTACCATTTTTCCGAGCAGCCTTATCCGGACGCCTGGGTGCCGGAAAACAAGTCGCTGCGCGTCATTCTCCCGAGCCGCAACTGCGATCCGCGCGTGATGGCCGAGAACTACCATCACCGCCTCGACGAGTGGGTGCTCGCGGACGAATTGGGCCTCGACATCATGATCAACGAACACCACGCGACCGCCACCTGCTGCTGCCCGGTCGCGGCCGTGCCGCTCGCGATCCTCGCGCGGCAGACCAAGCGCGCGCGGCTGCTCACGCTCGGCTACCCGATCGCCAACCGTCTCGATCCGGTGCGCGTCGCCGAGGAGCTCGCGATGATCGACGTGATCTCGCGCGGGCGCCTGGAGATGGGACTGGTGCGCGGCGTGCCGTATGAAGTGCCGCTCTCGGTGCGCTCGGCGGTCGGGCAGATGGATCGCTTCTGGGAGGCGCACGACCTGATCATCAAGGCGATGACCTCGATCGACGGCCCGTTCGACTGGCAAGGCGAGCATTTTCAATACCGCAACGTCAACGTCTGGCCGCGCGTCTACCAGCAGCCGCACCCGCCGGTGTGGATCACGGGCAGGAGCCCCCAGAACATCCGCGAGATCGCCGAGCGCGGCTACGTGCTGGGCACGTTCCTCTCGGGCTTCCAGACGAAGGAATTGTTCGATCACTACCGCAAGGCCTGCGCCGATCTCGGCCGGCCCGCGCCGTCGCCCGACCGGTTCTCCTACCTCGGGCTGGTAGCGATCGCCCAGGACCGGAAGGAAGCCTGGCGCCGCGCCGAAATCATGGCCGGCTATCTGCGCACCTCGGGGATCGTCGCCGAGCCCTTCGGCACGCCGCCCGGCTATTTTTCGGTGAAGGACGCCGCGCGCATGATCAAGGCGAGAGGCAAGCGCGGCACGATGACGCGCGACGGAAAGTTCGTCGACACGCACCACGGCGCGATCGAGGACCTGGTCAAGGCGGGCATCATGTTCGTCGGCACGCCCGACGACGTGACCAGCCAGTTGCAAGAATTTATCGACGGCGTCGGCGGCCTGGGCCACTTTCTCATGGCCGGCCACGCCGGCCATCTCACGCACGAGGAGGCAGTCGACCAGATCACCCTGGTCGCAAAAGAAGTCCTGCCGCGGCTGCAAAGGCCGCGCGCCGCGTCGAAACAAGCAGCCTGAAGCGCGAACGCGCGATGCGCACTGTCGCCGCCGCGATCGCCGCGCTGCTCTTTTCGACGGCGGCGCTCGGCCAGTACCCGAGCAAGCCGATCCGGCTTGTCGTCACTTTTCCTCCGGGTGGAATCACCGATTTCACCGCGCGGGCGCTCGCGCCGCGACTGGGCGAGGCGCTCGGCCAGCCGGTCATCGTCGAGAACCGCACCGGCTCGGGCGGCAACATCGGCACCGATTTCGTCGCCAAGGCGCCGCCCGACGGCCACACGCTCCTCATCGCGGCGCCGCCCAACGCGATCAGCGTGTCGCTGTACAAGACGCTGCCTTTCGACACGCGCAAGGACCTCGCCCCGGTCGCGCTCGTGGGCAGCGGCGTGAACGTGCTCGTGATCTCCGCGAAGACGCCCCTCAACAGCGTGCGCGAGCTGGTCGAGCACGCGCACAGCAACCCGGGCAAGCTCAACTTCGCCTCGAACGGCAACGGCACGAGCATCCATCTCTCGGGCGAGCTCCTGAAGTACTACGGAAAGTTCGACGCGGTGCACGTTCCCTTCCGCGGGGCGCCCGCGGCGATGGCTGCGCTGCTAGCGGGCGACGTCGATTTCATGTTCGACGCGCTGTCGATCTCGGCGCCGCAGATCCGGGCCGGCAAAATCCGCCTGCTCGCCGTCACCTCGCGCACCCGCAGCCCGATGTTTCCCGACGCGCCGACCCTGATCGAGTCGGGCTTTCCCGAGTTCGAGGTGAGCGGCTGGACCGGCGTCATGACCACGGGCGGCACGGCTCAAACCGTCATCGCGCGGCTCGAAGCCGAGCTGCGCAGGATCCTCTCCGATCGCGAACTGATCGCCGCGTTCGAGAAGCCCGGCATGACCGTGAGCTTCGCCGGCGCGCGCGAATTCGCGCGGTTCCTCGATGAGGAAATCAACCGCTGGGCGATCGCGGTGAAGCATTCCGGCGCGCAGGCCGATTGAGCCGGCGCGACGGGCATAGCAGAGGATTTGTAGACTTGAATCAATAGGCAATGTCCAAACACCAATTTTCTGGAAACCCAAAGCGGTCATTCCATCTGGCTGTTAATCCGGGGCCTTGGTTCGAGCCCCGGTCGGGGAGGTCCTCGGTGAGAAACCAATCGTCACGTTCTTGCGAAGTCCCATATGCATAGCGTAGGCGCACCCGCGATGCAGGGCACTAGGAAACCCGAGGGGATTTACTATTGAATTATCTGAGTGTGCCACCAAGATCCGTTACTACAGCGGAGTCCGGATGTCGATTACCAGTGTTTCAGTTTGAGCCGTGTCCTCTCTGTGCCAAAAGTGGGCATTCTCGCGAGGAGCGGTGATGCGCTGCATCTTCTGCCTAGAAGAAAGAGACCCAAGCGTCGAGCATGTGTTTCCCGCTGCCATCGGAGGCACGTTAACTGTCGACCGTGTCTGCAAACCATGCAACGACTGGCTTGGCGCCTACGTCGACGTGCTCCTGACCGACCATGATCTAATCCTCGTCAAACGGGCGCAGCTGGGCATGCATGACAGCGCGGGAAACGCGATTGATCCATGGAGGAAGGTCTTTCGCATTGGGACAATGGCTGATGATCCCGAACAGAAGGTGCGGCTCGTTCCAGATTCCAAGACCGGGCAGTTGGCGCCGCAGGTGCTCCACAAGTCGATCAGGAAAACTTTGGACAACGGCACCGAGGTTGTACAGATTACGATTGATGCGCGACAAGTCGGTGAGATCGAAAAAATCATCTGGCGTGTGCGTGGGCGCGAGGGCTTGCCACCATTATCGGATGAGGAGATTCAAGCTCAAATCGAGGCTGCGAAGGCCAATATGGGCCGTATTGATCAGCCCGAGGTGAAATTCGGCCTTGAAGTGGATATTTGGAATTACCATCGTGCTGTCTTCAAGATAGCCTACGAGTTAGCTTGGCTATGGCTGGGCGACGAGTACCTTGATGACCCTGTCGCCGAACAACTGCGTAATATGATTCTCAAGGATGCTCGCGATGGCATCAAAGGGAAAGTACAGTTTGGCGCAGATATGGCGCCATTGGCGCCATGGAAGGGTGAGCCGAACGTCCATATTGGCTTTTGCAGTAGAGTTGGTCATACCATTTGCATCAGCGTCCGCATATTTGACTCGATTTGCGGCGCTGTTTCTGTTAGCGAAGCAGCGGATAGCTATCCAGCGGCCGGCGAGGGTGGTTTTGTACTGATCGATCCGCAGACAGGTGTTTCACGAAACACCACGCTGGCTGACGAACTACTGAGGATAGTGCAGCGATCTTCATAGGGGAAGCCCTAACAAGACCCCGACAACGGGGGATGGAGGTGTACTGTGCGTAGAAAGTTCGCTGTTTTATGCGTCTTCTATCTTTTTGTGAGTGGAGCGGCAGCAACTGGGCAAGAGGCCCCGCCCACGGACTGCGATACTCAAGCTGCGGTCAGTGTCCCTTTTGAAAAAATAAATCCAACGCTGGCTATTCCAGCCTGCGAAGAAGTTGTCCGGAGATACCCTGATAGCAATCGTTTGATCTTTGAACTCGGCCGTTCATTCTCAAAGAGCGGCAACTTCTCCATTGCTTTAACTCATTTCCGTAAAGCTGCCGCGCAAGGGTATGCGCCGGCTCAGAATGCCATTGGAGTGTGTTACGACAAAGGTGAGGGTGTGACGAAAGACGAATCTGAGGCAGTCAATTGGTATCGGAAGGCAGCGATACAAGGGGACATCCCCGGGCAATTGAATCTCGGCTTAATGTACGAGAGAGGAACAGGGGTGCCTCAAAATTACTCGTTGGCATTCGATTGGTTTCGTAAAGCGGCTATCCAGGGATCAGCTCAGGCACAGGACAGCGTTGGGTACTTCTACTCAAAAGGAATGGGCGTCGAAAGAGACGATTTGCAGGCGGTCACTTGGTTTCGGAAGGCGGCCCAACAGGGAATGGCTGGAGCGCAGTACAACCTCGGCACAATGTACGAGCATGGACAGGGAGTCCCCGAGAATCGCTCACAAGCGCTCGCCTGGTACAGGAAAGCTGCTAAACAGGGTTTTGAGGAAGCGAAGAAGAAGTTAATCGCATTGAAAGCGGAACCGGAGGATAAGCCTCGTTCCCCGACCGCTGGATTGCAGCGGAAGAAGCAAGCAGAAACGCATGCCCGCAACAAAGAGCAACGCGAAGCTGAGGGATCATCCTCTCCTAGTTCGAGCGACGATGTGGCGACCAAAAATCTGATCTATTGCCTCATGCCAAAAGCTCAATACGGGCAATTCTCATCCTACGACGGTGGCAAGTCCGCGCAAGCTCTCCTAGAAAAAGAGTGCAAATCGGAATATCTGTCCTTCATCCGAGCCTGTGTTGCCGCCGGCAAGAATCAAGATAGCTGCCTCATGAGCGCTCTCGTTACAGCGCAGGTGGCCATTAAGACCTTCAACAAATAGTACGAATGCCTACCGTTTTGACCCATACCGGAACTCGCAAAAGATACAACTGCATTGCTTCTGTATCTGCTGCCTGGTTTCTTAGGCTACGAGAAATTCGTTCGCAATCTTGACACTGGGCCGGCTAACGGGTGTGTTACACGAACGGCGTGTGACCGGTTGCCGCAATCACGCGAGCGGCAATGACAATTCCCAGAAGTGCCCACTTTTGCCCTCTACGGGAGCTATCTGATATGCAATGGCAGACGAAACAGCCCGCGAAGGAAAACGAAGGGATCGGCGCTTTATTGAAGCGGTCTGCGCAAGCATAAATATTCCATGATCGCCGGGCTGATCCGCTTCACCGCATGCATGGCGGGGATGTCGTGCGCGCTCGGGCTGCAGGCGCAGGTGCCTTCGAAGGGCTCAGGATGGCCGTATCCAAGCCGCCCGATCCGCCTGGTCGTTGCGTTCCCGCCGGGCGGGTCGAGCGACAGCGTCGCGCGCGTCGTCGTCCAGAAATTCTCCGAAGGTCTCGGCCAGCCGGTCGTCATCGAGAACCGGCCGGGGGTCGGCGGCCTGCTCGGCTCCGAAGCGGTGGCGAAGGCCGCGCCCGACGGCTACACGCTGCTTCTCGGCAGCGTGAGCTCGCTCGCGGTCGCGCCGCACATGTTCGCGAATCCGAAAATCGACCCCGAGAAAAATTTCACGGCGATCGCGCCGATCCTGAGCAGCCCGCTCACGGTGATCGCGCGGCCGACGCTGCCCGTCAACTCGATCGCGGACCTGATCGCGCTTGCGAAGGCGAAACCCGGCGCGCTCAACTATGGAGCCGCGGGCGTAGGCACGCACGTATACCTCACGGCCGAGCTTTTCAAGAAGCTCGCCAACTTCGACGCCGTGCACGTGCCGTTTCAGGGCGGTGCGCCCGCCATGGCCGCGCTGCTCGCCGGCAACATCGACTACAAGTTCGACGTCGTCAACACGACTTTGCCGCAGGCCCGTGCCCGAAAGGTGAAGGTGCTGGCCGTGGCGAGCGCGAAGCGCATCCCGCTCATGCCCGACGTTCCGACGCTCGCCGAATCCGGGTTTCCCGGTTTCGACGCGACCGCGTGGATGGGCGTCGTCGGGCCCGCGCGCCTGCCGGTGGACATCGTGTCGCGGCTGAATTCCGAAGTCGGCAAGGCGGTTTCGAGCCGAAGCTTGAGCGAGATCTATGTCGCGCAAGGGGCAGTGCCGGAGGTCGCCAGCCCGGCGGAGTTCGCGGAAATGATCCGGCGCGAATACGCAAGCTGGGGCGCGGTGGTGAGGCAGATCGGCGCGAAGGCCGACTAAGGGTTTCCCCACGGGTGGACTGCCTGCCGGGCTGTCAGGTTTGCCCGACTCCCCTGTGCGGAACCGTGCTGTTGCGTGCGTGAGCCGAAAGTATTACCATTTCTCATCGTAGTAATACTCAGGAGCCACCATGGCGCATCAAGTCACGGTCAAAGGTCAGGTCACCATTCCCAAGCGGGTGCGCGAGCATCTGGGCATCCGGCCGGGTAGCGGGGTCGAGTTCGAGGTCGGCGCAAAAGGAGAGGTGCTGTTGCGCAAGGCGGGACGCGGGGCCGAGCGCCCGCGCAGCCGCTTTGCCGCGGTTCGCGGCGCCGCGACGGTGCAATTGCGAACCGAGGAAATCCTCGCGCTCACCCGGGGCGGGGACTGAGGCTTGATCCTCGTCGACACCAACGTTCTCCTGGACGTGGTGTCCAACGACCCGCAATGGGCGGACTGGTCCCAGCAACAGCTCGAGGCCGCCGCGATCAAGCACCGGCTTGCGATCAACGCCGTGATCTACGCCGAGCTGTCGATCGGCTTCCGCCGCATCGAGGAGCTCGAGGCGGTGCTTGCCCGCACGCAGATCGGGATCGAGGAAATTCCGCGCGAAGCGTTGTTCCTCGCGGGCAAGGCCTTCCAGCGTTACAAGACGCGCGGCGGCACGCGCAGCGGCGTGCTGCCGGATTTCTTCATCGGCGCCCATGCCGCGGTCCTCGGCGCGCCGCTCCTCACGCGCGACACGCGGCGCTACGCCGACTATTTCCCGAAGCTGGAGCTGCTTGCTCCGGCGGGAACATAAAGGACGGCGTGACGCGGGGAGCTCGAGGCCTTCCCTGGCGAAGAGGCCGCGCTCCTGCAAATCAATGCATGAACGCGCCGCCGTCGACGACCAGCGTCTGCCCGGTGATGAAGTCGCTCTCCGGCGAGGCGAAGAAGACGATCGCGCGGACCAGATCCTCCGGCTTCTGCACGCGCTGAAGCGCTCGCTCCCCGGCGGCGGCGGTGCGCATCCTGACGATGCCCTCGCTCGGATTCTCCTCCGACAGCGTGCTGCCCGGCGCGACGCAGTTGACGCAGATGCCGTGTTGCCCGAGCTCGCGCGCGAGCGTGCGCGTGAAGCCGAGCACGCCCGCTTTCGAGGTGACGTAGTGGATGCGGCTCGCCGAGCCCTTCAACGCGGTGCCCGAGCTGATGTTGATGATCTTGCCGTAGCCGCGCTTGCGCATGTGCGGGACCACGGCGCGCGAGGCGAGCCAGGTGCCGCGCAGGTTGACCGCCATCATGCGGTCCCATTCCTCGATCTCGATCTCGTCGAAGGGCGAGCGCGACATCGGGACGGTGGCGAAGATCGCGGCGTTGTTCACCAGGACGTCGATCCGTCCGAACGCTTCGACCGCGCGAGCGGCCATCGCCTCGACGCTAGCGCGGTCGGCGACGTCGGTGCGCACGGCGATCGCCTCGAAGCCCTGGCGCTTCAAGTCCGCGGCGGCGGCTTCGGCGGCGCTTGCGTCGATCTCGGCGATCACGACCTTCGCGCCCTCTCTCGCGAGGCCGAGCGCGTACGCTTTGCCGATGCCGTGACCCCCGCCCGTGACGATCGCCACCCTGCCGGCGAGGCGTCCCATGCTTCGCTCCTTCACGCCCTCGCCCGCATTCCTTCCAGGTGGCGGATGACTTCGTCCAGGTGCAGCACGTCGGCGTACTTGTGATGCATGTCGAAGAGGTTCACCTTGTGCGAGAGGGGGCTGCGGTCGAAGCAGCATTCCTCGGCGAGCGCCACGTGAAAGCCGTGCGAATAGGCGTCGACCGCGCTCGCGCGCACGCATCCCGAGGTGCTCTCGCCGCACAGGATGACGCTCTGCGCGCCGAGCTGCGTGAGGTGCGCGGCGAGCGGCGTGCCGAAGAACGCGCTCGCGCGCAGCTTGGTGATCACCACGTCCTGCGGCTGCGGCCTGAACTCGGGCCGGATCGCGTAGAGCGCCGGATCGACGGGCTCGCCCTGCCGCCGGGTCGCCCGCACGTCCTTCGGCCGGCTCTGCGGCCGCGTGTCGCGGGTCGAATAGAACACGGGCAGCCCCGCCGCGCGCGCCGCGGCGAACAGGCGCTTGGTCGGCTCGATCGCCGCCCAGGCGTATTCGCCGCAGGAGTTGGGATAGGCCTTCATCACCTCCGCCACGGGCTTCGCGCCGCCCTGGTACACGAGCTCGTACAGGTCGATCGCGACGAGCGCGGGCGAGGGCCCGACGCCGACCTCGCGCCGGTAGTTCGAGTACAGCTCGATCACGTCGGCCGGAATGACGTCCTTCCAGCAGTGGTCCTCGAAGGGATCCCCCGGACCGCGCGCTTGCGTGAGCCTGCCTGCCGCTTTTTGCATGATCAATCCGCCTAGATTTTAATGCCTCGCCGTTTCAGTATGCCACGCTCCTCGCAAAAGCGAGGGGCCGGGAGTAGACTCGGTCCGCCGGAGGAGGCGTCATGAAGCGGGGTTTCGGATCGGCCGTTGGAATTTTCCTGGCGTTGACCGGCTCGCCCGCGCACGCGCAGAGCGCCTGGCCCGAACGGGCGGTCAGGTTCATCGTGCCCTCGTCGCCGGGCGGCGGTACGGATCTCTATGCGCGCCAGCTCGCGCAGGCGCTCTCCGAGTCGCTCAAGCAGCAATTCATCGTCGACAACCGCCCGGGCGCGAGCGGCAACATCGGCGCCGAGGCGGCGGCGAAGTCCGCGCCCGACGGCTACACGTTCCTCGTCACCGCGAATCCGGCGATCGCGGTCAACCCGAGCCTGTACAAGAACCTGCCGTACGACGCCGAGCGCGATTTCGTGCCGGTCGCGCGGGGCGTCGTCGCGCCCCTCGTGATCTGCGTTCACCCTTCGGTGCCCGCGAGGACGCTCGCCGAGCTGGTCGCGCTCGGCAGGCGCGAGCCGGAAAAACTCTCCTTCGGCTCCGCCGGAACGGGGAGCCCCACTTTTCTCGGCATCCGCATGCTCGAGGAAGTCTCGGGCGCGAAGTTCCTGCACGTGCCCTTCAAGGGCATGGGCCCGGCGCTGCCGGCGCTTCTCGGCGGCCAGGTGAATTTCGCTTTCCCCGACGCGGCGATCGCGATCCCGCACATCAGGGCGGGCAAGCTGATACCGCTCGCGATCATCGCACGCACGGGCCTCCTTCCCGACGTGCCGACGCTCGCCGAAGCCGGGTTTCCGGGCCTCGAGATCTACAGCTCGTTCAGCGTGGTCGCGCCCGCGGGCACGCCGGACGCGATCGTGCGGCGCATGAGCGCCGAGGTCCTGAGTGCGATGAAATCCCCGGCGCTCGCGGAAAAGCTCGAACAGCAGGCCTTGATACCGGTGTTCGACGCGCCGGAGCTGTTCGCGGCGCACCTCAGGAAAGAGAGAGCCGCCTGGGCCGCGGTCATCCGCCGCAACGCGATCGTGCCGGACTGAGCAGTGGCGAGAGGTGTCGAACCGGCGCCAGCTCTGTCGCCGAAAGCCGGTGCGTGCAGCCGGGCATTCGGGCCCGATCGGCGCAATCCACCCGCCCGCGCCGGGAATATGTCACGGAACGCGGCTCCGCGCCGGCGAGAAGGGCTTGGCACGGCGATTGCTCCAGCTCAAGCATTAGTAGCGTAGCTGGAGAAACGACCGTGAAGCTGCTGGATTTCGCGCCGTGGCGCCTGGGCCCGTACTGCACGCCCCAGAGCGTCGGAACATCCGCCGGATTTTACCTTTCGAGCCACTTTCAGGCGATCTTCAGCGCGGAGCAGCAACGGCCCGTCGCCTACGAGGCGCTGATCCGGGCGACGAGCGCGGACGGACTGAGCATCGCGCCCGAGCGGCTCATCGAAAGCGTACCCGAGGGCGAGGCGCGCACCAAGTTCGATCGCCAATGCAACCGCCTGCAAGTCGAGAAATTCATCGAATTGGGCGACGCGCGCAGCCGCCTCTTTCTCAACCTCGACCCGTACGTCGCGGTCGAAGGCCGCTTCGAACCGTACTTCGCGAAGATGCTGGAGTCGTACGGCTTTCCCGCGGATCGCGTGGCGGTGGAGCTGACCGAGCTGCCGCTGGAGCGCGAAGAGCGTCTCGCCTCCGCGGTCGACTACTACCGCGAGCTCGGCTGCCTCATCGTCATCGACGACTTCGGCTCGGGGCGTTCCAACTTCGACCGAATCTGGCGCCTGAAGCCCCACATCGTCAAGATCGACCGGGAGATGACGCGCCGCGTGACCATCGAGCCGGTCGCGCGCCGCATGTTCGCCGGGATCGTTTCGGTGCTGCACGACGCCGGCGCGCTGGTTTGCGTGGAAGGCGTCGAGACCGAGGACCAGGCGCTTTGCGCGACCGAAGCGAACGCCGACCTGCTGCAAGGGTATTACTTCGCGCGGCCCGCCGAGACGCTGGTCGCCGAAGACGCATGCCGCGACGTATTCGGGCGCCTCGGCGAGATGTCGGGGCGGAGGCTGCCGGACGAAGCGGCGGACGCCGCATCCGGTCCGACCCCGATGGCGCGCGCGCCGAAGCCGTTCTCGCGCTGTCCGATGGCCGGCAAGCGGCGCAGACATTTCTCGAGCTTCCCGCCAAGCAGCGTTGCCGCCTGATCCGCTGCGACGGCCGCGGTCTCGCGCGGGAAACCGCGCAAGGACTCCCACACAGGATCATCTCCACCACGCCGGTCACCTTCCGGGTCGGCGGCAACCAAGGTACGTTCATCGTCAAGCTCGAGCCCCTGCATCGGGCGCGGCCGAGCTTGTAAGGTTTGCCCGACTTACTTCATCGGGAACACGATAGTAGGATGGGGGCCTAGATGAAAATCGAAGCGATGCCGGCGGAGAAAGCCGCGCGTGCCGGCAGGAGACCCGGCAGCGAAGCCTTGCAGCGCAGGCTCGCCGTGGCCTTCGCCAGCGCGCTGGTCGTTGTGACGACGCTGTCCCTCACGGTGTTCGAAACCGCGCGCCGCGCGCTCGCTTCGAGCCGCCTGGTGGCGCACGCCCACGAGGTGCTGCAGGTGATGAACGGCGTCGAAGGCGCGCTGGTGACGGCGCAATCGGCGGTGCGCGGTTTCGTCATCACCGGCGACGAGGTCTATCTGCGCGATCGCGACAACGCCCTTTCATCGCTCGAATCCCGCGTGCAGCGGCTGCGCGACCTCACCGCCGGCAACGACTCGCAGCGGCGGCGCTGGCAGGCGCTGCGCGACCGGCTGGACGAGCGGGTGGCGCTGCTCGATCGCCTGGTGGTGATCCGGCAGACCGAGGGCGCCGGCGCGGCGCGCAGGTTTCTCAGATCGGTTTACCCGCCGCCTCCGCCGGCGACGACCGGCCGCATTCGCGCAGTCACCGGGGAAATGGTGCGGGAGGAAGAACTGCAGCTCGCCGGGCGGATGCGGGAGGAGGAACTGGCCAGCACCTTCGCCGTCGCCTCGGGCATCGTGCTCACGGCCCTTTTCGCGCTGATGTTCACGTTCGGCTATCTCGCCATCCGCCGCCAGGTCGCGCAGGCCTTCAGGCTGAACGCGGCGCTGCTCAGCCGCACCGAGGAAGTGGAAGCGGCCAACCGGGAGCTCGAGGGCTTCAGCTACTCGGTGTCCCACGACCTCCGGTCGCCGCTGCGCGCGATCGACGGTTTTTCGAGGATGCTCACCGAGGATTACGGCGGGCGGCTGGACGACGAGGGCAGGCGCCGCCTCGCCGTGATTCGCGAGAGCAGCCAGAGAATGGGGCGGCTCATCGACGACCTGCTCGAATTCTCGCGGCTCGGCAAGAAGCCGCTCGCCTGCTCCGCGATCGACATGACGGCGCTCGCGGGCGAGGTCTACCGGGAGCTGCGCACGGCCGACCCGGAAGGCTCGCCCGCGTTCGATCTCGCTCCGCTGCCGAAAGGCTGGGGCGATGCCGCGATGCTGCGGCAGGTCCTGGCGAATCTCCTCTCGAACGCGCTCAAGTACGTTCGCAAGGACCGCGCCCCGCACATCGAAGTCCGCGGCTGGGCCGAGGGCGACCGGAACGTCTATTGCGTGAAGGACGACGGCGTCGGCTTCGACATGGCGTACTACCACAAGCTGTTCGGCGTGTTTCAGCGCCTGCATTCGGCCGAGTTCCCCGGCACCGGGGTCGGGCTCGCCATCGTTCAGCGGATCGTGACCCGCCACGGCGGCAGGGTCTGGGCCGAGAGCAAGCCGGACGAAGGATCGTCTTTCTATTTTTCGCTGCCGAAGGCGGCAATGAACGGCTTTGCCGATCCGCCCGCCGCGAGGGGAGGCCGAAAATGAACCGCAGCCGCAACATCCTGCTGGTCGAGGACAACCCGTACGACGTCGAGCTCACCCTGCGCGCCTTCGAGCAGAGCAACATCATGAACGAGCTGGTGGTCGTTCGCGACGGGAAGGAAGCGCTCGATTATCTCTTCGGCGCCGGCGCCTACGCCGGGCGGGACCTGGGCGACGCGCCGGAGGTGGTCCTGCTCGATCTGAAGCTGCCCAAGGTCGACGGCCTCGAGGTGCTGCGCCGCATGCGCGCCGACGAGCGCACGCGCCGCCAGCCCGTGGTCGTGCTGACTTCCAGCGGCGAGGAGAAGGACGTCGTCTCCAGCTACAACCTCGGCGCCAACAGCTTCGTGCGCAAGCCCGTGGACTTCACCCAGTTCACCGAAGCGGCCAAGCAGCTCGGCCTCTACTGG
>Ga0137367_10003176_pt1 | contig 13282 bp, 7 predicted proteins | sample SagtaG_14_FD_104939 | JGI IMG/M metagenome (GOLD analysis project Ga0137367, IMG submission 104939) | Vadose zone soil microbial communities from Sagehorn Ranch, Mendocino, California, USA - Sage1_L_80_16 metaG | ecosystem: Environmental > Terrestrial > Soil > Vadose zone | place: USA... | reverse complement strand
GGTTTCCAGGCGCTTAACCACCTAACTGGCGGCAACCAAAATACGGCGACGGGTCTTCGAGCCCTGTTTAGCGATACGAGCGGCGGCTTCAACACCGCCACTGGCGTTTTATCGCTCTTTAGCAACACCAGCGGGTTTTTTAATAGTGCCACTGGTGCGTATGCGCTCGCCAACAACACGGAAGGCAACTACAACACGGCCAACGGTTATTCTGCGCTCTATTACAACACCGAAGGCCAGCAAAACACGGCCAATGGTTTTGCTGCGCTCTACCGCAACACCACCGGCAATACCAACACGGCCAACGGCTATCAAGCGCTCTATAGCAACACTACCGGCAGCTACAACGTGGCCAATGGTTATCAAGCGCTCTATAGCAACACCATCGGCACCGACAACACGGCCAATGGTGTTTTTGCGCTACTTAGCAACATCACCGGCATTGCCAACACGGCTGTCGGTTACGGAGCGCTCTATTTCAACACCGAAGGCAACCGCAACACGGCCACTGGTGGTAACGCGCTCTATTACAACACCACCGGCAACTACAACACGGCCAACGGTTATCTTGCGCTCTATCACAACACTACCGGCGCCGGCAACCTGGCCAACGGTTATCAAGCGCTCACTAGCAACCAAGGCGGCCTTTACAACACGGCTGTCGGTTATTGGGCGCTCATGGACAACATCAGCGGCTCTTTCAACACGGCTGTTGGCAGCCGAGTGCTCGAGAACAACACCGGTGACTTCAACACAGCTTTAGGCTATAGCGCCGGAGTTGCTATCACGGGCGATGGCAATGTATGTATTGGCGCCGGGGAGTCCGGCGTTGCTGGCTTAAACAATACGACTTGGATCCGCAACGTTTACGCTTCTGACGCGAGTGCGCGAGCAGTTTACGTCAATTCAGACAATAAGATCGGCACTCTGAGCTCCTCCCGGCGCTACAAGGATGAGATCAGGCCGATGGGGAAGGCAAGCGAGGCGATCCTCTCACTCAGGCCGGTGAGCTTTCGCTACAAGAAGGAGGTTGATCCGATGCGCTCGCTCTCTTTTGGCCTGATCGCCGAGCAAGTGGCCGAGGTCGATCCAGACCTTGTCACCCCGGACCCGGATGGCAAACCTGAAACAGTACGCTACGAAGCGGTCAACGCGATGCTGCTCAACGAGTTCCTCAAAGAGCACCGCAAAGTAGAAGAGCAAGGCCACAAGGTGCAGGAACAGGAGGCGACCATTGCGCAACTAAAATCTAACGCTACAAAACACGAAGCTACGATCACACAATTGAAGAAGGATTTCCGAGCAACCGTTGCGCAGCTCACTGCGCATCTCGAAGAGCAGGCGTCGCAAATCCAAAAGGTGAGCGCCCAGCTCGCCGCCGCGAGTCCGTCCCGTGGCGGACTTGAAGCGAAAAACCCTGCGCCGCAAATGGCCCTCAATAATCAATAAGGGGATAGCACTTAATGCAGCTAAACAAACCAGCCTCAAAAAGAATGAAAACAAAAAATATGACAAATCAATCCATAGCGACCTCCATTAACCTCTCGCTTTTGCGACGCAGTTTCCTTCTCGTCCCACTGCTTCTCGCCTGTTTTGGGCTTGCGCCGATGGTGCAAGCAGTGGGTCCCGACACGGACGGTGCCATACCCGGCTCCAATAATGGCGAAGGCAGTGGGGTGCTGGTCAACCTCACCAATGGGGTCTGGAACACCGGCACCGGTTTCCAGGCGCTAAGCCAGCTCACTGGCGGGAACCAAAATACGGCGACCGGTCTTCGAGCCCTGTTTAGCGATACCAATGGCGGCTTCAACACCGCCACTGGCGTTTATTCGCTCTTTAGCAACACCAGCGGGTTTTTCAATAGTGCCACTGGCGCTTATTCGCTCGCCAACAACACAATCGGCAATTCCAACACAGCCAACGGTTATTCTGCGCTCTATTACAACACCGAAGGCGAGCAAAACACGGCCAATGGTTTTGCTGCGCTCTTTAGCAACACCACCGGCTTAAACAACACGGCCATCGGTGTTGGTGCGCTCCTGTTCAACACCGGCAGCGACAACACGGCCTTGGGGTTTGGAGCCGGACTCGGCGTTAGCACGGCCAATGGCGTTATTGCTATCGGCACCCATGGTAGAAACGTGGGCGCCAGCTGCTTTATCGGCAACATTCGTGGGATTACAACCGCAAACGCAGACGCAATACCAGTCCTGATAGACTCCTGGGGCCAACTTGGCACGGCCAGCTCTTCGCGCCGGTTCAAGAAGGAAATTAAGCCGATGGACCAAACCAGCGAAGCCATCCTCTCGCTTAAGCCGGTCATGTTTCACTACAAGAGCGACGCTGGCGGCACACCGCAATTTGGTTTGATCGCCGAGGAAGTAGCCGAGGTAAACCCGGACCTGGTCGTGCGCGACAAGAACGGCGAGATCTACACCGTGCGCTACGACGCGGTGAACGCAATGTTGCTCAACGAATTCCTCAAAACCCATCGCAACGTGGAAGAACAAAGCCGCAACGTGCAGGAGCAGGAAGCGACCATCGCGCAGCTAAAGGCTGCGGTGGCGCAACAACAGAAAGACATTCAGGCGCTGACTGCAAGTCTCAAAGAACAGGTCACCCAAATTCGGAAAGTGAGCGCGGAGTTCGCCGCAGCGAGTCCGTCCCATAGGCGACTTGCGGTGAGCAAAGCGGGACCGCGCGTAGTGGTTAACGATCCGTAACAACCTACTCAGCAGTCAGTGGTGACCGAAGCTTCCTCATAAGACCTTATGAAAACAAATATTACTCTTATCGTTGTTCTTCTCGCCTTCAGCGGCGCAATCGCCCACGCCCAGAGCGAGTCCTCACCGCGGGTCACCGGGCAGGAAAAAGCCGCCGGCGCGCAGGTCCAGATTAATCAGATCGATACTTCGCAATTCCCGAAGGTCTCAATTTTCGCCACCGTGCTCAAAGATGGTGAGCCGGTGCCTGGGCTGAGCACGGGCGATTTTCGCGTGCGCGAAGATGAGGTCGATCAAGAGCCCATCACCGTGACGCCAAAGCTTACCCCGCTTTCGGTTGTGCTCACCATGGACACGAGTGGCTCGATGAAAAAGCGGCTCGCCGATGCGCAGTCAGCGGCCAAAAGTTTCTTGAAGACATTGCAACCGCAGGACAAGGCGCAGGTGATTCGTTTCGCGCGCGATGTGAAAACGATTCAGCCACTCAGCGCCGACCGCGCGGCGGCCGAGGCGGCAATTGATGCGACGACTGCGCGCGGCGACACCGCCCTTTTCGACGCGCTCTACACTTCGGTGGAATCGCTCCGCGATGTGCCAGGTCGCAAAGCGATCGTGCTGCTCAGCGACGGCGTCGATGACGACGGCACGGGGAAACCCTTGAGCAAGAAAACCGTCACCGATGTGCTCACACTCGCTCGGCAGGTGAACGTTCCCATCTACGCCATCGGATTAGGGACGGAGCTCGACGAGCTGGCTTTGAAAAAAGTCGCCAGTGAAACGGGCGCGCTTTACTTGAATGCCGTCGAACCGAGCGAGCTGAAGCGGCTTTACGATAGCATCGGCAAGCAGCTCGCCGGACAATATACCATTGGTTATAGCTCGAACCTGCCCGCTGATGGGGCAGAGCACCGCGTGCAATTGCGTTACGCTGGAATGACGAGCGCTAAGACTTATATCCCCGCCGCCACCGGGGCCGCCAAAGGCTCCGCACCAGTTCAAGCCGCGACGCCTGCGGTGAAAAAGGTAAATCGGATCGGGCGCATGGAACGTACCGTTACGGTTTTACAGCCTCTTATCGAGCTCCCGGAGATGAAAGAGCTACTTGTTGTTACTGCCGGCGCGGGTGACAACCCGAACGCCTATCTGCCGCCCGATACCGCCGGCAGGTCAACCAAATATGGCGAGCCGATCCGTCTCGCCCCGGACGCGAAGGCCGAGAAGTTCGACGTTTACTGGATGCCGAAGAAGGGAAAGCGCCTCTCACTGATGAAAGAGATCGTCTTTGACGCCGAACATGCTTCTTATGAGATAAAGCCCGAAGAACATATGGGGATTGTTCGTCTGGCGAGTAAGGATTCGCCCAAAGCCAAAGCGATCTATCTCGCCGAAGCCGGGACCGACAAACTACATGTCCGGCTCTTCTCGACCCAATCAATCGAGGCTTCCGGCGAAAACATGGCCGCGCCGCCAGGGACGTATGATCTTTACATCGACGTGGCGGACGAGAATCGCCTCGAACTCATCGCGGAAAGAATTGAAGTCAAAGCCAGCAAAGTCACCGAAGTGGAGTGAGAAATGAAATGAAACATTCTTGCAAATCACTAAATCCCGTAGCCGCAAAATCCAAAATCAAATCGCCTGAATTAACCTTATGAAAAAGATAACCCCAAAAACAATGGCAACGTTTGACTCACCCATCAGAAATTCAATGAGTCCCGCCGCTGCGGCGTCTCCCGCCGTGGCAGGGCTTCTCATCTCGCTTCTGCTGGTCTGTTTTGGGTTTGCGCCGATGGCGCAAGCGGTGGGTCCCGACACGGACGGTACCATACCCGGCTCCAATAATGGCGAAGGCAGTGGGGTGCTGGTCAACCTCACCAATGGGATCTGGAACACCGGCACTGGTTTCCAGGCGCTTAACCACCTAACTGGCGGCAACCAAAATACGGCGACGGGTCTTCGAGCCCTGTTTAGCGATACGAGCGGCGGCTTCAACACCGCCACTGGCGTTTATTCGCTCTTTAGCAACACCAGCGGGTTTTTCAATAGTGCCACTGGCGCTTATTCGCTCGCTAACAACACCGAAGGTAACGGCAACACGGCCAACGGTTATTCTGCGCTCTATTACAACACCGAAGGCCAGTACAACACGGCCACTGGTTTTGGTGCCCTCTATAAAAACACCGAAGGCACGACCAACACGGCCAACGGTTATGAAACGCTCTATTTCAACACGGCAGGAGCCAACACCGCTACCGGTTATCAGGCGCTCATTAGCAACACCACCGGCGTCGGCAACACGGCCAATGGTCTTTTAGCGCTCCACAACAACAGCACCGGCGACCACAACACTGCCTTGGGCATTGGTGCTGGCAACCTCGTCTTCACGGCCAGTAACGTTATTGCCATCGGCACCCCAGGTGCAAACGTGAGCGACAGCTGCTATATCGGCCAGATATTCGGTGCAACGTCTTCGGGAGGAACTGCCGTTTTCATTACTTCAGACGGCGAACTTGGCACGACTACGTCCGCCCGGCGGTTTAAAGAAGAAATTAAGCCAATGGAGCAGGCCAGCGAAGCGCTCTTTGCGCTGAAACCAGTTACCTTCCGTTACAAGAAAGGGATAGATCCCCAAGGCATTCCTCAGTTTGGGCTGGTGGCCGAGGACGTGGAAGCGGTCAATCCTGATTTGGTAGTGCGCGATAAGGAGGGCAAAGTCAACACCGTGCGCTACGAAGCGGTAAACGCGATGCTGCTAAACGAGTTCCTGAAAGAGCATCGCAAAGTGGAAGAACAAAGCCGCAAAGTGCAGGAACAGGAAGCGACTATTGCAGAGCTAAAGTCCAGAGTGGCAAAACAAGAAGCTACTATTGCGGGTCAACAGGCAGGGATGCAAGCGGTCACTGCGCGCCTCAACGAACAGGCCGCGCAGATCCAGAAAGTGACGGCCCAGATCGAGATGAGCAAATTCGCCACAGGACGAATCCGCCGTGGCGGACCTGCGCCGCGAACGGTTGTTCAGAATCGGTAAGAGCTGCGATCTCGAGTTAACCACTAATGAACACGACTGAACACGAATAGCGGCAACCAAAACAAACAATTCTGGGGTCGGCAGAGGAACCCTTCGCACTTTTAAAAAGAAATTTCTCGCGCAATCGTGGCGGGTTTTAATCGGGATTTCCGCTTTAGGAGATGGAAGCACATTTAGGCCGGTGCGAAAAAAAGAAAGAGATCCATTCTATGAAAACAAAAACAAGAAATTCAGTTAGCTGTTGGCGACGTCCCGCGGCGGGATTTCTCATCCCGCTCGTGCTGACCTATTTTGCGTTTATGCCAGGAGCGCAAGCCGCCGAGCCGGACACCATTCTGCCCAATGGCAACACAGCCGAAGGCAGCGGGGTACTGGTGAGTCTGACCAGCGGGGTCTGGAACAGCGGCTTTGGTTTCCAGGCGCTTAACCATCTCACTATTGGCAACCAAAATACGGCGACGGGTGTTCGAGCCCTGTCTAGCGATATCAATGGCGGCTTCAACACCGCTACTGGCGTGTTGTCGCTCTTTAGCAATACCAGCGGGTTTTTCAACAGTGCCACTGGCGCTTATTCGCTCGCGAACAACACGGAAGGCAGCTACAACACTGCCAACGGTTATGGGGCGCTCTATTTCAACATCGCCGATGGCAACACGGCCACTGGTTTTGCTGCGCTCTACAAGAACACCACGGGCAGCGGTAATACGGCTAACGGTGAATATGCGCTCAATCGCAACACTACCGGCTTTTACAACACGGCCATGGGTGAGAGTGCGCTCTATAGCAACACCAGCGGCATCGAGAACACGGCCAATGGTGGTGGAGCGCTCGTTAGCAACACCGAAGGCGATTACAACACGGCCAACGGTGTGCGAGCGCTCTACCTCAACACCACCGGCGGCGGGAACACGGCCAATGGTTATCAAGCGCTCTATAGCAACACCACCGGCGGCAGCAACACGGCCACCGGTTATTGGGCGCTCTATAGCAACACCACCGGCGGCAGCAACACGGCCAACGGTCGAAGTGCGCTCTATAATAACGACGCCGGCTTAGCCAACACTGCCATTGGTCGTGATGCGCTCTATAATAACACCACCGGCAACAGCAATATCGCGTTGGGCGATGGCGCCGGCGGTAATCTCACCACCGGCAACGGCAACATCGATATCGGCCACTTAGGTGTTGCTGACGAGTCGGGCACCATCCGCATCGGGACGAGTGGCACTCAGACAAGAACGTTTATCGCCGGAATCAGTGGGGCAACCGCCTCTGGCGGAGCGGCGGTCTTTGTCAATGCATCCGGCCAGCTTGGTACGTCCACTTCCTCCAAACGTTTTAAGGATCAGATCAAGCCCATGGACAAAGCGAGCGAAGCGCTCTTGGCCCTTAACCCGGTCAGCTTCCGCTACAAAAAGGAGATTGATCCCGAGGGCATCCCGCAATTTGGGCTGGTGGCCGAGGATGTGGCTAAGGTGAATCCCGATCTGGTGGTGCGCGACACCGACGGCGAGATTTACACCGTGCGCTATGATGCGGTGAACGCGATGTTGCTCAACGAATTCCTCAAAGAACATCGCAAGGTAGAGCAATTGGAAGCGACGGTTGCGGGTCTCGTGGCAACGGTGAAAGAGCAAGCAGCGCAAATCCAGAAAGTGAGCGCGCAGCTGGAGATAAGCAGGCCAACTCCGCAAATGGTGCTTAATAATCCATAACAGCTTAGCCACGGCGCGATGCGCCGTGCATAACGAGTAAACGGCCAGAAACGACCCCGAAAGGTTTCGGGGTCAGAAGAAGGCCAAAACAATGGAAGGAAATCAGTTTATGAAAAATCGAAACATCATGTTTGCAACGGTTCTGCTCGTGCTTGGCTGTTTTTGGCTTGCATCGAGGGTGCAAGCCGTGGGGCCCGACAGCGACGGCGCCATAGCCGGTTCAAACAATGGCGAAGGAATCGGGGTACTGGTCAGCCGAACCACTGGGATCTGGAACACCGGCACTGGTTTCCAGGCGCTTAACCACCTCACTGGCGGCAACCAAAATACGGCGACGGGTTTTCGCGCCCTGTCCAGCGATATCAATGGCGGCTTCAACACCGCTACTGGCGTTTTGTCGCTCTTTAGCAACACCAGCGGGTTTTTCAATAGTGCCACTGGCGCTTATTCGCTCGCCAACAACACGGATGGCGACTACAACACGGCCAACGGTTATTCTGCGCTCTATTACAACACCGAAGGCGGCTACAACACTGCCACGGGTTTTGGTGCGCTCTACCGCAACACCACCGGCGTCGGCAACACGGCCAGCGGTTATGGTGCGCTCGCCAACAACACCACCGGCAACGACAACACGGCCAACGGTTCATTAGCACTCGCAAGCAACACCGAAGGCAACTACAACACTGCCAATGGTTATGCTGCGCTCGCCAACAACGCCACTGGCGGCTTCAACAAAGCCTTGGGTCTCGGAGCCGGCAGCGCGGTCACTACGGCCAGTAACGTTATTGCTATCGGCAGTCCAGGTGCGAATGTGGACAACAGCTGCTTTATCGGCAACATCCACTCGAACGTGCAGCCTATTGTTGGGACTGATCCCGACTCTGTTACTGTAACTAGCGCCGGCAGACTTGGCCGGGGCAACATATCTTCGCGGCGTTATAAACACGACATCAAGCCCATGGACAAGGCCAGCGAAGCGCTCTTCGCCCTCAAACCGGTCAGTTTCCACTACAAGAAGGAGTTTGATGCGACGCAGACGCTCGCCTATGGCCTGATCGCCGAGGAAGTGGCTGAGGTGTACCCCGACCTGGTGGGGCGCACTCCCGAGGGGCAGCCCGAATCGGTTCGCTACAAACAGATCAACGCGATGTTGCTCAACGAATTCCTCAAAGAGCACGGCAGAGTCGAGCAACAAGCTCGTGAAACGCAGGAACAGAAAAACACAATCAGCCAACTAGAAACAACTGTTGGAAAGCAGGGAGCGACGATTGCGCAGCAGCAGAAAGAAGTACAAGCCCTCACGGCAAGCCTGACAGAGCAAGCAAAGCAAATCCAAAAGGTGAGTGCACAACTCCAACTCAGCAAACCTGCGCCGCGAACGGTTGTTCAGAATCAGTAAGAGCTGCGATCTCGCAGTTAACCACTAATGAACACGAATGAACACGAATAGCGGCAACCAAAACAAACAATTCTGGGGTCGGCAGCGAAACCCTTCCCATCAGTAACAACGAAATTTCTCGCGCGATCGTGGCGGGTTTTAATCGGGATTTCCGCTTTAGGAGATAGAAGCACATTCGTGCCGGCGCGAAAAACAAAGAAAATCCATTCTATGAAAACAAAAACAAGAAATTCAGTTAGCCGTTGGCGACGTTCCGCGGCGGGATTTCTCATCCCGCTCGTGCTGACCTGTCTTGCGTTTATGCCAAGAGCGCAAGCGGCGGAGCTGGACATTCTGCCTAATGGCAATACAGCCTATGGCAGCGGGGTGCTGGTCAATCTGACCAGCGGGGTCTGGAACAGCGGCTTTGGTTTTCAGGCGCTCAATCACGATACCGCTGGCAACATCAACACAGCGACCGGTGTTCGAGCGCTGTTCAGCAACACCGGCGGCAGCAACAACACCGCCACTGGCGTTTATGCGCTCTACAGCAATACCACCGGCTGGTACAATAGTGCCACTGGGGCTTATGCGCTCTATGGCAACACGGACGGCAACTACAACATGGCCAACGGTTATCAAGCGCTCCAGAGCAACCTAATCGGCGACGGCAACACGGCCAATGGTGCTGCTGCGCTCGTTAGCAACACCAGCGGCAGCAACAACACGGCCTTGGGCCTTTTAGCCGGCAACAACGTCACTACGGCCGGCAACGTTATCTGCATCGGCGCTAACGTCGTGGGTGCGAACGTGAGCAACAGCTGCTTTATTGGCCAGATATTCGGTGCAACGTCTTCGGGAGGAACTGCCGTGTTCGTTAATTCAGACGGTAAACTTGGCACGGCCACATCCTCGCGGCGGTTTAAAGAGGAAATTAAGCCAATGGAGCGTGCCAGCGAAACGCTCTTTGCGCTGAAACCAGTTACCTTCCGTTACAAGAAAGGGATTGATCCGGCACGCACACCGCAGTTCGGACTTGTGGCCGAAGAGGTGCAAAAGGTGAACCCTGACCTGGTGGTACGGGACAAAGAAGGAAAGCCCTTCAGCGTGCGCTACGACCAGGTAAACGCCATGCTACTCAATGAATTCCTTAAAGAGCATCGTAAAGTGGAGCGACAAGAGGCGACCATTGCCGACTTGAAGAAGGACTTTCGAACGACCGTTGCGCGGCAGCAGAAGGAATTCGAGTCGAAGATCGCGCGCCAGCAAGAGCAAATTGAAGCGCTCAGTGCGGGCCTGCAGAAGGTGAGCACTCAGATCGAGCTAAGCAAATTCGCCACAGGACGAATCCGCCGTGGCGGACCTGCGCCGCAATGGCGGAAAACAATCAGTAAAAAAGAAAACTGATTAGGAATAACCAATATGAAACCTACAAGTGTACTAATTGGGTGGCCGTCTTTGCGGTCCGGTTCCCTTCTCATCGCCCCCGCTCTTGTCTGTTTTGGGCTTGCCCCGATTCTGCAAGCGGTGGGTCCCGACACGGACGGTGCCATATCCGGCTCCAATAATGGGGAAGGGAGTGGGGTGCTGGTCAACCTCACCGGTGGGATCTGGAACACCGGCACCGGTTTCCAGGCGCTTAACCACCTAACGGGCGGCAACCAAAATACGGCGACGGGTCTTCGAGCTCTGTTTAGCGATACGAGCGGCGGCTTCAACACCGCCACGGGCGTTCTTTCGCTCTTTAGCAACACCAGCGGGTTTTTCAATAGTGCCACTGGCGCTTATGCGCTCTCCAACAACACAGAAGGCGACAGCAACACTGCCAACGGCTACGGAGCGCTCTATTACAACACCGAAGGCTTTGCCAACACGGCCAATGGTTTTGCTGCGCTCTATCGCAACACCACCGGCTTCTCCAACGTGGCCAACGGTGTGCAAGTGCTCCCTAGCAATACTACCGGCCACAGCAACACGGCCAACGGTACTAATGCGCTCTTTAGTAACACCACCGGCAGCTTCAACACGGCCTTGGGCAATTTTGCAGGCGGGAATCTGACCACCGGCGATAACAATATCGATATCGGCAACCTTGGTGTTGCTGCCGAGTCCGACACCATCCGCATCGGCGACGCACAGACAAGCACCTTTATCGCAGGCATCAGCGGGCAAGCCGCTATTGGCGGAGACGCGGTGCTTGTCACTGCTTCCGGAAAACTCGGCACAGTCAATTTTTCCTCACAGCGTTTCAAGGACCAGATCAAACCGATGGACAAGGCAAGCGAAGCAATCCTCGCGTTGAAACCGGTCACCTTCCGGTACAAAAGGGAGATCGATCCTGGGCGCATCCCACAATTTGGCCTCGTGGCCGAGGAAGTGGACAAGGTGAGTCCTGACCTAGTGAAACGCGACGCCAAGGGCGAGGTTTATACCGTGCGCTATGAAGCGGTGAATGCGATGTTGCTCAACGAGTTCCTTAAAGAACATCGCAACGGGCAGAAACAGGACGCGACCATCGCGCAGCTAAAATCTACCGTGGCGCAACAACAAAGGGACTTCCAGTCGGCCATCGCGCAACAGCAGAAGGAAATTCAAGTCCTCACTTCAAGCCTTAACGCGCAGGCCTCTCAACTCCGCAAGGTGAGTGGCCAGTTCGAAATGAGCAGATCTGTATCGCGACTGGTTGTCGAGAGTCGGTAATAGTTGCCAAGCCTAAATCAGGCGGGATCGCCCAGAGGCTGCCTGCCATTGCCCGTCGCACGTAGCGGTCCGCTCCCCCCAGCGGAAGCGGACTCAACATCTCGCCGGTGATGACTCATCGCTTTCCTTTTACGGAATTTAAGGAATCCATCGAGCTGATGAAATCCGGTACCTGGGGAAAAATTGTGCTCGATTGGAGTAATTTGTCATCCTTTTCTGAAGAGCAATGTTAAGATGAAGGCCTCCTTTTATTCCGACAAGTGTTTCGACTCTGCTCGACATGACAAAGAACACGTATCGCACTCACGACTGTAATTCGCTTCGCAAGACGGACATCGGCCGCGAGGTCAGGCTCGCAGGCTGGGTGCATGTGTCGCGCGATCATGGCGGCGTCATCTTCGTGGATTTGCGCGATCGTGAAGGGCTGACGCAAGTTGTCTTTCGTCCTGAGGAAAACGCCGAGCTTGCGAAGCAAGCGCATACATTACGTAGCGAAGATGTGATTCAAGTCAGTGGCCGAGTCGCGCCGCGCCTGCCCGGGACGGAAAATCAGAAGCTCGCGACGGGGGATATCGAAGTTATTCCAAGCGAGCTGCACATTTTGAATCGCGCAGACGATCTGCCCTTCCCGATCGACGCGGAAGTTCACAACGAAGATCTGCGGATGATGTATCGTTATTATGATCTGCGGCGTCCGCAGCTTGCCCGCAATTTGCAAGTGCGTCATCGCGTCACCAAGGCGACGCGCGATTATCTCGACAGCCAGGGCTACGTCGAAGTGGAGACGCCGATTCTATCGAAGAGTACCCCGGAAGGCGCGCGCGACTTTTTGGTGCCGAGCCGGTTGATGCCGGGGAAATTTTACGCGTTGCCCCAGGCGCCTCAGCAATACAAACAACTGCTCATGGTCGCCGGCGTGGAAAAGTATTTCCAGATCGCAAAATGCTTTCGCGACGAAGATTTGCGCGCCGACCGACAACCGGAATTTACGCAGATCGACATCGAAGCGTCGTTCGTGACGCCAGACGACATCTTCGCGGTCACTGAAGGAATGCTCGCCGCGATTTTCAGGGCCGCGCGCAACATTAGCATCAAAACGCCATTCGACCGGGTCAGTTATCGGGAGGCGGTCGGCCGATACGGCAGCGATAAACCGGACCGCCGTTTTGGAATGGAACTTGTCGATCTTGGAGAAATTTTTCTCGAGAGCAGTTTCAAAGTTTTCCGTGGCGCGCTTGATGCGGGCGGTGTGGTGAAAGCAATTAATGCGAAAGGTTTTGCCGGCATCACGATCGGACAAGCCGACGAATTAACTGAAATTGCAAAGTTATACGGCGCAAAAGGCCTCGCTTTCATCAAGATCGAGAACGGTGAATGGAAATCGCCCATCGTAAAATTTTTCTCTGATGCCGAGAAGGCTGCGCTGCAATCGAAATTAAAAATCGAGGAAGGCGACTGCATTTTCTTCGGCGCAGACAAATGGGAAATCGCCTGTGAAGTTCTCGGCCGGTTGCGCTTGCGCATTGCAGAAATTCAAAAACTCGTATTCGCATCTGAGGTCTGGGATTTTCTTTGGGTAACGGATTTTCCGCTCTTCGAATGGGGTGCCGAGGAAAACAAATGGAACGCCATGCATCATCCCTTCACGCGACCGAAAACGGAAGACATGCCGCTATTTGAGGCAAAGAAGTTTCCGGAGGTTCGTGCAGAAGCCTATGACGTCGTGCTCAACGGC
>Ga0137367_10003172_pt1 | contig 13292 bp, 4 predicted proteins | sample SagtaG_14_FD_104939 | JGI IMG/M metagenome (GOLD analysis project Ga0137367, IMG submission 104939) | Vadose zone soil microbial communities from Sagehorn Ranch, Mendocino, California, USA - Sage1_L_80_16 metaG | ecosystem: Environmental > Terrestrial > Soil > Vadose zone | place: USA... | reverse complement strand
TTGCGATTTGCGATTTAGCTGCGCGAAGCCAAAATGCGGGAGACGGCCACGATTGCAGTCGTTTAGCACCCTTGCACGCGCAACACGCGCTCTTCAAATCGCAAATCGCAAATCCAAAACCGCAAATCCATGAGCTTTCCCGTGCGAGCTTTCGTGCTGGCCGCCCTCAGCCTGCTGGCGTCCCATGTCGCGTCGGCGGCGCCGGCCAATGACCGGTTCGCCAACCGCATGGCTCTTACCGGCACGAACCTCACGGTGACCGGCTCGAACGTCGGGGCCGGCAAGGAGAACGGCGAACCCGCCCACGCCGGCAACCTTGGCGGAAAGTCAGTCTGGTGGACCTGGACGCCGCCGGGGGACGGCGACGTGGTGATCACGACCGACGGCAGCCTCAACCTCGACACCAACAGCCTGGACACGTTGCTGGCCGTCTACGTGGGATCGACCGTGTCGGCCTTGACCGTCGTCGCCACCAATGACGATCATGCAGTCAATGTCACGAGCCGGGTCCGCTATGCGGCGAAAGCGAGCACGGCCTACCAAATCGCGGTGGACGGCTTCAATGATGGCAGCGGCGCCGACTCGGGGAACATCCAGCTGACCCTCACGTTCATCCCCGAGCCGATCCTCCGGCCGATCAACGACAACTTTGCCAGCCGGATTCTGCTGAGCGGATTGCCCGTGCGCACCACCGGCGCCAACACGGGGGCGACGCGCGAACCGGGTGAACCGATGCACGCCGACGCGTTGCCCAAACGGGGCGACACTTCGGTGTGGTGGAGTTGGACGGCCCCGAGCGCCAGCAACGTGATGATCTCCACCGCGGGAAGCAGCTTCGACACCTTGCTCGCCCTCTACACCGGATCGACTCTCGCCAGCCTGGTCCTGGTGACGAATAGCGACGACATCGACCCGGCCGACGGCCTCCTCACCAGCGCCGTCTCGTTCGCGCCGGCGGCGGGGCGGACTTATCAAATCGCGGTGGACGGCTACGACGGGGCGAGCGGCCAGGTGGTGTTGCAGATCGTTTCACCCCGCTTGGCCTTAAGCGCGCCCCGCCTGCTGGGGAATCGGACCTTTCAGTTCACGATCGACGGAGCGGGCGTGGGACGTTACGAGGTGGACGCCTCGAGCGATTGCCAGAACTGGACCATGATTGGGAGCCTATTGAAAACAAACGTCAGCGCGACCTTCATCGACCCGGCGGCCGCCAGCCTGAACCGTCGTTTCTATCGGGCCAGGTAGGGACGCGGTGGAACGCTTTGGATTTACGATTTACGATTTACGACTTGACTGCGCGAAGACGAAATGTTGGAGGCGGCCATGATTGCGGCGTGGCAGAGACGCGTTCCACCACGTCCCACTCTTCTCCTCGCGACGTAGGAAGGAAGTTTCACGCTCGCCCTCACCCCGGCCCCACTGCCGTTGAATTAAGGACCAATGAGGACCCCCCTACTCCCAATGACCAATGACCAATGACCAAAGAATGCCCAATGCCCAATGACCAATGCCCCCAGCGGCGCTCATGACGGCTCCTGTGGCTGTTTTGCTCGAGATTTGGGCATTGGGGCTTGGTCATTGATTGGTCATTGGTCATTGGTCATTGGTCATTACCGTTCACTTCCTCACGTTGACGATGCTGGAGCGGGTGGAGTTGCCCGCCGCATCGTAAGCGACGGCCTGCAAGGTGTGGAAGCCGCGCGCAAGTTTGCTCGTGCTCCAACTGAACACCGGCGTCGAGGAGGTGCTCTTCGAATAGAGTTTCCCATCCACCAACAATTCAACGCGAGTGACCGCCACGTTGTCGGAGGCAGTCACGTAAACCTTCGTGCTCCTGCCCGATATGGTCGCGCCGTCGGTGGGCGACGTGATCTGTACCGCGGGTGGCGTCACGTCCACCACCGCATTCTGGATCGAGACACTGACAGACGCGGACGTGCCGGCATTGCCCGCGGCATCATACGCGCGCGCTTGCAGCGTGTAGGAACCATTCGCGTAAGTCCGCGTATCCAACGAAAAGGACGCCAGCGCCGTCGAAGCGGTGCCCACCAGGACCCCGTTCAGGTAACACTCGACCCGGGTGACGCCGATGTCGTCGCCCGAGCTGACATTGACCGTCACCGCGCCGGCCAGAACGCTGCCGGCGGTCGGCGCCGTGATCGTGGCAGTCGGCGCGGTGATGTCAGCCACCGTATTCTGGACCGAGACAGTGACCGAGCTGGAGAGCCCGACATTGCCCGCCGCATCATAGGCGCGAGCCAGCAGGGTGTATGAACCGTTGGGATAAGTCGTCGTGTTCCAGGTGAAGGAAGCCGGCGTCGTCGAACTGGTGCCGGCAAGCGTCCCGTTGATGTAGCATTCGACTCTCGTGACACCGACATTGTCGCTGGCGCTGACGCTGATGCTCGCGCTGCCCGAGACGGTGGCGGCGGCGGACGGAGCCGTGATCGTCGCGGTGGGAGTGGCGGTGTCGGTCGGCGGGGGTCCGCCCGCGGCGATCAGCGCCTTGGAGGCATTGACGCGGCCCCAGCCATAGCTGGTGTCGAAACCGGGAGTGCCGAGATCGTCCGCCGAGGTCCGGATGATGTCCTGCACCTGGGCGGGGGTCAGACTCGGATTGGCCGAGAGGATGAGCGCGGCGACCGCCGCCACGATCGGCGCCGAGAAAGAGGTGCCGGAAGCATACCCGTAGGTGGCGTTCAAGCCCGTGGTCACGATGTTCACGCCCGGCGCGGAGACGTCGACGTTGTTTCCCTTGTTGGACCAGGAAGCCAGTGTGTCGGTGCTGTCGGTGGCGCTGACCATGAGGAACAGCGGGTTGTCCGCCGTGCTGTCGAAGGTGGCTTCGTTCCCCGCGGAGATGGTCACCACCCCACCCTTGGACTGGAAGTATTGGGCCGCGGTATTGACCGAGGACATCGCGGAGACGTTGCCGTAACTGATGTTGGCCACACGCGAGCCGTGATCGGCCGCCCAGACCAACCCGCTGGACATGGCGGAGGCATAACCATACCCGTTGGTGTCGGCGATGCGGATCGGCATGAGGCGGCAACCCCAGGCGACGGAGGCGACGCCCGTTCCATTGTAGCTCGCCGCGGCCACCGTGCCGGCCACGCCCGTCCCATGACCGCGCACGTCCGACGTGTCCGCGTTGTTGTCCATGAAATTCCAGCCGGGAACGAGTTGGGAGGCGAGATCCGGGTGGGTGGCTTCCACCCCGCTGTCGAGAATGGCGACGATGACATTACTCGCCCCCGCGGTGGTCTGCCAGGCGGTGGGGGCGCCGATCTTCGTCAGATGCCATTCGAAGGAATAATAAGTGTCATTGGGCACCGGGCTGGGCGGCAGCGTATCGGGTCCCACGATGTAATCCGGCTCGGCAAATTCGATGTTCGGATTATGGCTCAGCGCCTCGAGCACAACTGGCAGTTTGTCCTCGGGCACATGGAGGACGCGCAAATTGATTTGCGCAATGGCGGATTGTTCTTGCGCGCCCTGCGCGGCAAAGAGCTGTTGCAATGCCGTCTCGTTCACCCGATCACTCGGTTTTACGAGCAATCGTCCTGGGACTACTCCCACGGGGGCGCCGGAGAGCAGGGAAGGCAAAGACAGTGCCAGCGCGATGGCAAACAGTTTTGCGTTCGAGGCCATGGTGAAAACCAAACTGCGGCCCGTTTGTTGTGAATGTTTCTTACTCATAAAGCTGTGGTACGCTTATTTATCGAACGTGTTCCGCGGTTGCCCGCGCACAGCCCGACTGGTCAGGTCAAGCCCGGCACACTGCCGGTGGGGCGTTTCCTTGCAACTGCTGTGCCAAGCAAGGCGCGCGGCGCCTCCGCACGGCCCGAGGGACGGCAAAGTTGTAGAAGATCAAGGCCTTTGCCCGCCGTGTGGATTCGCCGGGGATGGGAAATCACCAAAACAGGACAGTGCCTTGCCAACGTCTCATTCCGGTGGGCAGTGTCTCGTTCTGGAGATGGGTGAGTTCAAAGTTCGAAGTTCGAAGTTCAAGGTTCAAAGTTCAAAGTTCGAAGTTCGAAGTTCGGATTTCAAATTTCAAATTTCAAATCTCAAATCTCAAAGTCGACCCGGGCAGTTCAGGCAAAATTGCAAATCGGACTGCGGCTTGCGCCCCGTACACCGCCGCGCCTCTACGTGCCACCTTGAGTATCACACCCACCCCAACTTCGAACTTCGAACTCCGAACCTTGAACTTTGAACCTTGAACCTTGAACCTTGAACTTTGAACCTTGAACCTTGAACCTTGAACTAAGGAATCCCCCGAAAAAGCTTGTTTCCCAGCACCGATCTGTTGTACAAAAACTCCCGACCAACCAACAATCAGCGCCTGTCTCCTCGCGCTCGTTAACTTTTGCGCGTACCGGAAATCCAGGTGGCAATTCACAACGAATCGAAGGTCGTGCTTATGAAAAAGCTCCTGATGCTCGCCCTCCTCCTGAGCCTGACCGCCCGCGTCCAGGCGGTGCTCGTCAATGTGGCCCTCGATGCCCCCGCCTACGTCAACGGCCCACTCCTCAACAACGACACCATCGCCCGCTTGACCGACGGTTTGCGCAACCAGCAAATCCACGGCGACGTCACGCCGCCCGCCGGTTTCGCTTACTGGATCGATCTCGGGAAAAGCTACACGCTCAATAACATTAAAATTTGGCCGCGCCAGGACGGCTGTTGCCCCGAGCGCTTGAGCAACGTGCGCGTGTCCGTGCACAACGATGACGGCCTGGACAACATCGGCGACGAAGTCTGGCACGCCGACTTGTTCACCGACGGCTCCAACCCCGGCTCCACCAACGGCGCGATGGTCACCGTCCCCGCCGGCATGGGCAGCGGGACTTTCGCCGGGCGCTGGGTGAAATTGACCGCCCTGGCTGACCCCGTCCTCGACTACTCGCTCCAGGTCACCGAACTGGAAGTGTATGCCGACAGCACGCCCAACGTGGCCCTGGGCGCGCCGGCCACGACCAGCGCCCCGCTCTACCAGGGACGCAGCCCCGCCAACCTCGACAACGGCGACCGCGGCAGCAGTGGCTCGGAAATTCTCCACGGAGACGCCGTCTTCAATCCCTACGATCCCCTCGACCAGATTTATCATTATGACATCAACCTGGGCGCGACCGCGACGATCGATCGCATCCAGATCATTGCCCGCCAGGACGGGTGTTGCCCGGAGCGACTTTCCAACTACCGCGTCTCCGTCAACCAGGACAACGCCGGCGCGATTGGCAACGAAGTCTGGGCCGCGATGTTGCACACCGATGGCGGCAATCCCGGGTCGGTGCCCGGCGCGAAAGACGTGCTGACCGCCGACCTGGATCCCGGCGGGGTCTTCGTGGGCCAATGGATTCGCATTCAATCTCTCGACAACCCGGTGCCGCCTTATGCGCTGCAAATGACCGAAGTGGAAGTGTACGGTTCACTGGCCGGCGGGCCGAGACTGCGGGCCGTGCGCCAGCCGCAGAATGTCACCGGCGCCTTGGGTCGACTGGTCACGTTTAACTTCGCGGCGGCCGCCGCGGGTGGCGATCAGGCCTTGCTCGCCTACCAGTGGCAGAAGAATGGCGTGAACATCGTCGACGCCACTTCTCCCAGCTACACCACCCCGCCGCTCACGACCTCCGACGAAACCAACATGTATCGCTGCGTCGCCTCCTATCCCGGCTTGACCAGCGTGACGAGCGACGCGGTCGGCATCGACCTCGATTACGCCTTCGGGGCGGCGGCATTTGCCAACGGCCTGCTCTGGGGGCCGGGCGGATGGAGTGTCTCGTTGATCGTCGATGGCAATCACGATGCCGACGGAGCCTTCCGCGGGATCCATGGAGATACATCCCTGCCCCTCGGATTTGCCTACTGGTTCGACATGCACACCAAGGTCAATATCAGCAATATCGTCGTCTGGGCCCGGCAAGACGGTTGCTGCGCGGAACGCCTGACCAATTACCGGATGTCCGTGCACGACGATGACAATGGGACGATCGGCCCGGAAGTCTGGGGAGCGGATCTGCATACCGACGGCAGCAACGCGGGTTCGGGCCCTGGGGCCAAAGACGTGATCACCCCTGAACTGGACCCGGTCGGCCTGTTCGCCGGCCGCTGGGTCAGGATCGAATCGCTGGAAAACCCGGTGCAAAACTACGCGCTGCAACTGACGGAAATCGAAGTGTTCGGCAGCGTCCCGCCGGAGACCAAAATTGTCATCTTCCAACAACCGGCCGACACGGTCTCCGCCCCGTTTCGGAGCGCGACGTTCCAGACGTCGGCGGCGGTGCTGAACGGCGAACTGGCGAACCTGCGCTATCAGTGGCAGCGCGACGGTGCCAACATCGCCGGGGCCATCGGCGCCAGCTATACCACTCCGCCGTTGTGCGCGGACGATGCCAACGCCAAATATCGTTGCGTCATCTCTTACCCGGGCATCGCGGACCTGCCCACGGATGAAGCCACGCTGACTCTCGATTCGAATTATGCGCGCGGCTCGCAGGCCTACAACAATCAGCCGCTCTGGGTGCCGGGCGGCTGGAACATCTCGATGCTGGTCGATGGCAATCGCCTGAACGTTTTCCACGGCGACACCGGGATCCAGCCCGGGTTCGCCTACACGGTGAACATGGGGTTCCCGGTGGACATCCAGCGCATCGACATCTATCCGCGCCAGGGCGAGGACCATTGCTGCCCGGAACGGTTCACCAACCTGCGGGTGTCTGTCCATGACGACGATGGCCTCGGGGCGATCGGCACCGAGGTCTGGGGCGTGAACCTGTTTACGGACGGCACGAACCCCGGGTCCGGTCCGGGCATAGTTGTGTCGCTGACCGGCGACCAGGATCCGGGCGGAATCTTTTCCGGGCAGTGGATCAAAATCGAGTCATTGGAAAACCCGGTGCAGAACTACGCGCTCCAGATGACGGAGTTGGAAGTCATCGGGCAGGCCCGCGCCCTGTGTTTCAAGCGCGGGACCGATGGCCACCTGTCGCTGAGCTGGGACCACGGCACGCTCGAGAGTGCCACGACGATCACCGGCCCGTGGAGCGAAGTGCTGGGCGCGACCAGTCCTTTGACCGTCTCGTTCACCGGCCCGCCCAAGTACTACCGCCTGCGCGTGCCCTGAGGGCCCGCGCTCGTAGTCCCGCCTTCAGGCGGAATCCCTCGCATGAACCTGCCGTGGAGCGGGTGACAATGAGCAATGTGCAATGAGCAATGTGCAATGTCCGGCGTGATTCAGATTGCTCATTGCTCATTGCTCATTGCTCATTGCTCATTCTGCCGCAAAAATTCCCCCGGTAGGTTTCGAAGACACCTGGTCCACATCGCCTGTTCTCTCCTCCTCCTGCCGCTGTTGGGCTTGAACTCGTTCGCGCTCGAATGGAAAACCGGCCCGGGCTATCGCGACGCCGAACTGACCGTGCCCGCGCGCGGGAAAACCGGTTTCGCCCAACTCTCCCCCGCGCAGACCGGGCTGCTCTTCACCAACTCGCTCAATCCCGTCATCTCCGCCAACAACCAAATCCTCGAAAACGGCGCGGGCGTGGCCCTCGGCGATGTCGATGGCGATGGATGGTGTGACATTTTTCTCTGTGGCTCCGAACGGCCCAGCGCCCTCTATCGCAACCTGGGCGGATGGAAATTCGAAGAGATCACCGTCTCGGCCGGGATTCGTGGCCTGAGCCAGTTCTCCACCGGCGCGGCCTTCGCCGACGTCGATGGAGACGGCGATCTCGATCTCTTGATCAACGGGATCGGCGTCGGCACCCGCCTCTTCCTCAACGACGGCCACGCGCACTTCACCGAAGATCTTCAGTCGGGCCTCGCCCGCACTTGGGGCGCGACCTCCCTCGCCGTGGCCGACCTCGACGGCGACGGCGACCTCGATCTCTACGTCTGCAACTATCGCACTTCGACGATACGCGACGAGCCAATTCCGCCGCGTCTGAAGGCTCGCCTCGTCAAAGGCAAACTGGTCGTGTCGCCCGAAGAACGCTTCACCGGCTTCCTGAGACTCGACGGCGGCGTCGAGGTGATCGAAAAGGGCGAACCGGATCTCCTCTACTTGAACGATGGCCATGGAAAATTCTCGCCCGTCTCCTGGACAGGCGGCGCGTTCCTGGATGAGTCGGGGCGACCACTGGCCGCGCCACCGGAAGAATGGGGCCTCTCCGTGATGCTGCGCGACCTCAATGGCGACGGCGTCCCCGACATCTATGTCTGCAATGATTTTCTGCACTCGCGCGATCGCCTTTGGTTGAACGACGGGCGGGGGAAATTCCGGGCCGCGCCGCCGTTGGCCTGGCGCAACATGCCCGCCTCCTCCATGGCGATCGATGGGGCCGACATCAACCGGGACGGTTACGACGACTTCCTGGTGGTCGAGATGCTCAGCCGGGACCATCGGCTGCGACAACGGCAGCGGGCCAACGCGCCCAAGCCGGCGTGGAACTGGCCGATCCGCGATCCGGGGTATCAGCCCGAGTTCTCGCGCAACACGCTGCAGCTGGCGCGCGGCGACGGCAGCTTTGCCGAGGTGGCGCAATTGGCGGGCCTGGCCGCCACCGAGTGGAGCTGGGGCGTGGTGTTCCTGGACGTGGACCTGGACGGGTGGGAGGACGTCCTCATCGCCACCGGCAGCAACCACGACCAAACCGACTCGGACATGCTGGAACCGTCGCCAGGTCCGGCCGCCGCCCAGGTGCGCGGCAAAGGGCTCCGGGATTACGGCAAGCTCGAGCTGCCCAACCTCGCCTTCCGCAATCGCCGGGATCTGACCTTCGAGGAATCGGGCGCGGCCTGGGGCTTCAACGCGCTGGGCATCTCCCAGGGCATGGCCCTCGCCGATCTCGACAACGACGGCGACCTCGACGTGGTCATCAACAACTTGAATCGCGAGGCCTGGCTCTATCGCAACGAGAGCGTCGCTCCGCGTCTCGCCGTCCGCCTGCGCGGCCGGCCGCCCAACACCCGCGGCATTGGCGCCCGTCTCCAGGTTTCCGGCGGCCCCGTCACCCAGACCCAAACCATCCTCGGTGGCGGTCGTTATCTCTCCAGCGACGAGCCCCTCCGTGTCTTCGCCGCGGGGTCGGTCACGAACGACCTCACGATCGAAGTCACCTGGCGCAGCGGCCAACGCAGCATCGTCTCCGGCGCCAGGGCCAACCATCTCTACGAAATCGACGAGACGGGCAGTCGCCCGGTGGAAAAGAACATTGGTCAATTGTCGGTGCCAAATCAAGAAGTGGCTCCCGGCCTTCGGCCACTCGTCATCCCACTTCCCGCGTTTACCAACGTCAGCTCCCTGCTCAATCACACGCACGTCGACGAACCGTTCGACGACTTCGCCCGACAGCCGCTCCTGCCCAATCGCCTGAGTCAACTCGGCCCGGGCGTGAGCTGGTTTGACCTGGACGGCGACGGATGGGACGACGTCATCGTCGCGAGCGGCAAGGGTGGTCAGCTGGCGGCGTTTCACAACGATGGTCACGGCGGCTTCCAGCGGATGAGCGGCGCGCCGTTCGACCAGGCGGTGGCCCGGGATCAAACCACGGTGCTGGGCTGGACGCCCCGTCCCGGTCAAACCGTTCTGCTCGCCGGCTCCGCGAGCTACGAAGACGCGGCCAACGTCGGCGCCGTCGTCCGCCTATACGATTTTCCGGGGCGCTCGGGCGGATCGGTCAGAGACGCGCTGCCCGGGGAGGACTTCAGCGCCGGTCCGCTGGCCATGGCCGATGTGGATGGCGACGGTGACCTCGATTTGTTCGTCGGCGCTCGCGTGGTGCCGGGCCGATACCCTGAAGCGGCCCGTTCGCGGCTGTTCCTGAACGACCAGGGCGAGGTCAAGCGCGACGAGGCGGGGAGCCGGCCGTTCGAGTCGTGCGGCCTGGTGAGCGGAGCGGGATTGAGTGATCTCGATGGCGATGGCCAACCGGACTTGATCCTGGCCTGTGAATGGGGGCCGCTCCGGGTTTTCCTCAACCAGGAAGGGCGCTTCACCGAAGCGACGAAGCGACTCGGACTGGAGGAGTTCAAGGGCTTCTGGAACGGCGTCGCCACCGGGGATTTCGATGGCGACGGCCGGCTCGATCTCGTGGCCTCGAACTGGGGACGCAACACCCGCTTCCAGGCGTCTCGCGAGCGGCCCTGGCGCCTCTACTATGGCGACTTCGCTGGCAACTCAACCCTGGATCTCGTCGAGGCCGGCTTCGACCCGGCCCTCGACAAGATCGTCCCGTGGCGCGCGCGCGACGCGCTGGAGAAGGCGATGCCGGGCATCCGCGCGAAATTCCCGACGTTCCGCGCCTACGCCAACGCCGGCGTGGAAGAGGTCATCGGCGACCGTTTCCGCGACGCCCGCCAGCTCGAGGTCAACACCCTCGACTCGATGGTGTTTTTGAATCGCGTCAGCCGATTTGAGGCGCGACCGCTTCCTGCGCCAGCCCAGTTCGCGCCGGCGTTCGGCATCGGCGTCGGGGATCTGGACGGCGATGGTCACGAAGACCTTTTCCTGGCGCAAAACTTTTTCGGAACCGAAATCGAAACATCGCGTTGCGATGCCGGTCGCGGGCTGTGGCTGCGCGGCGATGGCCAAGGCAATTTCCAAGCGGTGCCGGGACAGGAAAGCGGCCTGGCCATCTACGGTGAACAGCGCGGCGTGGCCCTGGCGGATTACGACCAGGACGGGCGCGTCGATCTGCTGGTGGGACAGAACCACGGAGCCACGCAGCTTTTCCATAATCGCGGCGCGAAGCCTGGTCTGCGGGTTCGGTTGCAGGGGCGGCCCGGGAACGCGGCCGCGGTCGGCGCGACGCTCCGGCTCAAGTTCGGCGAAAGGATGGGCCCGGCACGCGAAGTCCAGGGCGGCTCCGGTTACTGGTCGCAGGACAGTTTCGTGCCGGTGCTGGCCCGGCCGGAAGAGCCGTCCCAGATTTGGGTCCGCTGGCCGGGCGGCCGAACCACCACCAGCCCATTATCACCCGGCGCGAAGGAAGTGGCGGTTTCGCCCTCGGGCGCGGTCCAGAATCTCCGGTCTCCTTGATCCGCTTCGTCGCCTCCGGCGCATGACAAAGCTGTTCAGGAGTCATAGACGCCCGCCCTCACCCCGGCCCTCTCCCCCGGGGAGAGGCAGAACTATATTCCGCGGTGGGACAATATCGTGCGGATCGGCGGCTGGAGCGTCTTGAGCGCGGCAACGGCAAGAGCAGCGCCAGAGCTTTCAGGACGACACGGCACGAGCTCCCTCTTCCTGGGGGAGAGGGCCGGGCGGGCGAATGCAACCGCAGACCTGAACAGTTACGGTACCGTTTTATGTTCCGTACGGAACATGGAATGGGGACACCCTTGCTGCCCGCTTTCCAAACACGCTTCGGTGACCATTGCAGCCCGCTTTCCGTTTGAGTCGGGCGCGCAAGTGTGTATTCTCTGGCTGAACCACCGAACCGAGTTGTATGCCACGCCGCGTTGCCGCCTTCCATGAACCGACTTGTCACTGGTAACTTGTCACTGGTAACTGGCGATTTGCAAAAGCTCATCCCGAGCGTGACCCTGTTTTCAATTTCCAGTTACCAGTTACCAGTTACCAGTTACCAGTCTAAATGGTTCATGGTCCCAATGCGCGGCGCCATGGCCATCGAGGCTAGCCATGAACCTCCAGTTATCAGTCTCAGGGATGTTCATCAGCGTCCAGGTCCGCGCGAACGTGGCTGTCCGCGCTCCTCTGACGGCCGCGTCGCATGGTCGCCGATTTGTCTGCTCGCGGCCCTGCGGCTGTGCCTGGCCTTGACGGTCCCGGCCGCCGCCACGGCCGCGGCGGCGGAAAAGATCATCATCTCCGAATTCATGGCCAGCAACCAGGACACGGTGCGCGACGGCTACGGCAATCCGTCCGACTGGATCGAAATCTATAACGCCGATGCGACACCGGTGAACCTCGCCGGCTGGCATCTGACGGATGACCCACTGACGTTGACCAAGTGGGCCTTCCCCAATCTCACGCTGGCGCCGGGCCAGTTTCTCCTGGTGTTCGCCTCGGGCAATAATGCGCCCGATCCCGCGGGCAACCTGCACGCTAATTTTCAACTCGACAGCCAGGGCGAATACCTGGCCCTGGTCCGACCGGACAACACTCTGGCCAGCGAGTTTTCGCCCGGTTATCCGCCGCAACGCGACGATGTCTCCTACGGCTTGTCCCAACAGTTGTTCACGGCCAGGCCGATCAGCGCCGGGTCCCGCGCCCGATTTTTCCTCCCCACTTCCGCCAGCGACGCCCAACTCGGCGCGACATGGCAGGGCGGAAACGAACCCTTCAATGACGCCGATTGGCTCAGCGTGACCAATCCGATCGGTTACGACGCGCCGCCCGTTTCGGCCTCGAGCCTCGTCAACGTCGCCCTGGGCCGTCCGGTAATCGCGGCGGGCGAGACCTGGCCGGGCCTGCCCAAGGAAAACCTGACGGACGGCAACTTGAGCACGTTCACGCACAACAACACGCCCGTGCCGGACTTCTACTTCAGCGTGGACCTGGGCGGCACGTTCCGGCTGGAGAACATCGAACTGTTCAATCGCAACGATGGCTGTTGTCCCGACCGGCTGAGCAATTACACCGTCTCGCTGCACGACGACACCGGCCCGACGATCGGCCCGGCGGTCTGGACGGCCAATGTGCGCACGAACAACTCCAACTCGGGCATCGGCGGACGGGATCTGATCACGCCGGAACTCGATCCGAATGGCACCTTTGCCGGACGCTGGATCAAAGTACAGGCCCGGCCCGATAGTGGCGCGCGTTACTTCCAGATCGCCGAACTCCGCGCCAACGCCGCCAACTGGGCGCGGGGCGGCGCGGTGCAGGCCTCCGGGCCAACCGCCGCCGGGTTGCCGAAGGAGAACCTCACGGATGGTGATCCGGGGACCGTTTCGCTCAATCTCGATCCCGATCCCGCGTTCGCCTTCCAGATTCGCCTCACCCAGGCCGTCACGTTCACCCGCATCGAATTGTTCAACCGCAACGATGGCTGTTGCCCGGAGCGGCTGAGCAATTTCCGCGTCACGATCCACCCGGACGTGGCCGGCAACATCGGCCCGGCGGTCTGGGGCGCGGACCTGCGCACCGACAACTCGAATTCGGGCCCGGGCGGGGTGGACGAGATCACGCCAGGACTGGACGCGGCCGGCTCGTTTGAAGGCCAATGGATCCGAATTCAGAACCGGGATATCGGCGTGGCCCGCTCCCTGCAAATCGCCGAAGTGCGCGCGTTCGGTTTCGGCGGCAGTTCGGGCTACGGCAC
>Ga0137367_10003168_pt1 | contig 13297 bp, 8 predicted proteins | sample SagtaG_14_FD_104939 | JGI IMG/M metagenome (GOLD analysis project Ga0137367, IMG submission 104939) | Vadose zone soil microbial communities from Sagehorn Ranch, Mendocino, California, USA - Sage1_L_80_16 metaG | ecosystem: Environmental > Terrestrial > Soil > Vadose zone | place: USA... | reverse complement strand
GTTCCCACGGAAGAGCCGCCCGCGGTGGCGGGTCCCGGGCGGCCGGCGCATCCGCCGCGGCCGCCGGACTCCACGGAGGAGCGGCCTTCGGCACCCGGCCTTGGACGGCCGGCGCATCCGCCGCGCCCGCCGGACTCCACGGAGAGGCCGCCCGCGGTGGCGGGCTCCGGGCGGCCCACGGATCCCCCGCGCCCTCCCACGGACCTGCGCCGGCCCGCCGGTGGCACACCGGAGGAGCCGGCTGCGAAGGATCCTGGGCGACGGGTCGATCCGGGGCCGCCGGGCTCCGTCGAGGGGGTACCCGGGGCTCCGGGTCCCGGGCGGCCGGCGGAGCAGCGGCGTCCTCTGACGGACCTGCGACGCGCCGCCGAGTCGGCCGAGGCGTCGCCCGCCGCGGCGGGTCTCGGCCGCGCGGGGGACCAGCCGCCGTCGTCTCGTCCGGCGGACCGGCAGTCCGGGGCTGCGGGGGAGCGCGGTCGCGACCGGCCCGCCGCGTCGGCCTCGGTCGGTGAGGAACTGCTGAAGCGGGTGGTCGACCTGCGGACCGGGTTGCCACGCCGGCGGGCTGGTGGGCGGTCCGAGGACGCCGTGGACGTGGTGCCCGCGGCGACCGCGGCCGAGCCGGTGCGGGCAAGGCCCACCGTGGAGACGGCGCCGCCCGGCGCCGTGCGGGCGCCGGCGGGGCAGCCAGGCGAGCGCGTCAGGGCGCCTGCGGCCGAGGGTTGGGCCGGGCCTGCACCCGCCTTCGCGCGCCTGCTCGTGGCCGTGCTGCTCGGCAGCCTCGCCGTGCTCGTCTCGGGGCTGTTCAGCACCCGCAGCCCGGAGATCGGCGCCGGCGAGGCCGCCATCGCCCAGGTCGCCCGCAGCGCCGCCAGCGGAACCGGGCTCGCCTGGCGCGGCCAGCCCGTCCTCGACCAGCCCCCGCTCGCCCTGGCGGCGCATGCCGGCTGGCTGCTGGCCAGCGGGCATGCCAACGACGAGCTGGTCGCGACTGTGCAGCAGGCGCGGCTGTCCTCGAGCGGCTTCAGGGGGCTGGCCACCGCGCTGCTGGTGCTGCTCGTGCTCGCGCTCACCGAGCGGCGGCGTGACACCCTGCTGCGCTTCGCCATCGCGTCCGCCGCCGGGTTGGTCGCCGCGCTCGACCCGGTGCTCGCGGGCGCCGGCCGGGTGCTGACCGTCGAGTCCGTCGGCCTCGCGGCCGGCCTGGCCGTCCTGCTGCTGGCCTGGCTGCTGCAGGGGCGCAGTGCCGCCGTGTTCGTCCCGGCGGTGGGCCTGGCCTCGGGCGTCGCCCTGCTGGCCGACGGGCGCAGCCTGGTCCTGCTGCTGGTGCCGCTCGGGTTCGCGGTGGCCGCCCGCGGCTGGCAGGAGGTCGCCGGCCTTGCCGGCAAGGCGCTGGCCGCCCTGGCGGTCGGGCTCGGCTTCTGGGTAGCCTTCGCCGCCTGGGTGGTGCGCGCGCCGGGCGACGCCGGGCTCGGGCAGCGGCTCGAACGCCTCGCCGCCCTGACCCACCTGACCGGGTCGGAGCGCCCGCTGCCACTGAGCCGGCCGCTCGAGCTGACCCTCCCACGCGACCTCGCCACCCTCGCCGTGCTGCTGCTGGCCGTGCCCGCGCTGGTCGCGGTCTGGCGGCGCGGCGAGCGTGCCGGCCGCTTCCTCGCCGCCTGGAACCTGACCGGCCTGGCCGCCGGGACCCTGCTGGCCGCGGTCGGCGCGCTGGACGAGTCCTGGCTCGCCTACCTGGTGCCCGGCGCGGTCGCCGCCGTCGCCCTGGGGCTGGGCGCGTTCCGCGACCTGCTCGCCGGCCAGGGCGCGTCGGCCCGCCGGCTTGCCACGGTGACGGTCGCGCTGGCCGTGCTGGCGCTGGCGGTGGCGGGTGGCCGCGGCTGGGACGGGCGCTACGGCCGCGCCGACAACGCCCTGGCCTACATGGCCACGCTGGTCGCCACCAAGACGCCCTCCTGCTCCGCGCTGAACGGCGGCGACCCGGCCGATCCCGACCTGTTCGCCGTGGGCGCCCGCCGGGTGACCGGGTTCGCCGACGGGCCGGCCGCGCTCGGCAGCGGCGTGCGCTACTTCCTGCTCCGCGGCGACCAGGCGGCCGGCGGGCTGGCGAGCTGGCTCGGCGCCAACGGCCGCCGCGTCGCCAGCGTCCCCAGCCCAAGCCTCGGCACGGTGCAGCTCTGGGAGGTGCAGCAGCCGTCGAGCAGCCGCGTGGCCGACCTGCAGCGGGTCGGCGGCGGCGTGTTCGAGAACGCGGTCGGCTCGGCCTGTGGCGGCTTCGCCGTGCTCGACGGTGGCGGCGCCCGCTTCTGGTCCGGCTACCAGGCGATCGGCGGCAAGGCGGTGGCTGGTCGGGCGCTCAGCCGGCCGTGGCGCGACGGCGGCCGGACGGTGCAGGCGTTCGACACCGTGTTCCTTGGCAGCGTGCCGGACCCGCAGGGGGGCCAGCCCCTCGTCCGGCCGGTCGACCTGCTGACGAGGCTGACCAGGCAGGCGCCGGCCCTGCTGGCCGGCGCCCGCCTGCCGAAGGCGGAGACCGCGCCGCAGCCCAGCATCGCGCAGCGCCGGCTGCTGCTCGCCGAGCCCAGCATCGCCCGCTTCTACCTGGGCGAGGAGCCGGCGGCCGCGAACCCGGCAGTCTGGCAGCTCGCGGCGGCGCGCTTCGGCGCCCCCGTCTCGCCGCCGAGGCACCTGCCGGGCGGACTCGTCCGCCAGGCGTTCGAGGACGTGGTGATGGAGACGGACGCGCAGGGCGCGGTCCACCTGGCGCCGCTGGGCACGCTGGCGGCGAGGGCCGGGATGATCCCGGCCGAGGCCCTCCGTCCCGAGCCCGTTCCGGGGCTGCCGCCACCTGGAGGCCGCTACCCGGCGGTCCGCGACCTCGACCTCGGCCTGCACGTCGCTGCCGCGCTCGTCCTCTGGGCGCTGCTCACCCTCGCCCTCACCGTGGGCGGCCGGCGGCGCCGCGGAAGCACTCCGGCCCCGGTCGTGCCCGGCCTGGCAGCGGCCTGGCCCGCTGACCCCGAGCGCCCTGCCGCTGGCCCCGGGCACCGTGCCGACAGCTCGGGAGACCTCGCTGCCAGCACCGGGCACCCCGGCGCTGACCCTGGGCGCCCCACCACCGGCCCCGGCCATCGGGCTGGCGGCCTGGGAGACCCTGCCGACAGTCCCGGGCACCCGGCCTCCGGCCCGGGCCGGGCCGGGCACGGCCCCACCCCCGGAGCGGCCGGCGAGAAGCCCGCCACCTGACGCTGGGTAGGATCGCTTCGAGCCGGGCTGGCGGCGCCGCACCCTCACCGAGCGGCAGGCCGTCCTCGACGCCGTCCGCCTGACTGGGCCTTAGTGGCGCAAACGCTTCTTCAGCGATCGTCTCGCCGGGCTGGAGGAACGCCCCCGGCGAGGACGACCCGCCATCTTTCCCCCCTGAGGTCGCCATCGAGGTCAAAGCGATCGCCTGTGAGCTGCCCAGCCGCCTCGGCCTGCCGCTGTCGCGCCTGTTCGTGCCCGACATCCGCGCGGAGGTGCTCACCCGCGGCCTGGTCGCCGAGATCTCCGGCACCACCATCTGGCGCTGGCTGGCCACCGATGCCATCCGCCCGTGGGCCTATCGCAGCTGGATCTTCCCGCGTGACCCCGACTTCGAGCCCAAGGAACACGAGTACGACCGCGGCGGGGCGCTTGCCCACTTTGCCGCCTGGGACGTGCACCAGGCCAAGATCCCAAGCCGCTCGGCCCAGGTTGGCTCAGTAGGCAGAGCGGGTCCTTCCAGGCGGGGTGTTGCGGGTCGGCCGGAGCCACAGCGACAGGTGGGTCGGCTGCATCGTCTGGTCGACGATCTCGAGCAACTCGCGGGTGAGGGCCTCCAAGTCCAGCTCCTGCCGGAGCCGGCTGCTGAACGCCGTGATCGTCTGGGCGGCGTCGTAGCGACGACGGTTGAAGCGCCGGTCGACGGTCTCCTGCACCCGCCGGCGCAGCGGCCGAAACAGCACCGCCACGGCCAAGGTCGCAGCGGCGATCGCCAGGCTGTGGGTGCCGCGGCCGATGGTGCCAGCGAGCTGGCCGAGCCCCAGCACGATCAGCGCGTAGCTGGCCCCCAAGATCGCGGTGAGCAGCCCGTAGACCAGCGTCCGGTTGATGATCCGGTCGATGGCGTACAGCCGGTAGCGCAAGATCGCCACCGCCACCGCGACCGGGAACAGCACATTGAAGCCGAGCGTGGCAACCAGCGCCCACGCAAACCACGCGTTGTCGATGTCGACGAACAGGCTCGGGATCGCGAAGCCGCCAAGCAGCACCAGCTCGTAGGCCACCAGCGCCGACAGCACCCACTTCGCCTGCTGCCGCTGGACGGGGCCGGATACGCGCCAGTAGCGCCAGCTCTGCGCGGCGATCCCAAGCCCGAAGCTGCCCACGAGCACAGCCAGGAAGCACGCCGCCCGCCAGGCCGGAACGCCGAGCGGGTCGGGCAGCCGCTGCACGGTGGTCAGCATGTCTGGCATCCAGGCAAACGCGGGGATCACGGCCAGCGTCAGCAGGCGCGTCCAGCCTGGCACGAAGCGCCCGTCGGGAAAGACAGACAGCAGCAGGATGCCGACCACGAGCGTGGCGACCGACACGAACCCGATCAGCGGGCGCGCGCCGGGGTGGGCGGCGCGCAGGGCGTACAGGGCGCGCGACTCGAACGAACCGAACAGCACAAGGAAGAGCCCGAACAGCCACGCCGTCCAGTCGTCGGAGCGGCGCCAGAACAGCACCGCGGCGGTGACGGCCGACACGACCGTGGGGACAAGCAGCCCGATCGCGATCGTGAGCCGCAGCGGCACGCCCGCGCTCACCAGCACCGCTCGGATGGTCGGCTGGCTGATCAGCTCGGGGTCCTGGAACCCGGCGGCAAATCCAGCGGCTACCAGCCCCAGCGTCAGGACGGCGACACCGAGGCAGGCGGCCCGGGCGGCTTCAAGCCGCCAGCCCCGCAGCATGGTGGCTGCCCGCTGCCTGCCCACTACCAGCTCGCGTCCCCGAAGGCCGATGGTCGCTCCCGCTCGCCTGAGGCCACGATCGTGCCAGTCGGGCGTCCCGGGATCGTTACGGCTGTCCGCGTGTTCCTGGAACCTCTGGTACGTGGGCCGGGTCGACGTGTAGGAAGCGACCCTGAGCGGCTTGGAGTCCCACCCTTGTCGCCGCCTCGGGTAAGGCGCACCCTACGGTCGCGGAGGCACCACCGTCTCGATGTCCCTCGAGGGAGGCGAGCGCCGTTCTGCGCGCGGCCGGACAGGGGCGGATGCACGCCAGGCGACCAGTCGGGCCGCCGGGCTGCCCGCCGTCGCGGTGGCCGCCCCAGACGGCGCTGGGCGCCGCCGGGCGCAGGACGCTGCAGGGGCGACACGGCCATGCTCGGGGCGCTGGTGGCCGGTGCGGCCAGGTCGCTCGGCGCGGGTGGCCGCGGTTGTTGGGCGTGCTGCTGGCCTGCGTGCTGGTCGCCGCGTGTACCAGCTCGGCTGGTCGGCGGTCCACCGTCACCAGCCAGCCACGCCCGCTGGGCCCTACACGGCGGGACTACTGGCCCACCAGCGGCTGGCGGACCGCCGCGCCCGCCGACCAGGGCATGGACCCGGCGGTCCTTGACGACCTCGACACCAAGGTCCCGGCCTACCATTCCCAGGTGCGCAGCCTGCTGGTGGTACGCCACGGCTACCTGGTGTATGAGCGCTCCTGGCAGGGGTTCGACGCCGCGGACGGCCAGGAGCTCCACTCGATCACCAAAAGCATCATCTCGGCGCTGGTCGGCATCGCCCTCGCCGAGCGGCACCTAAAGAGCCTGGACCAGACCGTCGCGCAGCTGCTGGCGGCCCACCTGCCAAACGACGCCGACCCGCGGTGGGGCCAGGTCACCGTCCGGCAGCTGCTGACCATGACCGGTGGGCTGGCCGGCGATGAGCAGTCACAAGGCGGCGACGAGCGCCTGAGCAGGGGCCTGTTCCAAAGCCGCGACTGGCTCCGCGAGATCCTCGGCCGGTACCTAGCCGCCACCCCGGGCACCACCTTTGTCTACAGCAACGCCAGCTCCCACCTGCTATCAGCGATCGTGGCTACCGCCACCGGCCAGTCCACCCTGGCATTCGCCCGCGCGCGGCTGTTTGGCCCGCTGGGCATCCACAGCGACCACGTGTTCGAGCCGCTGGCCAACCATCGGCCCACGCCCGCCGACGTCAAGGCCTACCAGCAGGCCGCGGTGGCCTGGCCCAGGGACCCGCAGGGCTACCACTTCGGCTTCGGCGAGACCAAGCTGCCCGCCCGCGACCTGGCCAAGGTTGGCTACCTGTACCTCAACGGTGGCCGCTGGGACACCGCCCAGGTGGTCCCGGCCGCCTACGTGCGCGCCTCCACCCAGGCCCACGTCCCGACCGGCAACCCCCTGGCGCCGGGCTACGGCTACCAGTGGTGGACCACCACCGAGCAGGGCCATCGCGGCTTCGCCGCGGTCGGGCTGGGCGGGCAGCTGGTGGAGGTGCTCCCCGACCTGGACCTGGTCGTGGTCATCACCACCGATGCTGCCCGGCAGCGCGAGGATGCCAGCGACCTGGTCGGTGAGACGATCATCCCGGCCGTCACCGGATAGCCGGTTGGACAGCCTCCTGCCGGGACCAGCCGCGCTGCTGCGCTCAGTAGCGCGGGAGGGTGTGCGCCCTCGCGGAGGTTCCGGACGCACCCATCGACGTTGTTGGGGAGCGGCTGCGCTTGCTTGCTGCAGACGAGCAAGAGGTGCTCGCCTCAGCGGCAGGCTCACCACAGCGACAGGCCGCAGTGCCGCAGGAACGAGAAGGCCAGGTGGTGGGTGCCTCGGATCCGCTGGATGCCACGTTCGGCCGCCGCGCAGCGCCTCCAGCCCCCCTTGGCGCCAGCGGGCGTGCCAGCGGCTGACGACCTGGCGGGCGACACCGAGCTGGCGGGCGACCTGGGCTTGGGAGTGGCCGGCGGCGAACCGCGCGCCGGCCTGCATGCGGATGTGCTCGAACGCCTGGCGGTCGCGCGGACCGCGGGCGTTGCGGCGGTAGGCGGTTGGTCTCATACCGCCATCCTGCCAGCAAAGCCCCCGATCAAGTCACCGGAACGAGCGAACTTTCTTTTTAGTAGGTCGCTGAAGGCGTAGCCGCCAGAGACCTACAACGAGCGCGACGCCGCCGGGACGCCGCCGGGCGGGACCACGCCGTGGCGCACCGCGAACGCCGCGGCCTCCAGCTTGGAGTGGACGCCGAGCTTCACCAGCACGTTCTGCACGTGGGTCCGGACGGTGTTGACCGACAGGAAGCAGCTCTCGGCGATGCGGCGGTTGTTCCAGCCGGCCGCCAGCAGGGCCAGGATCTGCTGCTCCCGCGGGCTCAGGCTGCCGACCAGCAGGTCGATCTCGCGGTCCCTCGGCTGCGGCCGGACGGTGGGGAGGGCGTAGCTGGTGAAGGGGTCGAGGTGCCCGGCCACCAGCTTGCGGATGGCCGTGGCGACCTGCCGGGAGGAGGCGTCCTTGGGGACGAACCCGTGCGCCCCGGCGCGCAGCAGGGCGCCGATCGTTTCCGGACGGGTGTCGGCCGACAGCATCAGCAGGCGCGTCCGCGGCGCGCGCTGGCGCGCGGCCGCGATCACCTGATTGATGTCGGTGGCCGGCATGTGCACGTCGAGCACCAGCACGTCCGGCCGGTACTCGTCCAGCGCCTGCAGGGCGCTCACGCCGTCGACGGCCGTCGCCACGATCTCCAGGTCGTCCTCTGCCGCGAGGACCATGCACAGGCCCTCGACGAACACCTCGTGGTCGTCGGCAAGCACGACCTTGATCTCGCCATTCATCTGCTTCCCCCCCGTTTGCTGCTCACGGCTCGGCTTCAGCCGCCCATGCCCAGGCCGGCGGCCGGCAGGCGCAGGCCCAACACGGTGCCGCCCCCCGGGCGGCCACGGCTCCACAGGTGCCCGCCGGCCGACTCGGTCAGGTGCCGAACCAGCGCCAGGCCGAGCCCGTTGCCCTCGCGGGCGCGCCTGGGGGAGCTGCCCCAGGCGGGCCCCCGGTCGGCCACGACCACCTCGGCCCAGTCGCCGACCTGGCGGACGGTGACCTCGACCGGCTCCTCGCCGTAGCGCGCGGCGTTCTCGATCAGGTTCTCGAGCGCCTGGCGTGCCATGGCCGGCTGCGCGACCGCCCCGACCGGCTCGGACGGGTGCGCCAGCACCACGCTGGCGCGGCTGGCGGCGCGGACCGTGTCCGCCGCGGCATGTGCCGCTCCGACCAGGTCGGTCACCTCGTGCGAGGCGGCGCGGTCCCGGTCGAGCAGGGTGCGGGTGAGCTCTTCCAGCTCGTGGATCTCGCCGAGCAGCCGGTCCATCATCGGCTGCGGGTCGCGGCCGCGCCGCTGCAGCACCCCGGCGGCCTCGGCGGCCACCCGCAGGGCCGAGACCCGGCGCTTGACCTCGTGGGCCACCATCGCCGGCGAGCTGATGGCGTCCTGGGTCTCCTGGGGCTGGCCGAGCGAGCCGCGTGCCGCTTGAGAGCGCTCCCAGGGCGAGCTGGTCGTGGAGACGCGCTTGGGTCGGCCGCTTCTGGCCGGACGGGCACGAAGCGGTGTACGCGCAGATGGTTGTTCGAGCAGGCCGTTTGCATGGGCCGGCATGGTGTCTACCCCCCCGGTAGCGACGGTGCTCCTAGTCGAAAGCACCGTGCTCACACCGTATGTCCGCCATTTTGATCCAAACCTACGGTATTCGCAGGACAAGGCCAATCCTCAGTACTGCGTACCTGACCTGTACGGCTGATGGACGATGGCGGTCATGGCAGCCGCTTCACCGCAATCGCCATGCAAGCTAACAACACTCGCATGTCACAGAAGGTATACAGAAGGTTGCGATCTCGGCGCGACTCGTTATCTCGCCGTATCAGCGGTGGTCACAGGCCTGCGGGAGCGGCCGTAGCGGCGTAGTCCGTTGGCAGGAGCGTCCGTTCGGCGCGGTTCAGGTGCGGACCACGGTCTTGCCGCGGGCGCCACCGGCGCGCCGGCGAGCCAGCACCGCCGGGGCGTCGCGCAACGGCACCTCCGCCTCGACCGGGACGCGCAGCCGCCCGGCGTCGAGCGCGGCGGTGAGCCGGTCGAGCAGCGCGGCCTTGTCGCGGAGCAGGTAGTCGAAGGCGCGGACGCGCTGGGCGGCGCTCGGCGCCCATTGGCCGGCGGCGAAACGATCGACGCGGCCGTGCCGCCCTCACGGACCAGGCTCGCGTTGGCCTCGAAGGCGCCCGAGCCGCCGTGGCTGACCAGGTCGAGCAGGACGTCCACGCCGCCGGGATGGGCCGCGCGGACCTGCTCGACCAGTGGAGCCGCCGCGTAGTCGACGGTCTCGGCCGCGCCCAGCGCGCGGACCTGCTCGGCGGCGCTGGCCCGGGCGGTGGCGACCACGAGCGCACCCATGGCCGCCGCCAGCTGCGTGGCGAAGCAGCCGACGCCGCCGCTGGCGCCGACGATCAGCACCGTCTGGCCGGCGCGGAGGCCGACCTCGTCCAGCAGCCCAATCGCGGTCATCGCCGCGGTCGGCGCCGCCGCCGCTCGCCACAGCGGCAGGCCACGCGGCGCGTGGCCGATCGCCCCGTTGTCCATCCGCTGCGGCACCGCGGCGTACTCGGCATAGCTGCCGCTGCGGCCGAGCGGGGGGTGGAAGAACTGGCCGTAGACCTGGTCACCGACGGCGAAGCGGCTCACCTCGCCGCCGGCGGCCTCGACCTCCCCGGCGCCGTCGAACCCGAGGACCAGCGGGAAGGTGTGCGGCAGGCGGCCGTCGAACTGCCCGTCCACCAGCGCCTGGTCCATCGGGTTCACCCCGGCCGCCGCCAGCCTCACCAGCACCTCGTCCGGCCCCGGCTCGGGCCTGGGCAGCTCCACCAGGCTCGGCGTCCCACCGAGCTCCGTGACCGCGACCGCTCGCATCCGCCACCTCCTGCCGTTGCCTCGCGGCGCTGGCGCCTGCCCCGGCCAGTCGCCACCTCCGGCGCCAGCCTCGCGCCACGACGCCGGCGCGACCAGGACCGGGTCATCCAGGGACCGGCGCTCCCTTGTTCGCCCACGCGGCGCGGGGCATCCTGCTGGGATGGACAGGCAAGAGCTGGCAGGCTTCCTGCGCAGCCGCCGGGAGCGGCTGCGGCCCGCCGACGCCGGGTTGCGGGCCGGGGCGGGGAGGCGCCGCACGCCCGGGCTGCGCCGTGAGGAGGTCGCGCGGCTCGCCGGGATCTCGGTGGACTACTACGCCCGGCTCGAGCAGGCGCGCGGGCCGCGGCCGTCCGCCCAGGTGCTCGAGGCGCTCGCCCGCGCGCTGCGGCTCGCGGCCGCCGAACGCGACCACCTGTTCCGCCTCGCCGACCAGGCGCCCGGGCCGCCGCGCAGGCCGCCGCGGGAGGTGCCGGCCGGCATCCTGCACCTGCTCGACCGGCTCGACGACACCCCGGCGCTGGTGCTCGACGCCAAGTACGAGGTGCTGGCGTGGAACGCGATGGCCGTGGCGCTGATCACCGACTTCGCCGCGCTCCCCCAGGAGCGTCGCAACGCCGTCTGGGGGTACCTGCGGGAGGCGGACGGCCAGGGCCCGCTCGCCCGCAAGGACCGCCGGGAGCTGCTGCGCGGCGCGGTCGCCGACCTTCGCGCCGCCGCCGCCCGCTACCCCGACGACCCCGGCATCGCCGACCTGGTCGAGCGGCTCATGGACGACAGCGCCGAGTTCGCCGCGCTGTGGGCGACCCACGACGTCGCGGTGGTCCACTCGGCCACCAAGCGCATCACCCACCCGCTGGTCGGCGAGCTGGAGCTCGACTACGAGGTGCTGCTGATCCCCGAGCGGGACCAGCGGCTGCTGCTCTACACCGCGGCGCCTGGCACCCCCTCCCACGACAAGCTGCAGCTCCTGCGCATCGCCGGCGGGGCCGGCTCGCCGCGGGAGGCTGGCCCCGCCGCCAGCTCGGCTCCGGCGTCCCGCGGCTGAAGGCGGCCAGCCGCTCCGCCTCGTCCGCCAAGGCGTCGAAGGAGGGCGGCAGGCGCACGGTACGCGGCGGTGTCGCCACGGCGGCCCACGCCACCCAGGGTTGCCTCGTAGCGGGAGCCTACGACGGGCTCGTGACGGCTCAGGGATGCGTGTCGGGCTTGCAGCCGTGCGCCTGGGTCGGCTTGGCGGACGGCTGCGGGGTGGCGGGCCGCGTGGGCGCGGGGCGGGCGGCGGCGTAGCCGTGGCCGACCAGCCAGTTGGCGCGGGCGGTGTCCCAGACCGCGCGGTTCCTGACCACCGTGACGCCGCGCGGCAGCGGGCCCGGGTAGGCGCCGGCGCCCAGCCACACCAGGGTCACGTTCTGGGCGCTGGTGCCGGCTGGGAACGCCAGCGGCGTGTAGCCGCGGATGGGGACCTCCTCGACCAGGAAGACCGAGTCGCGCAGCACCAGCCGGTTGGCCGCGTCCGACCACTTGAAGAGCTGGCCGTTGCCGGCCCCGTCGGCGGCGCGCTCGTTGGCCTGGGGCGCGATGCGGATCAGCGTCCGGTCGAGGGTGAAGGTCTCGCCCGCGGGCGCCCGGGAGGGCGGGGCGTCGGCGTCGGGACGCTCGCTGATGCCCATGAAGCAGCCGTCGAAGAGGCTGTCCTCGACCCGCCCGCCGACGATGTGGTCGTTCTCGATGCAGTCGTCGCGGACGTAGGACAGGTAGGCCCCGCTCACCACGGCGAAGTCGCCGTCGCCGCCCTGCAGGGAGATGCCGTCCTCCACGTTCTCGGCGCGGAAGCCTCGCACCAGGTAGCTGCCGCGGCCCTGCACCCACATGCCGTCGCCGTTGTAGCGGGTGTAGACGGCCTGGTAGGTGAGCGCGCGGGACTGCTGGCCGATCACGTGGCCGCCGAGCACGCACAGGTTGGTGCCCGCGCGCGCCTTGCCGAACAGCAGCGGGTAGTTGCTGCTGCGCCCGTAGGCGATCGAGGTGGCCCGGCGCAGGTCGTAGGTGTGGTCGTCGGGGGTGCGGTCGGCCCGCCAGGCCTGGCGCAGGATCCCGCTCACCTGGGTGCGGCCGCCGCGGGCGAGGCAGTCGGCCAGCGACGCCGGCGCCGCCAGCGCCGGCGCCGGCGGGTTCGAGGCTGAGGCCGCCACGGCGACCAGGAGCAGCAGCCCGGAGAGGGGCAGGGCACGGCGGCGGCCCGCGCGGGTGGCCGCGTGGCGCGGCCGCTGCCGCCGGGCGCGGCCTACAGCCGGCCCGGTGGCGGCCGGAGCGGACGCTGCAACGGAGCCTGCGAGGTGCCGTGGGCGGCGGGGCATGGAGACTCCTGTCACGGGTGAGCCTGCCGGGACCGGTTTGTCGGGGGAGGAGATAGTGACAGGCATCGGGAATTCCGTGCAACAGTTTGGTCAAGAATTCATTGCCGCAATATTGCGCAAACCAACCGGTCACGCTGGACAGCAGGCACAACGGCGCTGGCACGGTGCCTGGCGGCGCTCGGGGCGTACAAACAGCTACGCCGATCTGCGGATTCGGGCTCGGTCCGGTTGGCGGAGACTGGCCGCCGGCCGAGGCGGAACGGGAGGTTCGTGGCGATGGACCAGGCGGCGGGCGGGCGCGCCCCACGGGTCAGCATCGGCATGCCCGTCTACAACGGCGCCAACTACCTCGCCGAGACGCTCGACCACCTGCTCGCCCAGCGCTTCACCGATTTCGAGCTGATCATCTCCGACAACGGCTCCAGCGACGGCACCGAGCGCATCTGCCGGGCCTACGCCGAGCGCGACCCGCGCGTGCGCTACCTCAGGGAGGCGGCCAACCGCGGCGCCACCTGGAACCACAACCGGGTGATGACGCTCGCCAGGGGCGAGTACTTCAAGCTGGCCGCCCACGACGACCTCTGCCTGCCCGACTTCGTCGGCCGCTGCGTCGAGCTGCTCGACCGCGAGCCCGAGGTGGTCCTCTGCCACCCGCAGGTGGCGATCATCGACGCCGCGGGCAAGCGCTTGAAGCCCTACCGCTACGCCTGGAAGGCGGGCTCGCCGCGGGTGCGCGAGCGCCTCTACGCCCTCAGCGGGCTGCGCTACCGCTGCTTCCCGGTGTTCGGCGTGGTCCGCACCGAGGCGCTGCGCCGCACCCGGCTGATGGGCCCCTACGTCGCCTCCGACCGCGTGATGCTGGCCGAGCTCGGCCTCCTCGGGCGCTTCGCCGAGGTGGGCGAGGAGCTGTTCTGGTCCCGCGAGCACGAGGGCCGCTCCACCAGGGCGCACAAGGCGCGCAGCGGGCGCACCGCCTGGTTCGACCCC
>Ga0137367_10003159_pt1 | contig 13314 bp, 8 predicted proteins | sample SagtaG_14_FD_104939 | JGI IMG/M metagenome (GOLD analysis project Ga0137367, IMG submission 104939) | Vadose zone soil microbial communities from Sagehorn Ranch, Mendocino, California, USA - Sage1_L_80_16 metaG | ecosystem: Environmental > Terrestrial > Soil > Vadose zone | place: USA... | reverse complement strand
TCCCCTATAGAGCGCTCGGGTGGTGGAATGGCAGACACGTACGTTTGAGGGGCGTATGCCGAAAGGCATGCGGGTTCAAGTCCCGCCCCGAGCACCAATTAGAACTTTGCGCCCTGTATCGCTTCCGATAGCTTCGGAACAATATGGAATCGCTTTATCTTGTCGGCCTCGCAGTTCTCGCGGTCTTCGCGTTTGTGATGGTGATCGTGGTCTCCAAATATTTCATGACGTGGCTCCGGGCCCGGATCGCAAACGCGCCGGTCAGCATTGGAAAAATGATCGGCATGAGCCTGCGCAAAGTGCCGGTCGGATTGATTGTCGACAATCGCATCACGGCCGTAAAAGCCGGTCTGGATGTTCGGAGCGATCCGCTCGAGGCACATTATCTGGCAGGCGGCGATGTCAGTCACGTGGTTCTCGCCTTGATTGCCGCAGACAAGGCAGGGATTTCGCTCGATTTCAATCGCGCCTGCGCCATCGATCTGGCGACCAAGGGCACTGGTAAGACGGTGCTCGAAGCGGTGCGCACGAGCATCAATCCGAAAGTGATCGATGCTCCCAGCCCAAACATGGGCCGCACGACGATTGACGGCGTCGCGCAGGACGGCATCGGCGTGAAAGTGAAGGCGCGTGTTACGGTGCGCTCGCATCTTGACCGATTCGTCGGTGGCGCGACTGAAGAAACGATCATCGCGCGTGTCGGCGAAGGCATTGTGAGTGCAATTGGCTCCGCCCATTCCTATAAAGACGTGCTGGAAAATCCCGATCGTATTTCCAAAACCGTGCTGGCCAAGGGTCTCGACAGCAATACGGCGTTTGAAATTCTCTCAATCGACATCGCCGACGTGGATGTCGGCGATAACATCGGCGCAAAGTTGCAGACCGAGCAGGCAGACGCAGATAAACGCGTTGCGCAAGCGAAAGCCGAGGTGCGCCGGGCAGCCGCCGTAGCCGTCGAGCAGGAAATGCGCGCCCGGACGCAGGAAATGCGAGCAAAAGTAGTCGAGGCCGAAGCGCTCGTTCCACAAGCAATGGCGGACGCATTTCGCTCGGGGAATCTGGGAATAATGGATTACGTCCGAATGAAGAACGTTCAGGCGGATACATCCATGCGGGAATCAATCGCCGGAGGAGAGAAACCGCGCACCGATGGAACGTGATTCATTGATTTGTTAGAACGCAAAAACCGTTGTAACGATGTAGCTTTTTTAACGATTTAACGTTCCGAATCATGCACATCGAGAATCTCCTTTTCATTCTGCTGATCGCGATTGCCGTCTTGTTCAGACTGCTCGCAAGCAAAGTCGGCGAGGCAAAGAAAGGATCACACGAGCCAGATCAACGATCGGCAACCAGCCGTCCGCCGGTTGAGCCGATCAGGCGAGCGCCGGTCGAATCCGATGAAGAACGTATTCGCAGATTTCTCGAAGCGCTTGGCCAGCCGACGGGGTCGAGACTGCCACCGTCAGTGGTCCCGCGCACAGACATTCCGCCGCGACCCCTCGCACCTGTGCAGCCGCCCATAGCACAGGTGTGGAAACAAATTCGCGACGAGCGACGTAAACGCGACGTCATTCGAAGGGAAAGTCCTCCGCCTGAACGTGCGAAACGCGCGGAGAAAATATTGCCGCCAGCGATGACGGCTGCATCTGCGTTCGAAGTTCACGAGGGACCGTTGCCAGTCGAACAGCCTCCGGTTATCAAGGCACCTGTGGAAGCTTACGCGGCAGCCACGCGGCCAGTTGCCAAAGGCGAAGAATCGAAAATAGATATAGCTATCTTGCTCGCATCGACATCTGGTTTGCGCAATGCAATCATCCTTCGCGAAATTTTCGGCCCGCCGCGCGGTTTGCGAGCGCTCGAGCTTGGAACATAGGCTTGCAGCCTGTGCGCCCAGTCGGCTTTCAGCCTGCTGGTCCTCCTGCCGACCGGGGAAACAGGCAAAATGCCTGTTTGCCACACAGGCAGAATGCCCATGTTCCTTCGCCGGTGTGGCGGAATTGGCAGACGCGCTGGACTCAAGATCCACGGTTATGCTAGGGAGGTACAGCGCCGTTGCCGTTTCGTTGCCGTTTTCAACGCACCTTTTCCTGCTTCTCGCGTCCTAGTCGAAAACTGCCTATTTTTTGCTGACGTTGGCAGCAATTTTACGCTGCAAATCGAGAGCGAAATCACAAGTTAGTCAGACGCGAAAAAGCTTGCATTTGAGAGAAGCTTCGGCCTTTCTAGTGAGGCTATGAACTCATTTATCGTCCAAACAAGGAACGGCCAAGCTGAGTGGAACCTGGATTCACAATGCCGAAAAGTAGTGATTCCGATCGCGGACCAATTCGGAATCTCGGCCGAGCAATTCCTAGAACTTTACAGCCGCCACGGCTTGCCCGCGCAGTTAGTTCGCGGCGACCGCCTCTACGAAGAGAGAGCGCCTGCCGGTTTTGGCGTTACACTGTGCGAAGAGCCTTCAACCCGGAAGCGCATCCGTCGAGCCGCGCGATTTGCGGGATTCAGCGTCAAAGATTTTGTTTGGCGCGCCCTGGCGAGCTCTGTGAATTGCTGCGAGGACGATATGATACTCAGCCCCAAAACTGGTCGGCCCCTCGTGAATGATGTCGAACTTGAAAGCTTCATGGTAAAGTGCAAGCTCGACGGGTAAGATTCCAAATCACGCCGATTCTTGCCCGGCAGATCATCGCCGATTCCAGTTCAACAGCTCTTCATCCGCGCGAAAAAAGAGAAGTCTCGATTTTCAGCGCGATTCACTAAACGCTTCCTTCGCCCTGTACTCGGCAACGATGCGTTGCAACTCGCGCCGGACGAGACTTGAACGGCTGCGATCTTGCCGGGCGGCGAGCTCATCAATCGCCTCCAACATATCGCTGGGAACGTTGCTGATCGTCAGTATCTGAACAGTCGGCCTCTTCGCCACTGGAGTAACGGCTCGAGCGCGCTGGCCAGCTCTTGCCCCGAAATTAAGCTTAGCCCGCCGTTCCCGGCGATTAGCGCCGCGAGCGTTGTGATTCTTTTGTTTATATTTATTTATTTGATCCATATCCTCATCTCTTTCTCCGGGAACGGCGAGGTGAAGTTTCGAAAAAGTTTAAAAAATTCCAGAAACGATTGAATCAGTGGCTCACGGGGGAAATGGGAGATGAGCGGGCAACGGGAATCGAACCCCCATTTCGTTTGTCCGCGTTACCTCCGCGTCTGCAATTGGCCTTCGTCATACTCGCAACCGGCGACCTAAACACGAGGTTTCGCCCTAATGGTCTTGCTCCTTTATTTAGAAACGTATCCGAAGCGAAATTCGCGCGTGCCCAGCGAAGCCGAATCGCTGTCTCAAGCTCAGAAACGCCGTCGACCGTTCATATTACAATTTGCGCCGAGCGAGACAACGATTTTCATTCTCGACATTTGGACGCGCTTTTGACCTAATCTCGCGGCAGCATAAGAACGAAATTCATTACGGAAAATTCCATCGATCTTCTGGGGGCCCAAAACCGACTCCAGGATTACCTAAAGGTGTAACATCATGCCAACGTACATCGGTTTGGTAAAATTCACTGAGAAGGGCATCCAGGCCGCCAAGCAGACCACCCAGCCGACTAGCCGCCACGGTACAGTCGATGGGTTGACCATCACCGCAAGAAGAGTCGCCGCTTCCAGTTCAACAAACGCGGTCAACCTTTCATCCGCGTGCACAACGAAACGCTTTCCGTCGTCGCGATGTGCGTCAGCGACAAACGTCGTTCGCCCGTTGGAATCAATCGCTGAGACGCGGCGCCGACTCCAACCAACCTGCTGAGATCGCCGTTGGCGCTTCGCAACGCGATTATTCTTCGCGAAATTTTCGGTCCACCACGAAGCTTGCAGCCTCTCGATCTCGTCGGAAGCGCTTGAGCTTCGCGGCGGGCTTTGTAGCTTCACGTTTCCTGCGCCGGCGTGGCGGAACTGGCAGACGCGCTGGACTCAAAATCCAGTGATCGCAAGATCGTGTGGGTTCGAGCCCCTCCGCCGGCAAGCTCCCGGCTCCGCAAGCAGCAGAATAACAGCAAAAGATTGTGCGTCCTTCCACGGCGAAGTAGCCTTATCCGATGTTCTGCCGAACACTTTCTATCGCGCTCTTCCTCACAGGAGCATTCGTTCTTGGCCCAACCGCATTAGCGCAAGTTGCTCCTCTCCAGGGAAACGTTTTGGGAACCGATGGTCGCCCTCTCCATGGTGTTCAGGTTCGCATTGAGGCAAAAGATAAAGCGAGCGCGCCAATCACCACCATCACTGGCAGCAGTGGCCGGTATTTGTTTGCTGAACTGCCTGCGGGTGTTTATCGACTCAACATTCTTGAAGGCGGCATGGCCAAGTTGTCCGTCAACGTAAAGATGCGTGGAGAAAAGGCGCGTATCGACTTCGACTTGAGCCCGTCGGCAGCAAAAAAGATAAGAAATTATGTCTGGGTTGTCGGGCGCACTGGAAGTAATCTTCCCGGCCGCTGGGTGGAACGGGATGCGGGAATTTCGCGCCCTAATCGTTAGCGTACTCGAAAACCTGGGAAGCCGGGAAACTTTGCCCGTGTGTGCGTCCACGTTTCAGCTGTGCGCTTCCGCCGCAGTTAAAAACAGCGCTTTCACGGATTCACGTGAAAGGACGATAATCGTGAAGACACCGAGAATCGTTCCGAAAGGAATAAAAAGGCACTCGATGCAGGCCATAACGAATGCGAACCAGTAACGAGTGTGCTGTGCAAGTGAGCGACCCGCAATCAAGATGCAAATCGCGATCGCAATCCCGAGTAAAAACAAGAGCGAACCAATTACGGCAAGAATCCAGCCAATAAATTCGGGTGGAAGTTCTTCGCCCGGTTTTGGAGCGCCGTGGCGCGCGACAAATACAAAAATGGCTCCAACCGTGGTGTAAAGCAGCGGAAAACAGGAAAAGAGCGCGGCTAAACCGGCCACGATATAGTGAAAGATCGACAATAACCGAAGGTGCTCAGCGTCCTGATTCATTCGTTAACGGACTGTTGAATGCTCGTGTGAAGCACGCTCCTACTCTTGCTCATGCTCTTCAGAATTCGGCCGGAGTAAGAGCAAGAGCATGAGTAAGAGTAGGAAAACAGATACTGGTCCTTCACGAAGTCATATACCCCTCTTCGCCGTGTTGATTGATGTCGAGTCCCTGCCGCTCGATCTCGGGTGCAATCCGCAGACCAATCAGCCCTCTGACGATTGCACCGATAATTGCGCTTCCAACAACAGCAAGCACAATCGTGACGGCGATCGCTTTCAGCTGCTCCAGCCAGAGAGTGTGCCCAACGATTTTCGCGAGGCCATTTGAAGTAGCCGGATTGAAAGGAGCAGCAACACGTGAAGCAAGATTAGGATTTACATTCGCCGTGGCGAACACACCGGTGAGAAATGCACCGAGCGTTCCGCCCGCGGCATGGATGCCAAAAGTATCGAGCGCGTCATCGTAGCCGAGCCAGGATTTTAGTTTTGTGCAGGCAAAGAATGGAACGATTCCCGCGGCAACCCCAATGATGATTGCGCCAGTTGGATCGACGTATCCGCACGCCGGAGTGATCACAACCAGCCCGCCGACCGCACCGGAACAAAATCCCAGCACGCTTGGTTTGCCGCGCAGCGCGTATTCGAGCATTGCCCAGGTGAACGACGCGACCGCGGTAGCGAGCGTCGTTGTCATGAATGCGTTGGCCGCGATTCCATCGGGCGCGAGCGCGCTTCCTGCGTTGAAGCCGTACCAGCCCACCCAGAGCAAGCCGGTCCCAACCATGCAAAGCACCATGCTGTGAGGCGCCATCACTTCTTTTTTGAATCCGATCCGGTGCCCAAGCAGGATGCAAAGAACAAGCGCCGACCAGCCCGAGGACATGTGCACTACAGTCCCGCCGGCGAAGTCGATCGCGGTGATTTTCGCGGCCGGATTCCAGACGCCATTCATCCAGCCGTCAATTCCCCAAACCATGTGCGCGATTGGAAAATAAACAGCGAACATCCAGACCGCGACGAAAACGAGTACCGCCACGAATTTCATTCGCTCCGCGATCGCTCCGATGATCAATGCCGGCGTAATGATTGCGAACATGAGCTGATACATGGCGAAGACATTTTGCGAGACCCAGTAGGAATAATCGCCATTCGGCTGCGCATCGACACCGCGAAGAAACGCGAACTTCAAGCCGCCGAAAAAGGGCGACCCGTGTGAAAAAACGAGCGAATATCCGATCGCCCACCACAGGATCGTAACCAAGCCGGCAATTCCGAGACACTGCGCCAGGATCGATAAGACATTTTTAGCGCGGACGAGACCGCCATAAAAAAGCGCCAGCCCTGGAAGGGTCATGAAAAGGACGAGCGCGGCACAGGTCATCATCCACGCATTGTGAGCAGGACCTGGCCCGCCAATATTCGATGCCACTGGCGCGTTCAGCGCATCGGCGCCGCGCGCTGAATTATTTACATAAGCTTCGAGATCGGCGACGCGTTGCTCAAGAGAGGGCGAAGCAGACGGCGAGGTCGATGTTTGCGCGCCCAGCGAAGAAGAAAACGCAATGATCGCCATGAGCAAAAAGACTCGTATCATTACGCGCCTTCCTTATAGAGCGCAGAGATTAGCGACGGCAAGGAAAACTCGATCGTAGCCCTGTTTGATCCGAAGCGTGCGAGGACTCACCACTCCAAAGCACTTCCCGCCGCGGCGGGCAGACAGGGCGAAATCGGGAGGACGACCATTCCGTTTCGCGAAAGCTTGGGAGTGCGACATGTCCTCGCGTCGCTTTGCGTCTGTGCGGCGCGAATTTCTTCCGAAACGTGTTGACTGGTCCGTGTTTTCCTTGACGATGGGGGATTCTACTAACAAAAAAACCATGAAAAGAATCATCGCAACGTTCCTCATATTCTCTTCGATTGCCTTGAGCGTCATCGCTCTTGGCGTTGGCAATTCAGCAACAACTCGACCGAACCCAAACGCGGATTCCTTCGCCAGAGGCCCAACGGAAGATAGATCAAGCGTGATCGTGCAACTCAAGGGCGATCCGCTAAGTACGTATTCCGCTACCAAGCCAGCTCCGGGCAAGAAAATTGATTTCAATAGCAACACCGTGAAATCGTACCGCGCCCAGCTCGCAGCGTTACGCAACGATTTCACAAATTGGCTGCGCGCCAACGCACCGAAAGCGAAAATAACCAGTCAGTACGACATTTCGCTCAACGCGGTCGCCGTGCAACTTAATGGGACGTCGCTGGAGACGATTGCAGGCGGGCCGATGGTGCAGCAGGTCCAGTACAACGCGCTCTACTACCCCAACCTGAGTGAGAGCTACAAGATCATTAACGCTACGGACGCCTGGACGGCCGCAGGAGGCAGGTCGACCGCTGGGGCGGGGATCAAGATCGGCGACATCGATACGGGGATCGATGAGACGCATCCGTTCTTCGATCCGACAGGCTTGAGCTACCCGGATGGGTTTCCCAAGTGCGACGCGGCGGATAGCACAACGCATCACCAGGACGAGAACTGCAAGTACGTCTCGCCCAAGGTCATTGTCGCCAAGGTCTTCTACAACAAGGCCAGACAGCAGGGTCTCGACGCCCAGGCCATCCAAGACCATGGGACGCATACTGCCGGGATCGCCGCGGGGGTGACCGGCAAGACTGCCGTCGTGAACGGAGTGAGCATCGATGACATGTCTGGGATCGCGCCGGGCGCCTGGCTGGGTAACTATAATGTTTTCCCCGGCGACCTTCTCAGCGCCCGCAGCGAGGATCTCCTCAACGCGGTCGATGCAGCAATCGCTGACGGAATGGACGTTCTCAATTTCTCGATAGGCGGGTTCCGGCCCAACTCGTCCGGCAGGGACGTTCTCTCGATCGGCATGGACAATGCCGTGGACGCGGGCGTTGTCGTCGCCGTGTCTGCCGGTAACAACGGCCCGGGGCCAGGCACGCTTGGGTCGCCCGCCCGCGCGCGCAAAGTCATCACGGTCGGGGCGAGCACGAACCAGCATTTCGTCGGCGAGCCTTTCACATATCCGTCCGGTGGCGGCACGACCGTAGGTGCCGCGGTCGGGGACTTTGATCCCTTGCCAACGGCTTCGTACGACCTTTTCGACACGATGTCGGACGGCTGCACCAGCGTTGACCCAGGCGCCTCCGGGAAACTCGCAATCATTGACCGTGGGACGTGCTTCTTCAGCCAGAAGGTCGCGAACGCCAAAGCGGCAGGCGCTGTAGGCGTTGTCATCATCAACAACGTCGCTGGAGACCCCATCGCAATGGGACGGACGGCCGGCTTCGACGATGACTTGCCAGCCGTCATGATCGGCTTGACTGAAGGGGCAGCTCTTCGCTCGTCCGGTGAGACCACAGCTGATGCAATCGCCACGTTCCAAGAGTTCGTCACTCCTGATAATAAGGATATCCTGGCCACCTTCAGTAGTCAGGGCCCGACAACCCCAGACCTGCTCATCAAGCCCGACCTGACTTCGGTGGGCGTCAACGTCCTGAGCTCTATCACGTGCGTAGGCAAGGGCGGAGGCTGCCCTGACGACGGTACCGGGTGGGCCTTCTTCAACGGAACGTCGATGTCGGCGCCGCACATTACCGGCTCTGCCGCCGTGCTGTTGGATCTTCATTCGACCTGGTCGCCCGCGCAAGTCAAGTCGGCCCTCGTCAACCGCGCCGACCTGGTGATCAAGGATGCCAAGACCGGCACGCACTCTATCGGCCCGACGGCCCAGGGTGCCGGGCGCGAGAACCTCTCCGTAGCGGCAGACGCGACAACGTGGCTCGATCCTGTCTCGGCGAGTTTCGGCCGAGTGCCCGTCATCCACCCGACCTCGCTCACTGTGACACTGTCCAACCCCACTGGCAGCGACCAGACGTTCAGCGTCTCGACGACGAAGTTCACCCCGGATACGTTCGGGGGCACCGTCCCCAGCATTTACGATGCTGGGACCCTGAGCGCTGGCGATAGCCGGATCACCATCCCGTCTAGCGTCACGGTTCCCGCGAACAGCTCGGCTACGCTCAGCGTGACAGTGAATGCGGGGTTAGCACCAGGCGATGTAGTCCAAGGTTGGATCAACCTCGATGGTGCCGGATCGAACGACCTGCACTTCGCCTACTACGCGGTAGTAGGCCCATAAGAACGATAAAAATCGTAAGATAGTTCTACGAAACAGGGGCCCGGATAAAACCGGGTCCCTGTTTTTTTTGCGCCGATGCGATCACGCTTTTTTCGCTGGCGTAATTGACAGCGAGTCAGATTCGCGATTGAGAGTTAGGCAGTGAGTCGGATTCTTCTCGCAGACGATCAGCGCGACGTGCTCGAAGCGCTGCGCATTCTGCTCAAGAGCGAAGGTCACCAGACGGATGCGGTCACGTCGCTCGCTGGAATCTTTAGTGCGCTGGGAAAAAAAGATTATGCGCTGTTGATCATGGACCTCAATTATTCGCGCGATACTACTTCAGGACAGGAAGGGTTAGCGGCCATTCCCAGGATCCAGGAGATCGACAACACATTGCCCATTGTCGTAATGACAGCGTGGGCGTCGATCGATCTCGCAGTGGAAGCAATGAAACGTGGGGCGCGCGATTTTGTCACCAAACCGTGGGACAACGAGCGACTGCTAACAATTGTGCGCACGCAAATCGAGCTGGCACTGGCGCTGCGCCGCGGCCGCAAGCTCGAAGCCGAAAATCAGCTTCTGCGCGGCAGCATGCCAAACCTGATCGCGGAATCGCCCGCAATGCGGCCGGTGATCGAAATGATTTCACGGGTGGCGCCGTCCGATGCAAACGTGCTGATCACCGGCGAAAACGGGACCGGCAAAGGCTTGATCGCACAGGCACTGCACGCGCTCTCACCGCGCGCGTCGCGAACCATGATCACTGTTAACATGGGCGGACTCTCCGAAACCTTGTTTGAGAGCGAACTCTTCGGACACGTAAAAGGCGCGTTCACTGACGCGAAGACAGATCGAGCCGGGCGATTTGAACTTGCGGATGAGGGCACGCTCTTCATGGACGAGATCGCAAACATCCCGCTCGCTCAGCAGGCGAAACTGTTGCGCGTGATCGAGACCGGCGATTTTGAGCGGGTCGGCTCTTCGAAAACGCTGCACGCAAATGTGCGCATCGTCTCTGCCACGAACGCAAATCTGGATGATGAAGTCGCCGCCGGACGTTTTCGTCAGGACCTTCTCTTTCGTCTGAACACAATCCAGATTGCGTTGCCGCCTCTGCGCGACCGGCGCGAGGACATCATGCTGCTGGCAAACAGCTTTCTTCGACAACACGCGCAACGATATCGGAAACAGATGAACGGTTTCGATGAAATGGCGCGCGAGCGTTTACTGCAGCACCGATTTCCCGGAAACGTGCGCGAGCTTGATCATGTGGTCGAACGAGCAGTGCTCATGGCGCAAGATCGGCAAATAAAAGCAGCAGATCTGGGTCTGACGGTCGCCGGAGGTGATTCACGAAGTCTTGAAGAAATGAGTCTCGAAGAAGTGGAAGCATTTTTAATCAAAAAGGCGCTGGCGCGAAACGATGGCAATGCGCGCAAAGCAGCGGAAGCTCTCGGCTTGAGCAGAAGCGCGTTTTATCGACGCTTGCAGCAATATGGATTGTGATTGTAGGGGCAGTCGTGTCGACTGCATTGCTGGATGGGTCTGCACCCGACACGGCTGCCGCCATAGAGAGCAATGAATCCACCGAAAAGTCGCTACCGGCTTTCGCATGAAGGAAAATTGACCTGGCTCACCTTTGGTGCAGCTGCTCCCGCGATGATTGTTGCTCTCGCGCTTCTTTGGTTTGGCGATTACAGCGCGAAAGTGCAGTGGACGCTAACGATCCTGATCGTTGCTTGCTTCCTTATTTTTATCTCCAGCGCCCGCGAACACATCGTTCACCCTTTACAAACCATGTCCAATCTCCTCGCGGCATTACGCGAAGGCGATTACTCAATCCGCGCGCGGGGCGCCAGTGCAGATAACGCACTGGGAGAAGTCCTTCTGGAAATCAACTCGCTTGGCGAAACCTTGCGCGTGCAACGCCTGGGCGCTTTTGAAGCAACAGCGCTGCTGCGGACGATTATGGGCGAAATTGATGTCGCGGTTTTTACTTTTGATCCAGAGCGCCGTTTGCGTCTCGTCAATCGCGCCGGCGAAACTTTACTCGGACAACCGATGGACAAATTGCTTGGCAAAAGCGCAAAAGAACTCGGGCTCGACCCCTGTTACAATGTCGACGAAGACGAACCGCTCACGCTCAGTTTTCCCGGAGGCTCTGGTCGATGGGGCATTCGGCGCAGCACCTTTCGCGAACAAGGTCTTCCCCACGACTTGCTTGTGCTGACGGATCTCAGTCGCACGCTGCGCGAAGAGGAACGCCGCGCCTGGCAGCGATTAGTTCGCGTGCTCGGCCACGAGATGAACAACTCGCTTGCGCCAATCAAATCGCTTGCTGCCAGCTTGGAATCGCTCCTGCGGCGCGACCCGCCTCCGCCGGATTGGCAGGACGATGCGCGCAGTGGATTGAACTCCATTGCATCCCGAGCCGATTCGCTCAGTCGCTTTCTACAAGCGTATACGCGTCTCACGAAACTTCCGCCGCCACAAAAAAGGGAGATAGACCTTGCCGCACTCGTGCAGCGGGTCGTGGATTTGGAGCCGAGGCTAAGCGTGAAGGTCGTATCTAGCCCTACTACAAAGATTCGCGCGGACGCAGCGCAACTTGAACAGTTATTAATCAATCTGGTGCATAACGCTGTTGATGCCGCCCTCGAGACAAACGGAAACGTCGCGATCGGGTGGCGTGAGAAAGCCGATTCAGTCGAAATCTTTGTTCAAGACGAAGGCCCGGGAATTATGAACCCCGCCAACCTTTTCGTGCCTTTTTTTACGACCAAGCCTGACGGCTCGGGAATTGGTCTACCATTGAGCCGGCAAATTGCAGAAGCGCACGGAGGGTCATTGGTGCTGATGAACCGGCCCGGCGGAACAGGCGCAGAAGCGTTACTGCGACTTCCACGATAATTGGTTTCTGACCGAGGGGCCACCGAATTTTGGAGTGCGGCGACATGTCGCCGCTTTCAAAAGTTCGGACATGTCCGAGCATTCCAAATTTCGTCCCGAAAACGGGACGCCCTCGTCCCACAAGCGGAGCAGTTTGTAATCTTATCGGGCCAACGCTCACTGATTAATCACTAATCACCAATCACTTATCACTTTCCGACATTGGTTGGCACGATCGTTGCGTTATCTGTCGTCGACAAGAACAAGATCTTGAATCCACCAACCACCTGCAACGCATCCTAAAGAAGTATGAAACCAACCTTCATAACAGCTCGCAGCGAGAAGCGGTTCCCGTTGATTGAGTGCAACTATCATTCGGCGACGCTGAGCGGCTATCGCAGCCATTGTATGAAAACGCCGTCGGCTTCGTTTCGCAATATTAGTCGTCTGTACTTTCAAAAAGAAGCGCGGCTCGATTTCTTTGGCGAAGCGATTTTGTTCGCAATCTTGGTCGTGGCTGCGACTGTGCCAATGGTAAGCGGAGCGTACGCCATCATTCAACTCTGTCGCGCTTTTGGAGCGCTTTGATCGAGGCCGTGACACCACAGCGACAACCAAAGGAAAGTACGATAGTGCGACCGGCTGGATTCACGCCGAATCTTTCCTCGATGGACGTTCCACGCGAAGGGGTTGCAGCAAAAAAACGCAAGCGCCGCATCATTATCATCGCTGCTTCCGCGCTTGGATTGATCCTGGCGACGATTGCCATCTCGCGCTTGAAACCAGCAGTGCCGAGCATCGATCGCTCCACAGTCTGGATCGATACGGTGAAACGCGGGCCGATGGTGCGCCAGGTGCGCGGACTCGGTACGTTGGTTCCAGAAGAAATTCGCTGGATCCCGGCGAACACGGAAGGGCGCGTCGAAAAAATCATTGTCTGGCCCGGGACACAAGTCGAGGCCGACACCGTCATTCTTGAATTGAGCAGCCCGGAATTGGAGCAAACCGCGCATGACGCTGAATTACAAGCCACCGCAGCAGAAGCGGAGCTGACGACTTTACGAGCGACGCTCCAACGGGAGGTTCTTGATCAGGAGTCAACGACAGCGCGCGTTCACTCTGAGTACGAACAAGCCAAAATGGAGCGGCAGACTAACGACCAGCTGGCTAAGAATGGGTTGATTGCCGAGCTCGACTACAAGACGTCGAAAGTAAAAGAAGCGGAGCTCGCAAACCGCGATGGTATCGAACAAAAACGTTTGGCCTTCTCGCGTGATTCGATT
>Ga0137367_10003153_pt1 | contig 13329 bp, 10 predicted proteins | sample SagtaG_14_FD_104939 | JGI IMG/M metagenome (GOLD analysis project Ga0137367, IMG submission 104939) | Vadose zone soil microbial communities from Sagehorn Ranch, Mendocino, California, USA - Sage1_L_80_16 metaG | ecosystem: Environmental > Terrestrial > Soil > Vadose zone | place: USA... | reverse complement strand
GAGGGGCGCCGGGCCGCGCCCGCGCCGGCCACGCCCGCGCCGCCTCCGACCCCGCGAGCCGTTCGCGCCCTCGGATGGCTCCGCCTCGGAAGCGGGGGCGCCCGCGCCAGACGCCACCGGCGCCGCGGGGGCAGCCCCGGCGGGGGCGACCGCCGCGGGAGCCGGAGATTCCGCCCGGCTCGTCACCGCCTGGGTGGACGCCGAGCCCAGGTCCTCGACGATGTAGCTGCCCGAGCGCTGGTCCCGCCGCAGGACCACGATCCCCCGCCGCTGGGCATCCTCGAGCAGGTGGGAGAAGGTGCGGAAGCCGTAGTAGGTCTCGTTGAAGGAGGGTTTCTTGCGCTTCATGGTCTCCTTGACCATGGAGCCCCAGAGGGTGTCCTTGTTCTCCCGCTGGAGGGCGAGCACGGAGTCGACGAGGAGGCCGAAGCACTCCTGCAGCTTCTCGGGGGCGTTGGAGATCACGGGGAGGGGACGCTGCTGCACCCGCACCAGGTCCTCGTAGAAGATGAACTCGTCGCAGTTCTCGATGAGCAGGTCCGAGGTCGAGTTCTTGACCCCGAGGCCGATGACGTACTTGTTGTTCTCCTTGAGCTTGCTCACCAGGGGGGAGAAGTCGGAGTCCCCCGAGGCCACCACGAAGGAGTTGATGTGCTCCTTCTGGAACGACATGTCCATCGCGTCCACCACCAGCCGGATGTCCGCTGAGTTCTTGCCGCCCACGGACTTCTGGGGGACCTCGATGAGCTCGATGGCGGCCTCGTGGAAGGCGCGCTTGTAGTCGGAGTAGCGGCTCCAGTCGGCGTAGGCCTTCTTGCTGAGGAGCTTCCCCTTGTCGAGCAGGCGCTCCAGCACGAGGTTGATGTCGAACTTGCGGTAGTGGGCGTCGCGGACGCCGATGGCGATGTTCTCGAAGTCGATGAAGAGGGCGAGTCTTTGCTCGTCCTGAGCGTTTGTGGCCAAACTTCCTCCTGCGGGGGGTCGCGGGAAACGCGCCCCCAGCCCGGACCCATCCTTGGTCCCGGGCGGAGGGCCCGGGAGCGGAACCCGGGGCCTCGGGGATGGCTAAGCCTAGCATGGCGGCCCTGATTCGAGAAGGGAAGTCGTAGAATCTGGCCCTCATGGTGCGGAGCCCGACGGGGGTCGATGAAAGAGCGGAGCCGTACGAGGAACAGCGTTCCCTCCCCCCTACGTGGGGGAGGATAGGAGGGGGGTCGATGAAGGTGCGGGGCCGATCGTGACGCAGCGTTCCCCTCCCCCTACGTGGGGAGGGATAGGGTGGGGGGTCGATGAATGAAGGCGTTCGAGATCCGCAAGACCTTTGGCCTGGAGGCGCTCACCGTCACGGAGCGCCCCGATCCCCGACCCGGGCCGGGCCATGTCCTCGTGCGCGTCCGCGCCGCGTCCCTCAACTTCCGCGATCTGCTCATGGTCCGGGGCGCCTACAACCCGAAGCAGCCGCTGCCCCTCATCCCGCTCTCGGACGGAGCGGGCGAAGTGGTCCGTGTCGGCGAGGGCGTCACGCGGGTCAAGGCCGGCGATCGCGTGGCCGGGATCTTCGCCCAGAAGTGGCTGGCCGGACCGCCCACGAAGACCGGTCTGCTCTCCACCCTCGGGGGGCCCCTGGACGGGATGCTGGCCGACCACGTGGTCCTGCACGAGGACGGCCTCGTGCACGTTCCCGCCCACCTCACCGACGAGGAGGCGGCCACCCTGCCCTGCGCCGCGGTCACCGCGTGGAGCGCGCTCGTCGAGCAGGGCGGCCTGCGGGCCGGGGACACCCTGCTCGTGCTCGGCACCGGCGGAGTTTCGATCTTCGCCCTGCAGTTCGCCCGGATGGCGGGGGCGCGGGTCATCGTCACCTCGAGCAGCGACCAGAAGCTCGAGCGGGCCCGCGCCCTGGGCGCCGCGGAGACGATCAACTACAAGGCCAACCCCGACTGGGAGAAGGGTGCGCGGGCGCTGACGGACGGGTTGGGGGTCGACCACGTACTGGAGGTGGGAGGCGGGGGAACGTTCGCCCGGTCCATCCGCGCGGTGCGGGTGGCGGGCCGGATCAGCCTGATCGGCGTCCTGGCCGGCTCCACCACCGAATTGAACCTGGCGCCGATCCTCATGCAGAGCATCCGGGTGCAGGGGGTGATGGTGGGGAGCCGCGAGACCTTCGAGGCCATGAACCGCGCGATCGCCCTGCATGGGCTCCGCCCGGTGGTGGACCGCGTCTTCCCGTTCGCGGAAGCGCGCGCCGCCTTCGAGCACATGGCGGGCCAGGGCCACTTCGGCAAGATCGTGGTCCGGATGGACTGACCCGGGCCGATGCGTCTCCCACGAGCCCTGGGTCTGGTCGGCCTCGCGCTGGTCCTGGCTCACGGCTGTGCCAAGCGCGGTCCCCTCGTGGCCTTCCTGGGGGACAGCCTGACCTCGGGCTGGAAGCTGCCGGAGTCGCAGGCCTACCCCGCGCAGTTGCAGCGCGCGCTGCGCCAGCAGGGCCGGCCCATACGCGTGATCAACGCCGGGGTCAGCGGCGACACCGTGGCCCAGGGCCTGAAGCGCCTGCCCGCGCTCCTTCGCCGCCGGCCGGACGTGCTGGTGGTGGCCCTCGGGATCAACGACGGCCTGCGCGGGCTGCCTCCGGAGACGACCGAGGGCGGCCTGCGCCAGATCCTCACCCTCGCGCAGGCGGCCCGCGTGTGCGTGCTCCTGTGCGGTTTCCGCATCCCGCCCCGGTTCGGCGAGGAGCACGCGCGAGGCTTCGGCGCGATCTATCCGCGTCTGGCCGCCGAGTTTCGCGTCCCCCTTGTGCCGGTCCTCCTCGAGGGAGTGGCGGGCCAGCCTTCGCTCAACTACTCCGACGGCCTGCACCCCACGGCCGAGGGCCATAGACGCGTGGCCGAGAACGTGCGCGCGCCGCTGGAGCTTCTCCTGGCCGAGGTCGAGCGCCACTAAGCCGGCTTGACGGCAGCCCCTCCGCGATCCATCATTGGCGAAGAAAAAGCGAATGTCATCCGCGGCCACCATCAAGTCCGCCCTCGAAGAGCTGCTCAAGGCCCGGCGCCTCTCGGCCGACGCCCCGCCGCTCCGGGGAGAGGACCGCCGGGGGCGGCCGCTGCCCACGGGGGTGGCCACGATCGACGCGATGCTGTTCGGCGGCTTCCCGCGCGGTCAGCTCTCCGAGGTCCACGGCCCCGCCTCGTCGGGCCGCACCGGGCTCGTGCTGGCCCTGCTCGCTCGTTCGACCGGCGGGGGTGCGCTGGCCGCTTTCGTCGATCCCGACGACCGGCTCGACCCTTCGTCGGCCGCGGCCGCGGGCGTGGACCTCGCGCGCCTGCTCTGGCTGCGCGGGCAGGGCATCCCGGGGCAGAAGGGGTTGGCGGAGGCCGTCGCCGCGGTGGGAACGCTCGCGGGCTCCGGCCTGTTCGAGACGGTCGTGCTCGATCTCGCGGGCGTAGCGGAGGCCGAGCGGCGCCTCCCCGGCGCCACCTGGATCCGCTTGCAGCGGACGGTGGAGGATGCGCCTACGGCGCTCGTGCTGCTCGCCGACCGCCACGTGGCCTGCGGTCCCGGAGGAGTCTCCCTCGCCCTCGCCCCGGCCGGGCCGCGCTGGTCGGGTGCCTCCGGCCCCGGCCGACTGCTCTCCGGCCTCGGCGCCCAGGCGACGGCGGGCCGCCACGTCCTGCGCCGCGCCGACCTCCTGCTCCGGACCTTTGCTTGAAAGCCCTCCCGCGAGCGAGCCATGTACGGCGGCCTCCACTCCCCCCGGTCCCTCCCTTCGCCGAGCGCGCTCCTCGACCTGGCCCGTGAGTTCACCCCCCGGGTCGAGGCCCGGGGGCCGACGCCGGTGCTGCTCGACCTCTTCGGCCTCGGCAGGGTCTGGCCCACGCCGCAGGTCCTCGGCCGGGCGATCCTCGCGGCCGCGCAGGGACGGCGGATCGCGGCGCAGGTGGCCCTCGCCTGGCCGCGCGCGACCGGGCTCGTCCTCGCGCGTGGCCGGCCCGGCCTGACCATCGTCCCCCCGGGCAAGGAGGCGGAGGCGCTCGCCCCGCTGCCCCTCGCCCTTCTCGACCTCGACCTCGAGCGGAGCGAGCTCCTCGCGCGCTGGGGGCTGCGGACGATCGGCGACCTGGCCCGCCTCCCCGCGGCGGGCCTCGCCGAGCGTCTCGGCCCCGAAGGCCTGCGCCTCCGGCGGCTCGCCCGTGGCGAGGACGACGGGCTCTTCGTCCCCAACGCGGCGCCGGTCGCGTTCGAGATGACCCTGGAGCTGGACTGGCCGGTGGACGGCCTGGAGCCGCTCTCGTTCCTGCTCGCCCGAGTCCTGGAGCCGCTCTGCGCGGGCCTCGTGGCCCGTGGCCGCCGCGCCGCCACCTTGACCGTCGACCTCGGCCTCGTGGACGGTTCCACGCACCGGCGGGCGCTGAGGCCGGCCGCGCCCTCGGGGGAGCCGCGCACCTGGCGCACCCTCGTCCTGCTCGACCTCGAGGCGCACCCGCCGCGGGACGCGTTCCAGGCGATCACGGTGCGCGCGGAGCCGACCCCCGCCCGCGCGGTCCAGTTCTCGCTGCTCGACCCGGCCCAGCCCTCGCCGGAGCGTCTGGAGGAGACCATGGCGCGTCTTCATTCATGGACCGCCGGCGGCAGGGGCGGCGCGGCCGCGCTCCTCGACACCCACCGGCCGGGCGCGTTCGCGGTGGGGACGTTCGCGCCCGGGCCCCTCACGCCGCGGGCCGCGGCCCCCGGCTCGCCGCGGGTGGCCCTGCGCGCCTTCCGCCCGCCGCGGCCGGCGCGGGTGACGGTGCGTGACGGCGCGCCGGCCTTCGTGGCCGCGGCCGGGGTCCGCGGCGCGGTGGTCGCCCATGCCGGACCCTGGCGCGCCTCCGGAGACTGGTGGGACGTGGCCTGGAGCCGCGAGGAGTGGGACGTGGCCCTCCTCGCGGGCGGCGTGTACCGCATCTTCCGCGACCGGCTGCGCGAGGCCTGGTTCGTGGAGGGAGAGCTGGACTGATACGGAGGGATTCACTCGTAGCGCAGGGCGCGGACGGGATCGATGCGCGCAGCTCGCCAGGCGGGGATGAAGCCGGCCGCCAGCGAGGCCGTGAGGAGGGTCGCCGCACCGAGGGCAAAGACCACGGGGTCCCCGGCTTTGACGCCGAAGAGCTGACTTTCGATGTAACGGCTGCCCGCGATGCCCGCGGCAACACCCGCGGCAACGCCGAAGCCGAAGAGCAGGAGCATCTCGCGCAGGACGAGGCGGATCACGCTGGCCCGTTCGGCGCCCAGGGCCATGCGGATGCCGATTTCGCGAGTGCGCCGGGTGACGACGAAGGCGAGGACGCCGTAGAGGCCCACCACGGCCAGCAGCGTGGCGAGCAGGGCGAATCCGGTGGACAGGAACGAGAGCATGCGCTCGTTGCTCAGGCGCATGTCGACCTGATCGTCGAGCGTGCGCATGTCGGACACGACGAGGTTCGCGTCGACCCGGCGGACGGCCTGTCGGAGCAAGGTCATGAGCGGTCGTGGATCCCGATCGGTCCGGGCATAGACGTTGATGCCGCTCACGGAGCGGATGCGCGCGCCTCCCATCGCTACGAAGGTCTGGCGGGGAACCTGGCCGCGCACGTTCTCGTACTTCACGTTGCCGAAGACGCCGATGATCTCCATGTTCGGAGCCGCGTCCCGGCCCTGCGCCATGAGACGCCCGACGGGGTTGGCGCCGTGCAGGTACTCCGAGACCAGCGCCACGTTGACCAGGCAGCGTTCCTGGGCGCTCTCCCAGTCACTCCACGTCAGATCGCGGCCCGATTTGATGGGAATGCCGAGCGCGTCGAAGTAACCCGGGGTGATGGCGTTGAAGAAGCTCCAGGGAGGGTTCCCGTCCTCGGGCTCGACCCCCGGGATGGTGACGTCGCTGTCCCAGCGCCCGCCCGTCAAGAGGCGTTCGCGGTTTGCCCCCACGGCTTTCACGCCCGGAACCGCCGCCAGGCTTTCGATCAAGGAACGGAAGACCTGCCGCTTGCGTCCGTCGTCGTACACCGTGGCCGGCCGCGCTCCGAAAGTCACCACGTTCTCCGTCTTGAAGCCGAGGTCGACGTTCCGCAGGTTGTGCAGGGTGCGGACGAAGAGGCCCGCGCCGATCAGGACAACGGTGGCGAGCCCGACCTGCAAGGCGACCAGTGTCTTGCGCAGCCGCACGTGACCGTGACCGCCCGCCACGGCGCCCGCCTCATCCTTCAGCGTCGCGCCGGGAGCGGCGCGCGAGCCCTGAAGGGCGGGAAGGAGACCGAAGACGAGCGCGGTCAAGAGCGTGATGGCGGCGGTGAAGAGCTGGACCCGGAGGTCGGGCGTGGTCAGAAGGGAGAGGTTCGCGGGATCGAAGGGCAGGAAGCGCACCAGCGCCCGGGCCAGCCAGGAGCTGAGCAGGAGTCCGGCGGCTCCGCCCGCGGTGGCGAGAAACAGGCTTTCCACCATGAGCTGTCGGAGGATCTGGCCGCGGCGGGCGCCCAGGGCGGTGCGGATGGCGATCTCTCTCTGGCGAGCGGCGGCACGGGCGAGCAGGAGGTTGGCGACGTTGGCGCAGGCGATGAGCAACACCAGCCCCACGAGCCACTGCAGCACGATCAGCGGCTGCTCGAAGCCCTGCCGCAGCGAGGACTGGCCGCGGGAAGCGGGGACCAGCACCAAGGTCTGCCTGAGGAAGCGCTCCTTGAGATCCGGGAACCGCTGGAAGAACGCGCCCTTCAGCTCCTCGTCCTGGCGCTGTCGGTAGAGCACGCGCATCGAGGCTTGCGCCTGCCCCATGCTGATGCCGGACTTGAGGCGGCCGAAGAGATAGAACCAGGCGTAGCGCTCGTTGTCGAGCTCGTCCCAGGTGGGCGTGATGGCGGGCTTCATCGTGACCGGCACCCACAGGTTGGTGGGAATCCCGCTGTTTGTCCCTTCGAACCTCGGCTCGGCGACGCCGACGACGGTGAACGGGGTTCCATTCAGCCGGAGGGTCGAGCCAACAATCTCCCCCTTTCCACCGAAGCGGTTCTGCCAGAAGTTGTACTGCAAGACGGTTACGGGACCGGCGTTGCGGGCTCGGTCGTCCTCCGGGCTCAGGACGCGGCCCAGGTAGGGACGCACGCCGAGGACGTGGAAGAAGTTGCCGGCAACGAGCCCGACGCGAATCGCCTCGTTGCGCTCCTCGCCGACCAGGCTCGCCCCTTCGATGAGCTGGCCGGTGAGGCCGGAGAAGGCGGTATTTCGATCGCGGAAATGCAGGTAGAGCGGGTGCGAAAACGTGTGGGTGCCGTCGCCCGACTGGGAGCCGAAGCGGCCGCCGTCGAGCCGCAACTGGACGAGCTCGCGAGGGTTGTGCACGGGGAGCAACCGCACCAGGATCTGGTCGACCAGCCCGAACATCGCGCTGTTGGCGCCGATGCCGAGCGCGAGAGACAGCACGGCGACGCTGGTGAACACCGGCGCCTTTGCGAGCGTTCGCAGGGCCAGGCGCACCTCGGTCATGCCGTTGAGACGCTGGCGAAGCCACAAGGGTTGCCCCACCGAGCCTGGGTGCGCTCACTCTCTCTGGTCGGTCGTCAAGGGCGGCTCTATTTCTACCCAGGCCGCGGCCGTTGGGCTTTGAGGAGCGCTGGCGCGGGCCGCCGCAAGGCCTCTTTGCTATAGGTTCGCCGCGATGGCTCGGCCCCTGTGCTCTTTCTTCTTGCGATAGTCGTGGATCGCCTCCCGAACGATGTCGGCGAGCGACCGACGCTCACCGCGGCAGACAATGTAACGGTGGCCTTTCTTCCCCTCGCGCGTGACCTTTGTCAGGCTCATGGCTTCTCTCGGTCCGGCCGGCTCCGTTGTGCGAGGCCTGCGGGTTCTTCTCCTCTCGTCAGGTCGGGCCTTCAGGCCCGTTCCGGCTTTCTTTTCACAACCGCCCGCGTCGTGACAGTCGCGCTCCCACCGACGAACTGCCGCCCAGCGCGTGGCGCTGGCGTCCAATCACTTGGACACTTTCAACAGAACCAAACGCACCCGTCGCGCGTCTCATCGGCGAATGCGAACCCGTCTCCTACTGCCCGCGCTGTTCCTGATCTCGGCCGTGCCCGGCGCGGGCGCGGAGCGGGCGCGGATCGAGATCTCCCGTGCGCCCAAGCCCCCGGTGATCGACGGCGTCCTCGACGACGAGCCCTGGCACAACCCGCCCCTCACCCTCGGCGATTGGATCACCTCCAACCCGCTGAACGGCGAGAAGCTCGCGCAGCGGACCGAGGTCCACGCCGCCTACGACGACCGCTACATCTATTTCGCGTTCCACTGCCTGGACCTCGAGCCCGACAAGGTCCGCAGCACGATGAGCCGCCGCGACCAGATGTGGAACGACGACTGGGTGGGCCTGAGCCTCGACTCCGTGGGCAACGGCCAGAGCTCGTACGACATGTTCATCAACCCCGCCGGGGTGCAGGGAGACATCCTGACCACGCCCAGCGCGGGGGAGAACTCGGCCCCCGACTGGGTCTGGGACAGCGCCGGCCGGCGCACCGCGCAGGGCTACGACGTGGAGATGCGCCTTCCCCTCACCAGCATCCGCTTCGTGAGCGGAGCGGAGGTGCGCATGGGGGTGCTGTTCTGGCGACGGGTGAGCCGGCTCGGGATGTCCGCCTCCTGGCCCGAGGTGCCCGCGGGCCAGAGCTTCATCCAGCGCCACGCCATGATGGTCCTCCACGACTTGAAGCGGCCCCTCACCCTGGAGGTGATCCCGAGCGTCACCTACTCGCGCCGGGAGACGCGAGCCACCCCCGACGCCTTCGGTCCCGCCGACTCCCGCCCCGACGCCGGGCTCTCCGTCAAGTACGGCGTGACCTCCTCGGCCACCGTCGAAGGAACGGTCAACCCCGACTTCAGCCAGGTGGAGAGCGACGCCTTCCAGGTGCAGGTCAACCAGCGCTATCCGCTCTTCTTCTCCGAGAAGCGCCCTTTCTTCATGGAAGGGATGGGCACGTTCGAGCTGGCCGGGGTGGGGGGCGACGCGGTCATGCGCACCGCCGTGAACACCCGGAACATCGTCGATCCCCTATGGGGGGGCAAGACCACCGGCACCGCCGGCCGCCTGGGGTTCGCGTTCCTGGCGGCGGGGGACGAAGCCCCGGGACGCCAGCTCGAGGGCGAGCGGAACCCCTTCCTGGGCGAGCGGAAGGACTTCTACGTCGCGCGCGGCCAGTACAGCCTGGGCCGCTCGAACTACGTGGGCGCGATCCTGACCGACACCGAGTTCGCCCTCGGCCACAACCGGGTCGCGGGGACGGACGTCTCGCTCAGGTTCGGCAAGCACTCCGCGAGCGGCACCTTCCTGGCGTCGGGGACGCGCTCGCCGGACGGCGTGGAGTCGAAGAACGGCTTCGGCGGCCAGGCCTTCTACGCTTTCGAGACCAAGCCCTTCCTGTTCGTGACCCAGATGGAGCACTACGACCCCGGTTTCCAGATGGACACCGCGTTCCTGAACCAGACGGGGATCACCCAGGGCTGGAGCTTCGTGGCCCCGAGCTTCTACCCCGACGCGAAGAAGATCTCCTGGTTGAAGCGGATCGTCCCCTTCGTCTTCGCCCGCTACGGGAAGGACCGCATCCAGCACGGCTATCCCTGGATCGTCGTGCCCGGAGTGCGGATGCACTTCACGCGCCAGGGGTTCTTCCGCGTGGACACCATCTTCGGGGAGGAGCCGTGGGTGGGGCAGACCTTCCGGACGAGCCAGACCCGGGTCATGGGCGGGGCCCAGTTCACCCGGTGGCTGAACGTCTTCGCCAACACGAGCTTCGGGCGATCGATCTTCTACGACGCCGTGAGCCCCTACCTGGGCCGGTCCCGCTCCTACTCTGCCGACGTGAGCCTGCAGCCCAGCGCCCGCTTCAACCAGTCGGTCTCCTACAACCGGGTGGAGTTCGACCGGGTGAGCGACGGCACGCGCGTCTACACGGTGAACGTGCTGAACACGCGCACCACGTTCCAGTTCGACAAGCGGTTCTTCCTGCGAGCCATCGTCCAGCACGACAGCTCGCGCCACACCGTACTCACCGACTTCCTGGCCTCCTTCGAGCTGCGGCCGGGGACCGTGGCCTACGCGGGCTACGGCTCGTCGATCGAGCGGCGGGAGTGGGACGGGGCGGGCTGGACGAGCGGGCTCGGGCCCTATCGGACCGCGGAGCGGGGCTTCTTCTTCAAGGCCTCCTACATCCACCGGTTCTGAATGAGCAAGGGGGGGCTGCGTCGCCCCCCCTTGAACCCCCGCTCGCTACGCGGGAGTGAATCCCGCTTCGCTCGCCGCCCGTTGCCCAGTCAAACCCTGAGCCATTTCGCGAGGAGCCGGTCCAGGCTCACCGGACCCGGGCCGTAGAGGGCCAGCCAGGCGAAGAAGAGCAGGAACACGAAGGCCGAGATGTCGGTGGGGCTGATCTCGCTGGCCGTGCTCCAGGACTCCAGGAAGCGCTGCTTGTCCGCGGTCAGGAGGGCCACCACCATGGTCGAGGCCAGCCCGGCGGCGAAGAGCCGGGTGAAGAGGCCCACGATGAGGGCGATCCCGCCCACGAGCTCCAGGGTGGCCACGAAGGCGGCGTTGGCCACGGGGTAGGGGATGCCGAGCTCGGTGAAGAACGTGACCGTGTTGTCGAAGTGGGCCCACTTGCCGCTCCCCGTGAGGTAGAACGCCCAGCCCACCACGATGCGGGTGGCGAGAGGGGCCAGGAAGGCGAGGGCGGCGGCGACCCTGAGTCCCAGGGTTGCGCTCTTCTGGACGAGGGCAGGGGCGGGCATGGGGAGATGTTACGCCGGACCCGGGCCCCGCGCGCTAGAATCGGTGGTGAGCCATGCTGATTCGCCGCCGCCGGGGCTGGGAGATTCCCGAGCGCCAGGCCACTCCGGAGGACGTCTTCATGAACCGGCGGCGGTTCCTGGCGACGGCCGCGGCGGCGGGCGGTCTGGTGCTCGCCGGTCGCGAGCCGGGCCTGGGGGCCGACGTGCCCCCGACGCCCCCGCCATCCGCGCTGGCCGCGACGCGCAGCCCGAAGTGGGTGCTCGACGGCATGCCCACCGACGAGAAGATGGCCGGGCGCTACAACAACTTCTACGAGTTCTCCCAGCAGAAAGACGTCTGGCGGTACGTGGCCAACTTCCGGCCGAGACCCTGGACGGTGGAGGTCACCGGGCTCGTCGGCAAGCCACGGACCTGGGACCTCGACCAGATCCTGAAGCTCCCCCTCGAGGAGCGCCTCTACCGCCACCGCTGCGTGGAGGCGTGGTACATGGACGTGCCCTGGATCGGCGTCCCCTTGAGCGTGATCCTCCAGGCTTCCGAGCCCCTGGCCAAGGCGCGCCACGTCCGCTTCCTCTCCTTCCTCGACAAGCAGCAGGCCCCGGGCCAGAAGCATTTCAACTGGTATCGCTGGCCGTACTACGAGGGGCTCCGCCTCGACGAGGCCATGAACGAGATGACGCTGGCCACGGTGGGCCTCTATGGCCACGAGCTGCCCAAGCAGCACGGCGCGCCGTTCCGTGTGGTCGTCCCCTGGAAGTACGGCTACAAGGGTCCGAAGTCGGTGGTGAAGATCGAGCTCACCGAGAAGAGGCCCGCCACCTTCTGGAACGACCTCCAGCCCCTGGAGTACTCGTTCGAGTCGAACGTGAACCCGAAGGTGCCGCACCCGCGCTGGAGCCAGGCCACCGAGCGCAGCATCGACGGTGGCCGCTCCCGTCCCACCCGGATCTACAACGGGTACGGCGAGTGGGTGGCCCACCTTTCCAAGGACAAGGGCTGACCGGCCGCCGCCGGCCGAGCCTCGCCGGCGTTGTAGGATAGTTCCCCGGGCGTCCGTGCGCCCGAGGGGAGGGTCATGGGTCTGATCCGCGCCCGGCGCGCGCTTCTCTCGACGTCGCTCGCATCCGTGCTCGTCTCCTGCGGGACGTTCGGGCACAAGGATGCCTCCCCCATCCCGGGGGAGCCCCTGCCCGTGAAGAAGGTCAATGAGGAGATCGTGGTCGCCGCCTGGGCCGAACCCGCCCACCTGGCGAAGGGCGGGGGGCAGACCCAGCTCCTCGTCCGCGTCCAGAGGCGGGGAGGAGCCCGGTTCCCCGGCGTCGAGGTGAGCCTCGCGGCCTCCGCGGGAACGCTGTACTCGGGCGGCCGCATCCTCGTGACCGACAGCCAGGGGATGACCCGCGATCGGCTCACCACCACCCAGACGACCACGATCACGCTGAACGCGGGAGGGACGCGCTACCGGTTCCGGGTGCCCGTGGCCGCGAGCGTCCCGTAGCGCGGATGGCGAGCGTGCTCCGCCCGGCCGATCCCCGCCTCGTCCGCGACCTCGGGCGGCTCCTCGAGCCGGGGCGGGTCCTCCATCGTCCGATCGATCGCCTGGGGCGATCGGCCGATGCCTCGATCTACCGGCTGGTCCCCGAGGCGGTGGTGCGGCCCCGCAGCCTCTCCGAGGTCCGCGCGCTCTTCGCCTACGCGCGCCGGCACCGCCGGCACCTGACGTTCCGGGCGGCCGGCACGTCGCTCTCCGGCCAGGCCGTCTCCGACGACCTCCTGGTCGAGCTGGGCCCCCACTGGCGGGGCGTGCGGGTGCTCGACGGGGGCCGGCGCGTCTGGGCGCAGCCCGGCGTGATCGGCGGCCACGTGAACCGCCTGCTCGCGCCGCATGCCGCGCGGATCGGCCCCGATCCCGCCTCGATCGACGCCTGCATGATCGGCGGCATCGTGGCCAACAACTCCTCGGGGATGTGCTGCGGGGTGGCCCAGAACAGCTACCACACCCTCGAAGCCCTGGCGATGCTCCTCGCCGACGGCACCCTCGTCGACACCGCCCGGTCCGACGCCGACGACGTGCTCCGCCACGACCGTCCCGACCTCCACGGGGCGCTCCTCGCCCTGCGCGACGAGGTGCGGGCGGAGCCGGCCCTGTCCGAGAAGATCCGCCGGAAATTCGCGGGCAAGAACACCACCGGCTACAGCCTGAACGCGCTCCTCGACTACGACCGCCCCGCGGACATCCTGGCCCACCTGATGGTGGGCTCCGAAGGGACGCTCGGCTTCGTGTCCGAGGTCACCCTGCGCACGGTCCCCGAGCCGCCCTGCCGCGCCACCGCCCTCCTGCACTTCGCGGAGCTCGAGGAGGCGGGGGACTCCGTGGCCCCCCTGTCGGCCGCGGGGGCGGACGCCCTCGAGATCCTCGACGCCTCCGCGCTCCGCGCGATCGCCTCCGAGCACCCGCTGTCCTTCGCGGTCGAGCGGAGGAACGCGGCCCTCCTCGCCGAGTTCCGGACGGCAGACGAGAACGGGCTGCAGGAGGCGGT
>Ga0137367_10003147_pt1 | contig 13340 bp, 14 predicted proteins | sample SagtaG_14_FD_104939 | JGI IMG/M metagenome (GOLD analysis project Ga0137367, IMG submission 104939) | Vadose zone soil microbial communities from Sagehorn Ranch, Mendocino, California, USA - Sage1_L_80_16 metaG | ecosystem: Environmental > Terrestrial > Soil > Vadose zone | place: USA... | reverse complement strand
TGTCTCCGAATTTTTCTTCGTGGGCCGCAGCATATCGTCATTTGTCCCGCGCGCGGTCTTGATCCGTTCCGACTGCCGACCGAGTGGCAACAAAAATTCAAGCGCGGCGAATTGCTAATCATAAGTCCATTCGATTCCTCAATCCGCCGTCCCACAAAAGAAACCGCCGAGATTCGCACACGTCTTGTTCTTTCACTCGCTCAATCCAAAACAATTATTCACGCTTCACCTGGCGGTTTTTTACGTCAACTGATTGCCTCAGATCGCTCAAATTCGGGTTTAGAAGTAAGCAGTTTGCCGGCAGAACTGCGATAAGTATCTAGTTTTTTGGCGATTCCTTTTAAATTCTCTTCGATTTTTCTAGCAACGGCACCGCCGGCGCAGCGGCAGCGGTTTCGCAGTGCACTCCGGATAAGATTGGCAGTTCGCGTTGGCTACACACTGAGTTTGAGTCCGTCATAGGCGATGCGCACGTCCGCGGGGAGCCGCGATTCGGCGGATTGCGGGAGGTCGTGGCAGATGTGGGTGAAGTAAGTCGCCTCCGGCTTTACGCGCGCGGCGACTTCCAGTGCCTGGCCTACGCTCAAATGCGTCGGATGCGGTCTGTCCCGTAGCGCGTCGATGATCAAGGCTTTCACGCCAGAGATAAGATCGACAATCGTATCGGGTACGGCGCTGCAATCGCTTAGATAGGCGACAAGGTTTTGATCCGGGCGCGAGAAGAGATAGCCGTTTACGATTGAGTCGCCATGCGGCACCGGCAACGGCGTGATCAGCGTCTCGCCCAGTTTGAACGGACCATCGATCACGTGCGACTCGGGCTTGAGATAATACGGAACCGGATTGCTCGTGTTGAACGCGAACTGAAACACGCGCTCCAAATCGCGCATCGTTTCGGGCGACGCATAAACCGGCATCGAACCCCGCGCGTGCGAAAACCGCCGGAGATCATCGAAGCCCATGATGTGATCGGTGTGCGAATGCGTGAAAATTACCGCATCCACGTTGCGGATATTTTCGCGGAGCGCCTGTGTTCTGAAATCGGTCCCAGTGTCTACTACAAACGAGCATTCCGGGGTTTCGACATAGATCGAGGAACGCAGCCGGTTATCGCGCGGGTCGGGCGACCGGCACACATCGCAATCGCAACCAATCATCGGCACCCCTTGTGACGTGCCCGTGCCAAGGAAAGTAACAGTCAGTTCAGAGTTGAGGCTTTGAAATTGAGTTGGCAAGCTGAACTGTCAACTCTCAACCATTAACCATCAACCTTCCCATGGCCGTCCTCACCTTGTTGCGAATCAAAAATCTCGCGCTCGTGGAAGAACTCGAGTGGGAAATTGCGCCCGGCTTTATTGCCGTCACTGGCGAGACCGGCGCAGGCAAATCGATTATCATCGGCGCACTGCAACTTTTGCTCGGCGAACGGGCCGACAAATCGCTCATCCGAACCGGAGCCGATTTCTGCACGGTAGAAGCCATTTGGACTGGAAACAACCTGCAAAAGGTCAATCCGCAGCTTGTCGAGGCTGGAATCGAACCGTGCGAGAACGATCTCATCATCAAACGCAGCTTTTCGGCTACAGGAGGCACTCGCCAGTTCATCAACGGTTCGCCAACCACACTGTCGGTCTTGAAAAATCTCGGCGACGATCTGGTCGATCTTCATGGCCCGCACGATCACCAATCTTTGCTTTCGCCCGATAAGCAATTGGGCCTGCTCGATTCGTTCGCGCGCGCTGAAGAACAAGTGGACGAATATCGAAAGAATTACCGGCAATTACAGACGCTGCTTGCAGAACATGCCGCGCTCAACACCGCAGAAACCGCGCGCGAACAGGAACTCGATCTGCTTCGCCATCAGATTAACGAAATAACTGCGGCCAATCTGGTCGCAGGCGAAGAAGAAGAAATCGAGAAGCACTACAAACTGGCTATCAACAGCAAGCGACTGATTGCGCTGGCGAGCGCAGTGGCGAACAAACTTTCCGAAACAGACGATTCCGTTCTCTCACAGCTTGCTGAGACACAGCGCCTATTGCGCGAATTGGAAAAGATCGATGGTTCGATTGCGGACCTTTCTTCCGCCCACTCTGCAAGCGTGGTCGAGCTCTCCGAAATCGCGCGGTCTCTCTCAGCTTATGCTGAGAAACTCGATCTCGATCCGGAACAGCTCGCCTCGCTAGAGCAGCGCGTTTCGCTCTTCGAAACCTTAAAGCGCAAATATGGTGGCTCGATCGCGGACGTGATCGCGTTCGGCGAGCGCGCCGCCGAACGGATGCGGAAAATCGAAGGGCGTGATGCCGAGCTGGAACGGCTCGCGAAAGAAATCGAGAATGTCCGCGGGCAAATAAATCGCGCCGGCGAAGCATTGCGGAAGCTTCGGACAAAGGCGGCACCGAAACTTTCCGAGAGCATCCGGCGCAATCTTCGCGATCTCGGGTTTCGCCAATCTGAATTCGAAGCAAAGCTCGATGCACTCGATGAACCGCGCCCGAATGGATTCGACGCCGTAGAATTACTTTTCTCGCCGAACCCGGGCGAACCTTTAAAGCCGCTTCGCGCCATTGCATCGAGCGGCGAAATCTCCCGTCTGATGCTGGCGATCAAATCCGCACTTGCCGCGCACGACGCGATTCCCCTGCTCGTGTTCGACGAGATCGACACGAATGTAGGCGGAGAGATTGCGCATGCAGTTGGCACGAAAATGCAAACATTGGGCCGCGATCATCAGGTAATTTGCATCACGCATCTCCCGCAAGTAGCCGCGACCGCGTCTTCGCATTTTGTGGTGACAAAGGAAGTGGTTCGCGGCCGAACTTATTCGCAATTACGTGAGATCAGCGGGAAGGAACGACAGGAAGAAATCGCGCGCATGCTCGGTGGCAAAAGCGAATCGTCCCTGCAGCTCGCAGCTAGTTTATTGAAAGGTAAGGGCTATTGAGCGGGACTGTAGCGGCGGTCTGTGACCGTCGGACGAATTAATGCGACGCTCATAGAGCGCCGCTACAGCAGACCAAAAGGCATGATTATTTCTTCACGGGGCCGAGCGGCAGCACAATTTTTCCGTACAATTCGTTGAGGACTTGCGCGAGGCCGGCGTAGATCGCGGAGAAACCGCAGAAGATTCCTTCGTAGCCAGTTGCGTGTTTAAAGCCCTCGCTCGCGCCGGTGAAATCGCCGATGGCAAGCATGAAGAACAGAATCGTTAGCGTGGCAAACACGACTTGCAACGCGCGGTTAAGCCGCAGGGTGCCAATAAACATGACAGCAGTGAACAATCCCCACATGGCGAGATACGCGGCCATTGCCGTGTCATTGGATGCCGCACCCCACCCAGTCTTTGGCAGCACAACCAGAACGACTAGCGAGAGCCAGAACAAGCCGTAGGACGTGAAGGCAGTGGTGGCAAACGTGTTTCCCTTTTTCCATTCCATGATTCCGGCAATGACTTGCGCCAGCCCGCCATAGCAAATCCCCATCGCAAGGATCATGCTGTTGAGTTCGTAAAAGCCAGCATTATGCAGGTTGAGCAACACGGTCGTCATCCCGAAGCCGAGCAGGCCAAGCGGAGCCGGATTCCCAGTCGTGTCTTTGATTTCAGTGGCTGATTCATTCATCGCACGGCGAGTCTGCCGAAAGAAAGATCGACAACGCAACAACAAATGAGCGAAATGACGAATATCGAAGGAATGACGAAGTCGGAATGACGAAACGGTGTCGCCAAGGTGTATCTGAGCTTCGTCATTCGTCATCGTGCTTCGTCATTTTCATCATTCTTGCTGTAGATCGGAAGCCATTGTTATAAGAGCATGTGCTGAATTACATCTGGCTTGCGCTGGTTTTGCTCGCGGTTGCGATCGGCGGCTGGAATGACCGGTTTAACGACGTGACCCAAGGCGCGCTGGATGGCGCGAAAACCGCGGTCACGATTGCGTTGGGGCTCATCGGCATCATGGCATTGTGGCTGGGAGTGATGCGGTTGGCCGAACGGGCCGGCCTTGTTCAGAGGATCGCGCGTGTTCTGCGTCCCATTATGCGTCGACTTTTTCCGGATGTTCCTCCCGAACATCCCGCGATGGGTTCCATGGTCATGAACATGTCGGCCAACATGCTCGGCTTGGGCAATGCGGCTACGCCTCTGGGCTTGCGCGCGATGCGTGATCTGGAGTCGCTTAATCCGCGGCCCGGCGTCGCGACAAATGCGATGTGCACTTTCCTGGCAATTAACACTAGCTCTGTCCAATTGATTCCTGCGACCGCGATCGCAATTCTGGCCGCGTCCGGATCGACGCGACCGACGGCAATTGTCGGCACGGCACTGCTTGCGACACTCTGCGCCGCAAGTGTCGCGGTCATTTCAGTAAAGCTTTTTGAGAAATTGCCGATTTTTCGGATCTCGCCGTTAAACGCATCCCCTCTCGAATCCAGAATGAAATCGACAGACGTGGTGGGGCGAGACTCTGTCGAGCCGGCAAATCCCGCCGGGGTCAGCGATCCCGGCTACAACAGCAGCGTCGCGCTGCAGGAACCAGCGAAAAGATTGTCCGTCCTGGGTTTTGTTGCGTTAGGTGCACTGTTTGTTCTCTTCGTCGTCTTATTTGTCCGGATGGTAGCGCCAACCTGGTTTGCTGTTCCAGTTGCGCCAGACGTGGCGGCGCAGAATGTCTTTGTCCGCAGCGTAAACGCGTTATCGATTCTGGCGATACCATTTCTTCTTAGCTTCTTCCCGCTTTACGCAGCGGCGCGTGGCGTAAAAGTCTATGACGAATTTGTCGAGGGTGCGAAAGAGGGTTTCGGCGTGATTCTGAAGATCATTCCGTTCCTTGTAACGATGCTGGTGGCGATTGGGATGTTTAAGGGCGCTGGCGGCATCGATTTGTTGAGTCGCCTGCTTTCTCCAATCCTGACGCCGTTACAATTTCCAACCGACCTCCTTCCGCTGGCTTTGATGCGACCCTTAAGCGGAAGCGCAACGCTCGCTTTGCTCACGGACATTGTGCATCGCTTGGGGCCCGACAACATCGTTAGTCTGACGGCGGCGACGATTTATGGGAGCACGGAGACAACATTCTACGTTGCGGCGATTTACTTTGGAGCCGTGGGAATAAGGCAAACTCGGCATGCGATCCCGGCGGGTTTGCTGGCCGATCTCGCAGGAGTAGCTGCTTCGGTGATAATCTGCCGGGCGGTGCTGTGAAGATCGAGGTTAGAAGAGTTACAAGGTTACAACGTTACATTGGTGCCGGCTTATTGAGATTGTAACGATGTAACACTTTTAACGATTTAGCTTGTCGGCGCACCCGCGCCGAAATTATCGTGCGGGTTTCGCATATGATTCAGCGCGATTATCTCATTATCGGTAGCAGCGTCGGGGGCGCGAGCGCCTGTGAAGGCATTCGACGCCACGACAAACGGGGCTCCGTTACCCTTGTCGGCGCGGAGGTATTTCCTCCTTACAAACGCTGGATTCTGTCGAAGAGTTTTTTGCGCGAGAAGGATCCGAACCTAAAAAAATTGCAGGAATTCGATGAACGCTGGTACAGCGCGCACAAGATCGAGACGCGATTCGGGACGGTCGTGACGCAGTTCAACATCGAGCGGCGTCTGGCCGTGCTTGCCAACGGCGAGAGCATTGAATTCAACAAAGCGTGCCTGGCTATGGGGAGCCGTCCGGTGCGACCGCCGGTCGCCGGGGTTGGTCTCGGTAATGTGATCTATCTGCGAACTCTTCGCGACGCGCTGGCGTTAAAGGAGATGGCGAATCTGGAGAAGAGTCTGATGGTCGTGGGAGGCGGTTTACTCGCATGTGAGGCGGCGGCGAGTTTGCGGATGATGAAACTAAAAGTTGGTCTCATGCATCGTGATTCTTATTTGTTGAACCGCTACCTCGACGCTGAAACAGGCACTTGGCTTACCGATTATTTTGCGAAACACGGAGTGACAATGTCGATGGGCGAAAGTCTCAATGGCTTTGAGGGCAAGACCGTCCTGCGCAATATCCAAACAAAAAGCGGCAACCGGTTCCCCGTTAGCCTGGCTGTCGTCGCCTGCGGCGCAGAACCCAATCTCGATCTGGTGCGCAACACGCCGCTGGCCGGACCGCATGGATCGCCAGTCACGGACAATCTTGAGACGGAAGAAAAGGGAATTTATGCAGTCGGCGACCTGGCATTTTATCCGGACAGAATAATGGGTGGGGTGCGCCGTCAGACGCATTGGGAGAATGCGCGTAAACAAGGCTTGATTGCGGGAGCGAACATGACAGGCAAAAAACGCATCCGCTACGAGCAGATCCCCTATTTCTGGACGGAGATTTTCGATTTGCGGATGGATCTTGTCGGTGATTTCAGCGTCCTGCCGACTCGAGTCGATCTTCAAGGCACGTACGGGAAGAAGAAATTTGTCGCGCGCTATTATCAGGGGGACAAGCTGCGTGGCATTCTGCTCTGTGGTCAACCTCCGCGCGAAGTAGAATTGGCCAAGACACAATTACGGCACGCCTTGGGGAAATAATGTTTCGCTGATGTAGAAAGAGGCATGCAACGAACCACTGGCAACGGGGCGGCTGGAGAGATAAAGTTATCCACGATGGGGCTAACCAGCCAAAAGCTCGTTGTGAAGGAAAGCCGACGCGCGCGACGGAAAGCCATTGTCAATTTCCTGATTGACTCAGGGGCAGTCTATAGCCTTGTCCCGGCCCGCACATTGAGAAAGCTCGGCGTGCGTCCGCACCGTCACGTGGATTTCTCTCTAGCTGACGGGACTACCACTAGGCGGCGAGTCGGAGACGCGTATTTTGAGTTGAAAGGCGAAGGCGGGGCTTCACCGGTAATCTTCGGCGAAGAGGGTGACAAGCCGCTGCTGGGCGCGACTACGCTGGAGAGTATCGGACTGGTTCTCGATCCATTTAAACGCCGTTTGATTCCAATGCGCATGCTACTGGTTTAAGCGGCGCCGATCTTTCAACTCGCGAAAACCTTCGGCGCTAATCGATATCGGCCGGGATTTCAAATGCCGAATTGCTCACTCGGACCAGCTTCCAATCCCACGGTTTGCCTGAAAGGCGATGCCACTCCAGTTCGAAGGGCGCGGGCAATGAATTGACGCGTTCGTCGAGCAAATCCATCACATCGTTGTCGGCGCTATAGACCGTGATTTTGCTGGTCCACACCGCGCGTCGTGTTTCAACCTGCACGCTGGGATTGGATGCGATGATCCTGGGGCCGCGCACATATCGGAAGCCTTCCTGCATTCGCTCCAGAACGCGCGCTCGATCGTCGCCCCACTGATCCTGATAATCGCTCCCGATGAAATTGGCGGCTCCCGCCCAGTCTTTGTGTTCAATCGCGTGGAAAAGGTTTTGGGTATGAAGCAGTACCTGCCGCGCAGGCTGCCAGAGCCAAACGACATATAGGCCGATGCAAAGCGCGAGGGCCAGACCAACCAGGAATCCTCCACGGAACGAGATCGACACAGATTGCGACTCTATTCTCTCCCGCAGATTCTGCCATCTCAGCCCGCAGGATAAGCCGGAGGCGAATAGACGTTAAAGGTCACAGCCCGCGTCTGCGATCGATTCGTGAAACGATTCGCGCGCTCCGCCGAGGAAAGCGACCGCGTGGCGATCTGGTTGAAGAGCGAGCAAGCAAAGGAATTTCTCCGCGGTTCGCCGGAGCTCAAAGAAATCTTTTCCAGCGCTGCGGCCGCGGCAAAAACCGCGCCAAAGGAGCAGGCCGCCGCGGTTGTTTCGGAAGTGAAGGCGCTCGACAAGGTGCAGGCCCAATTGGCAGCTTTTCGCGTCAAATAATGCGATTGTAATCGGTTCGAGACTGATTTCATTTCTTTGCGGCCCTGGGCGATTTCGATATAAGTTCGCGTGACATTCCGACCGAAGCCGCCTGCCAGGCTGCCTGTTCGCGAAACCTTTCGGAGTAGCGTTATGCGAGGGTCTGGAGGAATCTTTTATTTGGAACATGGCGCAGCTTTCTCCAACAACAATAAAAGACGCATTGCAAAGCACCGTGCCCATCGATGCAATTCACGTCCAGGGCTGGGTACGAACCCGGCGCGATTCGAAGGATTTTTCGTTTATCGAGCTGAACGATGGCTCCGGTCTGCGCAATCTTCAGATCATCGCGAAAAACACGCTGCCAAATTACGCGGCGTTACAACGACTGACCACCGGTGCTTCCGTTACCGTGCAGGGTGCGCTGGTCGCTTCCCAGGGCAAAGGACAGAAGTGGGAACTTGTCGCCGACAAAATCGACATTGTTGGAACGGCCGATGATTCCTATCCACTCCAGAAAAAGGGTCACACCCCGGAGTTTCTCCGCGAGATCGCGCATCTGCGTCCTCGCTCGAATCTTTTTGGCTGCGTCTTTCGAGTGCGGAGCCGGCTCGCATTCGCCGTTCACAAGTTTTTTCAGGAACGCGGCTTTATTTACGTCCATACGCCGATCATCACCGGAAGCGATTGCGAAGGCGCGGGAGAATTGTTTCGCGTCACAACGATCGATTGCAAAAACCCGCCGCAGACGCAGGGCGGCGAGATCGATTTCGCCCATGATTTCTTTGCACGGCAGACTTATCTCACGGTCAGCGGGCAACTCGAGGCGGAAGCGTTCGCGTTGGCGTTGTCTAAGGTTTACACGTTCGGCCCGACTTTTCGCGCCGAGAACTCGAACACTTCGCGGCACGCCAGCGAGTTCTGGATGATCGAGCCGGAGATGGCATTTTGCGATTTGAACGGCAACATGGACCTCGCCGAAGAGATTGTGAAGTATCTGATCCTGGACGTGCGCAAACATTGCCCGGAAGAGATGGAACTCTTCGCGAAGTTCGTGGATAAGGAATTGCTCGCGCGACTCGATTTCGTCATCGATCGGCCATTCCAGCGGATCCCTTACAGCGACGCTGTCGATCTTCTAAAAAAGAGCGGGGAGAAATTCGAGTTTCCTATCGACTACGGATTAAATTTGCAATCGGAACACGAACGGTGGCTGACCGAGAAACATTTTAAATGCCCGGTCACCGTTTTCAATTACCCAAAGGAGATCAAACCTTTTTACATGCGTTTGAACGATGACGCGAAGACGGTGACGGCGATGGATTTGCTGGTACCGGGAATCGGCGAAATCGTGGGCGGCAGCCAACGCGAAGAGCGACTGGAAGTACTGGAGGAGAACATGCGCCGGCACAAAATGGATCCCGGCGACTACCAATGGTATCTCGATCTTCGGCGCTACGGCACGGTCCCACACTCCGGTTTCGGACTCGGTTTTGAGCGGATGCTCATGTTCATCACCGGCGTGTCGAACATCCGCGATGTGATTCCCTTCGCTCGAACGCCCGGAAGCGCCGAGTTCTAAATCGTGGGCGAATGGATGAACACTGACCTTATCGGTTCCATTGAATTAACGGCTTCGGCCGCCATCATAATTACGGCTTTGTCGATCGGATTCGGTTACAATGCCGCAACCCGACTTCGCGTCGCCGTTGGTCTCAGCCTTTGGTTCGTTCTCGTAGTAATTTTGGCGGCAACCCGCGCCTTGTATTACGAGCACGGCCTCGGCGCCCACGGCTTGGGCATCGCGGTCACGCTTCCCATCGCGGTCCTCTGCTTGGTGGTCGCGCGGACACAGTCGCTGCGCGAAGGTTTTAGTCGTGTTCCGCTCTGGCTTCTCACCGGCGTGCACACCGTGCGTTTGCTCGGCATCAGTTTTATAATCCTTTACGCAGCTCATCGTCTGCCTGCGCCGTTCGCTCCGGTTGCAGGCTGGGGCGACATATTTGTGGGCGCAACTGCTTTGCCGGTGGCATGGCTCGCGTATCGCCGGCCCGCAAACGCTCGGCCGATTTTATGGATCTGGAATTTGGTCGGACTAGTCGATCTGATCGCCGCCGTTGGCTTGGGAGTATTTTCATCGCCCGGCCCGCAGCGCCTGATCTTCACTGAGCCCAGCTCAGCCATCATGACAACTCTGCCGTGGCTCTTAATTCCCGGCTTTTTGGTGCCGCTCTTGTTCGCTGTTCACATCGGCATCTTCGTTCGACTGGCGCAACGCCGGCTGATCTCTGACCTCTGATTTCTCGAACTCTTCACCTTTCGACGGGCGAAAGTCATGCACATCAGCCCTTGTTTACTTTTATTCTCGTAAACTCGAGCTTGGAGCCGCCGGGCTCTCGCAATGTCATTCGATCGCCCGAGATTTCGAGCTGATACACTGAGGTGGCGAAGGGCGTTTCGATCTTAACTCGATTGCGGTCGAGAGTGTACCTGCCCCGGGTGTTCCCAATCAGGACAGCCCTATTTTTGGAAAATTCCCAAATGGTCACGCCTGAACCGCCTGACATATGCCATTTACCGACAATAGTAGAATTCCCGCAGCCAACCATCGCAGACAGCAAAACGGCAAGAACAATTGTCCGTAACCGGGGCTTATATCGGGTAAAAATAGATTGCATGACGGTCGGGATCGCCTCTTGAACAGGCATGATCGGCGCGACATGCAGTCTAGCAATTTGGTTCGACGCCATAAAGCCCTTCTTTGCTCTGTGGCTCCTCCGTCCGCGTCGATGATCTCAGTCGGCTAAGTTGTCGATCTATTCGTGCTCCTTCCCCATCGGAACTTTTAAGCGCTCACGAGCGGCCGTTGCAGAATCACCAGTGCGGATGGTTTCACCGCAATTTCGATGTGGCTTGGGCTTTTCGGCTTTTGCTTTTTGCGTGGCCAAGGTTCGTCATCGAGGTGAAGCGTCGATCCTGCCCAAACAATTCGTAAGTGAAGGAACCTTCGAATGGGCAACGGAAATTTGTGCTTTTTTCCTGCTAGCCGCGCTTCGAGATGCTTCATAAGAAGCGAACGATCGACTTCGCGCGCGCATACAAAATCAAGCTGACCATCTTTAGTTGCAGCCTGCGAGGCGAGGTACAGGGCGGGCCCGACTGACCGAATGTTCATCGCTTCCCAAAGTATGTAGCGGTCGGAGATATCTTTGCCATCGATGTCGATCTTCCACGGTTGTGCCGGGTAATCATGAAGCATTCGGTGCAGCAGCGAAACGTGCCGAGCCATTTCCTGCTCCTTGGAAAAGCTTCTTGATTTTCTTGTCTTTGGCTTTTGCGGCACGGACGTAATCCGCGAACAGACCGCCGCCCATAGCTTCAAAAAAATACCGCGTGCCCCAAGGGCCTCGAGTCACACCGATGTCGAAGGCGCATCTTTTGCCGCCTTCGAGGCGCGCAATGATTTCTTCAGGCGAAGCGAGAAAACCGAGACTGCGCGCCAAATTATTGGCCGTACCCAGCGGGAGAACGCTCAATGGAATGCCGGTATCGACGAGGCGACAGGCTACTTTTACAACCGTGCCATCGCCGCCGGCGGCAAGAACGAGATCGGTGGGTTTTTTTAGAGCTTTCTTGTAATCGCTTTTCTTGGTCGATTGATAAGTCGCGTGATGTCCTGCTTTGGCCAGCGCGGCCATCAACTCTTTTCGTCCATGCTCGGCGTCGCCGGCCTTGGGATTGTGCATCAAGGTGATTCGCATGCGCTTTCCTCCGCGAACTATTCGTCCAAAACTGATCTGACACGCGTTTCTTAATAGGATGAAGATGAGAATTCTGATTTCGAACGACGACGGCATCTACAGTCCGGGCATCACCGCGCTGGCAAAAGTGGCGGCGCGTTTCGGCGAGGTTAGCATCGTCGCGCCGGATGTCGAGCAATCCTCAATGAGTCACGCTATCACCGCTTCACGGCCGCTTCGATACAAGCGGATTCGATTGGACGATTTTACGGCATATCGAGTCAACGGCACACCTGCCGATTGCGTTGCGCTCGGCACACATCATTGGGGTCATGTAGATCTTGTTCTTTCCGGAATCAATCTCGGCCTGAATCTTGGCAACTCCTGCTGGCATTCCGGGACGTTAGCGGCGGCCAAGCAAGCCGCGCTGCTCGGAGTCCGCGGCATTGCAATCAGCACGTTCGTGAGTGAAAACAAAGAGCCAGATTTTAACAAGCTCGAGCTATACCTCGCAAAGGTGCTCGATTTGCTGCTGGAAGAGAAAACGATGTCTCTTGTTAATGTGAATCTGCCTGAAAAACCGCGCGGCATTCGTTGGACGCGCCAATCGGCAAGGACCCGATGGGTCGCCCAATTTACTGGTTCACCGTCACGCCGCTGCAGGGAGCGGAGGAAGGGACGGACCGCTGGGCCGCCGAGCACAACTGGGTCTCAATCACGCCGCTGCGTCTCGATCTAACCGCCGAAAAAGATCTCACCCGCGCCCTATCCCGTCCGCAGACACGACCGCTGAGCACGACCAGGAAAAGCAAAGTCACCGGCCGTTCACGCAAGAAAATGCCAAAGCACAGGCTGGGTGTGGAATGAAACCAGCACGTAATTCAGGGATAGGTCAGGCGGGCTTCCAGCCTGCTGTTGCGGGCAGAATGCTCAATCGACGAGATATGCACGATGCCCATAGTCGATCGCTCGCGAATTCCGCGCACTCTGTGTCCGAAAATCTCTCCCTGTTTTAATAACGAATTTGACCGCGAATTTTGCGGATGAAATGAACTCCAATTCGGCGTTGATTCTCAACTTAAGACATCACCATTGCGTTTCTCTTATCCTCGTCAACTCGAGCTTGGGCTACCGGCCGGTCGCAAAATCATGTGTCGCCGGAGATTTTGACCTGACAGACTGAGGTAAAGAAGGCATTTCGATTTTGGTCCGGTTTTGGTCACCAAACTTATACCCGCCTCGAATCTTCACGATGTAGACGGAGCCATTCTTAGAGAATTCCCAAACGATTGCGCTTGAATTCGCCGACATGCCCCTTTTACAACAATGACAAGGTTCCCGCAGCCGGCCGTCACACCAAAACCAATATTCCGGCGAACCGTCCCGCAGTATTCATAGTCATAGGCCCCCCCACTTATTTTTCCGGCTTATTGACCGCATAACCGCGGAACCGTTCCCCATATTTTTGATCAACTGAAAAGCTCTGCGGTGAATCATCTTACGTCGCGTCTGTACTCACCCCTCACCAACAAGGCTTCAAGCCGAGGATGGCGAGTGACTCGAGTGGCGACGTCGAATATCGCGATTGAATTCTGGAATTGAAGGTCTGTTACCTCGTTGATAGGAATGGCCCGAATGAGAAATGGGTCGCGATTTGTATCTGTGGCGCCGAGATATAGGAACGCATTATCCTTGTGCCACAAAAGAAAACGATTTTTGTCCGCGGCGACCGACGCTTCCGCATCCGCGGATAACAGAGAGGCATGTAGGTCATTCTTGGTCATGATAGAGACGACGGGAGGTTGCGCACC
>Ga0137367_10003138_pt1 | contig 13364 bp, 9 predicted proteins | sample SagtaG_14_FD_104939 | JGI IMG/M metagenome (GOLD analysis project Ga0137367, IMG submission 104939) | Vadose zone soil microbial communities from Sagehorn Ranch, Mendocino, California, USA - Sage1_L_80_16 metaG | ecosystem: Environmental > Terrestrial > Soil > Vadose zone | place: USA... | reverse complement strand
TTGCAGGAACGTGTTGGGATCGATCTTGAACCAACGGGTGTGGAGGACGGGAGATTCTGGCGCTTTGAGCGAAAACACGATGGCGTATTCCTCGACGGAATACTTGATCGGGCGATCCGCCACTTTCACGAGCGCGTCGAGGGCCTGGCGCAGAGTCACGTCCTCCAACGGCGGGATCAAACGGATGGTCGTCTGGCTGATGTCAATCTCTCCCCCCGGCGCCGCGGCCACGGGCAGGCCGGTGGCCGGATCGACCTGGGGAGCTGCTTGCGGAATCGGATCGACGCTATTGTTGATGATGAAGTTGAGGCCCTTCTTTTCCGGATCGCGGTTTTTGGCGTCGCGACTCAGCTGGGTAATGACGTCGTTGAGCGGGATGGCGTCGTAGGAGAGCGGCCCGAGCCGGATGCTGTCGAGCTTGCCGTAGATCCTCTGGCGACCTTTGCCGGTATAAACGACGTTTGTCTCGCCATACGAAGTATTGGGCATCGGCCGCTCGCGTTGGATCGGCGGGGCCCAGGCTTTTTCGATCTCGAGGATGCTCTCTCGGCGCGCGACTTCGCCGCGTGCGCTGGCGTTGCGATAACGCTGTTCCAGCACCAATTGCAGATAATAGTCAGCCGCGCGATTGCTCGGGTCGATCTTCAAGGCTTGCTTGAGCTTGGCCTCGGCTTCCGCGAGGCGTCCCGCTTCGTAGAACAGCCGGCCATCCTGCACCAGGGTGGCGGCGGACACGCGGTTGGTATACGCCTCGGGCATCAGGCTGAGGGCCGCGTCACTGGGACGGCGCCCGGCCTCGGCGGCGCGCACCGCGCGATTGGCTTCGCGCAGCTGGGTGGCCCGATCATTCTTGGGATCCTCGCGCAGGATGCGGGCGTACTGATCGTCGGCGCCGGCGTAATCGCCGGCCCGTTGCAACTGTTCGGCCAGTTGCAGACGCACCGCGACGAAGCCGTCGAGGGCCTGCTTGTGCTGGGTCTCGACGCCGCTGCCGATCTTCTTCACCAGCTCGAGGCAATCGGTGTAGAGCTGGGCGGCTTCGAGGAACGCGCCCTTCTTCTCCGCGGCCTGGGCGTCGGCCAGTTTGCGATCGAGCTCGATCTTCTGGGCCTGTCTCCGGGCTCCCTCCTCGGTCGCCACATCGATGTCGGATTTTTGGGCGGGAAGTTGGCCGGCCATGCTCAGGGTCAGCGCCAGCCAGAAAGTGGATAGGGTGAAGTTCTTCATGGGCTAAAAAAATTATCCAGTTCCCAAACCGCGTCTCATCATGGCGCGGGCTTTTGCTCGATGGAGTAGCGTTTGCCGTTTGAGTCGTCGGACAATACAACTTTGTTTGGAGTGATGTCCACGACTTTGTAAAATTCACCATCCACTTCGAGCGTGGAGTCCTTGCGCAGCGCGGGGTAGCTCTTGCCGGTCAGCGGGTACTTGAGTTCAGCCTCGTAGCCGATCACGCGCGAGTACGGTTTGCCCGGTCCGAGCGAGATCAGCTCATGATTGAAATCCTTCAGTTCGATGACGAGCTCTTCCGGTGCCGGCGGCGGTCCCTTGACTTCCCGCAGAATCATGGAGGGCTGGTTGGTTTCGTTGAGCACCAGGAAGACCGGCCGGCGCCGCTGCGGGTCCGTCGCGCGCCGCGCCCGCAGCGGGGCCAGTCCGTTGGTCACCACCGTGTGGTAGCCGCTCACGATGGTCTGTTCCCCCGCGCCGGAGGTCGCCGCGCGATCGAAGGCGATGGTGTAATACACCGGGTTAACCTGGACGATCTGCATCGCCTCGACTCCGACTTCGCTGCCGGTGACCACTTTGACCATCGGGCCGCCTGCACGCGGCTGCTGCCATTTGACCGGGTTGCACAGGTTGTGCTTGCCGGATAAATTCAGCGCGGGCGGATTGGTCGTCTCCTTAATCGCTGCCTCGAACCCGGCCAGGCTCACCGGCGGGATTGGCTTGCCCGATTTGCGTTCGAAGGCGATGGGGATCAGGCGAATTTTATCCTTCTCGTCCTGGCTGGCCTGGTAGAGATAAAAGATGGCCGTCGCCAGCAGGAGCAGGACGAAGCTGAAGAGCAGTTTCTCGTAATGCTGGCGGCAGAATTGCAAGAGGTTCTTCAGCTGCTCCATAAATCCGTTACTTGAGCGTCTTGATGACGTAAACCAGCAAGGTCACTTTTAGTCGTCGTTCCTTGAGGAGGATAATGGGTTTGTCGGAGGAGACAGTTTTCAAAGGCACCGTGGCGGCCAGGGCTGGTGGTGGCGGGGGTGGAACCTGTCCAACCGCGGCTCCCGGAGCTCCCGCGGGCGACGGCCGCAACGGACGAGGCGGGGGCGGCGCGGGAGTCTGCGTGCTGGTCGTGGGAGTGCCGGGGGCTCGGGGATTTGTTCCGGGCAAAGCGGGCGCCGCCGGTTCGGCGGCAGGCTCCACCTGGAAGGCTTTGACGACGAAACCGTGAGGGGATCCCATGAAACCCTGCAGGGTGGCGGCCAGGTCCGAGCTCAGGCAGTTGAAGGTGACCTCGTAGGGGCTGGTGACGGTGTCCATCGCCGAGTTGGTTTCAATTTTCAGGGAGAGGTAATCGGTGGCGGCGCTGCTCTCCTCGTCATCCTTGGAAACCCGTGAGCGCCGCAAGTTGAGCAACGGATCGACATGGGCGTCGAACAGGATTTTGCACATGGCTTTGACTTCAGCCATTTGCTGGGGAATGGCCGGGAAGGTGCCTTCCTTAAAGTCCACCTTGTCCTTCTGGGCTTGGAACGAGAAGGCGTAGGTTTTGCTGGGCAGCGTGGTTCTGGCTTGATCGGCCAGGTGATGCAGCTCGGCCAGCGTGTTGTCCCGATAACTGCGAAAAGCCAAACCGGTGACTTTCTCGGCCGGGACCGGTGTGAACAATTTCTGCATTTGCGCGACCGCCGCCCGCAATTTTTCCGTTTCACGCCTGGCGGTGTCGATGTTGGTCGCGCCGGGAAACACTGGCGCGTTGTAGAGCGTGTTCAGGGTATTGGTCGTTTGGGCGATGTCCTCCTCCAGTTTGTCGTTCTTGGACTTGGCCCCCAGGAAATAGACGATGCCCGCCCCCAGGAGCAACGCCGCGACCAGGCCGCCCAGCGTCAGGAAAAGATTACGTTTGATCCAAAGCATGTCAGAGTTTCACGGGACGGGCCAGCTTCACCGTTACTTGGAAGGTGAACGTCAGGTTGGTCGAGTCCGCCCCGACAATGTCACCGGTCACTTTGGTCCCCTCCGCACTGAAATAATTCGTGCGGCCCCGCAATTCGTCTGCGACCGACTCGGCAATAATGGTGTGAGCGTCGGCCTTGAGATTGTTCAGGTTCACGCTCCGGCAGGTCAGCAGGACGGTGTTGATTTCACCGCCCGTCCCGCTGGTCGGTCCGGACCCCGTCGCGGATTGGCGTTTTGCGCCCCTGGTCGTCCCGCTCGGGGGAGGTGGCGGGGGAACCTCCGGAGTGACGAACCGGGCGGCGCCCGGACCCTCCATCGTGGGCGCCAGGAAACCGGGCGGCGCCTGTGGAGCCATCTTTTCCACCCAGACGCCGGTCTTGGCGTTGAACTCCTTTTCCTTTTTGGCTTCGACGGCGATCAAAGCATCGCGCAACGCGGTCAGCGCGTTGGCCCAATAGAGCCGGTCGGTGGTCGCGGCGATGAACTGTTCGGCTTCCTGCTGGGCCCGTTTCATCGCGCTCATGGCGTCCCGGAGCTTCTGTTCGTCGGCCTGCAGCTTGTTCACCTTGGGCTTGAGCTGGGTGAGGGCTCTGGCTTTTTCCTCGGCCACGCGGTCGTAAAACCAGCCATAAGCAAACACGATCAGGATCAGGCAAAAGACCGAAGCCGCCAGGTACGGCTTTTTCTGGGCGAACTCCCGGCGCTTGAGGGAGCTCTTGGGCATCAGGTTCAGCTCGACCGGGCAGTGCGCCAGGTTGCGCAAGCCGAGGCCGACGACTTCGCCGAGGGAATGCGCCACTTTCGCCAGTTCTTCGCGGGGCAGGTCCGGATCGATCTGGAGGTTGCGCAAAGGATTGAAGTATTCCACCGGCAAGTTCAATTTTTCCGAGAAGAACTGCGCGGTGTAAGGCATGCTGGTGGCTCCGCCGGAGAGAAACAGGCGGTCCGGCGGCGAGCCGCCCTGCTGGCCGCGATAGAACTGGATGGTCTGGTTGACCTGGATGTGCAAACGGGTCAAGACCTGGCGGGCGATCTTGGAGATGGCGGCCTGATGGGGACTGTCCGGCTCTTCGTAGGCGCCGCCCAGACTGACGAAGCCTTCCTGGATTTTGACCCGCTCCGCTTCATCGTAAGGCAGCTTGGATTCCTTGGCGAAGTCCTGGGTGATGGAATTGGCGCCGATGCTGATGCCGCGGGAGTAAACATTGCCCTTCTCGAAGAAGAGGAGGTTGCTGGTTTTGGCGCCGATGTCCAGCAGCATGGTGCATCCTTCCAGGTCGCCGTAGTTGTAACGAAAGGCATTGCACAACGCGGCGGGAGAGACGTCGACCAATTGCAAGCGCAGGCCGGCTTTCTCCGCGGTCCGAAAGAGGCCCTCGACCACATCGGATTTGACGGCGACCAGCAGGACCTCCAGTTCGCCGGTGGGAGCGGCGCCCAGAATCTGGTAATCCCAGACGACCTCCTCCAAGGGAAACGGGACGTTCTGTTGCGCCTCGTATTGGATAATCTGGGTGACCTTGGATGTGTCGACCGGGGGCAGTTTGACGAACTTGGAGAAAGTGTGATAACCCGGGGCGCAAATGTTCACGTTGCGCGAGTCGTAGGAGTGTTCGCTCAGCACGTCCTGCATCCCCTTGAGCATGGCTCCCTCGCGCGTGGCTTCCTGCGTGCCGTCCTGACCGAGCGACCTGAATCCATACTGCCTGAGGCACAAGCCCCCCGCCTCGGTCAACTCAAACCCGGCCAGCTTGAGATTGGTGGCCCCAAAATCAACCACCAAAAATGATTTCTTGTTCAGCATCGAATCGGTCCATGCGCTGTGCCACAAGTTCTCTCAGACCAAACACGCCAAGGCCAGCGCGGCAGCGGGCTCGTCACGGAAAGCTCGTGGTGATTACAAGGAACATTTCCCCGGGTCAAACAGAAAAGCGCCAGCGTCTGTTGTCCGGGATCAGGCGCAGCATACTCCATCGCGGGAGGTTTTCATCTGGAAATTTTTTGCCGGAAATAGGCGATGGTCGACTTCAACCCTTGCGGCAGCGCCACGCGCGGCTCCCACTTCAGCCAGGTCCGGGCGCGGGTCACCTCCGGCCGGCGCTGCCTGGGATCATCCTGGGGCAGCGGCAGGAAGACGATCTTGCTCCGGGAACCGGTGGCCTTGAGGATCTGGCGGGCGAACTCCAGCATGGTCATCTCGTGGGGATTGCCGAGGTTGACCGGCTCGGAGTGCGAACTCATCATCAGCCGGTAAATCCCGTCGATCAGGTCCGAGCAATAGCAAAAGCTGCGCGTCTGGGTGCCGTCGCCAAAGACGGTGATCGGCTTGTTCTGCAACGCCTGGCTGATGAAGGCCGGAACGACGCGTCCGTCGTTGAGCCGCATTCTCGGCCCGTAGGTGTTGAAGATCCGGACGATGCGGGTTTCGACCTGGTGCTGGCGCAGATAGGCCATGGTCAACGCTTCGGCAAAGCGTTTGGACTCGTCGTAACAACCGCGCGGGCCGATGGTGTTGACGTTCCCCCAATAATCTTCCGTCTGCGGATGGACCAGCGGGTCCCCGTAGACTTCCGAGGTCGACGTGAGCAGGAAACGGGCGCCCTTGGATTTGGCCAGGCCCAGCGCCTTGTGCGTCCCCAGGGAACCGACCTTCAAGGTCTGGATGGGCAGTTCCAAATAATCCACCGGGCTGGCCGGCGAAGCGAAATGCCACACGTAATCCACCTCTTCATGCAGGAAGAGAAACTCGGTGACGTCCTGCTGGATGAATTTGAAGTTCGGGTTGCCTCCCAGATGATCGATGTTTGCCACCGTGCCAGTGACGAAGTTGTCAATGGCGATGACCCGATGCCCGCGGGCGAGCAGCCAATCCACCATGTGCGATCCAAGAAACCCCGCGCCGCCCGTCACGACCGACGTCGGCTGCGGGACGGACGCGCGGCCAGTAGTGCGTTTCGGCATGGCCCGTAGATAAGGGGTGGGCGGGAGGGTTGCAACTTTCGATTTCGGATTGCGGATTGCGGATTTGCCGATTTCGGATTTCGGATTGCGGATTGCGGATTGAAGGTGGCCGTTGGGCGATCGTGGGAGCGGCTGGTGAAGCGTGAGGCTGGTCTCGCGCACGTTCTTCGGCAGCTCGCCGGTTAATCGGCAATACAATGAGCAATCCGAAATCCGAAATCCGAAATCCGAAATCACTTCGCCCCGGCTCCCGACAGCACCACCGGAATCGTCCGCCACAGGATCTTCAGGTCCAGCCAAAACGACCAGTTGTCGATGTATTCCAAATCCAGGCGAACCCAATCCTTGAAGTCGCGGACATCATTGCGCCCGCTGACTTGCCACAGGCAGGTCAGCCCCGGCTTGACGCTGAGGCGACGGCGATGGGCCGGGTCGTCGAAACGCTCGACTTCATCGACGGGCAGCGGACGGGGGCCGACCAGGCTCATCTCGCCGCGCAGCACGTTGAAGAGCTGCGGGGTCTCGTCGATGCTGTATTTGCGCAACCAGCGGCCGATTGGGGTGACCCGCGGATCGTTGGCGAGCTTGAAAACCGGCCCGCCCATTTCGTTGAGGGCCGCCAGTTCCTGTTTGAGTTGTTCGGCATCGCTCACCATCGAACGGAACTTGAGCATGGTGAAAGGGCGGCCGTTGAGACCGCAGCGCCGTTGGCGGAAGAGGATGGGGCCGGGGGAGGTCAGCTTGATGGCCACCGCCACGAACAACCACGGAAGAGTCAAAATCAACAGGAGAACGAAGGCCAACGCCAGGTCGAGCAATTGCTTGAACACCCCTTGCCAGGACGCTTCCGGGGCGGAACGGAAGACCAGCACGGGCCGTCCGTAAAAATCGTCCAAACTGGTCTGCGACACGTGCGTTTTGAAAAAGTCGGCGACCAGCCACGCCTCGACGCCCTCGATTTCGCAGGCATGGATGACTTTTTCGATCTGGCCGAAGAAGGTGTGCTTGGCGTTGATGATCACGCTGTTGGCCGAGGTTTCATGCAACAACTTCACCAGATCGGCGATGCTGCTCTGGTTGATGTCGAGCTCGGCCAGGATCTCCAGGTCGCCGTCCCGAAGGCTGCGCAGATCCTCGCGCATGCGCATGGTGTCCACCGCCGCGCCAACCAGCAGGACGCGCTTTTTGAGTTGTAGTTCCCCGAAGCGACTCTTGTAGGCCACCCGCAAGATTTCTTCGCTCAGGTAGACCAGGCCGAAGCTGATGATGCCAAACAAGACAATCACCCCGCGAGCCAGGGTGATGCGGAACAGGAACATGACCAGGATCACGCTCCCCGTGGTCAGCAGACACCCCTTGAAGAGGGTCCAGGCCGTCTCGCGCCGAGAGGCGAACACCGGGCGCTGATAGAACCCCTGGGACTCCAGCACCAGCGGCACCCCCGGAATGATGATGAGATAGAGCCAGACAAACTTGTCGAACGTGTCGATGGGATCGAAGTTCCACCAGAGGAATTCCGCCGGGACGTGGTAGCGCACGAAATGAGCCAGCCACAGTCCCAACGCGAACAGGGCGGCGTCCTTCAGTTGATAAATCTGGGTGCGCAGTTGTCGGTCACGTCGCAGCATACTTCTACCAGTCGGCCGCGCCCCCCGGGCGGAGGCGCGTGAGGACACGTCGGCGAACCGGGCAAAACATCGTCGCCATCATGGACGTCAGGGGTTGCGGACCAGGGTCGCGGCCGGTCCCGTGGCCAACTGGAAACGGGGCACCGCCGCCCTCATCCACTCTCGGATCCGTGCGTAAGCCAATTCCTCCTGCCCCGGAAGAAATGGGGCGAAACACGAGACGTAGGCCCAGCGCTGCAGAACCCCGCGCGTGAGGAGGTCGCGCGCCATCCACCACATCCGCTGGTTATGATCGGCCGTCAGTTCCTCATCGGCCACAAACCAGAAAACGTAGAGCGCGTTCTGCGGCACCTTGTCCCCCTTCGGCATCGTCACTTCCCGGCGCAGCGTCATCTTCAGCACCGGAAGCAAATAGGGATGCGGCTCCTGCATCGGCACGGTGTCCGCCACCACCTGCTCCGTCCGAAAACCCTGCCCGGCCAGGCAATACTCCGGCTTGTGAATGCTCGTCCGATCCGTGCCCATCAAGACCACGTTGACCAGGATGCCAAACCCGTCTGGCGCTTCGTAGGTGCGCTGCGCATAAATCGTGTCCCTCGGGAGCCAGTCGCTGACCACGTTGGCAATCGCGCGTTCGTTCGACTTGAAATTCAACACCTGCTCGGGCAGCGGGACTGAACTGGTGCCGATCACTTCACCGTCCTCGCGCAAGACTTTTCGCTCGATCAGTTTCAATCCTGGCCTGCCTACCCGTTGATGGGTGCGCAGTCCAGTCAAGCCAAAGGCGGCCAGGGCGATCACTCCCAGCGCCACACAGAAGGCAATTCTCGATTGGCGGTTCATGACTTCGGTTCCAAGCCCGCCAAGCCGCCACGCTCCGTTGTTCGCTCCTCCCGGTCATCCCGCAAACACCATCCGAGGAACAGCATCCCGCCGATGGCCGGCAGGTAAGGCGCCAGACTGAACCAGGAGTTCTCGTGCACGTAGTTGCCCGCACGCTGCCCAAACGCCTCGGCCGAGAGGATGATCAAGCTGAGCCGAAATACATTGCCCACCACCGCCAGGGGAAACGCCGCCAGGACCAGCGCCAGTCTTCGCCACAGCGACCGGTAGGTCACGTAACCGTAAATGACGCCCAGCGCGACAATGGCCGTCAGGCTGCGAATGCCGCTGCAGGCAGCCGCCACTTCATACTGATACGATCCCCCCGCATCGAACAGGCGCGTCCCGTCCTGAATCACATTGATGCCCAGCAACACATGGCAGACCATGCTCGTGATCCGGGTCGACAACTGGCGCAGCGGGAAACTGATCATCTCCCCCGCACTGCCGAGCGGCACACACAACGCCAGCAGCGAGAATGGGAATAAGGTGGCGCGCAGCCATGCCCCACCCCAAAACAGTCCGGTCAACCCGTAGACTCCCAGCGCAAATGCCGCCACCGAAATCCGCGTCTGCTGGACCATGAAACCCAGCACATGGACCATCACCGCGGCCACCAGAACCCCCAGGGCCGGCCAGGACACGCGTTTGGGCAAAGCCGCCAGTTCTGCGCGTTTACACCAGAGCAACGCCAACACCACGAATGGAACAAACCAGGCATACGCCTCGTCCACCGTCAGGATTTTAACGATGTCAAGTGACCCGTCCTGGGCTTGCCCGACCCGGCTATAGACCCAAAACCACCAACCGAACAACGAGGGGGTGTGGACATAGCCCAACGTGGAATTGCCCAGAAAGTGAAACAACGTCACCCAGGCCGCCAGCAGCGTGACGAGGGCAGCCCGGTTGGGCATCTGCCGCCAGACCCCGTGCGCTTCCCTCCACCAGCCGCCGAAAGGCGTGGCCGGCGATCTGAATAATTGTGCTAGTGACATAGCCTGCTCTGGTCTCGTTCCTCAGACAATAGAAAGCTCTTCCCGCTCAATCAATCTCACTCCTTGCGCCGCCAAATCGTGAAGGCCACCAACGTGCCCGCCGGACGGAAACCCGACCGGGCGAGCCACGCCACCACTCGACCGTTACCGTCATAAACATCCGGTTTCGAAGCCAGCACCAGATCGGGCAGTTCTCCGTCCGCTTCAAGCCCCTCCCAGCCCGGTCCGATCCAAACCACTTGACCGCGCCCGGCCGGAGCCTTGGCCAGTGGCACCCCATAAAACACGGCTGCTTCCTCGTCCGCGTTCCACCAGACTCGCTCTCCCTTTTGGACGGCGGCTCGCGCCAGCGCCGCCGCGCCGCGGTAATCGTCCTTCGCATGTCGCGGGTCAAATCGCAGTAGAACACACGATATAAAACTCAGGCCCAGAAACCCCATCGCCACGACTCTCCAAGCTTTGCCGCGCTCCTCCCAAGCCGCCCCCAACCCCAGCCCCAGCACATAGAGCAACACCGGCATCATCGGCATACAGTGCCGCCCTAACAAACGGAACCGACTCGTCATCCCAACCACAACCAAAAGGGCCGCCACCCCGCCACAGCAAATCGCCACCCAGCACAGTCTCTTTCGCGAACAAAGCAACCCGAGCCGACGCCAGCCTAATCCCAAAACCCCCGCCACCAATAGTCCGTAGGCCAGCAGTCCTGCAAGATACGGCTTGAATACCTCCAGCCCACCGCTTCGAATGGCCAGGCGGCTCGGCCCCAAACCAAGAAACCCGAGCATTTCATAAACGGTAAAGAGCACACTCTTCAGGTCCGTGCGCGCCAGGACCGTTGGCCGAGCCCCCAAGGTCAGCGTCCACAGATAGTAAGCCCCAACCGCCAGCAACAACCCGCCCGTCGTTGCCCAGATCGGCCAGTGATCGACGAGCAACCTCCTCGTCCGCAACCAGGGACTGGCCAAAACGGCCGCCAGCAGACCGCCGCCCAGCCAGAGCATCGCCAGCGCCCCGCTGGCGGAAAGCACCACTGCGCCGACCGCCAGCATCCACACCCACTTTCGGGCCTGTGTCGCCGGCAGACCATCACCGTCCGACAGCCGGAGCAGTGCGACAAACACGACACAGGATGCGCCTAATTGCATCGTGTAAGGCCGCGCCTCATTCAGGTAGAACCAGGCAAAGCCGCTCAACAAAAAGCCCGAGCAGGCCACGACTCGCCGCCAGGCTGGCCCCGTGAACAAAGACCCAATCGCGACCAAGCCCAGGACAAACCACGGGATATTGGCCGCGCGCATCGCCCATTCTCCACGACCAAAAAGCTTGTCCCAGCCCCACGCGTAGAGCAGATAGAGCGGTAACTGCATGTTGGAAGTCGCCTCCGCGCGCAACCGCTCCCACCACTCCACGACAGTTGGCCGGATGCTTTTGTCCACGGTCGAGGCTTCGTCGATCCAGTAGCTCTGGCTGCTCACCGCCACGGCACCCAACACCAGTCCCAGGACGATCAGCAAAAACTTCGCCGAGTCACCTTTCAACTCGTTCCCCTGAGACCGATCCAGCCTCATGCGGCGACTCCTGCACAAAGCATCGCAAATGAGGCTTCGATGCCTGGAAAGCCTCGAGACCACCCGTTGTTGTCCATGCGGTTCATCTGGTCGATTTTCGGCTCTTCCTCATCGGTGGTTGAGCGTTGCCGGATGATGGCCTCTGCTCAGGAGGCATGCAAGGCCGCTGTTGCCTTGGCGCTGGCAAGCGCCTACACTGGCCACCGAAAACCACCGAACCGCGATCGCGTCCGGTTTGCCGGTCGATGTTGCCGAGCTGCCTGCGACGCGATAGCCCGAGCATGACCGACACTAAAAAAAAGACCCGTCTCGGCCAGGCCTTGATGCGCCGGCTCCACGGACCGATCTATGAAAGGCGCATTGCGGTGCTTTCCGAAACCATCGTGACCCAACTCCGAGAGGGCGAAGTCGTGCTCGACGTGGGCTGCGGCTCAGGGCTCCTGGGCAAAGCCATCATGGACTCTCCCCGCTGTCCAAAACGGGTCCGGGTCATCGGCCTGGAGAACCACCGGCGTGGCGGCGAAGCCATCGAAGTGAGCGCCTACGACGGCCGCACTATTCCACTGGCCGATCGCGCGGTCGATGCCGTCATCCTCGCCGACGTGCTTCACCACGAACCAACGCCGGAACGGCTGCTGAACGAATCGATCCGGGTGGCGCGGCGGCTTGTTTTTATCAAAGATCACAAGGTTGACGGATGGCTGGCCCAGTCGAGAATCTCCTTCCTCGATTGGGCGGCCAATACCGGCTACGGTGTGAAGTGTTTGTTCAAGTATCACACGCGGGAGCAATGGGCCCGGTTCCTCGCCGGCTTCCCCGTGACGGTCAGCGGGGAGATCCTCTCCATGAACCTCTACCCGATGTTTTTCAACGCCATCTTCGGAAAGAAACTGCACTACTGCGCGCTGCTGAACACCACGGCTGAGCCTCAGAGTACGCTGGCCAGCCAGATGAACAACGCCACAAGCGCGCCGATGACATAGCTGGTCCAGTCCTTCAACGCGAAGACCACCGGGTCGTCATCGATCCGATCCCGCGTGGCCAACAGCCAGGCCCGCGACACCCAATAGAGCAGCAGCGGGCAGATGAAAAGCAGCACCATCGGTTTGCGATAGAGCTCGACGACCTCCTTGCTGTTGATGTAAAGGGCCAGGACCAACGCGGACAAGTAACCGCTGGTCAACCCCATGGTCAGGACCACCTGCAAATCACGCCCTTGGTAACCCCGCCCGGCCAGGCTCGCACTCTCAACGGCTGGAGAGCGGTGCAACTCGATGTATCGCTTCAGCAAGGCCAGACTGAGGAAGGTGAACACGCTGAATCCCAACAACCAGTTGGAATACCCGATGCCGGTCGCGCCATGCCCGGCCAGGATGCGCAGGGTGTACAAACCAGCCAGCACGAACACATCCAGCAACACCACCTTCTTCAACGCCCAGGAGTAAGCCGTCGACATCGCAAAATAAAGCGCCAGATAACAGCCAAACGCCGGCGCCAGCCAAACCGCCCCCAGGAAAGCCAGCGCGAGCAACAACGGCGCCAAGACCAGGCCGCCCAGGATCGAGAACTGACCCGCTGCGAATGGGCGCGAACATTTCGTGCGATGAAGCCGATCGGACTCCAGGTCGTGCAGGTCGTTCAGCACATACACACTGGAGGCGCAAAGGCAAAACGTCACCACCCCCAAGCCCAGCCGTTCCAGAATCAGCCCGTCGCCCAGCTTGTGCCCGGTGATGGCCGGCACGATCAACAGGATATTCTTGGGCCACTGGTGCAACCGGAGCACACGCTGGAGACGCTCGAACCAGCCCGTCCGCTCGCCAAACACTCCGACCACGCGCGCCTCGTCCTGCGCTTTCCGTTGCACGGCGCGACTGGCCTGAACCACAATCGATCCATCCGCCGCCCGCCAGATCGGCAGGTCTACCCGGGCGTTCCCCGCGTAATCGAACCCTTTTTCGCCAAACTTCTCGACCAGCTTCGCCAACTTGGTCGCGCCGCCCAGGTTGACTTGCCCGTCGCTCGCCAGGACCTCGCTAAAGAACGGAAAGCGCGCCGCCACCTGGCGCGCGATCTGTTCATCCGCCGCCGTAGCCAGCAGCAACCGACGCCCCCGCGCCTGTTCCGCGCGCAGGAATTCGACGAAC
>Ga0137367_10003125_pt1 | contig 13389 bp, 14 predicted proteins | sample SagtaG_14_FD_104939 | JGI IMG/M metagenome (GOLD analysis project Ga0137367, IMG submission 104939) | Vadose zone soil microbial communities from Sagehorn Ranch, Mendocino, California, USA - Sage1_L_80_16 metaG | ecosystem: Environmental > Terrestrial > Soil > Vadose zone | place: USA... | reverse complement strand
GCGACTTGTTGGAAAACGCCTCCGCTAAGTTAAAATCCAAGGGATTGGATTTCATCGCCGCGAATGACATCTCTGCCGAAGATGCAGGCTTTGCGGTGGAGACGAACCGCGTTACACTTTTATTTGCAGATGGTCGCAAAGAATCTTTACCGCTGATGAGCAAGAACGAAGTGGCGGAAACCCTCATCGAACGACTTGCGGCGCTGCTGGAGTAATTATGCGTATTCTGGTAATCTCCGACATTCATGCCAACTACACAGCTCTGGAAGCGGTGCTCAAAGACGCGGGGCCGGTCGATGAGACCTGGTGTTTGGGCGATATGGTGGGATATGGACCCGACCCCAACGCAGTTTTGGAACAGATGCGTGACATTCCAAATCTCACCTGTATCCTTGGCAACCATGATGTGGCGGTCATCGGCAGGATTCCCTTTGAAGCTTTCAATGGCGATGCACGCCGCACGCTCCAATATCACGAGCGTGTGTTGACTGCCGATAATATGGAATTTCTACGTTCCCTTCCTTCGAATTTAAAAGTTCGTGAAGATGCAAGTCTTGTCCATGGCAGCCCGCGCGATTCGGTCTGGGAATATATTTTGAATACTCTTTCGGCGCGCTTGAACTTTGACCATTTCACCACGCCCTGGTGTTTTGTGGGACATTCCCATTTGCAGTGTATGTTCCAGTTGGATGAAAAAACAGATCGCGTCAATCTCAAGCCGATCAAGGTGGGCGAGCCGATCCAACTTGAGCCACGGCTGATTGCCAATCCCGGCTCGGTGGGACAGCCGCGCGACCGTGACCCGCGCTCTGCTTATGCCATTTACGACAGCACCGCAAAGACCTGGGAGCCGCGCCGTGCGACATATAACATTCCAGAAGTACAAAAGCGCATTCGTGAAGCGGGATTACCGGAGAAACATGCAGTCAGAATTGCGGAAGGTTGGTAAGGAAACCGTAATTGCCAATTACGAATTGCACAATTACAAAAGATGTAAGTAATTGGTAATTCGTAACTACTCCCAAAGGGGAACATTTCCAATGGAGTCGTCGTCCTTCGGGTGAAATCGTCGAACATTCGTGAAGGAGAAAGAATCATGAAACGCCCGTTCCTTATCATCATTTCTGTTGTTGTAGTTTTTCTGTTGCTTGGCACAGCTGTGACTTCTATGTTTAGTAGAGGTGGCGCCAGCCCTACTGTAGTTTTTAATGGAAACCGTAGTCTGGGATTCGGCGGTGGCGGAGGTGGCAGCGCCTCGGATGCAGTCGGTATGGCACCCCCGGCGACAGCCGCTCCGGCAGCGATTGAAGCACCCGCTCCCCAGGAAGCTTTTGGAACATCTGCCAGTAATATTGCACCTGCAACCCAGGAACGGCTTGTTATCCAAAACGCCGACCTTGCTATTGTGGTGAAAGATCCCAAGGCGCGCATGGCGGAGATCAGCAAGCTCGCAACTGACCTCGGTGGCTATGTGGTCTCATCGAATCTCTATGAAACTTATGGTTCCTCTGGCAAGCAAGTACCAGAAGCTACTATTGTCGTTCGCATGCCCGCTGCAAAGCTTGATGACGCCTTAACCCAGATCAAAGAGGGCGTCGTGGAAGTTCAATCAGAGAATCGCTCCGGGCAGGATGTGACCAACATCTATGTGGATTTGCAGTCACAGCTCAAAGCGAAGGAAGCTGCTGATAAGAAACTACTTGAGATCATGGATCAGGCTACAAAATCAGAAGATGTCCTGGCGATCTATATGCAGATTCAAAGTGTGGAAACTGAGATCGAGCAGCTCAAGGGACAAATCAAATATTATGAAGAGTCCGCGGCGCTCTCGGCTGTCAGTGTCCGTTTGATCGCCGAGGAAGGGACACAACCCATCCAGGTGGGACCGTGGAAACCGGCCGGTGCGGCAAAAGAGGCCGTGCAGGATTTGATCAACTTCACCCAGAGATTTAGCGAGTTCCTGATCCGTTTTGTGATCTTTACCTTGCCCGCCCTGATCTTGATCGCCATTCCGCTGACCCTGGTCTTCCTGGCAGGACGCGCAGTCTATCGCAGGTTTCGGAAACCGAGTGTTGTGGAAGAAAAAGAAGTAAAGAGTGATAAGTAAAAAGCGTTGCCCTGACTGCCCGTAGGGCGTGTTGAAGGGTAATAAGTGAGAAGTAAGACCTGACAGGGAAACCTGCCAGGTCTTTTCATTTAATTTACGCTATACTGCGCAAGCATGTATAATTTTCCATCATGGAAAAACTCATTCAAGATGCAGCGACATTGTTCAATATTCATCTGACGGGGCGGCAAGCCGCGGCATTTGCCACGTATGAAAAAGAATTGATCGAATGGAATAGCAAATTCAATTTGACCGCCATCCGCGATTCAGAATCGATTCGTACCAAACACTTTTTAGATTCGATCTCTTGTGTCCTTGCCTGGAAAATGAATCTGCCTAATCGGCTGATCGATATCGGGACGGGCGCAGGCTTTCCTGGAATCCCTCTTAAGATTCTGTATCCAAATTTGAAATTGACTCTGGCTGAATCGGTTGGCAAGAAGTCGAGGTTTTGTCAGCACATTGTCGACGTGTTAGGATTGGAAAATGTAGATGTCATTCAAGCCCGCGCCGAAGAATTAGGACAGAACGCAGATCGTCGCGAGAAATATGATTGGGCGGTTGCGCGGGCGGTGGCAAATCTCAATGTATTGAGTGAATATCTCCTCCCACTGGTTCGCGTGGGCGGGACGATGCTTGCTCAAAAAGGCGAAAGCGGACCCGCCGAAGCGCAGTCCGCAGAAAACGCCATGAAAATATTAGGCGGAAAATTAAAACAGTTAATTCCTGTGAACCTGCCAGGTATCGCTGAGGATCGTTATCTCATCCTTGTCGATAAGGTCGCGGCGACTCCGCCCAAGTATCCACGTAAACCGGGAATTCCAACAAAACAACCGTTGTGATGTGGAGTAGGGACGGGGTAACCTCGCCCCTACGCGTTCAACACTTCCTTATTCCTGTTCATAATCCTTCAAAATATCTATAACTTTTTTCTTGAGAGGTGGTAAATCTTCCTTTGTGGTCAGCCATACCTTCTCAAGATCAACTCCAAAATAACCATGGATAAGTTTGTCGCGCATTCCCGCAATATCCTCCCAAGGAATCTCGGGATACGATCTTCGCAAATCTTTTGAAATATGCCGTACGGCTTCGCCGATGATTTCGATTTGTCTTATTGCACCATCTTGAAGCAACTTGGTTGCTTTGAATCTTGATTCGTTGATGCCTCTCAGATATTCTTCAATAGTTGTGATGGAATCCAGAATATGCCGCAGATAAACAGTATCATCTTTTTTCATACACCACCCGCAGCTCTTTCAAAATCCGCTCTCGCAGGTAGGGGCTGATAGCAGCTTCAGTAAGCAGGTCCACTTTGCGCCCAAGTGCATCGGAAAGTTCACGCTCCAGACGCACAACTGCCAGTAAGCTTTTGCGCTTTGAAAAACGGACAATTAAATCAATATCGCTTTTCTTCCTAGCTTCCCCACGCGCCATCGAGCCAAAAACTCCAATCATCGAGACATCGTTTTGGCGGCAAATATCAATGAGTTGGGTAACGTTGAAAGGATACGAGATCATAGTATTATTTTACACGAGAAACCGCCCTTGTTTTTCGAAGCGGGATTAACACGCTTCTTCCACAATCGTGATCTTATCTTCCTTGTTGGGGATAATGCACAGAAATTCAAATTGCTCATTCCCTGTGTTCTCATAGGAATGGATCGCGCCTTCAGGGATAAAAACAACATCTCCGGTTTTGACGTGATAGGTATCATCGCCAATCGTAATGGTCGCTTCACCGCGCAGAACATATTGTTCATGTTCCACGGTATTGGTATGCCGCGGCATCCCGCCGCCTTTTTGCATCGAGAATTTGCGCAGCGCGAAATTTGGTCCTTCCTGTGAGGAGATCAACACTTGAATGGTTGTATCTTTTCCCGCAGCGACATTTTTCGCTTCGACATCCATTGCATGCTTGACAGGCATAATTATCACCTCTTAGTCCTTCCGGTTTTATAACTCTCGTTCATATTCTTGAAATATTCGGCAACAGGTTCCAAGCCAATGGCTTTCCGGCGTTCATCCACGTGCTCTTCATCATCGATGGGAAATGGGACAATTGAGCCATCGGGGTTTGTTTGTCCCTGCGTTCCATAGATTTGTGGCTTTCCATCGGATGTGTGGATACGGTCTGTTAGATAGGCCAGGTTGATTTTTTCCGCTTCATTTTGCTTGACAGCCTGTTCCAATAGTTCCAGGCATTTCTTTTGAAATTCAAGGGAAGGCGAATGTTGCACGATCAGGAACGCAGCCTGCGCGCCATCTCCTTCCACAAGGGAGAAGGTCGGCCAGCCATACTGCCCAATAATTTCATCCAGCCACATTGTATTTTGTGCATCTGCTTCGAGCATGCGCATCATTAATTGAATATCCGCAGGATGATCGATTAATTCCTTGCGAAGATTTTGCTCTTTTTCCATACGAGCGAGTAATTCCTCGCGCAACTGCTTGTTCATCGAGTATTTCCTCTCAAGCAAATATTATGGCGATTTTGTATTCGTAGGCCAGGGTGTATAGGTCGAGACAACGGGTAGTGCTTGCGTTGCTGTAGCTGTCATTGTGGGAGAAGCAGTCAGTGTTGGTAAGGCCGTTGTAGTCAATGTAGGGATGGGAGTAATGGTCGGGGTCGAAGTGGCGGTGATCTGCTTTAACATGCCAAAGGCAAAAAAGGAGACGGCGAGGAGCACGAAGATCACACCCGCCACGCCTCCGATAAGCCACGGAAGCCATGCTATGTTTTTACTGTTTTTTTTAACCACGAGCTTGAAATCGGAGGGCACCGAGATCAAGACAACGGTCGTATTGTCATGTCCGCCGCGCGAGTTGGCGAGATCGATCAGGGCGCGGGCAGCTTCCTTGATATTTGATCGTGTGCGGACGGTTTCCAGGATTTCGTCGTTCCACACAAGATCGGTAAGACCGTCACTGCACAGAAGCACCACGTCATCGGGCAAAAGTTGCAAGCCTTGATTCGCCTCTGCCTGTTCGTCGCCTTCGCCATCGAAAAACTTCAATCGAAAATCAGGGTCGGGAGGCTCGGGCGAACCGAGGTAACGGCGAATAACGTGTACGTTCGGATGCTCACGCGCCAGCTCGGGTGTGAGAATTCCTTTCTCAATTGCTTCCTGCACCCAGGAATGATCTACCGAAAGCTGCTGGATACGTCCGCCGCGCATCAGATAGATACGCGAGTCACCGACATAGGCCGTATAGAGCTTGTCGCCAATAACCCATGCAATCACGCAAGTCGCGCCCATGCCTTTAAGATTTTCATTGGACGCGGAATGCGCGGCAATCGCGTCACTGGCTTCGGTCACCGCCTCTTCAATGCTCTTGCGGATATGACGCGCATCGCTGCGGGCGACGACCTGCATGATGTGATTGACCGCCAGTTCTGCTGCTACTTCCCCGGCGCGGTGACCGCCGATTCCATCGGCAAGTACAGAAAACAGGACCGGCATCCTGTTTTCTTCGTCGAGCACGAACGACGCGACTGCATAACGGTCCTCATTGTTCTTGCCCGTCATGCCCGCGTGGGTTTGTGCTTCGACGTTCAGGTGAGCGCGCTGGGTGCGGATCATAAAATGAATTTGTCCTAGTATAAACCGTCCCGCAGGTTTTTTTAAGTCTGCGGGACGTACTTCCTGATCGGAAACTATTTCCTTGCCATTACCTTCGGTTCAGACTCCGCCGGAGGCTGGCTCAGATCAAAACGGTAGACCAACTGCCCAAAGTGGATACGATCTCCATGCGCCAGACGCTGTCCTTCGCGCGTGATGGGTTCATAATTCACCCATGTTCCGGCAATCGAACCATGATCGTAAATGATGAAGTTTCCGTCTTCCGTTTGTTTGATGCGTGCGTGCAGCGGTGAAATGGATGGATCATCGAGTACACGCTTCGATTGTACTGGGTCTGTGCCAAACGTCATGTCCTTTTCGAACAGCGGAATGGGAACTGCGCTCGCGGGTTCCCCTCCGTTGGTCAGGCGGATGAGATAGGCAGGTGCTTCCGAAAGGCGCGCTGCAGCCTTAATTTGCAGCCTCTCTATAATTCTGCGGGGTTGTGTCCTGGACTTTTTTGCGGGAGAAGAAGGCGGCTCCATGACCGCACGGACAGGTTGTGTCAATGGATCTTCAAAGCGCCGACGCGCTTCCTTGCGCCTGCGGAACAGGACAACGTTTGTGCGCCCGCCCAATAAGATGCCAAACAATAAAAGTCCGGCTAAAGCGATTGCTCCTATAATAATATAAGATCGATAGCGAGCAAACAGCGCCCGGATGCCATGTGGCGCCTGGATTACGGTCACTGTGACAGGAGTGCTGATACTGGATTTACTTAATCCAAGCACATCTTCTGCTTCCACAGTGATCTCATGTTGACCGCTTGATTTGTAGGCGCTCAAATCCCAGGTAAATTTTTCGAACGGCTTTGTATTTCGTTCAGCAACTTTTTGACCATCCACATAAAGAGTCGTTCGCTTCAAATCGCGTGGATGCCCATCGGGAAACTCAACGATAATCTCGATTGGTTGTCGCGCCGGAGTTAATTCTTCTGCATAGGGATCATCTGTCGGTGGCTGACGCTTGATTTCCAGCGGCGGCGAGACGAAGATCGGGTTGGGCGGTTCGAGCTCCACGCTGAAGGTTTGATTCGGCGCGGGGATCTTTCCATCCGGGATATTTACGTAGAGACCAAGCGTGTGGTCGCCGCTCGTATTCAGCGATGATATATAGGTCAACTCATAAATATGGCGCAGCTGCGAGAAATACGTGTTGGGATCAGGAAATGTTTCTTTCCCTGAAAAAGCGAAGAATGCTCCGTTGGTCTGTTGCGCCAGCATTTTGAAGGCATTGGCACTTGGAGAACCGAACTGATTATCTGCATCGACAAACCAAACGAAGACGCGGACTTTTGTATCAATCGCACGTTGGATGAGCGGAGCAATCGTGTTGTCAATGTTCGTGTCATCCATGCGAGGAGTGATAAAGAGGATGGCACGTTTCATCCCTGCTTCGAGCGTCGGCGCGTTGACCGTATCCAAGGCAATATTCAATGATTGTAGATTGGGGGTTGTTGTGCGGAAATCAGGTTTGAACGAATTCAGGCTGACGAACCAGTCTTTCGGCGCGGCATGACTGATCAGTGAGCCGGATAACGAAACGAGACTTAAATCATCCTTGGAATCTTTCGGTTGACTATTTGCCCAGGTACCAAGGGCCTCCACAATGTGCGTGAAACGCGGCACACCGCTTGTGTCGCGCACCCCCAATGCGGGACCGGGATTAATGCCAACAACAATTTGCGCAGGGACGGCGGACTCCGTTAACTTATCCACCTGGCGTGACTCGCTATCTTCGTAGACTGTGATCGCGGAGGGTGCCAATCCCGCCATGAATTCGCCGTTGGCGTTGAACACATCCACCAACGCAATGACATGCGGAAATGCTTTTGTATCAATAGCAGTAATCTCCGCGTACGCCGCGGTTTGGGCGCGCGCGGAGATTTGTGTAACGGCAAATAAACAAACGATTAGAACGACCGGCAGAAGCCTACGCATGCGAGGACGAAATGATCGTCTTATCTCCATCATCACTGCTGGGCGGAGTCGGAGGTGTACCACTATCCGGCGCGGGCGGCACAATATCATTGCTGGCAGGTTTACCCGTCAATCGCAGATAAGTTAAGGTCCATGTGGTTTCCGTGTACGAAATCAAGATTCCGTTGAGCAATAAGGAAACCGGGATATACAAACACAGACAAACGCCTGCAAAGATCAATGGTGTATAGTTTTGGGAATTGCCCAGTGCAAACGTGACCGCAGCTGGGACTACTACCACCAGAACCGGAATGGCAATGATGATCCCTGCCACGAATCCGATCACACCCAGGATGATTGCCATCAAGATGATGGGACCCAGGTTGTTGCGGAAAATCTCCCAACCACGGCTGATCGCTGGCAATACTGGCGAGTCTTCCAATACGATCGCTCGTTCCGCCTGATGGACAATCCATCCGACGACGATGCTGATCAGGACCAGGAAACAAAGACAACCGAAGAAGATCGGCAATATTCCGAGGAAGCCGACTGCGGATGTATTGCTGCCCTGACTCATCCCAACAGCCGCGACAACAACAATCGCCACCAGCGCTCCAATGATGATCAGGAAGGGTAGACCAACTACCAGAGACAAACCGAACATGCGCCAGAAGTAAGGCGTGCTCTCGCTGAAGAGCTGACCGAAGATCAAATGTTCCTCGCCGCCTTCCGCCTGCCACGCACCCCGGATCAAACCGATCTTGCCGATCGTACCGAGGAAGATAGCGATAATCCAGATGATACAAATGACGGCAATAAAAACTGCGATATAAGCAGCGGCGTGCTGCGCAATGTTCAAGAACAATTCCTGCAAGCGAGGTGGCAGATTGTTGGGACCAGTACCGAAGCCATTACCTCCTCGGCCGCTGTTGCCCGAATTGAATCGGCTGCCTCCCTGGCTGCAGCTTGCCAGAATACCAAAGATCCACAGCACCTTGTGCTTCCAGATGATCTGCCAGGCCCGTGAAAGGACTTCTCCAAAGTTGAAATTCATGTTAACTCCTTTATGCTGTTGCTTTCCCAGTTCCGGGAAGAAGTTATGAGGGTGTGGTCAAGCGCGTCAAACGCAAATAAATCAATGTCCAAGCAGACTGCAAGAAGGTTAATAACATACCCTGAACGACGGCGTAGAAAAATAAAAAGGCAAGCGTCCACAAAATGATATTGGGGGAGAGTGTTTGGAATGACTGAACGTTAGGTACTGCTCCTCCAATGGGAATTATCATTACGATGGAAATAATCATAATGGCAGCAATCGCTACCACATAGCTCATGAGGCTCATGAGAATCATCTCCCGAGGATTCTTATTTATCAGTTCCCAGGCGCGCCGCAGGGCATTGGACACTCCCAGGTTATCAACCAAAACTGCCGATACTCCTTCTTCCATCAATGCATATACGAGGATAACTCCAAGGATGAGAAGTAGAAGCAGCGGAAAGGCACACAGAAGACCCAACCCCAAGGTCAAAAAGCTAATGGAAACAAAGAAGGTAATCAGGATCGATATTGCAAGAAACATCCCCATCCAAACAAGTATAACGATAACTAAAATTCGCCAAAAATAAGGAAGAACACTTCGGATCAAATGGCCAAAACTTACCTTTTCATTTCCCTGCTCCAATTGGACAGTGCCTAATGAAGGAATAGATATTCCCATCACAAAGAGAAGTATGGATAGGACTGTCAATAAAATAAGGAACATATTTGACAGAATAGGTCGTAACTGTGTGTTTACCGCAGAAGGAACAGCAAGTGAAGAAAAAGCTGGATTATGTGCCAAATTAATCGAAGCAAAAACAAAACTAACCAGACTTATCACACTTCCGATCAACCAAAAGCTTTTGTATCTCCAGGCGATTTGCCTGGCACGCCTGAGAACTTCCCCAAAATCGAATTTCATGGTGACTCCTTTACGCTGCCCGGTTTCCGAAAAGCGGCTGCGATATTGGTAGTCAACATTGTGATCTATTCCCATTCGATCGTTGCGGGCGGCTTACTAGTAATATCATACACGACCCGATTGATTCCGTCTACTTCATTAACGATTCGGCTTGAAATTCGTGCTAACAGATCATGCGGCAGGCGCGCCCAGTCGGCGGTCATAAAATCTTCTGTAGTCACAGCGCGGATCGCGGCGGCTTCCTGATAGGTCCGCTGATCGCCCATCACACCGACCGAGCGCACCGGGAGTAACACCACGAATGCCTGGGAAGTCTCCGCTTTTTTGCCTAAAAATCCAGCTTTGGATAATTCCTCGATCAGGATCGCATCCGCCGCCCGCAAACGGGACACGCGCTCACGCGTCACCTCGCCGAGACAGCGCACGGTCAAGCCCGGACCCGGGAACGGCTGCCGCCAAACGAGCGATGCCGGCAACCCGAGCGCTTCCCCAACGGCGCGGACTTCATCCTTGAACAAATATCGCAGCGGCTCGACCAGTTCAAACTCCATGTCTTCCGGCAGCCCGCCTACATTATGATGAGATTTGATCTTCTGCGCCTTATTACGATCCGGTCCGGACGATTCCACCACGTCGGGGTAAATTGTCCCTTGCACTAAAAACCTTGGCTGACCAAGCTGCTTTGCCTGCGCCTCGAACACGCGGATAAATTTCTCGCCAACGATTTTTCGCTTTTGCTCGGGGTCAGTTATCCCAGCAAGGGCCGACAAAAACTCAGCGCTTGCATTCACGGTCACAAGCTCTGAATGCAGGTTATTGCGAAACGCCGAAGCAACTTGTTCGCCTTCTTTATGGCGCAGCAATCCGGTATCCACAAATACCGCGACAAGCTGATCCCCTATCGCCTTGTGGACCAGCGCCGCGGCGACCGAGGAATCTACGCCACCCGAAACCGCGGCAAGCACGCGTTCCTGTCCAATCTGCTTGCGGATTCGTTCAACTGCATCCTCAATAATGGATTTGGGATTCCAATTCGGTTTGACTCCGCAAATATCTACGACAAAATGTTGCAGGAGTTTCTCGCCATTCGGCGTGTGATGTACTTCCGGATGGAACTGCACACCGAAATATTTGCGCTTCATATCGCCCATCGCCGCCAAGGGACTGTTGCCACTTCTGGCTAAGGCAATAAATCCGTCAGGTAATTTTGTGATGCGATCCCCATGCGACATCCATACTTTCGAGAGATTAGAGAGTAGAGGATTAGAGACTTGTCCTGAGCTTAGTCGAAGGGTTGCTGGTTCGATCTCTGCATATCCATATTCGCGCTGTGCGGAAGAGTCCACCTGTCCGCCCAAGGCGTGAGTTAGTGCCTGCATACCATAGCAAATTCCTAAAATAGGAAGACCAGTTTTGAAAATGAAATCCTGGATATAAGGAGCGTTCTCTTCATAGACAGACTTGGGTCCGCCGGAAAGGATGAATCCCTTCGGTGCAATGGATAGAATCTTTTCCATCGAGGCGTCCCACGGAAATAACTCGCAATAGACTTGTGCCTCACGCACGCGCCGCGCAATGATCTGCGCGTATTGAGAACCAAAATCGAGAATAGCAATGGAGTCCATAAAAATCCTTGTTGAATGTTGAACGTTAAACGTCAAAGATCAGGCTCGACATTAGACGTTCGACGTTTGACCTTTGACGCTCATATCAAATCAAAATGTAATCGTGGAAAATTGATAACCTTTACACATCAACCTTCTAACTTTCCAACTTTGAACTTTTCAACGCTCCTAGGGTTCCCCGAACACAACCTTATCATCTTCCATCGCCGTGATACATGCCAGCGAATAGATCGGTACACCTAGTGGTATCAATGCATCGCGTCCGCCTTCGAAGATCTTCTCGATCAACGCGCCGATTCCGACGATCTTGGAACCTGCTGCCTCGGCGAGACGCGCCAAGCCAAGAATGGTCTGTCCGCTGGCGAGGAAGTCGTCAATGATCAATACTTTTTCGCCGTTCGCCAGATATTCCGGCGAGACAATTAACTCGACCATGCGCCCCTTTGTGTGAGAGGGAGCTAATGTCAGATAGACTTGATCGGGCATCGTGATTGGCTTATTTTTGCGCGCATAAACCACTGGCAGCCCGAGATGAATCGCGGTCGTCACAGCGGGGGCAATGCCTGAGATTTCGGCGGTCAGCACTTTCGTTGCGCCGACCGAGGCAAACAACTTTGCAAATTCCCGCCCACAGGCATCCATCAAAAGAGGGTCAACTTGATGATTGACGAAACTATCCACTTTCAAAATTCCCCCGCCCAAAACCCTGCCGTCCCGCAGGATGCGTTCTTCCAGTTCTTTCACACTCGCCTCCATGAATAGACAATTTTGGGTCATTGTACCACTGACCCTAACCCCCTCCGCCCTGCGGGCACCTCCCCCAAATTCGAAGTAAAAACTCTGAATGCCTACTAAAATTTTGGTTCCGAATTTGGGGGAGGAAGGGTGCTAACAGGGGTAGGTATTTTAGAAAAGCTCCGAAGTTGAGATTAGAATTTGGTTTGCAGACTAAATTCGAAACCAACATCGGAGCAAAATATTTATACCATATGCGCATTGGAAGAATGGAAACAAACCATTCGCGAACACCTACCCCATCTGAGTGTTCCACAGGCAACAGTGTTGGCACTATGGAGTTTTGGGATGGTTATTTCACAATCTTGTGGACTGACAACAGTTTCAAGCAGTTTAGCATTGCTGTTGGGGGCGAAGGAAAACAGTGTGCGTCAACGTTTGCGAGAGTGGTACTACGCCAAGGAAAATAAACGTGGGACAAGCAGATGCGAAGTAGACGTCAGTCATAGTTTTGTGCCTCTGCTTCGCTGGATCTTGTCCTGGTGGTCTGCGAATGAAAAGCGATTAGCCTTAGCGATGGATGCGACCAGCCTTGGACAGACACTTGTTGTTTTGGCAATCAGCGTTGTCTATCGCGGGTGTGCCATTCCAGTGGCTTGGCGTGTTTTGCCAGCCATTGAAAAAGGGTCATGGAAAGAGCCATGGCTAGACTTGTTCTCTTGTTTTCAAGAGCAAATCCCGGACGATTGGGTCGTGATTGTCCTGGCAGACCGTGGTTTATACGCAAAATGGCTTTGGGAGGCAATTCGAAAATGCAACTGGCATCCATTCTTGCGCATCAATAGCAGGTTCTTCTTCCGTCCACAAGATGGAAGTGAATTTACAGCCTTGCATTTAGCCTTTCAGCATCCAGGCCATCTCTGGTCTGGAACAGGCACATGTTTCAAGGTTCATTCCATTCAAGCTACCCTTTTGGTTCAATGGGAGAAAGGGTTTGCAGAACCCTGGTTGATCCTAACCGACTTACCTCCTGAACATGCGCTTCCGTGCTGGTATGGACTGCGAGCCTGGATAGAGTGTGGCTTCAAACATATTAAGAGTGCAGGCTGGCAATGGCAATATACTCGCATGGTTGATTCCCAAAGAGCCACTCGTTTCTGGTTGGCAATTGCTGTAGCTACTCTTTGGGTCCTGAGCGTCGGCGGGGAAGCGGATGCCAATCTGCCTGCCAGCTCCCTCGACGCTTTACCTGAAAATCATATTGCTCGTTCTCACTCACATAGAAACTCGCTCCCGCGCTTGCTCTCTTGTTTCCAGCGCGGCTTGATCCTCCTCCTCATTTCTCTCATCGCCCAAAGACCTTTGCCTTTGGGCAGATTTATCCCTGAACCCTGGCCCACTTGACATACCTACCCCTGTTAG
>Ga0137367_10003114_pt1 | contig 13412 bp, 11 predicted proteins | sample SagtaG_14_FD_104939 | JGI IMG/M metagenome (GOLD analysis project Ga0137367, IMG submission 104939) | Vadose zone soil microbial communities from Sagehorn Ranch, Mendocino, California, USA - Sage1_L_80_16 metaG | ecosystem: Environmental > Terrestrial > Soil > Vadose zone | place: USA... | reverse complement strand
GTTCATTCTCTTCGAAGCTCTCGAGTTCAGGTTGTGTTTTCCAGTTCATGATGTTCCTCGCATTTGCCTCCGCACCGCAGTTGTGGCGCGCGATAGCTGCGCCTTGACCGTCCCGATGCTCAGACCCAGAGTTTCGGCAATCTCAGCCAGCGGCATCTCTTCCGCGAAGCGCAGCAGAAAAATGCTCTGTTGCCGCGGCGAAAGCAATGCAGTCATTTGCCACACCGCCTGCAACTGCTCCCGCGCCAGCAGAACGTGCTCGGGAGAGGGTTGCCGGGCAATATAATGCGCATCCGATTGCTCTTCGGTTTCCAACCCAATCAGCCGCTTCCAGAACGACGCCCGCCGGTTCTTTGCGTGATCTCGAGCAAGGTTCACTGCTATCCGCAACAACCACGTGCCGATGCTGCACTCGCCGCGAAACTTCTTCCGGCCGTTGTAGGCACGCAGAAAACACTCCTGAGTCACCGTGTCGGCGACATCGGGATCGCGTACCAGAAGGAACACGACCCGGTAGACACGCTTCTGGTGCTCGCGGACGACCTGGTCGAAGTCGTCGAGGAGACCTTCCGCCATTTTCGCCACTGGCGTGCTCAATGTTGTCGAAACCGCAGCCACAGTTTTTGTCCTGCTGGAAGTATGGACGAAATTCGGAGGGGAAGGTTTACACAGCGCAGAGATTATCGGTAGCGGGGCGGTTTTAAGCGGCGCGGTGCGGATGCTATGCGGAAAGGGTCCGGCTTCGGGGGCGTCGAATGAACGGCCTTTTTACCCCTGATGCCCAGTGGAGCAGGACCATTCGCGGGCTGAGCTTAAAGAGTTGCTGATCGCACCGCGATCAGATTCGCAATTCTGTCTTGAAACTCCTCAACCGTCATGTCTTCCGTCTTCTCTTTCCCCCGCGTGCGGACGTTCACCTTGCCGGCTTCGGCTTCCCTGTCGCCGACTACCAGCATGAATGGGACCTTCTGCATGGCGTGTTCGCGGATCTTCGCGTTCATCTTTTCGTTGCGGGCGTCGACTTCGACACGAACACCCAACTTCCCCATGTCTCGCGTTCTTTGCGAGACGTGGGGAATTTCTCCACGTAAAAACGAAGCGACTTTATTCGCGTACTCCACGTGCCGCTCGGCGATCGGCACCAGGACAACCTGCACCGGCGAGAGCCACACCGGAAACGCGCCCGCGTAGTGCTCGATCAGCACGCCGAAGAATCTCTCAATAGACCCATAGAGCGCCCGATGCACCATGACCGGCTGCTTGCGCGTACCGTCTTCCGCGACGTATTCCAATCCGAAACGAGCGGGAAGGTTGAAGTCGAATTGCACGGTCGAAAGCTGCCACAGGCGTCCAATCGCGTCCACCAGCTTGATATCAATCTTCGGCCCGTAGAACGCCGCTTCGCCGGGGATGGTCTTGTACTCAATTCCCAGCCGCTGCAATACTTTCTCCAGCGATCCCGTTGCCAGGTTCCACTGCTCTTCCGATCCGACGAAATTCTTCTTGTCCTCAGGATTCCACGTCGAAAGCTCAGTCTCGAACCGATCGAAACCGAAATCGTGCAGCGTGTCCCGCGCGAACTCCACGCAATCGGCAATTTCTTTCTCAATCTGCTCCGGCGTGCAAAAGATGTGGGCATCATCTTGCGTGAAGCCGCGCACGCGCAGCAACCCGTGCATCACGCCCGACCGCTCATACCGATACACCGTGCCCAGCTCGCCCAGCCGCACCGGCAAATCGCGATACGACTTCAGCGAGTCCTTATATATGAGAATGTGGCCGGGGCAATTCATCGGCTTCAGGCGATACTCGGCGTCGTCGAGCTCCATCGTGTCGAACATGTTCTGCGAGTAGTAGCCTTCGTGCCCCGAGGTCTGCCAAAGCTGTTTGCGCATCACGTGCGGCGTGTACACCAGCGAATATCCGCGCTTGATGTATTGCTCGCGCATCCAGTCTTCCATCTCTTTGCGGATGATTCCGCCCTTGGGATGCCAGAAAATCAGCCCCGGCCCCGCCAGCTCCTGAATGGAAAACAGATCGAGCTGCTGCCCAATCACGCGATGGTCGCGCTTCTTGGCCTCTTCAATCTGGTGCAGGTACTGGTCGAGATCTTTTTTCGAAAAGAACGACGTGCCGTAAATGCGCTGCAGTTGCGGATTCTTCTCGTCGCCGAGCCAATATGCGCCGGCAATGTTCAGCAGCTTGAAGGCCTTGATCTTGCCGGTCGAAGGAATGTGCGGCCCGCGGCAGAAGTCGAGAAACTTGCCGGTCTTGTAGATCGAGATCTTTTCATCAGGCTGGGTGAACTGCTCGATGAAGTGGCACTTCATGAAGTCGCCTTCACTCTTGAAGCGCAGCAGGCCTTCGTCGCGCGGCAGAAACTCGCGCGCATACGGCAGATTCTGCTGCACCAGTTCCTGCATTTTCTTTTCGATCTTTTCCAGGTCCTCGGGCGTAAACGGCGTCGGACGATAAAAGTCGTAAAAGAATCCGCTGTCGGTAGCCGGGCCATGTCCAAGCTTGGTCTCCGGAAAAAGTTCGAGCACCGCCGCCGCCAGCAAATGCGCAGACGAATGCCGATAAACTCCCAGCGCCTCCGGATTCTTTTCCGTGAGGATGGTCAGCTCAACGTCTTTCTCCAGCGGACGGGTGAGATCGATCAGGTCGCCGTTAGTTTTGGCCGCGATCGCCGCATCCGCCAGCCGCGGGCTGATTTCCTTTGCGATGTCGAGCGCCGTAGTTCCCTTAGGGACTTCCTTCTCGCTCCCATCGGGGAGTTTCACATGAATGGTTTCCGACATGGAGTGAACTCAAGTTTATGGGAGCGGGAAATGGGGGTCAATCGTTGGGTTGATGGCTCATTCGGAGGGGCTTGATCACGGTTTCGAAATCAATCGTCCAACCTCTCCTAGTTCCGGATCGAGCAATGGCCTGGAGTTAAGGTACAGACCCCGTTCCCGAATAGCGGTCAAGAGCGACTGATAATTGCTGTTATTAGGCTTACCGAATAACAGGATCACATCGGGTTGAAGCGTCTGTATGTCTGCCAAGACACTTGATCGTTCTCTCGCCGAGGGAATCTTCTCGCCGAAGCCTATTACGTGGCACTGCGCAAAGTAGCTTGCGTAGATTCCCGCTTCCCACCCGATGCCGTGCTCAGGAAATGGACCTTCTCCGATTGTGACTAGCCTATCGCAACTCGGAATCTGTCGCAAAGCTATCGCGGTCGAATAGAGGCTAGTCTGATAATCGCGACGCAAGTTCCGGAAAGGGGAAGCATGGTAAGCAGCGAAGAAGACTACGCCCGCCGCGAAAAGACCACTCGCCAGTATGCGCCATGACTGATTACCACGAACCGGAAAACTCGGGACGAGGAAAGGGACTGTGAATGCGATCACCAATGGTGCAAGCGGCAGCACATAGCGCCCATCAAAAACCAGCATGCAATAGCCAAGGATCAGCAATATTGAAGTCCCCGCGGCAATCCATGCCAGAGTTGCCTGAGTTCCACGCAAATGTCCCAACGCCAGAAAGAAAGCTAGGACGCCTCCCGGTGTGATCAGAATAATGATTTGCTTAAGTGCTTCCGGGACGTTCTTGAGTTCTTTTTGAAAAATCTGAGAAATAGCCTTTCCTGGATTCAGGTGTGCCCCCCAAAGTGGAGACCTCGGATACATCGTATCCACAACCATGTACCGGTCGTACCTGTTCGAAGTATCGTCGAGGATTTTGAGCCCTCGCCTATCTGCAGATTTCTTGGTCTCTGGATCGAGCAAATTGTACTTAGCCTGATAGCCGGCGGTGAACTGGCCATATTTCACTCGCAGTAGACTTCCCCAGCTAACCCAAACTAGAAATGGAATCGCCATAGCTGCCACAGCAGAGATGACGACGTGTTTGGAGTTGCGTCTTCCTGCGATGAAGGCCGCAAACACAGTTGCAACTGTCAGCAAGGGCATCGCGAAGGCTTTGGCGAGGAATGCCGCCGCATGCGCGATGCCCAGAGCCAGCCAGTGAATAGGCTTAGGGTCTTGAAGGCATCGGTGCAGCAGAATGAAATAGCTGAGAACGGCAGCGATTAGGAGAAAATCGGCCCCGATGAAGTAAATGGAAAACGCCGGGACTCCGCGGCAAAGAGTGAAGCACAAAACTGAAAGGGCTGCCAGTGTGGAGGATGACCAAAGTCGCAACGTCAGAAGGTAAAGCAGAGGCAAACAAAGAAGGAAGCTCGCAACGGTGACAACTCGTCCCGCGAGCAAGAAATCATGGCTGAACACCCACACACCCGCGATGCACCAAGAAATCAGGGGGCTCCAGTATCCGTGCAGCGATGCGGAAAAATTGCCATCTGTGAGATGTCGCGCAATCCCGATGTACGATATCGCGTCAAAGTTGACATTATGCCCGGTGTAGCGCCAAAACCAGAAGATTTGAAACACGCAGTTTAGGCCAGCTAGGCCAAGCGAGATCGCGCACCACGGGAGGGGCCGGTTTTCCCCTGTGGGGGTCGCACGGAAGCTAGCACCCTTCGAAGGCACGGTCTGGAAAGATTGGGGAGCCACTGTTGCAGAGAATCTTAGTCGCAAAAGCAACGCTGGAGGATTGCTTCATCGGTGACCTCCGGATGGGTAGGCGACCTTCCCGGCGTTTCGAAAGTGGAATTAGGTCGCGCCGAAAAAAAGGGTCCCGTTCGACTCCTTCCTTCGGTTGGTCGCTCAGGGCAGGCTCTCAACTCAGCAGGACAGTTCGCTCCGCGAATGACCCTGCCTCGGACCGAAACGACACTGGTGTGGAACGCGATTTGGCACTTTTCTTCATTCCAATGTCATCCTGAGCGGAGTAGCTGCTTCGCTCCGCGAAGCAGCCGCGCGGAGTCGAAGGACCTGCTGTTAGTACGCGCCAAGAAAAACGCCGAGAGGCATTCTTACGATCGAGCCTGCACGATGAGAATTCCCCGAAGTGCCACTGCTCCGCCGAGTGACAGCAGGTCCTTCGACTTGGAATCCGCTCGCAAGCGAGCGAATTCAGGCGCTCAGGATGACATTAAGTTGGGTGGTATTCGCGTTGTCGTACGCTTTGCGAACGACAACTTCGCTCAGGATGACAGAGTCTGTGATCGCACGAATCGGAGGTTGGCCACCCTTCGCGGTTTGCGAATGCTGGGAAACGTGGCCCGAAGGGCCGCCACGTGGATCGACCTTCGCCTCTCACCCCCAGCGCAATCGCGTAAGCACCGACTTTTTTGGCGGATCGCTCGTTACCAGCAAATGCCGCCGGTCAGCGAAGTACTGTTCCAGGTTACGCCCGGCCAGATCACTGGCCTCAGCTAAGACTTTCTCGTCCTGCTTTTTCAGCTTGTTCAGCTTTTTCCGAAAGAGTTTCATTGTTCGGGCACCTGCTGCGTTGGCAACAATAGTAGCCCATTTGCGGCATGCCCGGATGCCTTCTGCGGTGAGATTTCCCGAAACGCTATTGCTAATCTTCCCAGGCGCGTCTAAAGGCCTGTCCGGAGCACAGACTTCCCCAAGAACAGCAAAAGCTCAGTTTCATCTGCAGGCAACAATAGGGTCGCTATTTCTTTTCGCGCTCGCCCGATTCGGCTTCCAGCAAGAATTGCTCGCCAACACTCTTCGCGACCGCATGCAGGCCTGCCGACAGCTTGAGGCTCCAGCGTTCAACCGAAACCTGCGCCATCTCCTGCGTCGAGTGCTCGAAAGCTTGCAGTGCATTCGCCTTTTGCGCATCGAGTGATTCCGAAACTAACCCAACAACATCTTTCTGGGCGTGTGCCATATTCTCGCTGGCCTCGGCAAGCCGATCCTCAACGATCTTCACACTCTGGGCGGTTAGTTCTTCGAGCACGCCGTTCGTCACGCTCTCAAGTTGACTGCGTACATCCGTCATGGTGTTGCTGGCCAAAACGCCGAGACGTTTATCCAGGCCTGACTCAAGCGAGCGAGTGGATTCGTCTAGTTTCGCGATCCGACTATCCAGACCCTCGACCTCTTTTCGCAACCGGGACGATTCTGCGGCCACCGACGCGCGAAGTTGTTCCAGGTCCGCGCGCCGCGCATTGTGCTCGTCGTTCAGGTCCCGTTGAAGATACCCAAGAAGTTCTTCGCTCAGGTGTTTGAGAGAGTTGCCTCCGTCCAACAACTTCTGCCGGAATTCCTCCAACCCGTGGCGTAGGTGCTCCTGAGTGGTGGCAGAGATCTGGGCGGAAACATCGTGTGCCCGTCTTTCTACGATCTTAAGTTCTTCAGAGGCCCGGCGCGTGAAATCGTCGCAGCCTTGGCTCATTCGCCGGTCGATCATTACCTTGGCGGTTTCGAGCAATTGCGCGTACTGGTTGTGCGAATCCTCAAGAACTTTTGGCCCGAGATGTTTTTGCAGACGGATCTCCAATTGCTGTTCGAGCTCCGGCGGGATGCTCGATAGCGACACCTCAAAGCGGCTGGGATTGGCTTCGCGTCGTGCCACCGTTTCCTTCACAGTCGTGAGTTCGGCTTGGAGTGGGCCCAGTGATTCTGCAATCATCCTCCGCATGGGCGCTTCCAGGCGCTGCGCGACCATGTCGAGAGTAGCCTCTGGACTCAGACCCAGGCGCGCGGGCAACTTCTGCGAGGTTCCATTCGTGGGCGATGCAATTTGCGGCAGAGTCGCTGTCGCTGGCAATACCGGAATGGACCAATCTTCAGGACACTCGGTCAATCCCCAGAAGTTTTCCGGCCACTCCAGCTTTGCCCCCAGTCTCCAAGTGCCATTGTCCGAACCCATAGGTAGACAGGAGACGACGCGAGCTGTTGTCTCGCGGCCGTCTTTGCGGTGGAAACGCAATGGAATGCCATTTTCGAACTTTACAGGCGAAAGCAATGCACAACCGTGTGCATTCACCACCAGGGTTTTGCAGACTTCAGAAAACTGTGCGCCCGCGAGAGTTGTCACAAGTATGGGTAGGGCGGTTGAGACTCTGGAACTGCGCCTAAGTGCCGTAGGGGGATGTCCGGTGTGCATCGTTGCTCCTCGAGCGTCGGGAGTTTAGCTCCTGTGCAGGCACAGGGGCTACGTACTTACTCACGATATCCCGAATAGGGCTTGTTCCGGACAAATCTGAAGTGTCAGTGCGGGCTGTCCGTTGGTACGGGGTGCGTTGCAGCGTTCGTACATGTTGCGTGTGGCCATCGGCGCGTACTACTCAGTGCTTGCCATAGCCCGTTGGAGTTCGGAGATTGACATCACGGACTACATTGTCGTCGGCTTCGCGAACGGCGCCTCCGCTCAGGATGGCCAAGTTATGGGGGATTGCGAGACGCGGAGCCTATGAACACGTACCCTGATGAGCCTGCCAGCAAAATCAAAAGCCCCGGTCGTCAACCGGGGCTACATATTGCCGTTGGTACGCCATCCATCAAAAACAAGTATAGCAGGCGGTACCTTAATTTCATCGAGTGGTCGTGCGGAGGACGACGGAGTCGAACTGTAATGGCTGACGAGGCCACTCGACCATTTGACGGATGGCGTCCAGTACCCGCTGGCAACGTCCTCCCAAACGCTATCCATCCACATCGAGTGTTGGACTTAACGTCGTTCAGCGCAAGCCCACGAAAGTAGACGATTGGAATTCCCAAAATGGAACCAGTTGGCGCTCACTGAGGGTGCTGCTCCTCTCAGATCACCACAGTTCCAGCCAATCTCCTGCCCGGTGACGGCCTATTCGCATCCGCTGCCCTAGTCCTTCGGACAACTGTTTCGCCACGCCTGGCCCCGCTAGACTTGCGCAGTCCCTCCCCCAAACAGAAGAGAGGACCAAACTGCCATGCACATGCAATGGTTCAACCAGCACAGCATCCCGTTTCAGGTGATCGTGGCTTACATTCCGTTAATAGCAACCATTGCGACCACGGTCCTCAGCATTGTGCTGGCGCGTGCCACTCTGCGCTATGCCGAGACGACGGACAAGGGCCTGGCGCTGGCTCGCGAGGAGTTCGAGCGGCAGTGGTCGCCCGAGCTGCACGTCAAATTGGAGAAGCTCAGCAACCGCCAAACCAGAGTCGTGGTCACGAACCTTGGGCGTATTTCAGTCCTGCTGCAGATGGTGCAATTGCGCCAATTGTCGATGGCAGTCCCAGCCCTGCGCTCTTTCATGAACGAGCCTCTCGTCGGTGGTTGTACGTGGACAGACGAATTGGGCAAGCATCTATATAGCTGCACGGGCGACGACTACGACGGCCAGATTGCCGCCTCGGTTACGTTCTATGCTTCCGGCCGCATGTTCCGCACTGACTGGTTCCGCTTCCAGATCGAAGTCAGCCGGGGAGAAATCCTGCGGCTTGAGCCGGTGAACATTGCCGCCCGCCGCGTGCAGACCCTCGACGCCGAGGAAGAGCTGCAACAAGAACTGGTTCAGGACGTGGTCAAAGCCAACGCCGCGAGTGCGTAATCCTTGCGGCCAAAACCGCGATCTCGAGCCACGCGTCATAGAACGACTGTAACCTGCCCAAACCGCGAATTCAGCATCAGAATGGTGGCGATGCAGATCCGAGCCAAGCTGACGGTTGCGGCGGTGCTTTGCGGACTCTCTCTGTGCGGCCTGTGGTCGCAGGAGCGGCCTCGGCAAAGTGCATCTTCCCACGCCCTCCCGCGAAATGCTGGTAAGGAAAGCGATACTGACACGACGCTGAGCCAGGACGATCGCTTGTCCGTGATTGCCGCTGCACTCGACAACAGGGTCCGGGTGCACGCTGAACGCGACTGCTCTCACCTGGTGCATGTAATCTACGTGCGAGCTGGATTCCCTTACGCTTACGCGCCTTCTTCGGACCTCTACGCCGGCGTCGAAGGATTCCAACGGGTCAAGGTGCCCGAGCCCGGCGATCTGGTGGTGTGGCGGGGACACGCGGGGATCGTGATCAAGCCCTCACAACACATCTTCTTCAGCTTCCTGCGTGCTGGCCCTGGAGTTGATGACTACGAAGCCCCATATTGGAAGAACCGGGGGCATCCGCGCTTCTACCGTTATGTCAAGAACGATATCTGTGTCGGTTGCGACCACCGTCCCCGCCAACTCCTGAAGATAAAGAGGTAAGCCGGTCCACCGACTACAATGATCAGCGGTGCTCTCCCGCACACTCACATTCTCGCCAGATCAGGACCAGAGTTTCTTTCAGAAACTCCCGGCAGCGCCTGCTGTGTTCTCAATCCGTGGCGATGGGGAGCCGTACGTCAGCAAAACCGCGAACCTTCGCCGACGGTTGCAGCGACTCCTTGGACCACCGCTCGAGCGGAGCAGGCGGCTCAATCTTCGCGATCGCGTGCGCGAAGTTGAGTTCACTCCAACGGGCTCGGACTTTGAGTCGCAATTCCTGCTGTATCAGGTGCTGCGCGAAACATTTCCAGAGACATATTCCGCGCGTCTGCGTCTGCGCCCTGCGCCGCTGGTGAAGTTGCATCTGGAGAACGAGTATCCGCGGGCTTCGGTGACAACGAGGCTGGGAAAATTCGCGATCCACGACAGATCGCAGTCTCTCTGTCATTCCGAGCGAAGTTCCATCGCAAGCGAAGCGAGTGATGGAACGCAGTCGCTCGAAATGACAGGTTTAGAGAGAGATCAAAAACGATCAGGAGCACCCGGTAATCTCTATTACGGTCCCTTCCTCTCTCGCACCGCAGCCGAGCAGTTTGCCAACGACGTACTTGATTTCTTCAAAATGCGGCGGTGCGTCGAAGATCTGCATCCCGATCCATCTTTCCCCGGCTGCGTCTACTCCGAAATGAAGATGTGCCTCGCTCCCTGTTACAAAGGCTGTACTGACGAGGAGTATCGCGCGGAGGTCGGGCGCGTGCAGGAATTCTTTGATACCGGCGGCGAATCTCTCGTCCGCGAATTTGCACGGCAGCGTGATCGCGCCTCTGCCGAACTTGCGTTCGAGGACGCAGCCGCGGTCCATACCAAGATCGACAAGCTCAAGCCGCTGCTCTCGCAGCTGCCCGAAATCGTACGCAGAATCGATCAGTTGAAAGCACTGATCATTCTGCCCGGGGCGCAGGGGCGACTCCCTGCTGGAGAACCTGCGGTGACCGAGGCATCAGAATCCGCCGGCGAGTCCAGCATCGAAGAGCACGCACAGTGTGTCTGCTTCTTTCTTTTCGCGGGTTGCAGCTTCAGCGGGCCGATCGAGTTCAGCATCAAGCCGCGCGCGGAATCGCAGTCCATGGAATCACGAGTGGCAGAAGTGATCGCAACATTCCCCATTGCGGAGGCACATTCAACCACCAAGCGGATGGAGCATCTCTCGATTCTGAAACGCTGGTACTACCGCTCGAATCGCATAGGCGAAATCTTCTTCCCTGACGACAAAGGAGAGTGGCCTTTCCGACGGATCGTGCGTGGGATTAGCAGAGTTTATCGCGGAGAGAATCCGCAAGAACCTGCTTCATTTTCTGCGACGCAGAATCCTGCCCCGACATCGTAGTGTGGAGAGCTTTTCTTCTTGGCGCTCTTTGCGGCCTTTGCGGTCAAAAGCCTCTAAAGCTGTGAAGCGCAAAGGTCGCAAAGTACGCCAAGGAATTCGGGGCCGAAACTATGAACACCGATCAATCTCTTCGCAAACACCTCGTCAAGCTTCTTGACGGCGGTCAAGCCCACGCAAACTCCATTTTCTGCGACGCAGAGTCCTGCCCCGACATCGTAGTGATTGAGTGCTGTTCCCCTTTGCGCTCTTTGCGGCCTTTGCGGTTAAACCTCTGAAGCTCTGAACCGCAAAGCTCGCAAAGTACGCCAAGGAATTCGGGAATTCGGGGCCGAAACTATGAACACCGATCAATCTCTTCGCAAACACCTCGTCGAGCTTCTCGACGGCGCTCAAGCCCACGCGACATTCGACAACGTCATGGACGATTTCCCGGTGAAAAAGCGCGGCGAAATCCCCAAAGGCCTGTCTCACTCCGCATGGATGCTGCTCGAGCACCTGCGAATCTCCCAGTGGGACATCCTCGACTTCAGCCGCAATTCAAAATACAAATCCATGAAATGGCCTGACAATTACTGGCCCAATAGCGCGGCGCCGACGGACGCAGCCGCGTGGGACAAGAGCGTCAAGTCATTTCACGACGATCTCGAAGCCATGAAGAAACTGGTCGGTGATCCGAAAACAGACCTCTTTGCAAAGATTCCGTGGGGAGAGGGACAGACCGTCCTGCGCGGGGCCATGCTGGTGGCCGATCACAACTCGCATCATTTGGGGCAGTTGATCGACGTGAGAAGGCTGCTCGGAATCTGGAAGTAGGCCGATCAGTCTGTTACGAAACTCGGTGATGATCACGGTCGGTGGGATAATGCATGCACCAGCCGCGCAGCGGCGGCATCTAGATAGCGGCACGTAAGAGTCTGCGTGAGAACTCAGTCGTGCCTACGGCACTCGGATATTCTGCTCCACTTTTCCCGGCGCTGAAGCGCCGGGCTATTAGCAGTCGCCCACTATGCGGGCTTAATTCGGCAATCGTGTCCCACCGCAAGCGCCAACGAATCGAGTTCTCGCACAGACTCGTGAGTGCCGGGAAGGCAAAGTGGGACGGATTGAGTCCGCTTTAGCGGACGGCACGCGTTTCGTAACAGACTGCGATGCTCTCGCGCGGTTAAGAGGCTTTGCGCGAATCCAGCAACGCCATCATTTGCTCGGGATAACGTGGCCCGGCGGCAGCACCGTGTGGAAAGACCTGTTCCAACATTCGGAGGTCCTCGGGCGTAAGCGTCAGGTCGATCGCTCCGACGTTGTCCTCGAGATACTTCACGCGCTTGGTGCCTGGGATCGGGATAATGTCCTCACCTTGCGCCAACACCCACGCAAGCGCCAGTTGCGATAGTGTGCAGCCTTTGTCGCGCGCAATCTCTTCGACCTTCCCAACAAGATCCAGGTTCTTCTGAAAGGTCTCTCCCTGAAATCGCGGCCAGTTGCGACGCTGATCGCCTTGCGGCAAATCATCGAACGTTCTGAACTGTCCCGACAGGAAGCCACGCCCCAACGGGCTATACGCGACAAATCCAATCTCCAATTCGCGGCAGGTTGCCAGAATCCCAACCTCCGGATCGCGCGACCATAGCGAATACTCGCTTTGCAGGGCAGTAATACGATGCACTTTCGACGCCCGGCGAAGGGTATCCGCGCCAGCTTCCGACAGTCCCAGATACCGCACCTTGCCTTCGCGTACCAGCTCCGCCATCGCTCCAACGGTTTCTTCAATGGGAGTGTTGGGATCGACGCGATGCTGGTCATAGAGATCGATGTAAGCGACGCCCAGTCGCTTCAGGCTGGCTTCGCAGGACTTGCGAACATATTCGGGGCGTCCACTGATCGCGCGGGTCGCAGGATTGTTTGGATCACGGACGATGCCAAACTTGGTTGCAAGCACCACTTCATCGCGCCTGCCGACAATTGCTTCACCGACGAGCACTTCATTCTTGAACGGGCCATACATATCCGCGGTGTCGAGGAAGTTGATCCCGAGGTCCAGTGCGCGGTGAATGGTTGCTGTGGATTCGCGGTCGTCGCCGGTGCCGTAGAACTCGGACATGCCCATGCACCCGAGGCCGAGCGCAGACAGGGTGGGGCCGTAGGCTCCAAGTTGGCGCATCTTCATTGCGTGCTCCTGCTCATCCGATGAAATCTTAGATGGCAGAGCGCAAGTTGGCGATTCACGACCCTCGGCTATCTCGGCTGAATTGGAGCCCCGGCCGAGGTCATCGCTGCCTCGTACTGCTGGAGCGCCGAAATTCCGCTCATGCCGGAGTAAATCCGGTACAGCGCGTAGGCATGAAACGCAACTGCGAGAAGGTCTCGGAAATAAAGCATGACGAGCGCGTCAACCGCATACAACCCCATGCCTACCAGAAACGCCCACTGCTGGCCTTTGCGCGCAAAATTCCAGAAGATTACGAACACGCCCGCAACGAATCCATTGATGATCAGGTCGAGCGCGAATCCCGTTTGTCCCGCTTGATGCGCAACGGCATCCACGAACTCAGCAATGCCCAGGCCGAAAATGAACCGGATTTTGGCCCCGCTCATCGAGAGCACAGAATTAATGATCGACAGCGCAGCGACAGTCAGAAACCAGCTTGCGCCGGCTTTCACGACCCGCTCGGCCCGCAGTTTCTTCTCGACCAAATTGGTCATCGAGGGCTGCGGCGCGCCGCTGAGCCCCAATCCAGGACTGGACATGGTTCCTCCCAAGGAAATAGATAGTGCGTGGGGAAGTGGCTGAAATCCTAAGCACAACCAGGGAGCGCGTCAAGAAAATTCGGACGCCGAGAATTGCGCCGGATGCATCGGTCTTGGTCACAACTCTTCGTGGTGACCATAGGCAATAGATAAACGAGGGGTGCCCCATTTCTCCCTGGTTTTGGGAGAAGTGGG
>Ga0137367_10003113_pt1 | contig 13416 bp, 11 predicted proteins | sample SagtaG_14_FD_104939 | JGI IMG/M metagenome (GOLD analysis project Ga0137367, IMG submission 104939) | Vadose zone soil microbial communities from Sagehorn Ranch, Mendocino, California, USA - Sage1_L_80_16 metaG | ecosystem: Environmental > Terrestrial > Soil > Vadose zone | place: USA... | reverse complement strand
GGACTTTGCCGCTGTGGAACTAAATTATTAATAACGGGGCGTCCACTGGCAGGCATCAGATGACCTGCGATAAATCCACCAGACAATGCCCCTGCGAGCAGGACAACTGCTATAAAAAGCCCAATGATCGTTTTAACGGTTTTATTCACGATGCCTCCAATAGATATACAGCATAACGATACTATGCCGTCATTAAAGAATGCTGAAATAAGTGTATGAGCGACGTAAAATCTTTGTTCGCTTTCCACCCTCAATTGTGAAGAAATCTAGTCTTCGTTTTTTGTGTTTTTTTGCAGTTCTTCCATCTTTTGATGCAATTCATCCATAGATTTGTTCGCCTGACTATCCAATGGTTTGGTGAGTCCTTGCTTCAACGCGGACATCCACTGCGAGCCTCCACCTCGTGCCGCGCCGCGCGCGATGGCATACATGACAAAGTTTGCACCAAGGATCAACACGATAAATAGCAACGCGCCAATTACAGCTTTTCCTGATTCCATATGATTCTCCTTAACTTCATGTCATTCTGAGGGAGCGTTTTTTGCGACCGAAGAATCTCTTACTTCCGAACGTGGAGACTCTTCGCTCCGCTCAGAGTGACATGTCGCTTGCTATCTAATACGATTCAATCACCAAGCAATATTGGCAAATGCGTCCAATCGGTGAAGACGCCGCTTGCATCCATTGTGGGAATATCGCTGCCGTATAAGAGACTTGCCATACCAACTTCAATGGCGGCGCGGGTCGTGCGTGGCAGATCATCGATCATCACACATTTGCGCGGGTCGGGTTCATCGGCAAGTTCCATCGCGATAGCAAAGGATTCGGGCATCGGTTTGCAATACGGTGCAACCGCGTTGACGTCCACGATGGTGTCGAAGAGATCATCCAGTTTAAGCGCGGCAAGCACGCGTTGGGCGTGGGGAACGTCTGCGTTTGTAAAGATCAACTTGCGGCTTGGCAGCGAAGCGAGGACGTCTCGCAGAACCGGGTTTGGAGTCAGGAAATCCTGGAGCGGCAGATCATGCACGTAAGCCAGGTAATCTGTCGTATCCACTTGATGATGTTGCTGAAGACCGCGCAAGGTGGTTCCGTACGTTTTAAAATATTGCTCGCGCAATGTGGGAATATCCGCTTCCGCGATGCAAAGCCGATCGCGCATGAACATATTCATGCGATCCTTGATGGCGTGCCATAGCCCTGTGGAAGCCGGATAAAGTGTGTCGTCGAGATCGAAAAAGAGAGTTGTAAATCGCATTGGGCGATTATAAACCTTGCGAAGGCTCAGAATGTAGGTCAGGCTTGCAGCCTGACGTTCTGGGAGGTTGGCGGGTTATCTCTTACAGAGTGTTTCGCGGAAACCCGCCCTGCAAATTACAAAGTGCCGCATAATTATCTAAACTTAAGATTTGAATTTCAACCTGCAAAAGCAGTCGAAAAGTTTAGTTATTTTATGAGATAAGTGGTAGATTACGGCGCCAAATGAGTCCGATAAAAATCCAAGGCGTTCTGAACAAGTTCCCCGAGATCGTCATGCCTGAAGATGTGTCCCGCGCCCTGATAATAAATACATTGGACAGATACGCCTGCTGATTGCAGGAAATTACACGTTTCGACTGCCCACGAAATTGGGGCGGTGGTATCTGCTGTGCCGTGATTGAGTTGAACAGCGGAGGTAACTTTGTAATAGTAGTTCGCAGGCGAGATGCGGTCGAACATTTCCAAGGGAACTTGAGAGTCAAGCTGAAACTGACTGTCGCGGATCACTTCATATAGTTGTCGCGAATTCTTTTCCTCATTCCCACTGAGGGTGGAATAAAGCACAGTAGCTTTGATATCAGAACGGATTGTGATCACTCGCAGCGCAATTTCTCCGCCCAGACTCGTTCCCCATAAGCCCATTAAATCAGGGTTGGCGCTCCCCAGTTCGACTGGCAAGTCGTTCCGCGCTTTGATCAAGGCGATCAGATTCAGTACATCTACGGTCATGCCAACGCGTAGTAAGTTATCTCCGTTATCGGATGGCGGTTGATTGCGCAACTCAGGATGGATAACGATAAATTGATTCTCGGCCAAAGAGTCGCCGAAGTCAATTCCAATGTTGTATGGATCATAGGTGCCAAACGCCGCGTACCCATGCACAGATACAATGACTGGAAATGGTCCGGTACCTTTTGGCACGGTCATGAACCCATAGATACTAAGTCCATCACTTGGATAGCGAAAGGAATAAGCGTTGTACAAATCCGTCTCGGAAAGCTTATCCAATACTTCAATTTTTCCGCCGCCATACGCCCGCTTGCGCAGGTAATCAATCGTATATTGCTCGTACGGAGCCAGCGTTGGAGTTGGCGGTGGTGTCGGCGTAATCACTGTCATGGTGGGAATTACCACCGTCGCTGTTGGTAGCGCAGCAGGTGTAGCAAGAGTGGAGCATGCAATTAACAAAATTGCGAGCAAGGGAAGTACTTTTCTCATAGAAATAATTATAGCCTCGACGGGTTATAAGCCTGTATTGAGGAGGTTATAATCCTGCCATGCCCATTCGTTTGCTTTCCTCTGAAGTTGCATCACAGATCGCCGCGGGCGAAGTGATTGAGCGACCTGCATCTGTTGTCAAGGAGCTTCTGGAAAATTCACTGGACGCGGGCGCACATTCCATCACGATCACAATTGAAGAAGCGGGAAAAAAACTGATCGAAGTTGCCGATGATGGATCCGGGATTCCCTCGCATGAACTGGAACTTGCCGTCGCGCGTCATGCGACCTCGAAGCTGGTGCGCTCCGATGATCTTTTTTCCATCTCCACGCTGGGATTCCGCGGCGAAGCCCTCGCTTCCATTGGTTCTGTTTCGCGGATGACTCTCATGTCGCGCGTGCAAAACGAAATAGAAGGCGCGCGAATCAAAGTGGAAGGCGGCATCCCAGGCAAATCGACTAAAGTCGGTTCTACGGTGGGTACGACCGCCCGTGTGGAAGATTTGTTTTATAACGTGCCAGCTCGCTTAAAATTTTTGAAAGCAGATGTTACGGAACGGCGCGCCATTGATCAGTTGGTGACCCGTTATGCGCTGGCATATGCTGACAAGCGATTCAAATTATCCGATGGAAAGAATATCACGTTGCAGACCTCAGGCGACGGTGACAGGCGATCCATCCTTGCGGCGTTATATGGCGTAGATACTGCCAAGCAGATGCTCGAGCTCATGGCGGAAGAAGAGGGATACCGGCTGACGGGTTTTATTAGCCCAACATCGTTGACTCGTTCCAACCGTAAAGAAATCACCTTCTTTATCAATGGTCGCTGGGTGCATGATGTTTCGCTCAGCACCGCGCTTCTACAGGCATATCACACTTTATTGATGGTGGGGCGCTATCCATTGACTGCATTGTTTCTCGAGATTCGTCCTGAAGATGTGGATGTCAACGTGCATCCTGCGAAAGCAGAGGTGCGATTCCGAAATCAGGACAAAATCTTCAGCTTTGTCCAACGCTCGGTGCGTAAGGCATTGCTAGCATATTCGCCTGTCCCGAACGTCGCACCGTCTCTGTGGGGGATTACACGTACGGTTCCGAGTGAAGCGCCGCGACATAGCGGCTTGGATTGGGCAATTGGCCACGACGAAGTGCCAGTAAACAGTGATCAGTGGTCAGTGGACAGTGAACAGTTCTCGGCTGGGAATGAGCCGCTGTCAGGTATGGAACAATCTCAAACCGCAAATCGCAATTCAGGAATCGAGAGCCCATCCTTTGCAGCAATCCCACTATTGCGGTTGATCGGTCAAATTGGAGCGACTTATCTTGTGGCAGAAGGTCCAGATGGCTTATACCTTGTCGATCAGCATGCCGCGCACGAACGGGTGTTGTTCGAGAAACTGATGACGCAGCATGATAGGAAGAATATTCCATCGCAGGCGTTATTGACTCCCGTTGTTGTCACACTGCCTCCGCAATCTGCTAATTTACTAATTACTCAATTACCAATCTTGCAGCATTTTGGCTTTGACGTGGAAGAGTTTGGACCGAACACATTCCAGGTGCGAGCCATGCCTGCGTTGTTTATGGGTAGTGACGCCTCCTCAGCGTTGCGCGCGTTGGTGGAAGATTTCGAAGAGGATGAAACACCTCTACAAAATGAGATCGAGGCGAAACTCGCGGCGCGCGTCTGCAAGCGGATGGCTGTCAAGGCTGGGCAGACATTATCGAATGAAGAACAACGTGCCTTGTTGAACGATCTGGAAGCGTGCGACTCACCGCGCACTTGTCCGCATGGCAGACCGACAATGATCCATCTCTCTGTAGATACGCTTGAACGCCAATTTGGGAGGCGCGGTGCCCGCTAACCCACGCGAGTTTCATGAATTGGCAGGACTGTTTGCGCAATACGGCGTTGAAGCGTTTCTTGAGTCTACGAATGCATTGGTAGCAATCCTTGATAAAGACGGAAAGTTGCTCTCATGGAATCCATCCTTTGAGCAATTGAAACAAAACCTGCCAACTGGAAATCTTGCCCGCGATTTTCTTTCGTCTCCAAGCAAGATCTTGTTTGATGAATTTCTCAAAAACACGTTCCGTGAGCGCGCTCGGAAGCAGGCGAACCTTGAATTTGTCTGGGGAAACCGCTGGGGCGACTTTTCATCCCTGTTTATCCCTTTGCCTGATGAACGAATCCTTTTGATTGCAGAGTCTATATTTGCAACAAGTCATCTTGAGACAATCACAGCAGAATTGGATAATATCAAACGTTCGCTGGCAATCAAGGAGACGGAACTCAGAGCGGTCATTGCGCAAGCCGACGAGGTCTCTCATACTGACGCGCTGACTTTTCTCCCCAACCGCAAGCGTATCATCGCCGACTTGCAACACGAGACGATGTTTTCAGATCGATATGGCACACCGCTTGCGATTTCCATGCTGGATATCGATCACTTCAAAAACATCAACGATACCTACGGTCATATCGCAGGGGATGACGTTTTGCGAAAGCTGGCAATCGAACTGCGCGACCATATGCGTCACCCGGATACGATCGGACGTTATGGTGGCGAGGAGTTTCTGATCGTCCTTCCACATAGCACGATCAAAGCTGCGGCGGAACAGGCGGAACGTTTATGTAAACATATTCGGTCGTTGGTGATCGAATCGAATGACATAAAAATTTCATTGACGATCAGTATTGGGATTGCGCAATACAAGATCCACAAAGAGGATTGGCAGGAATTTCTCAGCCGCGCCGATAGTGCGCTTTATCAGGCGAAAAACAATGGACGGGATCGGTGGGTGGTATCTGAGGAATAAAATGAATGCACTCTGGCTTGAAGATAACAAAATTTCATTACGTGACATCTCACAACCGCGTAAACAAAACGAAGCGCTTATCAAAATCCGCAAGGCAGGGATTTGCAGTACAGACCTCGAATTGGTGAAGGGATACTACCCGTATACGGGCGTGATCGGGCATGAATTCGTTGGCGATGTAGTTGAAGCCGAGGATACCTCATGGATTGGTCAGCGCGTGGTGGGGGAAATCAATGTCGCGTGTAACCAATGCGAGCAATGCCTGAAGGGAAGGCTAACGCATTGCGAAAATAGAACAGTACTTGGAATTGTGAATCGTGATGGAACATTTGCCGAATATACACAATTACCAATTACTAATCTCCATCGTGTCCCTGCTTCCGTGCCGGACGAGATGGCGGTCTTCACCGAACCTCTTGCGGCGGCGTTGGAGATTCAGGATCAGATTCAGGTCAAGCCCACGGACCGCGTCCTACTTGTCGGCGCGGGGCGGCTCGGACAACTCATCGCCCAAACTCTTGCGTTGACAGGTTGTGACCTACGCGTGGTCGCGCGTCATATGCGTCAGCAAGAATTGTTGACGAGGCGCGGGATTCGAATCATTGCTGAAGAAGAAATTCACCCGTCGAGATGGGATATCGTAGTGGAAGCAACCGGTTCACCGAGCGGCTTTTCGCTGGCAAGGCGCGCCATCCGTCCGCGTGGAACGATGGTTCTCAAGTCGACATATAAAGGCGAGATGAGCGTCAACTTCTCATCCATTGTTGTGGATGAGATCAATCTCATCGGTTCGCGCTGTGGTCCATTCGAACCGGCATTGCGCCTAATGGAATCCAGGCAAGTTGATCCAACTGTTTTGATCGCGGAAGAATTTAGATTGAGGGATGCTTTAAAAGCATTTGAGCGCGCGGCAGAAACTGGCGTGCTCAAAGTATTGGTGGAACCATAAATTTTGGAGTCGGACAGATTGCTGTCCCATGCAGGAGCTTGCTCCTGCACTCCAAAGCTAATTAATCAGTACGCGGAATGGTACGCGGTGTACGGGGAAGATGCACCGTAAAGGATGTACCCACACCCATTTTGCTCTTTACTTCAAGACTACCATTATGTCCCTGAACGATCTGTTTAGAGATTGAAAGTCCCAGACCAGTGCCTGAGGCTTTGTTCTCGTGTTCACGCACGCGATAAAACTTTTCAAAGAGATGAGGAATGGATTCATCTGGAATGCCAACGCCTGTATCCTGAACCATAATGGATTGTTCGGTCTCATTGAAATTTCCGGTGATGATCACCGACCCGTTAGTGCGGTTATATTTAATGGCATTGCTGATCAAATTGAGGACAACCTGTTTGATCTTATCCCGGTCGGCTTCCATGAGTGGCATATCGTTGGGGACATCGATTCGGATTTGAACATTCGTTTCCTGCGCCTTCGTCATCATCACGTCACGGCATTCATACAGCAAATCTGCCAGGCTGAAGCGCGTCTTGCGGAATTGCACGCGTCCTGATTCCAAACGTGCCAGATCCAAGAAGGAGGAAGCAAGCGAGTTCAAACGCAGTGTCTCGTTATGAATGTTGTTGACGATCTGATCGCGTTGTTCGCGCGACATTTCCGGGCGGAGCAAAAGATAGGTCGCTGTGCTCAAGGATGCAAGTGGTGTGCGCAATTCGTGGACGAATTCGGCAATCAGGTCCGATTGTTGAAAGAGACGCGCATTCTCGATCGCAACTGCTGCTTGTGCCCCCAACACGGTCAGCATGGATTCGTCCGGATCGGTGAACCTGCCTCTCTTCTTGTTAATGACCTCCAACACGCCGACCACTTTATTTTTGGTGACGAGCGGAATCCCCAACAAGGATTTCGTCTCATATCCAACAGTCTGTTCCACGTCGCTAAAGAAGCGCAGATCCTTGTGGGCATCGTCAATGCGCACGGACTTACGATTGGTGACGATCCAGCCCGCGATGCTTTTCTCGAGCGGGACAACAAGTCCGCGCATCGTGGGCTCGTCTATATTCGTGGCAACTTGGAAATAAAGTTGGCGCGAGGTGTCATCATAAAGAAGAATCGACGCAGCTTCGGCATGTGTAATATCAGCAGAAGCTCGCACAATATCGTCAAGCAGGGTATCGAGATCCAGCGTCGATGCCAGATCGCGCGAGATTTCGATCAGCCGTAGATAACTATCAAGGGTTTGGGTTTTGATCTCAGCCATGGAGCGCTCGCTTTGCTATTTCCGGTAACGTGGATGCCACATCGTCCATGATGACGACATCCGCGCGCACGTTGACATACGTAGGCGTGTTATTGACGATGATCAAATGCGCGCCGCGGTCAAGGGCTTGCATGGGCAAACCCGCCACAGGCAGGACTTCCAAGGAGGACCCAGCGACCAGCATTAAGTCACATTGACGCGCCGCGCGCTGCGCCTGAATCCATGCAGAATGGGGTAATTGCTCACCAAACAATATCACGTCGGGCTTTAAAATTCCATTGCAAGAACATGTGGGGATTTTTCCATCAGCGATAAAAGATTCCAAATAAGACTCCGCCTCAAATTTTTTATAACAATGCGTGCAGGTGAGCGTTTTCATTGTGCCATGAGTTTCTATCACGCACTTTGAACCAGCTTTTTGATGTAAAGCATCTATGTTTTGCGTGATGATCGTTTTAACATGCCCCGCCTCTTCCAGTTGCGCAAGCGCCAGATGAGCGGCATTTGCATTTGCATAAAAGATCTGCCCTGCCAGCGAACGAAACCATTCGAAGAAGCGTTCGGGCGCCACCCGGAAAGTCGTCAGCGATGCGACTTCAAGTGGTTCGTCGCGTGACCATAAGCCAGTTCCCTCTGAACGGAAATCCGGGATGCCCGACGGGGTGGAGATGCCCGCGCCTGTCAGCACCACGGCGCGCTTTGCCTTGCGGACCAGTTCCGCCGCGTCCTCGATCGCCGTGTATGAGGCGAGTGCTGGACTGGCGGGTTCGGTCATCTTGGAAGTGCCTCTCGCTCTGTGATGGCGTCAACCAGTTTTAAGATCTGTCGGGTTGTCAGGCTCTCGGGCTGGCATACCACTGCGGGAGTTTGCATGCGTGTGGCTTGGACGAACAATTCAGGCGCGGGTGTGAGTGTGGTGATAATCTCATGTCCTAGTTTGGTTTGCACCTGACTGGAGGGGAGTTGTGTGTCGGAGCGCAAGCGATTATTCAGCACTACATGAATGTTCCTCTTGAAGATACCGAGCGCGGCAATATCATCGATCAACGCTGTGGCATGGATGATGGTGTTTGGCACGCCTTCAATCACAATCAGGATTTCGTTGCATAATGGCAGAATCTTTTCTGCAAAGGGCTGGAGTGCCACGCCGAGATCAAGGACAACAAAACGCGCCAAGCCTGTGAGCCGTTTGACTACCATTTCATAATTGGCAGTCTGATTGACAAGATGCATATCGCGCGGACGATCGGATGCCAGTAAAAACTTCAATCCCGATGGATGACCTACAAGAGCATCGCGCACCCTATCGCGCGTGACCTCATTCAACCTCGTGAGTCCTAATAAATCCACAAGACCTGTTGGGTTGCTCGCACCCATATCCAATGAAAGCGCGCCTTGTCCTGGTAGCATCTCAGCCACAATCACATCACTCTTGGTACGCGATTGCAAACTTGCAGCGAGGTTCACAGCCAATGATGTAGTACCCAATCCACCGCGTGCGCCGAGAACGCCGATCACATATCCGTGAGTTTCATCCTTACTAGTGGCGCCTGCGGCTCCCTTCTTGTCGTTGGCGCGCGAAAGCAGGGTTTTGACTCTTGTCTGTAATTCAGAAGGGTGTGTGGGCTTGGTTAAATAATCATTTGCACCCACTTCAAACCCAATCACTTTGTCGTCGAGCTGGGTCTTAGCGGTGAACATCAGGATTGGTGTTTCCATCGTAGACGGATTGCGCCTCAGGCGTCGCGTGACTTCATATCCGTCCATATCTGGCATCATAACATCGAGAAGAATTAAATCCGGGTCTTCCTCAAATGCTTTGTCCAATCCCTGTTGACCGTTTGTCGCGGCGCTGATCTGGTATCCCTGTCGTTGTAGCATTAGTCCCACCAGGCGAAGTGTATCGAGGTCGTCGTCAATGATCAGGATTTTTTCACTCATTATTGAATATTCCTTAAAAAAGCTTTCAACAGTCTAGCATAAAGCAGGCAGTAGGGCAAGCCAAAAGACTTCTCTGCAAGTATGCTATAATGAAAAGCATCAAGGGACAACTCCCAAGCCGGGGATGACAGGCTTCGACGGGAGAGGCTGGTCCCGGAATGCGAGCCGAGAGGCGCCGAACTCGATAACTCAGCGCAAACAATCAAGTGCCAATCGCACTTCCTACGCTGCTATGCCCCTCGCTGCATAAGCGATAACATAACAGCCGCTCTCCTTGATGAGAGCGCGTCCGCCGGCACCTTCCTCCGCCAGGTGACGGATCGGGCGAAACAATGGTGGAGTGCCGCACACAACGTCACTACATGTGCGAAAGACTAGTGGCTGGTCGTAGAGAGTTCCTGTCGGACGAGACCTCTGCGGTGACAAACCTCGACCGACTACGCTCGTAGATTTCCGAGGGTCGATTCTTTCGGACGCGGGTTCAATTCCCGCCATCTCCACAAACCAGATTGACCAGCATTTATGCTGGTCAATCTCACTTAACAAAGAACCTTGCGAAGGTTTACATCCTGCGAACAGCCTTCGCAAGGTTGAATATAACAGAGTTCAATGAAAAAAACATTTCTTCTCCTGGGATGCCTCATCCTGATCACTGCCTGCCAACCCGCGACAGCAACGCCTTTGGCACCTCTCTTCCCAACAGCAACGTCTCTTCCAACGCCGATCCCCATCACCGATACCCCGGCGCCGACTCCTACGCTCGAGCCGTCTCAAACTCCCTTTCCGCAATTCTTTACCAACGAATTTGACTCGTCGTTGGCGGGTTGGGTAATTCTGCAGGCCGGGAATGATTCTGTTCCCAATATCAAAGCGGAAAACAGCAGACTCCTGCTTCAAATGGATGCACTGTATACATGGGTCTATGCTCTCTATGGTGCGCAGGATTATGACAATGTGCACGTCGAGACAAAATTCATAAACAACGCGCTGAGTCCCGCGGCGATTGGTTTGATCTGCAACTACAGTGATACAGACGGCTGGCTCGAATACAACGTGTCCACCGACGGAACATACAATGTGTTGTATGGAAAGTGGCTGTCCAATGGCGTTGCTGATTACCTTCCTGTTCTGAGTGGTTCTTCTGGTCAAATTCAACAGAGCGGAGTGGAGCAGCAGATCGGAATGACATGTTCGAACGGTACTCTCGCCCTTTATGTCAACGGCATCCTCATCCGCAATGTGGATGTAAGCCATTACGAACGTAATAGCGGCAAGGTTGGCGTCACAGCATCTTCATTCGAAAATACACCTGTCATTGCTTCGTTTGATTGGGTGACGATAAGCCAACCATAAATCCAATTTAATTTCTACATAGCGTTAACAGTTTTCTTGCATTGGGGCGGTAAGATGGGAGCATTGAAAATAATTGTGCACTAAACATGTGCAAACGAATTAAATGCAAGGAGCCTCTCTATGGCAAAGATAATTGGTATTGACTTAGGAACAACAAATAGTGTTGTCGCCGTAATGGAAGGCGGACAGCCAACCGTAATCTCCACAGCGGAGGGGGGCAGACTGTGCCCATCGGTTGTAGCCTTCAATAAAAACGGCGAACGACTCGTCGGTCAGACAGCGAAGCGACAGGCAGTCGTCAACTCGGAAAATACGATCTATTCCATCAAGCGGTTCATTGGTCGTCACTATGATGAGACGGAAACGGAACGCAAGATGGTTTCGTATGAAGTGATTCCGGGTCCATCCAACGACGTGCGTGTGAAGATCCCGATCACGAACCGCGAATATTCGCCGCAGGAAATCTCAGCGATGATCCTCGGCAAACTTAAAGCGGATGCTGAAGCGTATTTAGGACAGTCTGTAACGCAGGCAGTCATCACCGTCCCCGCGTATTTTAATGACAGTCAGCGTCAGGCGACAAAAGACGCTGGTAAGATCGCGGGTCTGGAAGTGCTTCGTATTATCAACGAGCCAACCTCGTCCGCTTTAGCATATGGACTTGATAAAAAGAAGAATGAAACAATCCTTGTCTTCGACCTGGGTGGTGGCACGTTTGATGTGTCCATCCTCGAAGTGGGTGAAGGCGTGATCGAAGTGAAATCCACGAATGGTGACACACACCTCGGCGGCGATGACTGGGATCAGCGCATCGTCAACTGGGCGGCAGATGAATTTAGGAAGGAACAAGGCATTGACCTGCGCAGTGATCGTCAGGCATTACAGCGTCTGCGCGAAGCTGCCGAGAAGGCCAAGATCGAACTTTCATCTGTGATGGAAACCGAGATCAACCTGCCGTACATCACTGCCGACGCCAGTGGACCGAAACATTTACAGGTAAAACTGACCCGCTCCAAATTCGAGCAAATGACCGAAGACCTGCTCGACCGCTGCCGCAAGCCGTTCGAAGCCGCACTAAAAGACGCGGGCATGAATGCAGGCAAACTCAATGAGGTAGTTCTTGTCGGTGGCTCATCCCGCATGCCGATGGTCCAGGATTTGGTTCGCAAGCTGACAAATGGCAAAGAACCGAACAAAGGCGTCAATCCAGATGAAGTCGTCGCAATTGGCGCGGCAATTCAAGGTGGTGTGCTTGGCGGTGAAGTCAAAGATATCCTCCTGCTCGACGTCACGCCGCTTTCGTTAGGTGTTGAGACCATGGGCAGTGTAATGACGAAGATGATCGAACGCAACACGACCATCCCTGTTCGCAAGACAGAAGTGTATTCGACTGCTGGAGATAATCAGACTGCTGTGGATATTCATGTTCTACAGGGTGAACGTCCGATGGCAAATGACAATATGTCGCTTGGACGCTTTCGCCTTGATGGCATTCCACCGGCTCCGCGCGGTATCCCGCAGGTGGAAGTCACGTTCGATATCGATGCGAATGGTATCCTGCATGTAACTGCGAAGGATAAAGCCTCCGGCAAGGAGCAGAAAGTCACAATCACGGCTTCGACTAACTTGAATAAAGGTGATATTGATCGCATGGTTCAGGAAGCCCGTTCTCACGAAGCAGAGGATAAGAAGCGCCGTGAACTGATCGATGTAAAGAACACTGCGGACAGTTTTGTTTATCAAACGGAAAAGGCGCTACGTGATTTGGGCGACAAAGTCCCATCTGCCGAACGCAGCACAATTGAAGGCAAGATCAACGACTTGAAATCCGCTTCGCAAACCGACGATGTTAACCGCATCAGGAAAGCCAGTGAGGATGTTGAACAGGCATTCCATGCGCTGAGCCAACAGCTCTATTCACAAGGACAGCCTCAACCTGAAACTCAAGGTGGACCGTCCACACAGCACAATAATGGCGGCGATGATGTCATCGAAGGCGAAGTAAAAGAGTAAAACGAATAAACTGCCGAGAGATAAAAAAGCTCTCGGCAGTTCTTATTTTTAAACCATAGGCGTCCTGTCGCGTTTGATCTTCTGAAAAGATGATTCATTTCGAGTAGCAATCTGGTGCTGTGGGTTTCACAGATATTCCTCAAAAGGTCACGGATCTCCGCCAGAAGTTACTACTCAATTCCTTAGAGTTTGGTGAGAAACGATTCTCTCTTTTATATCTATTTATGCCAGATGTATAATCTTCGCCATGCAAAACCGCTTTAATCGTAAATGGGCAATTCCCGCAATTATTGTTTTCATTATCGGTCTTTACTATGTTCCTCCGATTCATAGCAGATTGTCATGGCGGTTTGACGCTGTGCGCACCCAGATCAAATACATGATCAATCCGCCTGACGAAGCAATCTTCCAACCTGGACAACAAAACCAGATCAATCTCGCGGTCACACAGATGATGCAGACTCTCGAAGCGACTCTCTCGCCGCAGGCTTCTGCGTCGGTCGCGTTGACTTCCACGCCTCAGCCGGGCCCCACCGCACAACCGGCGATCCCTTCCACGCCTTTGCCTGCCACCGTTATGTTGCAGGGAGTC
>Ga0137367_10003098_pt1 | contig 13443 bp, 10 predicted proteins | sample SagtaG_14_FD_104939 | JGI IMG/M metagenome (GOLD analysis project Ga0137367, IMG submission 104939) | Vadose zone soil microbial communities from Sagehorn Ranch, Mendocino, California, USA - Sage1_L_80_16 metaG | ecosystem: Environmental > Terrestrial > Soil > Vadose zone | place: USA... | reverse complement strand
TCTCTAAAATGTTCTGTGTCGAAATTGGTTTCAGGGTCAAGTACCTGGAAGAATGAATGTCCAATCAATTCTTCCGGTTCGCACCCATAAATATCTTTTGCGGCGCGGTTGACAAACGTGATTCGCCCATCGGCATCCGCGGACCAGATCAAGTCGTGGGATGTTTCTACCAGATTTCGATACTGCATCTGGCTCTCTCGCAATTCTTCTTCGGCACTCTTACGCTCTGTAATATCGCGATAGTTGACCACAACGGCATTTACACTGGGTTCGTTCAGCATATTTGTGGCTGTCGCTTCCATACATCGCCATGTGCCATCATGATGTCTTAATCGAAATGTCCCGCTCTGTTGGTTTCCTGGCTCGGCAACCACTTTGGCAAACAACCCGCTTGTCCAAGCTCTATCATCAGGATGCATCAACTCGAATATATTGACGTTGACAAAAGCATCCTGCTCATATCCCAGAGTGCTGTTGACAGCAGGGTTTTCCCAGAGCAACGTGCCATCTCTCGCCAGGAGCGAAATGTTATCCATTCCATTTTCGATCAAAGCGCGAAAGCGCTGTTCCTGTTTTCGAAGCTGTTGCTCTGCTTCTTTCCTTTCTGTGACGTCACGCAGAATAACCAGGAAAAGACTTCGGTCTCGAAATTCATATAAGCCACCGCTGATCTCAACCGAGAATTGCTCGCCATTGGCGCGGCTGTTGATCGTTTCGATGGTTTGTCTTGGAAATAGATTGATATCCGGGATATTCACCATGTATCCCTGCGACGGAACAATATCCTTAACTTTCTTCTGCAGGAATTCCTGGCGGGTATATCCAAAGATTTCGCAGGCGCGCTGGTTTACTTCCAGGATATTTCCATCTGCACTTCCGACAAAAATGGCATCCTGTACATTATCGAATATTCCGCGATAGAGTGCTTCACTCTCCCGGAGTTTGCTTTCGGTGAGTTTTCTTTCCAGAATTTCTTCTCTTTCTTTCAACGCATGGCTCACCGCAGATCCGAGACGCTTGATATTTTCCTTGAGAACATAATTGGATGCCCCCTGTTTCATGCACCCCACTGCCACATCTTCACTCATCGCTCCCGTCCAAATAATGACCGGCGCGGAGGAAAATGACTGCTGCACCAGTTTCAACACTTTCATTCCATCAAACCGGGGAAGTTTATAGTCTGACAAAATTACGTCAGGTCGAAAGCTTTTTAAAGCCTCTAAGAATTCCGCTTCCCTTTCCACCCGTTGGAACTGGCAATTCGGGATTGCTTGTCGAATCTCCCTTTGCGCCAGTTCGTAATCGCTACGTTGGTCTTCTACGATAAGGATGCGAGTCACGTCGTTCATTGTTTCTTTCCTTGTACCAAGCCGTCTTTAACGGCAGCAGGCGGCAGGTTAACAGAGGCGCCGCGCACCTCATTTCATTAATCCAGCGGATGATTCACCATCAGCCAGTAAATTCCAACCTTTGCCATCGCCTCGATAAATGAGTCGAATTGAACAGGCTTCAGCACGTAGCTATTCGCTCCCAATTGATAGGCTGTTTTAACATCCGGATCTTCCACGGAAGAGGTGACCACGACGACCGGAATACGCTGCGTACGTTCGTCAGCTTTGATTTCTTTCAAGACTTCCAGTCCATTGATGCGAGGAAGTTTTAGATCGAGCAGTACCACCTTGGGCGTGTCATTGACATTGCGATCGCTGTATTTGCCACGCGCAAACAGAAAATCCAATGCATCCACACCATCCTCAACATGAAAAAGATGATTGGCAAGATTCTTCTTTTTGAGTGCGCGGATGGTTAACTCGGCATCGCGCGGGTTATCTTCCACAAGCAGAATTTCAACAACGTTGGTGTCATTCATGGTTTTCTCCTCGAGGTAAAGCAAAATAGAATGTTGCGCCTTTATTTTCTTCGCCCTCTGCCCAAACTCGTCCGCCGTGACGCTGTACAACGCGCTGGACGATCGCTAGTCCCACGCCGGTTCCCTCAAATTCATCTTCACTATGCAGGCGCTGGAATACGCCGAACAACTTATCCACATATTGGATGTTGAACCCCGCGCCGTTATCGCGCACATAATAAACGTTTTCATCATCGCTTCGTTTTGTTCCTATTTCAATGACAGCCCGTTCTTTCTTGGACGTGAACTTGATCGCGTTTGAAATGAGGTTGACCCACACCTGATGAAGTAGCGATGGATCCCCATGCGCCGTTGGGAGTTTTCCAACCTTGAACTCGATCCGCTCACGATCAGTTTCCTTGGTTAACTCTCCATAAACGGAATAGGCAAGTGCCTTCATATCCATTCTGGCAGCCTGGATTTCTTTGCGGCTCAGGCGCGAGAAGGACAGCAGATCATCGATCAATTCACCCATGCGCCGCGCCTCGGTGCTGATGATGCCGCAGATGCGCTTTCCCTCGTCATCCAATGTGGACTCATAATCTTCCACAAGGATTTGGGTATATCCATTGATCGCTCGTAGTGGCGCGCGCAGATCATGGGAAACCGAGTAGGAGAAGGCTTCCAGTTCCTTATTGGCAGCGCGTAGTTGTGCCGTGCGCTCAATCACGCGTTCCTCCAGTTTTTCGTTTAAAAGGCGAATTTCATCTTCGGCTCGCCTACGCTCTGTAACATCGCGCAGAATCACGGTGTAAATCTTCTTCCCGTCTACATCGATTTGTGAGATCGAAGCCTCACTGGGGAACTCCTCGCCATTGTTTCTTCGGCCATAGATGATGGCAAAACCATTCATGGCACGCTTGGTGACGCCGGTCTGACCAAAATTCTCGACGTGCTCACGATGTGCCTCGCGGAAGCGTTCAGGAATAAAACGTTCGAGCGGCTGACCAATAGCCTCCTCCTGATCACACTGGAACATTGCCTCAGCAGCAGGGTTGAAAATCAAAATGCGCTGGTCGGCATCAGTGGAAATAATGGCATCCATGGCTGAGTTGAAAATGCCAGCCATTTGTGTCTGACTCTCAATCAGCGCCTCCTCTGTCCGCTTACGGTCTGTGATGTCAATGAGTGTCGTTAGTGCATAAGACCCCTCACCTATGTTGATTGTCTCGACAGAGTTAAGAATTGTCAGTAGTTTACCGCCACGCGTTTTGGCTTTTTGCTCCAGATTCCGGATCCTCCCTCTCTCGTTTAGCATGGCAACTGCTCTTTCACGCGACTCGGGATCGGCAATACCGATCTCAAGCGATGTGTGTCCAATAATTTCTTCACGAGAATAACCGAACACTTCACAAAATGCTTCATTTACATCTGTGATTTTGCCATCGGGTAAGTGGGTAAGCGCTACCGGCGCGGGGCTGGATTGAAAGACACTGGAGAATAATTCTTGCGATTGGCGCAATTCTTCCTCTGCGTGTTTGCGTTCACTAATGTCACGATTGACACTGACCAGACTAACACTTTCTCCGTTGGCAGGAATTGTCACTATACGAGTCTCTACATAGATTCTTGTCCCATCTTTTCGCAGCTGTGTCACTTCATCAGAAAATTGTCCAGTTTCTATTAATCCTTGAAGGGCTTGTTCTCGTGTAGCGCTGAAGAATTCCGTAGCCAACAGCTCTGCTCCATTTTTGCCAATGACCTCTTCTGCCTTCCATCCATACATATGCTCTGCTCCGGAATTCCAGCCCGTAATGATTCCTGAGCTTTGAACTGATGTAATGACTGCATCATTAATATGCTGGATAATATTTGCCTGATACATGCTTTCTTTTTCGGCTTTTTTCCGTTCGGTGATATCCTGTGCGGTTGCCACTCGATACAAAAGATTCCCATCATCCCCGTGAACACTGACCAAATCCATTTGCACAGGGAATGTGGAACCGTCGCGACGGATCATGTTCGCCTCATACTGTACATGCCCGACCTGGTCCGCCCGTAGGATGCTGCCGCGCACATGATCATGATCTGCTGGCACGTATAAGCTGAGGACCGATGCGCCGATAATATCCTCCACTTGCGATCTGAGCAGGGAAGCAAAAGCAGAATTGCAAACGACAATGCGGTTAGTATCCGGGTCACCAATGGCAATTCCATGAGCACAATGTTCGAATGCATCTGCCCATTGGCGTACATCCTCCTGCTCCTGCCTGCGTTCGGTAATATCCTGCACCAGGGCATAGAACCCTCTAACAGTCCCCTCGTGTGTTTTGTCTGGCACATAGGTTGCTTCCACAAAGCGAGCGCCGCCATCCTGATAGGGGATCTCCATTTGATAATTGACCCTCTCGCCTCGTAGCGCGGCATCTATGTGTTTTGAAATGGCACGATAAGCAGTAGCTCCCAAAACATCTTCCAGCTTTCGACCGTCTGCTCTATTTCCAAACCACTCCTCATAAGCCTGATTACTAAATTGATATCGCTTGTCTGAATCTATATAAGAAATGAGAGCGGGCATTGCATCTGTTACTAACCGCAATCTCTCCTCGCTCTCCCTTAACTCTGCCGTATGACGTTGAATGAGCCAATAAAGCATGACCGCCGTAACAAGAATAAACCCCCAACCTTTATAAATGCTGATTTCTGTTAATGCTTCTGGAGTAGGTGCAATTTGTTGGGCAAGCTTATCCGAGAACAAGATCCAAAGCACCCCGATCAGCAGGTAGATCGCCGAGATTCGCAACGAACCAAGATTGTAGAGGGTCGATCTGCTAGGAAGCCCGCGATTATTCATAGAAGTTTCCTTCATTAAGCAAAAATTGCAGTACTAGACTATTTGGATAACCTTCCCCACAAATACTTTCGCCCTCATCAGCATTTTTCAGCATGTAGGTTTTCAAAGGTAATCCTTGGCATCATAGAGAAAAGACATAAAAACAGGACAACAACTGTCCATTTTAAAATTTTCCTATTACTATCTTGCTATGCACATGGGGGGATTCCCTACCCTTAAATTAGGGAAATTAAGAAGGAAAATTATGGATTTCCTATGATTTAAACACAAAATCTCGTGAACTGTAATCCTTAATCTTGTAAGGTTTTGATCCAGTAATCAATCCGTTTAGTCTCAAAGTAATTTATTTCACAACCAAACGATGACATCTATCAATATCAAAAAAACAGACAATCGGGAATAATAAGGTTAACCATAAGATTTTTTGAAAGGCTTACCTTATGTTTCAGATGACCGAAAGCACAGAGATGTATCTAAAGGCGATGGCAGAGATCGGGGCAGGTGACGTTGTTGCAGTGGGACGACTTGCCACTCGCCTCGGCGTGACGAACGTTTCTGCAAATGAGATGATGCGTCGTCTGACCGATCAGGGACTGGTATCCCATACTCCATACAAAGGTGTGGCTCTAACCGAGGAAGGGCGCACGGTTGCATGCAGTGTGTTACGCCGTCAGCGTTTATGGGAATGTTTTTTGTATCAATATTTGCACATCGAGTGGGCGAAACTTTATGAGCTTGCTTGTTCGCTTGAACACGCGACCGCGCCCGAGGTCACCGAAGCACTCTCTGCCTTTTTAGGAGAACCGAAGTTTTGTCCGCGCGGAAACCCCATCCCATCCGCAGACGGGTCGTGGACTCCAATCAATGGAATTCCGCTTCGTGAAGCCTCTGTTGGCGCGACGGTGCGGGTGTTGGCTGTCAACGCAACTCAAACCGATGCTCTCCGATATTTGCAAGATCGCAACATTTTGCCCGGTTCTGAATTGACTGTGATCGAAGCCGCGCCTATGGAAGGTCCGCTCACTTTGAGAATAGGCGATAAAGATGTGTCGCTTGGTCTTTTGCTTTCAGAGTTTGTTATTGTGGAAGAGATTTAAATGTTAAGTAGGGACGAGGCTGTGTAGCGTCTCGTTCATTGAGATTAAATAAATTTCTAAAAGGAATCGTTATGTCGGAACCAACACAACTTCATCTTCTACGCCCCGGTCAGCGGGCGACGATCACCAAGATCAACGGTATTACTGCGTTGCGTCGAAGATTTATCGAAATGGGAATCGTCAAAGGCGAAACGATCCTGATCGAGCGCCACGCCCCGTTGGGTGATCCGATCGAGTATTTTGTCAAAGGTTATCATCTTGCGTTGCGAAAAGAAGAGGCTGCACAGATCGAAGTGGTTTTGATGGAGCGATAAAATGGCTGATCTAACGATTGCATTGGCAGGAAATCCCAATGCGGGGAAGACAACGATCTTCAACGCGCTGACAGGACTCCACCAGCACACCGGCAATTGGCCCGGCAAAACTGTAGAAAAAAAAGAAGGGGAATTCGAACATAATGGCATCACCATCAATATTGTGGATTTGCCTGGTACCTATAGTCTCACCGCTTATTCGCCAGAAGAGATCATCGCCCGCGACTACATCATCGAAGAGAAGCCGGATGTGGTGATCAACGTTGTTGACGCGACCAACCTGGAACGGAATCTTTACCTCACTGTGCAGTTGCTTGAACTGAATGTCCCCGTGGTGATGGCGTTGAACATGACGGATGCTTTGATTAAAGATGGTGCAAAGATCAATGTCGATGAACTTTCCCATTTACTTGGCAGTATTCCCGTGGTGCATACTTCTGCCAATCACGGCCATGGCGTCGAAGAACTGATCCTGAAAGCCGTTAAGGCTGCAAGGAAAATCCTATGAGCGTTTCCTCTACATCATTTTTTCAATTGGACTATGGCGGAAAAATCGAACGCGAGATCGCGAGTATCCTTTCGAAGTTCGAAGAATTCAATTTTGATACGGGGAAGTATTCCAAACGCTGGTTGGCGATCAAGCTCCTCGAAAAGGATGCTGATATTCTTGAGCGTGTCCAATCGATGAGCGAAGGTGAAAAAATCATTGCCTTTGCAAAGGAGCGCGCCCAGCATGTCGAGTCGATGCTGGGAGACGATTTCGATCTGCTGACTGCCGATCGTCGTTACGGCTATATCAATGGCATTGTTCGTCAGGTACTTCACCGCCCATTGGTAGATCGCATTACGCTTACTGATCAGATGGATAACATTGTTACCCATAAATGGCTGGGACTGCCAATTTTCTTCGCGGTGATGTACATCGTCTTTCGGCTCGTGATCGACGTCTCATCTCCTTTTTTGGAGTGGACTGACTCCGTCATCAACGGACCGGTGGCTCACTGGCTCTCGTTCCTTCTGGGCCTTGTTCATGTCCCGTCCTGGATTCATTCTCTGCTTATTGACGGCATCGTCGCAGGTGTAGGCGGGGTGCTGGTCTTCATCCCCGGGTTGTTAATTCTTTATTTCTTCCTCGCTCTTCTCGAAGATTCTGGTTACATGTCGCGAGCGGCATTTGTGATGGATCGCTTCATGCGCATCGTTGGTTTGCATGGCAAATCATTCATCCCGATGATTCTTGGATTTGGTTGTGCGGTCCCTGCCATCTATGCCACGCGGACGATTGCCAGCCGGCGCGACCGGGTGTTAACTGCCTTGCTTGTCCCGTTGATGTCGTGCTCGGCGCGCTTGCCGGTTTATGTTGTTTTTGGTCTTGCCTTCTTCGGCGCGCGAGCCGGAACCGTTATTTGGGCAATGTATGCCCTGGGCATCGTTGTTGCAATGCTTGCCGGTATGATCTTCACACGAACCATCCTCAAGCCGGATGTGACCTCGGCATTTGTATTGGAATTGCCGCCATATCGTCAGCCCGCATTGAAGAGCGTTTTCATCCATATGTGGGAGAACACGCGTGAGTTTGTCCACAAAGCCGGGACGGTGATTTTGTGGGCGTCGATTGCTATGTGGTTATTATTGAATCTGCCCTGGGGAGTTAAGAATCAGCGCGATTCGTATTTCGGAAAATTCAGCGCGACAATTGCGCCGGTCTTTGCTCCGCTAGGCTTTGGCAACTGGGAAACGGGAGGGGCGTTGGTCTCCGGCTTCATGGCAAAGGAAATTGTCGTCAGCACAATGAGCGAGATTTATCTTGGAAATTCACAAGCCGCGCCTGCCAGGACCACTACATTGGGCGAAGATATCACCTCGATCGGCGCGGGATTTGTGAATGCCGGAATCCGTTCTGGCAAAATCTTGTTAAGCATCCTGCCGGGTGTGAATTTGGATGATCACACAACCCAACGGGAAGATACTGCCTTGAGTCTCATCCTGCGCGATAAATTCTCTACTTTGGGCGCATTGTCGTTGTTGGTCTTCGTCTTGTTATATGTTCCCTGTGTTGCAACGCTGGGAGCAATTAAACAGGAGTTCGGTATGTCGTGGGCGGTAACCTCCGCGGTCTACCAAACTGTTGTCGCCTGGATCGTTGCCTTCGTTATTTATCAAGTTGGTCTGTTGCTGGGATTTGGATGAACCAATGCTTACACAACTCATCAGCTTGCTGGAAACCAAGGAGAACGGATTGAGTCTCGCCGAGATCAGCCGCCTCATGAACGCGCAGCCCTCCGCAGTTTTCTCCATGATCGGTTTACTGGTCCAAAAAGGGAAATTGATCGAGATCGGTCCGGATGGAAAATGCTGCACCACTTGTGGATATGAATCGGAATGTAATTTATTAGCTGCGCGGGGAAAAAGGTATATGGCGACCCCTCAAAAGAATTGCATTGGTAGGGGCGAGTCTCCCATGTAAGATCGATAGCCTTACCTACCAATATCGAGTCGGAAGAAGTCGACTTGCTCGACCAAGCGCCTCGCCCCTACTTTAATAAGGCAATGACAAAAACCCCGCGGTCGCGGGGCTATTGTTTGGAAACGGAATTAGATGGCGTCTTTGAGTGCTTTGAGTGGACGAGGCTTGATCACTTTGCGTGCTGGCTTGGCTTTGAACATCGTCTTTTCCTTTGTGAAGGGATTGATCCCTTCATGGGCGGGCACAGCCGGCTTGTTCACCGACACCAGCTTTACCAGACCTGGAATCACAACCTCATGTTCTGCTTTGAGTTCTTTATAGATCAGGTCGTTCAAACTCTCCAGAACAGCGCTGACTTGCTTTTTTTCTACCCCGCTTTGATTGGCAATTGCCTCCACAAATTCACTTTTAGTCATATGTTTATTTGCCATGGCGGCCTCCTTTGGAGATTCAGATAGATTTTGGTAATTTCAAGGGTCAAAATATGCTTTTCACTATCTTCTAATCAAACGAAAAGGCAAAATTTCAGTTATGGGAAATTTGTGGGGATGGAAGGCTGGAAACGGGCGATTCCTTATATAAGAGCCTGCTAACAGACTCAAAGCGAAATAGAACAGATAAAGGAAAGAAAATTGATTCCTTATTACAACAGTACATCCCCTCCATTCCATATGGAGGGGATGTACTTATAAAACTTACTTTTTAGCTTTAGTTGCAGCCAGGTATTTTGAAGCTGGCTATGCGCGTCAGCCAGCCAGCGGCACTGGTAGCCTGGCTCGCGGCGGTATAGTACTCGTTGACATACCAGAACGTGCAGTCATCCGTCGGATCAACAGTCATGTCTGTGTAGTCACCCCAGCGTGAGTTTGTAGTCAACTGTACGCCGGTGCCATTGATGATCGTGCCTTCGCCCAGCGTCATCTGACCTAATGTATCCCCTTTCAGCCGGCCCGTGTAACGAATGCCGGGAAAAACAGTCGTCCCGTTGACAACGCTAAAGCCAAGAGCCATATTCCCCTTTTTATCCTGAGCGATACTGCCCATCCAGCGATGAACGCCATCGTTCGGAGCATAGGTGCCCTGTTGGTACAGGGAGTACGTGCCGCCAGACCGCCGAATTTCATACCAGCGCGCCCCGGCGATGCCAGGGAGTGCCTCCACAGACTGATTGGTCACCAGCGACTCATACGTACCAAAATTGCGGTAAGCGAGCCGGAATGTCGGCCGCTGGCGATACGAGAGGATGTCCAGGTATTGAGCAGGATTCGTAATCCCTGGCTGCGGGAGGCAGTCACGCGAGCTCGGTGCACAAGGGAAGATCGAATCAAAGGAGGCGACCGGAAGCTGCACATTGAGAGTGATGGATGCTATTGGGTTTGCCTGCCACTTAACACTAAGCTCCCAAATGTTGAGAGCGTCAAATGTTGCACCATAAGGTGCGCCGTCATCCTGCGTACCAATGATCGGCGCGGGGGCTCCATTCGCGGGCTTGGTCTTGCCATCGATATCTGGCGGCAACAGACCATCGCCAACCAAGGGCAACATTCCCGGAGCATTTCCATCCAAAAAGAAGCTAACGACACGCGCGCCCGGATTTCCCTCCAGCATCTTGTCACGTTCCAGGGCGTACACGCCAATGCCATATTCCACAGTGGGTCCAAATTCACGTGTCGTGATGATGTACGAATTCCTCCACAGCCCATACTTTGGATAATCTGGGAAGTTGACGCCTGTAGAGAAGGCATATCGATAATAGGCGCCAGTGGGATCGCCAGTCTGAGAGACGGCGATGCAGTTGTAATACGTTGGCCCACGAGTAGTAAACTGCGTTAGAAGCCAGCGATCTTCAAGCTGGTCGTACAGTACGACCGGATCACCAGAAGGATCGGTACAGTCGGGAACTGCAAAGCCCGCCCAGAGTGTGCCAGTATCGACAGGTCCGAGCAGGAGCGTTCCAGTCTTCGAATACACCGCGAAGACGAGATTGATTATCTCCACGTAATGATTGGGCCCCACCTCGCCATTCGGGTCGGGCGGATTGACGCGAAATCCAAAAATGTTAAAGTTGTCTTGGTTGCTAAGCCCGTCGAAGCTCACTAATGGAGCGGGAATGGCCGGTGAGTTTGCGCTCTGCAGAGCGCCATCCCCCGAAAAGCCTTGGTCTTGAACAATTGGACCACGGTCCGGTCTTATTTCCTTTAAGTCCCCAGGTTGCGGAGTGAGCCGTCGTGTTGCCGCCATCTCACGGAGCGTGGGGGAGACATCGAAAGCGACAGCGTTGGAAAATGTCCCATTGAATGTTTTACCAGCTAGCTGAATTGTTCCTTCGGGTGCGGCAATGGCAGGGATTGTGCCGAAGAGGGTTACGATGAGAACCAATATTGTACTTAAACGAAGGATACGCTTGGTTTTCATTTTGTATACTCCTCAAAATATGGATGAAGCTTGTCAGTTGTTCACATCTATCTTGGGCATAGATTGTTGCGAGCCCCGCTCAACCACCTCCTTTCCGAAACAGGCAATTCTATTTGCAACGGCTTAATCATTGTATAAAAAATTGAATCGAAATACAAGCCTGATAAGGTTACCTGGCACGATCTTCACTATGGTTTTGCATCCTAAAATTAATATGCCGTAGTCAGGTTCTATATTATAGAAAAGGCCTGACAGGTTCGCTTCGCGCGAAGCAAACTTGTCAGGTCTATTTACAAAATTAAACCAAATCAAACTGCATGTTATATAGCCTAGCGTAGGTTCCATTCAAATTCAGAAGTTCTTCATGCGTTCCCTGTTCCTCAATGCCTTGATCGGTTAATACAAGGATTCTTTCTGCATTCCGGATTGTAGACAGGCGATGAGCGATGATAAACGTAGTGCGATTTCTTGCCAGCTCTTCCAGGGAATTCTGGACCACTTTCTCACTTTCATTATCCAGGGAACTGGTGGCTTCATCGAAGATGAGCACAGGCGGATCTTTCAGGAAGACGCGGGCGATACTCAACCTCTGCTTTTGCCCACCCGAGAGCTTGACTCCGCGCTGACCAATGTCAGTTTGGTAGCCGTTCGGTAATGACATGATGAAGTCATGCGCGTTGGCTCTTTTCGCGGCTTCAACGATTTCCAATTCACTTGCATTCGGTTTTCCATAGCGGATATTCTCGACGATGGTTCCAGCAAATAAATAAACATCCTGTTGCACCACACCGATATTTCGGCGCAATGAGCGTAATGTGATGTCCTTGATTTTCATACCATCGAGCAGCACGGCTCCATCATTGACTTCATAGAATCGGGGAATGAGGGAACACAAAGTCGTTTTGCCAACGCCCGAAGACCCGACAATGGCAACGGTTTCGCCAGCTTTCACATCCAAAGAAATATTCTTTAAAACGTGGGCATGATCATCGCGGTAGCGGAAACTGACATTCCTAAACTCTATATGCCCGTGTACATTTTGGATTTCCAGTGCATTCGCCGAATCCTGGATCTCTGGCTCGACCTCCATGATTTCCATGAACCGTTCGAAGCCGGTAAATCCTTCCTGCAATTGCTCGGTCATATGCATCAACTTTTGAATGGGCTCGATGAAATTTCCAACGTAGAGTAAAAATGTCAACAGATCGGGAAGGTCCATAGAGCCTTTCGTAATGCTAATACCACCAAAGACGACTACCGTCACAGTGATGAGTTGGGTGACTAGCCCGATTGCCTGATACAAGTACGCGTCCGTTCTATAAATGTTTTTTCTGCTTTCCAAGAAGCGATTGTTTTCCGTCGTAAATTTCCTCTTTTCCACTTCTTCATTGACAAAGGATTTCACGACGCGGATACCGGCAAGCGTATCTTCTACCTGCGCATTGACTTCGCCAATCCGTTCCCGATTTCGTTTGAATACGATATTCAGTCGTTTGTTGAAGTAGAGCGTGAATACTGTCAGGATCGGCAGGAAGAGAAAGACGACCAAGGTTAATTGAACATTGACCTTGAGCAGGATAATCAATGCACCGATAAACTTGACTGCATAGATGAGATAATCTTCAGGACCATGATGATATAGCTCTGCCAGTGAAAACAGATCGTTGGTAATGCGTGACATTAATTGTCCGGTGCGCTGTTCGTCATAAAAACGGAACGACAGCTTTTGATAATGGTCGAACAATTCATTGCGCATGTCACTTTCCATGATGGCGCCCATCGCATGACCATAATAGTCAACATAGTAGTTGCATAGCGTGTGGATGAGTATCAGCGCCACCATCAACGCTCCCACCAGATAGATTTGATGGAGCATATTTGGCGCATGTCCTTCCAACACAGTCTTGGTAATATACCGGATGCAGAGGGGGATGATGAGCGTAATACCCGCAACCAGAATGGCGCAGAGCATTACGGAAGCGAACAATCCTAAATGCGGTTTGTAATAGGCCAAAAACTTTTTCGTGCGGGGATTCATAAACCTTTGATCTCCAATTGATTAACAAAAAGCCCAGTCTCACCGAGGCTGGGGCTGGTTTCCTTTACAGAAACAAAAACCACGGAGCGCTATGCAAGCACACCCGTGGTCTGGAGGGGCACGATATACCGTGCCCTTACTGGAAATCGAAAGGATACTGAGATACGGATGCACTCACATAACAGAAAATATTCTGTTGAACTTTGCTGACATGTGAGCGTACCTCCTTTGAAAGAAATTTGATGATCTTCTGTGGAAGACTCATCTGAACGTTAATGTACCGGAATCGATAAAGTTTGTCAAGTATAAAAAAGCCAACGTCATTGCGAGCCCGGTAGGGCGAAGCAATCTCCCGTTTTGCGGAACTACCTTATCGAAAAAACTCATTCATTTAATCGGAGATTGCTTC
>Ga0137367_10003097_pt1 | contig 13443 bp, 15 predicted proteins | sample SagtaG_14_FD_104939 | JGI IMG/M metagenome (GOLD analysis project Ga0137367, IMG submission 104939) | Vadose zone soil microbial communities from Sagehorn Ranch, Mendocino, California, USA - Sage1_L_80_16 metaG | ecosystem: Environmental > Terrestrial > Soil > Vadose zone | place: USA... | reverse complement strand
TCGGGCACGATCATCCCGAGGCCGCGGCGGCCGAGGTGCTCCTCCAGGTCGGAGACCATGCCGCGCGAGCTGGCGACGCCGTACGCGATACCGGCTCCGATCGCCACCGGCAGGCAGGCCAGCACGACGGTGAGGTCATGGGCGCTGACCAGCATGGCGGAGCTGGCCGCTTGGATCGCGGCGAGCCCCGCGGTGGCGGTGACCACCGCGGTCAGGGCCACGTGCCTGGCCACGCCGGCGCGGCGGCGGCGCAGCCCGCTCTGCACGGCGAGGCCGACCAGGACGACGGCGATCGCGCCGAGGCTGGTGAACCCAAGCATCAGGGCGAGGTCACCGGCGGGGATGGCCACGGCGATCGCGACGGCGACACTGCCGAGCAGCCCGCAGGCGAACACCGCGGCGGCGGTCGTGGCGGTCCGCCAACGGCCGGTCATGCCAAGGTCTCGTGCGGGACGAAACGGTAGCCGACGCCGTAGACGGTCTGGACACGCTGCGGATCGGAGGGATTGTCCTCGACCTTCTCGCGGAGCCTGCGGATGTGGACCGTGACGGTCGAGGTATCCCCGAGCCAGGTGTACTCCCAGACCTGCTGGAGCAACTGGCCGCGGGTGAAGACCTGCCGCGGGTGGCGGGCGAGGAACAGCATGAGCTCGAATTCGCGGGCGGTCAGCGCGACCGGACGGCCGGCGACGCTGACCTCCCTGGTCGAAGGGTTGATCATCAGGTCGCCGGCGAGCAGGCCGGTCTCCGGCCCGGCCAGGTCGCCAGCCGTCCGCGTGCGGCGCAGGACACTGCGGACCCTGGCGACCAGCTCGCGGGGACTGAAGGGCTTGACCACGTAGTCGTCGGCGCCGAGCTCCAACCCGACGATCCGGTCCGTCTCGTGGCCAAGCGCGGTCAGCATGACGATCGGAACGGGCGCGACCTCGCGCAGCCTGCGGCACACCTCGAGGCCATCCATGCCTGGCAGCATGAGGTCGAGCACGACAAGGTCGGGTGGGCCCTGCGTCGACAGCGCGAGCTCCAGCGCCGCCTGCCCGTCGGCAGCCACCAGCACCCGGTAGCCGCCCAGCTCGAGATAGCGCGAGACGACCTCGCGCACGGTGGGCTCGTCGTCGACGACCAACACCAGCTCGGCTGACATGCCTCCATGCTGACAGTGGCGGCGACCACCGCAACCTCGCGAGCCGATCGTAGGGAGTTTGTAAGCGCCTGCCCCCTTGACCCAGCAATGCCCGCAGGCCAGGCTTCGACGCCATGCGAATTCTGCTCACCGGCGGCGCCGGGTTCATCGGCAGCCACGTGGCCGACCGGCTCGCGGACCTCGGCCACGAGGTCGTCGTGGTCGACCGGCTGCACCCCCGAGCGCACACGGGCCGTCCCGACTACCTGCGTCCCGACGTGCGCTACCTGGAAGGCGGCCTCGATGCGGCCACATTGGAGGAGGCGCTGGCCGGCGTCGAGGCGGTGTGCCACCAAGCAGCGATGGTCGGGCTCGGCCGCAGCTTCGGCGACGTGGTCGAGTACGTGCGCGACAACGACCTGGCGACCGCCGAGCTGCTGGCGGCGATCCACCGCCGCCCGGCGAGCGCCCGCCCGGGCCGCCTGGTGCTCGCCAGCTCGATGGTGGTCTACGGCGAAGGGGCCTACCGCTGTGCCGAGCATGGCATGGTGCGGCCAGGCCCGCGTGACCCGGCGCGTCTCGCGGCCGGACGGTTCGAACCGACCTGCCCGCGCTGCGGCAGCGAGCTGGTGCCGGTGCCCGTCGGCGAGGAGACACCCACGCACCCGCGAAACGTCTACGCTGCCACCAAGCTGCACCAGGAGCACCTGGCATTCGCCAGCATGCGTCAAGGCGGCCCGCCGGTGACCGCGCTGCGCTACCACAACGTGTACGGGCCGCGGATGCCGGCCGACACCCCGTATGCGGGGGTGGCGGCGATCTTCCGCAGCATGCTGGAGGGCGGCCGCGCGCCGAGGGTCCTGGAGGACGGCGCGCAGCGACGCGATTTCGTGCACGTCCGTGATGTGGCCGAGGCCAATCTGCTGGCGCTGCTGGTACCCGAGCCGGTCCCGGGGGCGTTCAACATCGCCTCAGGGGAGCCACGCACAGTCGGCGAGCTGGCGGCCGCGCTGGCGGCAGTCCGCGGCGGCCCGGAGCCCGAGGCGGTGGGCGGCTGGCGTGCCGGCGACGTGCGGCACGTGGTGGCGTCGCCGGCCCTCGCGGCCGCGCGGCTCGGCTTCTTGGCCAAAGTCGGGTTTGCCGCCGGTGTGGCGGAGCTGGCCAACGCCCCGCTGCGCGCACCGGCGGCCGAGGCGGCGAGCCAGCGCCCGGGTTAGCGCGCCGCGGCTCACCAGCGGGTGGCGAACAACACCTGCACGGCCACGGTCTGCGCGAGCAGCAGCGCGGCAACCACGGGCAGCCGGACCCGCCAGGCGAGCAATTGCCGCGCCACCGGGATCAGCACCAGCGGCACCAGGAACTGGAGGATCCGCTCCACCTCGCCCCTGGTGAAGCCCCAGCTCGCGGCCGTGACCAGCGCCGCCAGGGCGGCCGCGTCGACTGAGGCCCAGGCGCGCTCGCGGACCACTGCCACAGCACGCGCCGCGAGCGCGCCGAGCAGCGGCACACCGAGCATGCCGCCGAAGGCAAGCAGGTCACCGGGGATCCAGGGCAGTGCCGGCCGCCGCGCCGAGCCCGGCGCGCCCTGGTACGCGTGATGGACGGCGCGCAGGACCGCCAGGGGGTCATAGCCGACCGCCAGCCACACCGCCGCGCCCAGCCCCAGGACCACCGCGGCGGTGCCGGCCGCCCAGCGGAGCACCCACGCCGCCTCGCCCCGCACCCTGCCACCGGCACGAACCAGCAGGAACACCAGCAGCAGCGCGGCGGCGTAGGTGAGCATCGACCCCACCCACAGCAACGCGCCACCAACGACCGTCCAGGGCCACGAGCGGCGGACGAGCCCCCGGTGGGCGGCAAGCACCGCCAGCCCCAGCGCCGTGGCGAACATCGCGTCGGCGGAGGTCGCCAGGTACAGGACCACTCCGGGGCTGAGAACCCACAGGGTCACGGCCAGGCGCCCGCCGGGGGCGCCGAGCTCGTCGCGGGCGAGCGCTCCGGCGGCGAACGCGCCGAGCGCTCCGGCGGCGACGGTGGCGATCGCCGCCGCGCCCAGCCCGGGATGGAACCTCGCGACCACCGCATAGAAGACCATCGCGCCGGCCGGGTGGCCCTGTGCCTGCGATGGCAGCATCGGGAGCAGGTCCGGGAACCGGTGAAGGAACGATGGGATCGCTCCGACCAGGTGCGTCCCGGCCGGGTACTCGCCGGTCGAATCCAGTGGAGCCCACCAGGAGCGCGGGCCGTCGGCCACGGCGGCGATCGCCAGTGACAGCCCGAACGCCGCCGCCGCCGAGGTGGCCAGCCTGGTGGGCCAAGCGAACCTTCGGTCGGTGGTTGCCACCAGGGCGGCGGGCACGCCGAGCACCAGCGGCAGCGCCAGCAGTGCCCAGCCGGGCGCAAGCATCGGGTGCGGGAAGACGTAGAACGGAAAGCAGTGGTACCAGGGCTGGCTCGGGACGCTGAACGGCACCCGGCCCCAGTGGCGCAGCCACAGCCAGCCTAGCGACCCGCCGACCAGCACCATTGCGGCGGCCAGCCAGGTGGCTCGCGCGAACCCCGCCGCCGTCACCTGGCCACGCTGCCGCACCGTGGTCTGCACGCGGCGACCCTACGGCATCTGTCGCTGCTGGCGACCGACTGTCCCCGGCTTGTAAGCACCGTGTCCGCATCCTGTCAGGATCGCTGGGCAGCCTTGCCGGCATGCATTCGACCCTGGATCTCGGCGCCGTCACCGTCGTGCTGCCAGCGCTCGACGAGGCCGCCGCGCTTCCCACGGCGCTCGGCTCGTTCCCCGCTGGTGTCGACCTGCTGGTGGTCGACAACGGGTCCGCCGACGCCACCGCGACGGTCGCCGCCGCGCTCGGCGCCCGCGTGGTCCGCGAACCGCGGCGGGGCTTCGGTGCGGCCTGCTGGGCCGGGGTCCAGGCGTCACCGCGGGCGGAAGTGATCGCCTTCGCCGATGCCGACGGATCCTTGGACGGCGCCGACCTGGCCGCGGTCGCCGGCCCGGTGCTCCGTGACGCCGCCGACCTGGTGCTGGGCTCGCGGGTCCGCGGCACCAGGGACCCGGGCGCCCTGTCCCGCGTTGCTCTGGCGGAGAACCGGGTGCTCGGGCTGGCTTGCGGCCTGCTGTTCGGCGTGCGGCTCTCCGACCTTGGCCCGTTCCGGGCGCTCCGCCGTGAGACCCTGCTGCGCCTCGGTATCGCCGACCGCGGACAGGGCTGGCCGCTGGAGATGGTGGGCCGCGCCGCCCTCGCCGGCCTGCGGGTGATCGAGGTGCCGGTCCGCTACCACCGGCGGGCCGGTGGAAGCAGCAAGGTCGGCGGCTCGCTGCCCGGCAGCGCCCGCGCGGCGACGCAGATGGCGGTAGTGGCGGCTCGCCTGCTGGCCGAGCGGGAGCGCCCGTGACCTGCCCGGCGCTGGCGGTGATCGCCAAGGAGCCGGTGGCCGGGCTGGCCAAGACGCGCCTGGCGCCGGCGCTCGGCGCGCGGGGCGCCGCCAGCATGGCCGCGGCGATGCTGGCGGACACCCTCGCGACCGCGCGCACGGTGCCCGCCAACCCGTGGCTGTGCTTCGAACCGGCCGGCGCGCGCGACCGTATGGCCGCGCTGGCGCCCGGGTTCCGCCTGCTCGCACAGGCAGGTGGCGACCTCGGCGACCGGCTCGCCGCCTGCGCGGCCGCGCTCCACGCCGCCGGGGCGAGGCGGCTGGCGATCGTCGGCGCTGACACCCCGCACCTGCCAGCCGCCTGGTACCGCTCGGCCTTCGCGCTGCTCGACCGCTTCGACCTTGTGCTGGGTCCGGCGCTCGATGGCGGTTACTACCTCATCGCCATCGACGCCACCACGCGACCTCCGCCAGCGGAGCTGTTTACCGGCGTGCCGATGGGCACCGACGCGGTCCTTGGCGAGACCCTCTCGCGCGCCCAGGGTCTCGGGCTCCGCGCCGGCTTGCTGCCACCGCTGCGCGACCTCGACCGCATCGAAGACCTCGAGGCGGCACTCGACCATGATGAGCTTGCCGGCAGCCCGAGCTCGCTGGAGGCGATCGGCGCCCTGCTGCGCCAGCGGAGGCAACCGGCGTGAGCCCGAGCTTGCGGACCGTGGCCACACCGGAGGCCGGCGACCTGCTCGGCAGCGCGCTGCACGAGTTCGCGGCCCGCGGGCTCGCCCCGCTGTACCTGCAAACCGCGCACGGACACCGCTTCCGCCTCGACCTCGGCCCCTACTTCACCTCGCCGGCGGCGCTCGATCGAGATGAGCGGGCCCTGCTGGCGATGGCCCGCGGAACCGTCCTGGACGTCGGCTGCGGACCGGCTCGCCACGCGCGCTACCTCCAGCAGCGTGGCTTGCGCGCGCTGGGGCTCGACCGGTCCGCCGGCGCGCTCGCCGTCGCTCGCGCGCTCGGGCTGCGCCATACCATCCACGCCGACGCGATGACCGCTCCGCTCCCCCGCGGCATCGACGCCGCGCTGCTGCTGGACGGGAACCTCGGCCTGGCCGGGTCGATGCATGGCGCGCGCCGGCTCCTCGGCCGCCTCGCCCACGCCTGCGTCCCGGACGGACGGCTGCTGGTCGGCGGCCGGGCACCCACCGCAGCCACGGCTCGGCGGCTGGCGCTGCGGGTCGAGTTCCGCGGCGCCGCCGGACCCTGGTTCGCCTGGCTGCAGCTCAGCCTGGCCACCGTCATTGCGGTCGCCGCCGGTGCCGGCTGGGCGCTGGATAGCGCGGTCCAGACGGGGCCGCGCTACCTGATCTGCCTGCGCCGCGAGGGGAGCCCGTGATGCCGCCCGCCGGTCGGTTGTCGTTCTCCAGCCGCATCCACCACGAGCGCGTCTCCACGCTGCTTGGCATCGCGCTCGGAATCGCGTTCACGGTGTGCTTCGGGACCGGGCTGCTCTCCCACGCGGCCCAGACGCCAATCCCATGGTTCCCATGGCCCGCACGGCCCGTATGGCTGTACCGCCTCACCCAGGGACTGCACGTGTTCACCGGACTGGCGACCATCCCGCTGCTGCTTGGCAAGCTCTGGGCAGTCTACCCGCACCTGTGGCGCTGGCCGCCACTGCGCGGCGCCGCCCATGCGGTGGAGCGCGCCGCACTGGTGCCACTCGTCGGGGGAGCGCTGTTCCTGCTGGTCACCGGCGTGACGGAGATCGACTACTGGTATCCGTACCGGTTCTTCTTCAAGACGGCCCACTTCTGGGCTGCCTGGATCACCTTCGGCGCACTGGTCATCCACGTCGGCGCCACCGCAACCGCCACCGCCAGCGGCCTGCGCGACCGCCACGCCACCGCGCCGACAACCCGGGAGGGACTGGATCGGCGCCGCTTCCTGTTCGCGGTCGCCGCGGCCGGCGGCGCCGTCGCCCTCACCACCGTCGGCTCGGCCGTCACGCCATTGCGACGGCTCGCCGTGCTGGCACCGCGGGTGCCTGGTGTCGGCCCGCAGGGCCTGCCGGTCAACCACCAGGCACGCGATGTGGGCGTCCCCGACGTGCGCGCCGATCCCGGATACCGGCTCCGCGTCCGCGGCAGGGTAACCCGCCCGGTCGAGCTGTCCCTCCACGACCTGCGGGGACGCCCCTTCCGCGAAGTGGAGCTCCCGATCAGCTGCGTCGAGGGCTGGAGCTACAGCGCCCGCTGGCGCGGAATCCGCCTCCGCGACCTGCTCGACGAAGCCGGCGCCGACCCCCGCAGCGACGTCATCGTCCGCTCCCTGCAGACCCGCGGACCCTATGCCGGCGCCCGCATCGACGCCGCCCACGCCCGCCACCCGGACACCCTGCTCGCGCTCGATGTCAACAGCGCGCCACTGCACCTGGACCACGGCTACCCGCTGCGGCTGATCGCGCCCAACAACCCCGGCGTCCTCCAGACCAAATGGGTCACCGAAGTCGAGGCCCTGTGAGCCACCCCCCATCGCGCGCGCCGCGCTATGGGCGGCTGTTCTGGACGCTGCTGCCGGTCGGCGGGCTGCTCATCGCCTGGGGCGTGCTCGGTCTGCTCCGCCAGGCCGCCTCCACCGCACTGGCGAACTGGCTGGCCTGGTTCCTCGGCGGCCTGCTCGCTCACGACCTGCTGCTCGCCCCAGCGCTCTTCGCCGTCGGCCTCGCCACCCGCCGACTGCCCACCGCATTGCGGCTACCCGTGCGGGCCGCGCTGATCGTCTCCGGCACGCTGGTGCTGCTGAGCGTCCCGCTGCTGCTCGGCTACGGCCGCGCCACCCAACCCGGCAATACCTCCCTCCTGCCAGGCAACTATCCCTTGAACCTCACCATCGTCCTGACCGCCGTCTGGATCCTTGCCGGAGCCTGGGCGCTTCACCGACTCGCACGATCGCGGCGAGGGCACCTGTAATCACCGACGCCCACCAGACAGTGAGGTAGCGGCCCAGCAGCTCCGTTGGCCCGGCCCGGCCCCACGCAGCCTGCCCGACTGGGCCCGACGCGGGAGCCGCTCCCAACTCATGCCGCCGCGCGCTTCGACGACGCCGCGCGCGGTGGCGAGACCCGGGCCGTCATCTTGGCGACATCCCGCTTGCGAGCTGCCGCCGGCGCTGCGCGACCGGCTCACCCCGCGGGTCACCCAGCGGCAGCCCGCGCCGGCGCCGACCCCCCCACCGAGCCGGGCTGCCAGCGCGACGAAACGATGAGGAGCCATGCCAGCTCGGCCGAGGCGTCGACCAGGTCAATCCAGACTCGGGTCGCCGCCCCAACCGACCGCCCGCGGCTCAGGGGCGTCAACCATGCGCACGATCCGATGGCGAGCTCGATGGCATCGGCCTCTGGGGAGCTTTCTTGGGTCCAGGTGTCAATCTGGGCCAGGCCCGTTCGTAGTTTGGGTGCGAGGCGAAAAGCGCCCGCCCACCAGCAGGAGGACCACCATGGCGCACTACATGTTGTCCGTCCACAGCATCCAGGGCGAGATCCGCGAGCCGATGACCAGCGAGGAGATTCAGCGGTCCCATGAGCAGCTTGGCATCCTGGAGCAGGAGATGAAGTCGACCGGCGCCTGGGTCTTCTCGGGACGCCTGCACGAACCCGACACCGCCACCGTGGTGCGCATGTCCGCCGGCGAGGTGGTGACCACCGACGGCCCCTTTGTGGAGTCCAAGGAACATCTCGGTGGCTTCTACGTTATCCAGACCGCCGACCTCGACGTCGCGCTCAGCTGGGCATCGAAGGTCACCGAGGCCATCAGCAGGCCGATCGAGGTCCGTCCATTCGCGGGATTCGAGGCCTGACATCATGCTTGACAGGGCAGAGGTCGGCCGGATCTTCCGCCAGGAGTCCGGCCGATCGGTAGCCACTCTGATCGGCGCCTTCGGTGACATCGACCTGGCCGAGGATGCGGTGCAGGAGGCATTCGCCATCGCGCTGCACAAGTGGCCACGCGACGGCGTGCCGCCCAATCCGGGCGGCTGGATTACCACGACCGCCCGCAACCACGTCCTGGACCGTCCGCGCCGCGAGTCGCGTGGACGGCAGCTGCTCAATGAGGTGGCGATGCGCTCATCCGGCGACGACGATCACGGCATGTCCCAGCAGGTGGGGTCCGTGCGGGACGACCGGCTTCGCCTGATCTTCACCTGCTGTCATCCGGCGCTGTCCACCGAGGCGCAGGTGGCGCTGACCCTACGACTGCTCGGCGGGCTGTCGACCAGGCAGGTCGCCGGATCCTTCCTGGTGAGCGAAGCGACGATGGCGGCACGGCTGGTACGCGCCAAGCGTGGGTATGGAGCCGTTCATGGAGCTTTCGCGTCGGCGAACCGTGCGCGAGACCGGCGAATACCCATTCCCGCGCCGCCGCCCCTGCATCCACAGCGCCCGCGGTGGTGGCGCACTTCACGCTCTATCCCGTGAGCCTCTGTCACAGACCAGAGCCATCTGGCACGACAGCTAGAGCGGACCCTCTGGCCGCTATTCCACCTCCTGCGCGGCCACAGGGCCCTTTGTCTTCAGCTTGAACACCTGGCCCTGCTGGATCATCGCGAGCCTCCTCGATCGACAAACGGATCGAGGAATCCCGTGCAGACGCCCTCTCAGTTCGGGAGGTTGCCCGCGTCGCCGCCGTGGCACTGACTCTGACTGTGGTCCACCGCCTCTTCGAGCCCTTCCAGCGACTCGACCGCACCCGCGTCGTCGACCACCACGGCCTCGGACTGTCCATCGTCCGCGCCATCGCCATCACCCACGACGCCACGCTCACCGCGAACGCGCGGGCGCAGGGCGGCGTCCCGATCGAGATCCACTTCTCGCTCATACCGTTCGCAATGCCACGGTGGGCGGCATCCGAGATGCTCGAACGGCCGGCATCAGGCCGGCGAGCGCGCCGATCAGGATGGCCGAGGCGATGCCGCCGGACCACGCCTCGGCGGGGATCACGACGGCCCAGCTCTTCGAGGTGGCGTACACGGCCGTGGCCGCGGCGCCGGCCAGCACGCCGACGACGCCGCCGATGAGGGCGAGCAGGATCGACTCGGCGAGGAACTGCGTCCGGATCTGGACCTTTGTCGCACCGAGGGCGCGACGGAGGCCGATCTCCGAGCGGCGCTCCAGAACCGAGATGATCATGATGTTGGCGACACCGACGGCGCCCACGATCAGTGCCACCACGCCGAGTCCGAGGAAGAGGCTGTTGAACGCCCCCGCGGCAGCGGCCCGGGCGGTGAGCACGTCGGACGGCTGGCTTACGGCCGCCTCGTAGGGGGCTTCGGGGTTGGCGGTCTGCGCGAGCAGTGCCTGCACCGCCGCCTCGTGACCGGTGGCGGCACGGACGTAGATCGTGCTCGGCGGGCCGGTCTTCTTTTCGCCGCGGACGATGCTGACGTAGCCGAGGTACGTCTGGGCGGCCGGATAGCCGATTAGGGCGCTGACGTCGATGTCGGGCTCGAGCGGCGAGGGGTTCAGGATGCCCGCGACGTTAAACCACTGGCCGCCCAGCCAGATCCGCTGGTCAGGGTAGACCCGGTCGATGGCCAGCTGTTGCGCGGCGGCCGAGCCGAGCACCGCGACCGGCAGACGCGCTGTGCCCGCGTTGAGCCAGTCGCCGCGTGCGACGCCGGTGCCGAGCACGGACAGCAGGTTCAGGCTGGTGGCCCGCACCTGGAGGCCACCGGTCTCGCCAACCGGGATCATCGAGCTCCGGTAGACGTACTTGTCCTTCATCAGTGCGGTGTCTGCCACCTGGTCGACGTTGTCCAGGAGTGTGAGCCGGGCCGGTGCTTCGCGGGGCAGCTGTGCCGGCCCTCCGGTGAGGCTCTGTCCGGCCTCGACGGTCAGCAGGTTCGTGCCGAGCCGGTTGATCTCCGCGATCAGCCCGGCCTGCGAGGAGGAGGACAACCCGAGGACGCCCACGATCGCTGCCGTTCCGATCGCGATCCCGAGCGCGGAGAGCGCGGCGCGCAGCGGCCGGGCGCGGAGCCCGACGCTCGCCACCCGCAGCCCGTCCTCCAGGCGCAGCCGTCCGCCCGTGGCACTCACGGCAACGCTCGCTTCGCAGTGTCGGAGACCACCTGGCCGTCGAGCACCCGAATCTGGCGGGGCAGCTGATCAGCGAGGCCCGCGTCGTGGGTGATCATGATGATGGTGGCGCCGGCGCGGTTGAGCTCGCGGATGAGCTTCATGATCGATGCGCCGTTGGTGCTGTCGAGGTTCCCGGTCGGTTCGTCGGCGAGAACGATCGCCGGTCGCCCGACGAGGGCGCGGGCGACCGCGACCCGCTGCCGCTCCCCTCCGGAGAGCTTGGTGGGCTTGAATTTCGCGCGATCGGAGAGTCCGACCCGTTCAAGCGTCTCGTCCGCGCGCCTGTACCGCTCGGCGGCGGGGACGCCGGCGTAGAGCAGCCCGTCGGCGACGTTCTCCCGCACCGTGGCATGTTCGGCCAGGAAGAACTGCTGGAAGACGAACCCGATCTCGCGAGCCCGCAGCAGCGACAGCTCGCGGTCGCCGAGGCGCGCCGCGTCGACGCCACCGATCCGGACGACGCCGCTGCTGGGCCGCTCGAGCGTCCCGATGACGTGCAGGAGCGTGGACTTGCCCGATCCGGAGGGCCCGACGATCGCCACCAGCTCGCCCCGCCGGACGGAAAAGGACACTCCCCGGAGGGCGGGCACCGGCGGCTCCTCACCGTAGACCTTGGTCACCCCATCCAGCTCCAGAACCGATTCGCCGCTCATGACGCCGGCACCACCACGTGCTCGCCTTGGCGAAGATCGCCCTCGACCTGCACTCGTCCGCCCGCGGTGTCGAACAGGCCCAGCTTCACGGCGACCAGCTCGCGTCGCCCGCCGGCGCGCACAGCCTCGACGGCGAACCCGCCGCCGGACTTCCCGACGATCGCGGTAACCGGGACGCTCAGGGCGCTCTCCACTCCCTTAGTCGTGATTTCCACCTGCACCGGGGCCCGGTCGAGCCCGCGTGCCTTTTCCGGATCGTCGAGGCTGATGTAGGCCGGAATGGTCGCGGCCCCGGCGCCCGTGTTCTGCCCGGCAGGGACCTGGGCGACCCTCCCGAGCCGGTCGACCTTTCCCGTCACCGACGCGTTGCCTGGCAGGGTGATCTGCGCAGGGTCGCCCCTCTTCACCTCACCCTGCTGCGACGGATCGAGGGCCACCTGCACCTCGAGCGTGTCGGATGTGGCCTGCGCGACCTGTGCACCGGGCCCGGCGGATCCACCGAGCTCGCCGGTCATCTTGGCGATCCGCACCGACTCCGGCAGAAACACTGCCCGACCGAGAGCCAGCGACCCGGTCTGATCCTCGCCCAGCTTGGACTGCAGCTTCTCGACAGCGGACGCCGTCTCGGAGCTGAAGCGGTCAGAGGACGGGTCGAGCTGCGCCCTTGTCGCGTACCCGAGGTGCACGAGGTTGGCGTTGAGCTCGGTGACGTCGGGTCCGCTGGTGCCCTCCGACAGCGACCGGTACGCCGGCGTCGAGCCGCACAGCAGCAGCACCGGGTGGTCGTCCACCCGATAGAGCACGTCGCCGCAGCCGATACTGTCGCCGTCATCGGGCAGCTCGGTGTAGATCCCGCGGGCCTGGTTGATCACGGCGTACGGCGCGCCGTCCGATCGCGCCCGATAGGTCAGGGTCCCGTTCTGGGAGACCATGTCCAAGAGCCTCCCCCGTTCCACCTTCACGGTGTTCACCGACGACTCCTGTGCGGCCGAGGTCGCTTGCTTCGCACTGGACATGGCGACCACGCCACCGGTGGCGGTGACGGCAACCAGGACGGCCGCTGCGGCCAGCACCCACGTCTTCCGCTTCACCGCTGGCCCGTCAGTTGGCTCGCGATGTGGTCACCGCACTTGCGCATTGCGGCGTTGAGAATGGTCATGCCACCCGGCGTTGCGGAGGATGGGATTCGATTCGTGTCAACGAGGGGCCCATCACTGGTCGGATCCGGAAAATCCTCCACGCCGTTGTCGCGGATGCACTGGGCGAACTTGAGGGCATTCTCCTGCTCCTGGGCGCTCCTCTTGTGGCCCGTGAACCCCGGTGGCTCCAGGTCCTTGCACGTGCGGATGGCCCGCTTCCACGCCGCGCTGTCCGGGTCCAGCGACGAGCCGTTGAGGACCCCATCGATGGTGAGCTCGCCCGACGCGTCCGGGTCCGGGAACGCGCTGACGCCGTTGTCGCGCATGCACTCGGCGAACTTCACCGCCTGCTCATGCGTGGAGGCGATGCTGTTGCTGCTGCCCGTGCCGGCAGATCCGTTCCCACAGCCCGCGACGATCACCGCGAGCATGGCAAGAGTGGCCAGGGGCCACAGTGTTCTACTCATGGTTTCTCCCTAGGGTCGGCGTACAGGAGCGGGCAGCGGTGATCGATGGCTTCCGGGCGCAGTCAGTGGTGGCAAGGTTCGCTGCCCTAGATCTGGCGTAGCCCGATGACTGGCGATGCGGTCGACCATGGCGTCGGCGGCCGCGAGACCCGCCGCGATCTGGTTGTGGCCGGGCTGTCCCAACACGACCCCGGTGATCGTCGTCCGCTTGCCGTCGATCCAGCGGATGGCCCGGAAGGCGAAGCAGCCGCCGGCCGCCTTGTCCGAGCCGGTCTTGACGCCGACAAAGCCTTTGTGCCCGAGCAATGTGTTGGTGTTGTGTACGGTGCCGGCGACCGGCAGCGTCGCGCTCGGTGTGGCGACGATGCTCGCGAACACCGGCAGGCGCATGGCCCGATCGACAATGCGCACCTGGTCGGCGGCAGTCGACACGGTTGCGTCGTCGTAGCCGCTCGGGTCGGTGTAGCGGGTGTGGGTCATGCCCAGCGACCGTGCGGTGGCATTCATCCGGGCAACAAACCGGTCCGCCGAG
>Ga0137367_10003090_pt1 | contig 13454 bp, 17 predicted proteins | sample SagtaG_14_FD_104939 | JGI IMG/M metagenome (GOLD analysis project Ga0137367, IMG submission 104939) | Vadose zone soil microbial communities from Sagehorn Ranch, Mendocino, California, USA - Sage1_L_80_16 metaG | ecosystem: Environmental > Terrestrial > Soil > Vadose zone | place: USA... | reverse complement strand
GGCGGTCGGGTTCGTATCCACCTATGCGACGGTCGCGGAGCGGCGGCACGTTGCGACCACGTTGGGAACCAACAAGGGTCTGCAGGCGCTCTTCGGCGCCCCGCACCACATCGACACCGTCGGCGGCTACACGGCCTGGCGCAGCCTCGGTCTCGTCAGCTTGATCGGCGCGGTGTGGGCCCTGCTGGCGGCCACCAAACAGCTGCGGGGCGAGGAAGACGCCGGTCGCTGGGAGCTGCTGCTCGCCGGCCAGACGACACGCCGGAAAGCGACCGGCCAAGCGGTGGGCGGATTGGCGGTGGGCCTGGGGGTGCTGTGGGTCGTCACCGCGCTCATCACCGTCGCTGTCGGGCGCGGCACCGACACGCGCTTCTCGGTCTCGGCTTGCCTCTTCCTTGCGGTCGCACTCGCCAGCTCGGCTGCGATGTTCCTCGCCGTGGGTGCGCTGACCAGCCAGTTCGCCGCGACCCGGCGACAGGCCGCGGGACTCGCGGCTGGGGTCTTGGGTGGGGCGTTCGTGTTGCGCCTCGCCGCCGACAGCGGCAGCGGGTTGCAATGGATTCGGTGGCTCAGTCCGCTCGGCTGGATCGACGAGCTGCGCCCGCTGACAGGAACCCGTCCCGTCGCGCTCGTTCCCATCCTTGGATTCACGATCGCTGTGGGCTCTGCGGCGGTGTATCTGGCCGGTGAGCGCGACCTGGGCGCCAGCATGCTCCCCGACCGAAGCACCGCTCGTGCGCACACGCGGCTGCTGGGCAATTCGTTGGGGCTTTCGGTGCGCCTGGCGCGCAACGTCGCGATCAGCTGGGCCGTCGGAATCGCCGCCTACGGGCTCATCGAGGGCCTGGTGGCCAAGTCGGCCGGCGAATCGGTCTCCCGCTCGACCCTGGAGCGCTTCGGTGGCGCACGCGGGGGCGCGCTCGGCTACCTCGGCGTCTCGTTCATCGTCGTCGCCGCGCTGATCGCCCTGGCAGCCGCCGCAGAAGTGTCCGCGACCCGAGGCGCGGCGGGCGAAGGGCGACTCGACAACCTGCTCGTTCGGTCCGTCGCGCGGTTGCCGTGGCTCGCCGGCCGGTTCGCAGTCGCGACCGCAATGCTGGTGGTGCTCGGAATCGTGGTCGGTGTGTTCACCTGGGCGGGTGCCGCGACCCAGCAGTCCAGTATCAGCCTTGCGCGGATCCTCATCGCGGGCGTCGCTGCGGTACCGGCCGCGGTGTTCGTCCTCGGCCTCGGCACCCTTGCACACGGCGTCATCCCGCGGTACGCCGCGACGGTCGCCTACGGCATCGTGGCGTGGTCGTTCCTCGTCCAGCTCATCGGATCCGCCATCAACGCCAACGGCTGGCTCCTCGATCTCTCAGTGTTCCACCACCTCGCTCCCGCACCCGCCACCGATCCCAGCTGGACCAGCGCCGTGGCGCTCGCAGCCATCGGAATCGGCGCAGCAGCACTCGGCGCGACGGCGTTCGCCCGACGCGACCTCGCAGCCACGTAGCTGCAGCCTCACACGCCACTGAGCCGGCACGGAACCGAGTGGTACAGCGGTTCGGATCGAGAACTGAACGGCCGTGCGCTGCGTAGGAGTGAGCGGTTCGCGACGCGAGATCCGCGTCGCTTCGAGTTGTGTCGGAGGGGGGACTCGTACCGTAACCCCACGCGCTCCCGCTGCCGGGCAGTTCGCTATCGCTGCATGACCGCGATCATGCGCTCCCCTACTCCCGAGAGCGCTCCCGCAACTACTCCCGATTCGGGAATTCGGCGTTCCGTTCGCCATATCGGCGGGCAGGTTTCAGCGCTGCTCGGCGGCCGCCTTGAGGTGGCGCAGGCCGTTCTCGAGCGAACGGTCGAGTGTTCGCTGAAGTGGTTTGCGGAACAGACGTGCCATGAGTCCATTCCATGACTCCTCTTCGCGCACTAGCTTGTTCCGTCGTGCGCGTCGAGTTGGAAGACATCGATTGCGCGGATGCCCATGGTCCGTCCCGACCACGCGATCAGTCGCGGTGGCTCGAGGCGTTGGATGGTCGAGGTCACTGTGCTGGGGCCCGCCTTCCAGCGAAAGGTCGATCCGACGACGACGGGCTCTTGCACCGACATGGCCTTGACCTCGGGGTTCCAGATCGGCCAGCGGTCGAATGCGGTGAGCACGTCCCATACCACTTCGGGCGGTGCGGCGATCTCGATCTCGGTTCGGCTTACGACCGGCGCTCGGGTATCGATCAACTCGGTCATTCGCTCTCCTGGCTTGTGGCGTCCTCATAACGACGTTGCCGTCTCCTCGCACATCGCGCGGGTGAGTGCTACGGGGCATTCGATTCGATGAGATGCTTCAGTCCCTCGAGGTTGTGTTGCATGCCCCGTTTGAACGCTCGGGTTGCGACGCCGTCCAGACGGGCGAGTGGTCCGGGGAGTCCGGCGCTCGAGATGTCTGCATCGAGGGTGAGCCGGCTTCCGTCGCCGTTGGGTTCGATCGCGTAGCGGTAACGGAACGGCGTCGGACCTTCGCGGCTTTCGAAGGTCACCGTGAGGTTTGGCGTCGACTCGGTGACTTCGAGAATGTTCTCTGCCCGGCCGCCTGGCAACGATCGTGTGATCTGATACCTGGCCGCTTGGGTCGGTGTCCTCGGTGTCACCTCGGCGACGCGCTCCACCGCCTCGTACCAGCGCGGCATGTTTCGCGGTTCCGCGACGAAGGCGAAGACGTCGGTCGCGGGTCGGTTGATCTCCATCGTCACTCGGAATGTTCCCATGTCGCTTCTTTCTTCGTGTTGGTCGTGCAGGCCGTCGGTTGTCTCATACGGGCGAAGCGACTTCTCGTGCTGCTGTCGCGGCATCGAGGAGCCCTGCGGCCGCCGGATCGTGAGCAGCAAGGATCGGCATGGCGGGATGGTTCGCTCTGAGCGCCATCACCTTTGTGCGCGTGTCGCGTAACGCGCGCTTGCTGCCGACGCCCCCGAAGACGCCACGTTCGAGCGCGTGTACGTCGTAGGTGAGGTCTCCCACGAGAAACAGCGGAGGTCCGTCGCTCCGGCGCACGAACATCGACATTGAACCCGGCGTGTGTCCCGGCGTGGGGAGGACTGTGAGTGAGCCGCCCCCGAACAGGTCGTGACCAAGGGTGAAGGGTCGCAGCGCTGGGTCGTCGACGGGTTCGTAGGTGATGGGCCTCCACTTCGCGTCGGGCAGCTCGATATGCGCGCACAGGAGACCGCGGGTCTCCGCCATCGGCCGATGCAGAGATCGCCACTCGTCGTCGGAGACGAGCAGTTCCGCTCCCGGTATCTCGCCGATGCCGCCGATGTGGTCCTGGTGGAGATGGCTGACGACGGCGCGGGCGACGTCGCTGGTGCTGTAGCCCAGGCGTTCGAGGCCGGCGGTCAACGTCTCGTCCTGGCTGACGTGGAAACGCGCGAGGCAGCGATAGATCACGCCGTTCGCGCCGTCGGGAAAGTACGCCGGATCCGTGACCGAGGCTCGGTCCTGGCCCGTGTCGAACACGACCACGCCGTCAGCGTGCTCGATGACATAGACGTTGATGGGCCGGCCTTCGAGCCAGCGTCGCGAGGTGAGAATCCACCAGTACATCGGCGACCGACCCCGGTACGCGTGTTGAGGATGGATGTCGACGGTCCCGGTGCTGAAGCGTGAGACACGCCGGATGCGGCTGGCCATTCTGGCCTCCTCGGTGCTTGCGTATCTGATACGCTATCATTCGCGTACGCGATACGCAAGAGAGATTACGGAGAGGGCATGCCAACCAAGGGACGCCGCGCCACGAAGGCGCCGAAACGGGTTCCCCGAAACACACTCTCCCGCGCCCGCATCATCGACGGCGCCCTGGCCCTCATCGATACCGACGGCCTGGACGCAGTCACCATGCCCCGACTCGCCAAACACCTCGGCGTGGGAACCATGTCTCTCTACCGTCACGTCGACGACAAGAACGATCTGATCAACGCCATCGCCGAACGCGTACTCGGCGACGTGCAGGTCCCCGATGGGAAGGACGACGACTGGGAAGGTCGCGTCGTCGGCTACCTCCGAGCACTCAGAGATGCCGCGCTCGCCCACCCCGCGCTCGCGCGCATCCTCGCCGAGCGCGGTCTCACCGTCGGACCCGTCTTCGAGCAACTCGAACAAGCGCACAGCATCCTCCGTCGGGCTGGATTCTCCAACGAGGGCGCGGTACGAACCTTCTACACCTTGTTCACGTACGTGTTCGGGTTCGTGATCTGGGAACTCCCACGCGTCCGCGAACAGCCCGCAACGGTCTACGTCGATTCATGGAACACCGCGATCGACCAGCTCGACATCAACTCATTCCCAACCATGCACGCGCTGCGCGAGGAGCTCACGACCGCCGCGTCGACTGAGCAATTCGAATACGGACTCAATCACCTCATCGAGGGGCTCCGCCCACTCGCCAAGCCGTCTTGACTGCGCCTTCATCGGCGCGCCGGGAGTGCCGATATATGCGTGCAGCTGTCCTCAGGGTGTGGCTAGAGAACGCCTCGCTCCTTGTGATACGAGCCGCCGGAATGTGGAGTGGATCTCTTCAGCGGAGCACGTGACCTCGTCGTTGTCGAGCCACCATGTGAGCAGACGCATGCAGGCTCCGGTGACGAACTGGATGGTCGCCTCGAGCTGCATCGGGTCGCCCTTCCATTGGGGGAACTGGGCATGGAAGTGCGCTCGAACAAGGTCCTCGACGTTCTCTTGGAGGATGCGGATGATCAGGTCAGCGCCTCCCTTGCGCGAGAGCGGCTCCCAGAACTGTCGGTGCTCTTCCACGTGTCGAAACACCGCGAGCATCGGCTGAAGGAATTCCCGGTTACTTCCCGCCGCCTTCTCGGCCGCCTCGCTCTCTACGGTCAAGCCCGAGCGGATGTCCTCGAATCCGGCCGACAAGAGGGCCTCTTTGTCGCGGTAGTGCGCGTAGAAGGTGGATCGAAATCGTCGACGAAGCCCACGCGCACGGTCTCATCGTGTCGGCCCATCTCAGTGGGCCGGAGGGAGCCACGCTTGCACTCGACGCCGGGATCGACGAATGGGCCCACGTCCCCAACGAGCCGATCTCAGACGATCTGGTCGCTCGCGCCGCGGCGGCGGGTGTGCGGGTCCTGAGCACGCTCGACACCTTGTCTCACACGACGGCTGCCGCCCACAACGCCAGCCGCCTCATCGAAGCAGGGATACGGCTGCTCTACGGCACCGATCTCGCCCACACCGACGTCCCTTGGGGTATCGACGCCCAGGAGCTTCAACTCATGCTCCAAGCGGCGCGCGGGGCTCTCACACCGCTCGACGTGTTGTCGGCGGCTACGGCGCGAGCAGGGGAACATCTCGGGCTGGCGCCGCTCGGGCGCCTCGTCGAAGGCGCCCCCGCCGACCTCATCGGAGTCCGAGGCAACCCCCTCGAACAGTTCAAGCCGCTCGAGTATCCCGACCTCGTCGTGTCGGGGGGCGTGACGATCGTCGACCCCGTTGCGCTTCGTTAGGTAACGAGCTCCGACTCGTCGGTCTTGCCCAACAATGAAGCCAGCACAACCATCATGATGACGCAGACAAACTTCGTGAACTCGTCGAGGAACATATTCAGGTGCACCCGGACGTTATCGAGATTACGAGAGAACGTGGGCGATACACGCCTCATCGCTTATGACGGTGAAGTGATCGCAGCCACGCTTGCTAGTGAGAACGATGCTTGGGCCGGACTGTCGTGCCTGGAAGAGATCGAACGCGACTACCCCACATGAGGCAAAGAGTGACCTGGCAGATGCTCGGCGCTGCATGGCGTCCTTGATTGACTTCGCCATCGATACTCCCTTCCTGTGAACTGCGAGAGAGTTCCCTCCCAGGACGCGACTCGCGGGTAGCGAGCGTGTCAGTGGAGAGGTCATGGCACCGCATGGCACTCCCTGACACCTCAACGGGGGGCTTCGGCCCCTCGTTCCTATGCCGTTATTCACAGTTCGCTAGCACCAAACTGAATTTCCGCATCGAACGGTGGTGCGAGGCACAATGACCGGAATCAGCTCGGGAGCTGCGAGTGGCTGACTGGTCGCCCCTATACGGGCAGCCTTATGTGGCCTTTGAAGAGCTTCGAGGCACGCCGTCAGAACAGGCTTGCCGAGTTCGTGCGACCGAAACTCGATCCCAATGAGTACATCATCGCAATTCTCTCGGTGGTGTGTGAGCGGCTGACGTCGTCGGTCTGGCGCGGCGTTGTAGCCGTCGTCGTGACGAGTCAACGCCTGTTTGTGGTCCGGAACATGATTTTGCTTCGCCCAACGAAGATCCTCGCCGCCTATCCCCGCGGCGGTGTCACTGTCGAGTGGAACCCTGACGCTGGAAGCGTTTCCAGTCAGTACGGCACGTACTGGTTTGGGAGGTTGCGCCTCGCTGGCTCGCTCGGCGCGAAAGAACTCTGGGTTGGCCGCCGTTGGCGGCAAGACCACGCCGCGAGGATTGCGCTGCTACTCAAACATGGTGGAGAGCTTTGACGTCACCCCCTCAGGCATAGCCTCCGTGGCGAGCACCAAAGTGAATTTCCGCACCCACCCGCCGCTGATCGAAATTGACAGGGGGCAAAAGCGCGGGAGCTGGCCTCCTTGATGCGGCTAAATAGAGGTTTCCCCCTATCGTCTTCGTCATCGCCGGGAGGAAGCGACGCCCGCGACGCTCACGATCAAGCCCCGGCCCGACCAGCCCTTGCGGCACTGCGGCGCATTGATAACGCTTGGGCTCGGTGCGCGTGCCACCGGAGTACAAGTCGCCCAAGAGTCGAGCCAAGCGAGATGCGAAACTCTCGCTCGTTTACGGGATCCTAGCGGTTGTGGTGGCCGGCCCAATACTTGGCCTTGCGTTCGGAATCGCTGCGCTCGTAGCCGGCTACCGAGCGAGGAAACGCAACGGTGTGTCTGACGACGGCCGTGGCGGACGGGGAATGGCGATAGCGGGGATCGTGCTCGGATGGATTGGCGTGGCGGCGTCCGTAGCGACAACGATCGCTACTGCAATCCTGGTGCTCTGATTCGTGACACTCGAACGACTCGGCTCGAGCGTTTCCACCTTGATGTGCTGAGCGGCGGCCCTCTACGACTGGTTAGGCGGAAAGTATTCCTTGAAGATCTGTTTGACCGCGGGCACGACCTTCGCAAGCGCATACCAGTCCTCCTGCTCGATCGTGTCGAGAGGCGCCACGACCTCAACGCCAACGGGCGTCCCATAGTCGTCCACGTCAACCAGGATCACGTCCGAGATGTGGAGCAAAGTTCGGGCGACGGGAGCCTCGGACAACCGCACGTAAGTGGTACCGCTTTCCAGGTCGTGTTCAGCGAACATGGACTCGCTACGCGTCCGGGTACTGACCGACTGCTCGTCCATGTGCTCCGCAACTGTGAGGACAGACCCGGGCTCGTTAGTGGACACGACGACCTTCAGGCAACCGCCAAACGTCGTTTTCCCCAGAATCACGGTTCTGTCCGAGTGAGCTTTGGCTCTGTACTGCGCTTCGGGACGGGCAATCGCCGCGTCGATGTCGGCTTCCGTGATCTCGCGTTGCGCCATGCGGTTCTGCACGTACTTGCGCGGTGGTCTCACCGGCCAGTCACAGTAGTTGGCTCAGAACTACAAGCGTGTGATTCGTCCTCTAGGGGTGACGACTTCTGCGAACGTATGTTCGCTAGGCTGTGGCGGTGGCGAGCTCTGGTGCGAGGCCGGTTCGACGCCGTGTAGCCGGTTGCGGGCCTCGTTGATCTGCCAGTGAGGCCCTGCCGTAGCCGCGACGCGCGGACCCCGCGTCCCGGGCTTGGACCGGGACGGGGGCGTCGCAGGCTGGTCGTCCGAGCGTTATCCGGTGACCCTCGGCGCACCCGCTACAGCAACCGCAGCCGACGGTGCGCGTACGGCCGGTCCGGGTGGAGGCGCCGGCGCAGCGGCCGGTCCGGGTGGAGGCGGCGGCGCTGTCTCCGGCGGCGCAGTCTCCGGCGGAACCGTGGTCTCCGGAGGACCGCACGGGCCATGCGACAGGTTGAATGTGCCATCCCAGTCGCTATAGATCACCGCCGTAGCCCCCGTAACCGTGCTATCCAAGTTCGAGGTCGTCACCGGGATGACCGTGGTCTCCTCGAAGAAGGGTGCATACGTCGACGCCGCCGTGATGTCGGGAACGTCGGTCTCGACGATGTTGATGAATGTCTTGCCGAGCCCTGTCCCCTCGCGCCGCCAGTCGTCCCCAGACAAAACGATGCGCGCGCGCATCGTTTTGGCGACGGTGTCAGCTTGACCCACCGGCCGCCCCTTCACGTCTCCCGGCGGATCGCGATCGTCACCGGCGCCGGCTCCGGACTCGCCACCAGCCTCGCCCGGATGCCCAAAGCGCCCGCACCCACGTCGCGTGATGCGCAATACACGATTCGCTAGCGCGTTACCGACATGACCAGCGCACAATAAGTGCGGATAGGTGCGATTCGGCCACCTCGCCTTCCTCGTCGGCGGGAGCTGGCCTGTTCTGTTCGCAAGGCGAAGGGGCGCAGTATCGGAAGACTCGCCCGTTCGTGAGAGGAGGCCAAATCATGGCCGACCGCACACCCCAGGAGGTCTTTGGCCACCATGCGCAGGTGCTGGGCGCCGGCGATTTGGAGGGGATCGTTTCTGATTACACCGACGATGCGGTGTTCATCACGCCCGAAGGGGTGTTGCGAGGCAAGGACGGTATCCGGCAGGCCTTTACGAAGTTGCTCGGTGACGTGCCCGACGCGCGGTGGGAGTTACCGACCCAGATCTACGAGGGCGACATCTTGTTGCTGGAGTGGAAGGCGGAGTCGGCTAGCACACGGGTTGAGGACGGGATCGACACGTTCGTGTTCCGCGACGGCCTCATCCGTGTCCAGACTGTTCGTTACATCCTGGTCCAGAAAGACTGACGGCGATGAAGGCCGTGCGATTGCACGCCTACCGTCAGCCTCCCTCGTTGGAGGAGGTCGCCGACCCGACGATCACCGGGCCCCTCGACGTGATCGTGCGCATTGGCGGCGCTGGGCTGTGCCGTACGGATCTGCACATCGTCGAAGGCCAATGGAAGACCAAGAGCAACGTCAGCCTCCCCTACACCCTGGGACACGAGAACGCCGGCTGGGTCGACGCCGTGGGGTCGGCCGTCGACAACGTCGATGTCGGCGACGTCGTCATCGTCCACCCCCTGATCACCTGCGGGTTGTGCAGAGCCTGCCGAGCCGGTGACGACATGCATTGTGTGCGAGGGGCGTTCCCTGGGATCGACACCGACGGCGGCTTCGCCCAGTTCCTCAGAACGGGAGCCCGCTCGGTGGTCAAGCTCGATCCGGGCGTCCGGCCCGAGGACGTCGCCGCGCTCGCCGACGCTGGGCTGACCGCCTACCACGCCGTCAAGAAGGCCGTGCCCATCTTGTACCCGGGAACCCACGCGGTCGTCCTCGGTGCCGGCGGCCTCGGCCATATCGGCGTCCAATCGCTCAAGGCGCTCACCGCGGCGACCGTAACCGTCGTCGACCGTTCGGAGGCGGCCCTGCAGCTGGCCCGCGACTGCGGGGCGGATCACACCGTCCTCGCCGACGGCTCCCAGGTGGCGAAGGTTCGCGATCTCACCGAAGGTGCGGGCTGCGAAGCCGTGATCGACTTCGTCGGCGAAGGCGGAGCCCTAGAAGACGGCATCGCCATGCTGCGCCGTTCCGGCACGTACTACGTCATCGGATACGGGGGCGCGCTGCAGATACCGGCCATCGACATCATCTCGACCGAGATCAACTTCGTCGGCAACCTGGTCGGCACGTACAACGATCTCGCCGAGCTCATGACCCTCACCGCGCAAGCTCGGGTGACGCTTCGCACCCAGACCTACCCGCTCGACGCCGTCAACGACGCCATGGACGACCTCCAACGCGGGCGCTTGCACGGCCGAGGCATCCTCATACCGACACCAGCGTGAGTCGTGCAACAACGTTTAGAGCCCAACCTCCGGACGACTCCGCCGTCGCCGTGAAACGAGAACACCGAAGCATCGGCACATCTTTCGCCGCTTCAGCAATCAGGTAGGGCTCGGCCCCCCGCATCGGGGGCATCATGAGGATGCCGAGGCATCCTCATGCCCACACCAGCCTGAGTCCGTCCAAAACGAGACCCCCGGATTACAGAGACCGCTGGTCGTATCGGCGCAAACGAAGCGCGCGCGGAGGCCTCGTCGAGCACTGTGATCAGCGATTGGAACCCCGATGGCGGTGTCGCCGTTATGGTGACCGTGGGGGCCGACCCCACGCATTTAGGGCACGGCGCCGAGGGCATCGGTTCGATCCTCGAGCGATCGACTCCGCGCGCATGGTTCCGCACACCGGAGATGGCGCGACAAAGCGGCCCCGTTCGACCTGACCTAGCGGGGTCGAGTGAACCAGCTCCCAGCGCCTACTCCGACGCGAGTCAAGGTTTTCGTTACCGCCGTGCTACTCCTCGACGTCGCTGGTTTGGTCCTGACGTCACACCGCGATGGGAGCTCACGCCGCCAGCAGCCACGCTCCTCTGGGTCGCGGCTCGTTATGGTCTGTGTCGTCGCGTCTCAGCGGCCACGACACCGCAAAGGACAGCGAGGAAATCACGGGTATCGACCGGGGTGTGCTGGGAGGGACCATGTGGGAGTACGAGCACAGCGTGGAGACGACCGCGTCGCCGGACGCGCTATGGCGCCTTTGGGCCGACATCAGAGGATGGCCGAAGTGGAACGACGGCATCGAGAAGATCGAGGTTGACGGCCCGTTCGCCGTGGCCACGACGTTCACGATGACCCCGCCCGGCCAGGAGCCCATACCCATGCGCATCGTGGAGGTCGTACCGGGGGAGCTGTTCACCGATGAGATGGACGGGGGTGACTTCGTCGTGCGCACCGTGCACCGGCTGCAGCGGCTGGACACCGGGCGCACACGAGTGATCTACCGGACGGAGATCACCGGTCCGGCAGCCGATGAGGTCGGGCCGCGGCTCGGCCCGGAGATCACGGCCGACTTTCCCAAGGTGCTCGCCGCGCTGGTGAACCTGGCCGGCGGGTAGGTGACCATGCAGTCCCGAGGACCGCTCGAGCGTTTATCCGGTGTCACCTCTACTCGGGTCGACGATTGGCGTTCGTCGCGTTCGGGAACACCAGGTTGCGCCGCAGCGACTCGTGCTGCGGTGTGACTGGCGGGGGCGCGGTCGTCGTTCGCGTTCAGCAGCTGCGCGACCTTGGCGAGTGCGGCCTCGTGTTCGACGTTCGGCTCTCTTAGACGGCGGCGCAAGCCACGAGACGACTGAGCGCAGCGGAAAGGGAAGGAGACCGACGATGGCGACATTCGGAATCGTGCACCGGTTCGAAGGGGGCACACGCGAGCAGTACGAGTACGTGCTGAAGGTCGTCCACCCCAATGGCGGCAAAGGATTGCCGGAGGGACAGATGCTGCATCTGGCCGGGCAGAGCCAAGACGGCTGGCTCGTCATGGCGGTCCACGACTCGCGCGAGTCGTGGGAGCGCTTTCGAGACGACACGTTGATCCCGGGCCTGGCCAGCGTGGACGACGGCCTGCCCGGCCCGTCCGAAGAGATGACGTTCGAGGTCCAGGTGTTCCAGACGCGGCGACGCTCGTGACCGGCGGCCGGCCTCCTTCGGGATCCACCTCGTTCGGCGAGCAAAAACCCCGCGCGCGACGAGGCGCAAACTTCCCCCTCGAGCGAGTCTCGACGCACAGCCGAGCCGATTCTGCTGGCTATTGCATCACACGGCGGCGGGGAGGAGCGGCTGAGACCTTCCGGAATCCGCGGGCGAGCGGCGATTGGGCCCGCCGCGACTACTCGTTCAGTGCGTCTCGTCGACGCGTTGTGAATCCACAGAATCGAGCGCGCCGAGGCTCGCGCTCCTCGCGCGGGGTTTTTGCCAGTCGTAAGCATCGAGCGCGAAAGAGGCCGCCGGCTCGAGGACGCGTATCTCTCCGCCGCGGGCGAGAAAGCGACCTCCGTGCCGTTCGACGCTGGGACCCGACATCGCGCTGTAGCGCGCCGCGCACTCGGGATCGGTCCGTGTCAGGTGCACCACGACGTACGCCGCCATGCGACACAGATAGCCCGGGGTCGAGGCCTCGTCTATACGTCTTCCACGGCGAGGAGCCGCCATTCGTCCGGGACCCCTCGGAGCACATGAGTACCGCGGTCGGCGAACGTGATGCCGGACCCCGCGGCCAGGTCTTTGACGGTGCTCGACACGAGCACCTCCCCCGGCTGCGCGAGCTCTTCGATTCGGGCGGCGATGTGGACCCCGATTCCCGTCACGTCGTCGCCTCTGAGCTCGACTTCCCCCGTGTGCAGGCCGGCCCGCATGTCGATCCCCAAGCGGCGCACGCCCTCGCGGATCGCACAGGCGCATCGGACGGCGCGGGCCGGTCCGTCGAAGGTGGCCAGGGTAGGGAGCCTCGTCGAGTACAGCAATCACCGAACGGAACGCCGTTGGGCGGTGTCACCACTGATGCGGCCACGGTGGGGGCGATCTCGCGAATTAGGGTCAGGCGCCGAGCTCAGCGCATCCGTCCTCGAGCCAACCCTCCTTCTCACTGGCGCGGCTCGGCGTGTCGGGCAAAACAATGCGCGCGCGCATCGTTTTTGGCGAATTGGCCCCCCCTGAGGCGCGAGGGCCGGTTGGTCGCTGAAGCCGCGGCCGGGAGTTTCAGCTGGACGACGTTCGCGTCGCCGTCCGCTCGTTGAGGAAGTCGGCGATCTTGGTTGCGCAGTCCTCGGCGAGGTCCATGAGGAGAAGGTGGCCGGCACGGGCCACTACGACGGCACAAATCCGCCGCGAGGCTGGGTGCGGCGCGGGAACGTCCTGTTCTTGCCCGAGAACATCGCCCGCGCCAGCGAGCTGCTCGACACGCTCCGCGAGGTGGGGAAGCGCCCCGACGCAACCCCCGCGCAGGTCGCAATGGCGTGGGTCATCCGGCGCCCCAACGTCGTGGCCATCCCGGGCGCGAGCAGCGTCGCCCAGCTCGAGTCGAACGTCGCCGCCGCCGACCTCGAGCTCTCGGACGACGACGACGCCCGCCTCACCGGCGCCGCCGAGCGCTTCGCGCCCCGCAAGGGTCCCTCGACGTTCCCGGCGCTTGCACGCCTGATGATCGGCCGCTGATCGAATCGACGACCGCCTGGTTGGCGACTCGCGCGCCCGACGCCGTTGCCCGGTCAGCGGGTGGCTGCAACGATCCCATGCAGCGGCGAAGGGAGCGCGGTGCACGCAAACGTCGTCTTCGTGAACGTAGATGCGAGCCAAGCTGACCCTGCGCGAAGGGGCCTGCACGAGCACGTGATCCCGCGAACCAGTCAGACCGCGGGGTTTGTGGCCGGCTACTGGTTGGAGCCCGTCGACGGCAAGGGCATCTCGGTGACGTTCTGGGAAAGCGAGCACGCCGCCCGAG
>Ga0137367_10003079_pt1 | contig 13486 bp, 10 predicted proteins | sample SagtaG_14_FD_104939 | JGI IMG/M metagenome (GOLD analysis project Ga0137367, IMG submission 104939) | Vadose zone soil microbial communities from Sagehorn Ranch, Mendocino, California, USA - Sage1_L_80_16 metaG | ecosystem: Environmental > Terrestrial > Soil > Vadose zone | place: USA... | reverse complement strand
AGCACGAAAACAAATGCTTTGACCAGTTCTTCAAACATCGCCGAAAACCGGGATCGCCGCTACACTAATCTCTTTGCCCGCGTCACTCGCAAGCCAAACAACGAGGCGCGCCACATGAGCCGGCTGCACCCATCCTGCAAAATCCGCACCGGGCATGGCCATGCGATTCGCCGGCGTGTCCATGGTGCCAGGCAGAATGACGTTCGCCGTGACACCGGCATCGCGGTTCTCAGCCGCGACTGTCTTGATCAGCGAAACCATCGCCGCCTTAGACGCGCTATAGGCGCCAACTCCCGGTCCGGGCTCGACGGCTGCCCGGCTGCCAATCGCAATGATGCGTCCGTTGCCACTCTTTCGCAGAGTTGGAATCGTCGCACGCAAGATGTGGAAGACCGAGTTCAAGTTGAGATCCAACATGCGCTGGAAAGTGGCATCATCGATATCGGTGACAGACTGTCCGCCAGCAAAACCACCCACTGTGTGCGCCAGAACATCAAGCCTCCCGAAGCGCGAAACCACGCTATCCACGATTGTTTGCGCGCCGGCTCGCGACGAAATTTCCCCGGGATTCGCGTTGAACCCGGCACCGGTGAAATCGGATTGCTGTATTTTTCGCGAAGTGCCAATCACTGTCGCACCTGCGTCAAGAAACGCTCGTGTTACATAGGTGCCTAGGCCCCCGCTGGCGCCGGTGACGAGCACGATCTTGCCCTTCATGGAATGCTCCTTATTGTTACTGTGAGATTCTGCGAGCGACAAAAAGTGACGCCGGGACTAAGCCACGGGTTTGTTCTGGAGATTTTTCGCGCTAGCTCTGTCACCGAACGCTAGCTTTCGAATCTGAGAGACGAAGATTAGGATCGCTCAGGTGGTGAGGCTCGAATGGACTCCAATCGTCCTTTGTTTATTCTAGTGATTCTCGGTACAGTGCAGGCGGGCAGAATGAGCGGCATGCTGCGCGGCTCGTGACTCGAAAATTTCGCTGGCAGTGCCTACGCGCAAGGTGGCTATGAGGCTTCATATGGCACCTACCACATCGACGACGGTTCCGGTTTCACGAACCGGCGTGCTGCGAACGGTAGTCAGGCTGAAAGACATGGTCGAGCACGATAGGGCATGCTGACTTGATCCCAATCCTCTCGAACGCCGGTCGAATCTTCCTCTTTCGGGCCGCACTTAATCGATCCTCACCAGACCTGTTCGAATCGCGTATCGAACCAGCCCGGCGATTTCATAGATGTCTAGCTTTTGCATAATATTGGAGCGGTGCGACTCGGCAGTCTTAGCGCTGATCATCAAGATGCTGCCAACTTCTTTCACGTTTTTCCCCTCCGCGATCAGTTGGAGAACTTCCCGCTCGCGAATACTCAGGGGATCCGCGGGGGTGTCGTCCTTAGACAAAAAAGCGTTCACGACTGCTCTGGACACCCCTGGACTCAGATAGATTTCACCTTTGCGAACCGCTTCAAGAGCCTGGACCAGGCAAGAAGCGGCCCTGCTTTTCAGCACGTACCCCGTGATACCGATGCGCAGACCAGCCAAGACATAGTTATCTTCCGCAAACATGGTCAAGAGCACAATTCTCGTTTTCGGAGAGGCTTTCAGTATTTGTTGGGCGGCATCGATGCCGTTCAAGAGAGGCATGGAAATGTCTAAGACCGCGACATCGGGCGCGAGTTTTTGTCCAAGTCGGATCGCCTCGTGGCCATCGGAAGCTTCCCCAACCACATCGAAACCCGCTTCCTTGAGAATAGCTTTTAGGCCATCGCGTAAGATCGCGTGGTCATCAGCTAACAATATTCGGCCCAACCTGACGGATGCCTGCAACATATCGAACTCCCCTTGTAGAGGAGCGTTGGGTGAGAAAAGAGAGAAATAGCCTCGGTCACGCGCAAGGCACCGAGGGCTTGCAGCTAAGTCTTTACCCTTCCTAATCCAAAAGCGTCCTGACGTCTTCTCAACCCGGCGTACTGGCTTCCCAGGACCTTGCGGGCGGGGAGACGAGTGGACGCACGCCCTCTATTATCGACAACAAACCCTAACGCGAATAAACTGCGCAAATCCATTTGTGCAAGAGACAGGCCATAATCTCTCTCAGCGACGAAGAACACAAAAGCCCAAACGGTCCATTGAACTCATCATGGGGGGAATGCGCAAAGAGTGCCCATAACATAGCTTAGTTTTCGGAAATCTACAAGGCTTTTCCCGAAATGAACGGACTGTGTTCTGGCCGTGAATTCCAGGTTAAATCGCAACCACAGACCTGGCGTGAAACGCACAGCCCTGTAAAATGATCTCATGTGATCGGCTCTGTGATCCGTATTCGAGCCTGCCATGAGAAATAAATGAGCCCAGGATCTTCTTTCCTGCGTATAATTTAGGAGTTCGCCCCTCCCCCGGACCGCGACGCATTGGTGCGCCGTGTTCTGCTCCGCACATTGGCGGTGAGATCAGTGGAAAAACCCCAAATGGTGAGACTTACCGGATCAGGAGATAGTTTGCTGCACAGGATGGCCCTGATGCTAGGCGCTGCCGCGGCGCTCGGCATCGCGTGCTGGTTCCCGCTCCGTCAGGAAGAGCACAACCACATTCAGCAGGTCACGACAATTCTTGCGCGAAGCGTGGAGACGGACATCAGCGACGAGGTGCGAGAGCACATGGCAGCACTCGTCCGGCTTAGCGACTTGTTCAGTGTTGGCCGAGAAATATCTCCTCAAACACGGGAATCTCAAGCCAAGCTCTTGATGATGTACTATCCCGGTTACATTGCCGTTGAGTACCTGGATGCGAACCTCGCCCTTCGATGGGTGACAGTATCGTCGGCGGATGAAATCAATCTGAACAAAATTCCTCGGCAGGACGAAGTAATTCGAGGTGCGCTGCAGGACATCGTGAATCATGGCCGGGATCGTAAGGGCCTGCTTTTCACACCGTCGTTTCGCCTCCCGAACGGGAAACTTGCTCGTCGCCTGATCACGCCGATTTACCAATCAGAGAAACTGATGGGTTTCTTGATTGCCATCGTTGATCAGACGATGAGTTTCACAGAGATTCTGAAAGACCAGGCCGACCACGGCTACGCGATTTCCGTCTTCGAAGAGAACGAGGAAGTGTATCGGAGCAGCGGCAGTAGCTCCGAGACCAAGAACGAATGGAGCCAGGATGTTCAGCTCCGTTTCGCAGGAGCGACGTGGCGCGTTCGAGTGTGGCCAGAACTGCCGCTGGTGCGAAAGCTCAAATCTGGTTTGCCCGAATTGGGATTCATACTCGGATCCATGATCGGTTTGCTGCTCTTCTTCGCATTCGATCTCGCGAGGACTAAAGAGTTGACGTCTCAGGAGCTACGCTGGGCCCGCGATGAAGTGGAGTTTCGAGTACAAGAACGCACGACGGAACTACGGGCGATAAACGAGAGACTTGGGATTGAAATTAATGAGCGCACACAGGCAGAAGACTCGTTGCGAGAACTCTCATCGGGTCTTCTAAGATTGAGGGATGAAGAGCAACGCCGGATTGCGCGCGAACTGCACGACAGCACCGCGCAGATTCTCGGGGCGTTAGCCATCAATCTGGAAAAACTTCAAAAACTCGATCCAGGCCGTGTTGACTCGAAAGCAAGGAAGCTGCTTGCCGAAAGTACCGATCTGCTAGAGGCGGCTATCGCCGAAGTTCGCACCATCTCTTACCTGTTGCATCCGCCAATCCTGGACGATCTCGGGTTGGAAGGTGTTCTGCCATGGTACGCAGACGGGTTTAGCAATCGAAGCGGAATTCGAGTCGAACTGGACATGCCTCCGGACCTTGGGCGTCTCCCACGGGATGTGGAGCTCACATTATTTCGAATCGTACAGGAAGGGTTGACGAACATCCTTCGGCACTCGGGTAGTTCGACCGCAAGCATCACGATACTCAAGGAGGCCAACTCTGTCACCCTTACGATTAAGGACTTCGGCCGCGGTCTTTCTCCTGAGATTCTCGAAGGGCTTCGCGACGCGAAAGCGGTTGGGGGAGTCGGGATTTCGGGGATGCGGGAAAGAGTGCGGCAACTCGGGGGCGAATTTGAAATCGTGTCGGACGACAGTGGAACTGCGATTGAGGCGAAATTGCCAATTGCGGTTAGCAGCGCGAGTACCGAAACTCGGCAATCGATTGACGCACTGCTCCCATGAGTACGTACATTTTGCTTGGCTTCAGCAAATAGGAAAGAACTACTGATTGCATCTCGGTCGGTCGATCGTCGAGGGGTGCGACCTGCTGTGAAAGCTAATGTCGCGTTACGGGTTTTTGCAGGTCGAAGCGGAGTTCGACCATACGATCCCAGCGTTGCCGATAAGCTGAAAGGTCGTCATCCGTCAGGTCTTGCAGTTTCGGCACTGAAATTGCATGCACCTGCTCCCGCATTAAGGCGGAGAGCGCATGGGCAATATCGAGTCTCACCGTATGGTCGGACATAGGCACATTTTGAACACGTCCAGCCACCTCGGTCTGTGACGCGGGTCAATATGTAGTGTGATTGTGATCACAAAACAAGATGTCCTTAGTGCATCGAAGTCACTTCGGAATCCGGATAGCGGGCTGGCAGTTCTGCGATTCGCCGCAGAACCGCTCATGAGGCCGCCGTCAAGGGTCAGTTCCGTACAACGAGTTTCATATTCATGTCATCGTGGCCGCGGCCACACTTCACCGTGCATTCGATTTTGTATTCCCCGGGCCGCTGAGGCGCAACGAGGGGGATCTCCTCTGTATCTTCTTTGAGGCGAACATCCCACCCCTGGTCCCGGAGATCCTTCACCACAAAGCTGTGGACGGAGTTGTCCTTGGCCTTTTCGCCTCCAAAGTGTGAAGTGATCCGAAAAATCGCTTTCTCCCCCGGCTTCATGACGATTACCGGCTTGCTCTGTCCGGGCACCTTGAACGTATTGTCCTTGTCCGCAATGACTTCAATGACGCGGGGTTGCGGGGTTTGCGCCAGAGCGGCTCCGAGTCCCGAGAGCACAAGCGCTGCAAGAAGTGCTGTTGGCAAAACTGGTATTCGTCTAGTCATTTGTTTTAACGCCTCCCGTGTTTCCTTGATCAGCGACGGTTCTGGCGCGACTTGTCGTCGGGTTCTGTTTCTGTTTTTTCGCTCTCGGTTCAGAGACGTCTTCAGTCAGGTACTTAAGAATGGCTTGCGATTCTTCCTCAGTGAGGTTGGCGCGGATTCGCATGTGTTCCACAATTGTCTTGGTCATGCGCGGCGAATATTGCGGAGTTGAGGTATGGCAGCGCATGCAGTTGTTCTTATAGGCATCGTCGGGATCGATCTGGCGACGACTTTCCTGCGCTGAAAGTGGCAGTATGCAGGTCAGTGCGACAGCTGAAGACCACAATAATATTTTCATTGATTCTCTCCTTCTAAAGATTTCTGCGGTTAAAACGTGGCGAACCGATACGTGATGCCGGCTCCCCAGGTATTTCCGTTTTCTCCAAAGGCGAAGTTGCGGCCGAAAGAAGTATTCAGCCGGATGCCATTGGTCAGGTAGTAGTTCCAACCGATTCCGACGCGCTTGGTATTACGGTCAGGAAGTTCGCTCATAGCGTCTTCCGCCATATCGCCCATCGGAGCCACACCGGGGGCAAAGTATTGTTCTCCGCGCAGGACGACCTGTGATTTACGCAAGAACGCACTGCTGCCAAGCTTGTTCAATCGATATGCGCCCTCCACCCAGTAGCCACTACCCAGTACCGCATTGCGGAGACCTTCGGCCCGAATGTCGAGCGGAATCTTCTTCAGGTTCCAGGTGGCATCCATTCCGAACATGTTGTACGGAAGGTCTCCCAGTGTGCGGCTAAACGAAGCGCCAATTTCGATGCGCTGGTTCGGAAAGAACAAACTGGCACGTCCGCCGGCGCGACGGTCGGAGGTCATCAATTTCCAACTCGTCGGAATCGAGTAATAGCCGGCATAAGTCAGGTTGACTTTGGGGCTCAGGCTGGCGGCGCCGCGCAACATGGCACCGTTACTGGAGTTTTCATTCATAGCGAAGATAATGGGCTCTTCCTGAAGGTTGCGAACCCAGAGCGGGTGCACCCGTTCGCGGTAGATGCCGAACGGAGTGAGAAAACGTCCCGCCGTAATTGTCAGGTTTGGATGAGCAATGTAGTTGAGTTGCAAATACTCGATGCCGTGATCTACCGCAGCCGGTCCCCATTGGCCATCACCTCGAACAACATCGAGGTTCATCTCGAATTCAGATTCAATCAACAACTTGTCTCCCAGCGGAAGCAAGATGAGGGGGTCGAATACTGGGTTGACATGCTGTTCTCCAGGAGCAAAACTGGACTGAAATGCCATAAACCCGGTCACCACGGGAATCGGCGAGCGCTCATAGTGACCCTCGGAGAGCGGTGTCGTCCCACCAGGCTCCGAGGACGGAATGGCCTTGCTTTCAGGTTCGCCTGCCATCTGTGGCGGGTTGGCGGCTGCGAGCAATGCTACTTGCTTTGGCGCTTCAGCGGCTGCAGGTTTTTCATTCGCGAGGAAATTCGCTACCGATCCTGTCTGCTGACCTCTTGAGGTGTCGCTTGCGCTGGAGGCACTGGGAGTCCCCGCATTTTCTGCCGGCTCCGAGGCTGGTGAGTGATCGCTGGCACGAACCAATCCCGCACGAGACGTGATCGGCACTGCCGGACGAACCGTTAAGACTACTTTGTTGCCCTTGGGGGTGAGCGCGTAAGGACGCGCCTCATCCAAGTCGACGACGATCTTTGTTACCGGTGGCTGGGCGCTGTTCAAGCCCATGCGCACGCGGTGTATCCCGTTATCGTTGACTGCAATACGCCGTTGCAGCCCGCTCGAAACGGTATTCGGGAGGACTAGGACTAACCGGTCCGGCTGAGTTGCGGTCTCTATCGATGGAGTGACCGAATCGCTGAGAGTGACCTCTATCCTGGTCAAATTGCCATCGCGTGATACCCCTAAGTTGCGAACCTCGACTGCGCCAGTTCCGCTGGTCTGGGCCACCGCACAGCAGGCGAGAATGGGCAAGAGAACTCCAAGATGGAGAGATCGGGTCATCGTTCTTGTAGCAAGCGGCTGCATGTTTTCCTCACAGATTGTTGGATTATTTCGGCCAGAGTCGATCGTGGCGTTTGATTTCGCCGTCAACGCAAGGGCGGCTGGTTGTGGGCGACGCGCGTAGCAGCCCAATCGCAGATAGCGTCGACGTCATGGCTCGACAGCTTGGCGTCTCGGTGAAGCACTGTGTAACCGCGAATTGGCATACTTCCGTCGGAAACCGCGTCGCAGATTTCGGCCATCTGATTCGCCGTCTGTTTTCCCGCCTGCCACTCTGAAAAATTGAGCTTCTGACGACCTTGGGTCACGTGCTTGGAGATGATCCAGGAGACGGGAGCGATATGGCTATACCACGGCCATGCTGTTTCGTTGGAATGACAGTCCTTGCATGAGCGCTCGATGATTGCTCCGACCTGAGGGCCAACTGTGTTCTCCAGGTGGGAAGAGTTCAGACATCTAGCCGGCGCCTGGGTTTTCGCGGATGGTTGAACAACTTGAAGACCGGTGAAGGCGATACCAAGTGCGAGAGCATATGACTTGAAATTGGCGAGCATTTTTCGTCCTTTGGCAGACGGTGCGCCAGGCAACAGCCTTTCGGGCCGCCTAAAGCGCGCACTGACTTGGGGGATTACCTAGGACAAGATTCTCCAACTTTACACAAACTCTCTCTCTAGTTATCGGTGACAGTTTCGGCTCCGGAGGCCGTTACGGGATCACCACTCAGAGCGGTCTGTGCACTCGGCGTGGATGGGGAAAGTTGCTACTAAGTTCTGACTGTCATCATGGAACGGCGTCCAAAAGTGGTCAAGGTCACGCGGGTTCCACTTAGAGGTACATCCCCGGAGGACGCTAAGAAGCCATGTGGAGTCACGACGTGGGCGCGCGCTTTATCGCTCGTTCCAGAGTTCGATCCAGAGCTGCCTTTGCGTCCTTGTACTCTTGCGGAGAAATATTTCCCTGCTTGTGCTCCACCTCAAGAAGAAAAAATTCCTCTTTCAGAGCTTCCATCAGCAGCGGGGATGGCGAAGAAACGGCAGGTTGGAGTGCAGCTACTGTTCTCGCGGCCGGGGACTGTTGGGCAGACAACACATTAGAAGGGCTGTGCTCCGAAACGGTTCTTCTTCGAAGCGTGATGTAAATGGCGACGCTCCCGAGCAAAAGTGCAAGTCCAACGAGGATGTACCAGCGATACTCGCCCAACGGATCTGGGGCGTTTCCTGGCGGTGCAAGACCGCCACCCGGGACGGAGTCGCGACCCTGACCTGCGGTGTTGCCGCCAGCCGCTGCGGTTTGCATCACTCCAACGGGTAGGTTTCCCGTGCCCGAAACTCTAAATGCCAGTGACTGCGCAGCTCGAGTCTCAGAAGCAACCTCCACAAGTACATCGGACAGACTTGGGTCTTGCATCGACTGAAAATTGCTATTTGATCCGGCGGTGAAATGCATGCTCTTAGGCAGCATTACGACAAAGTGCTGTGCCGGGTAGAGAATCTTGGGATCAATATCTGCTTCGCCGGTGTACGGTACCTGGAAAGAAACCTGGAACTGCGTTTCACCTGGTCGAAGCGGGAATCGGAATGCATAGCGATTCCTTTCGTTCTGGGGCACGGGTTCGGAGTTGACAGGTTGACCATTGGCGCCGCTCTGCGCCATTCCTGATTCCACCTTTGCACCTTCGGGAAGATAGAACTCAAATCCCGTCTCGCCAATCTGACTTCTGGGAGGCGTGGAGTTGTTGCTGATGGCAAAACGCCTCACCCCCTGTAACGTTCCGCCCTTGGACTGAAGACGCATCACGTCGGCTGTGACACTGACCTCCTTCACTTTCTTCGCGACGTCATAGACTTCGACGTCCGCGGAGGTCGTGCCAGGAGGGGCCATGCGGTGGTAGGTAACACCTTGATGAATCGCTCGTACCAGATGCGGAATGCTGCCGTCGTCCAGTCCGATGCTGAAGTGGCCCGCACCATCCGTCTTGCCATGCCCGGATTCCTCCATGCCTTGCCGCAGGCTTAGCAGGACCACCTCGTCGCCGGCTGCAGGTTTGCCCGTCGTTCGATCAATAACCGTCCCAGTGAGAGTCTGTGCGGACGAGCAGGTAGCGCTCAAAATAACCAGCAACAAAACTTGGAAGAGGGTTTGAATTCGGGACCGATGTACTACATTGTTGTTCTCAGGGTTCATGGTCTCAAAACGTAATGATTGGCGCACCGTCCTCCTCATAGCAGGGAAGTCTTCCCGAAGATGGCGTCGGGACTGCGTTTTGAACTGCGGGTTAGCAACCGCAAATCGCGGGTCCCGTCGTGCTGATCTCCGTCCGAAAAGCCACGACGAGCAGTTTTCGCCGAGGTGTTTATAGGAGCAACGTTATCACTCAGATTCGCTGGATTCAATATCGTTCGACAAGTCGTTTTCGTAAAGCGCAGAGTCAAGGAATCGCTCCATCCAGCGGTCAGTCGCCCTTCTCGTCAACTTCGCTTGTCAACGCACGTGCTAGACTCCAACTCACAAGCGGGGAATTGGGGCATGTTCATGGGCAACGTTGTCCAATGGATCAGGGGCAGAGCGCAAGAGCAAGTGCTGCTCCGATGCCGGCAACCGGAATTCAGCCCTTCTGCTTTTCGCGCCAGCGGGTTTTGCCATCGCCTTCGAACTGATTTCCCAGTGAATGTTCTTGTGTCTGGTGTTCTATTGCTCGCGCTCACGAGCGTAGCGCGGACACAAATTTCGCCCGGCGCCCTTTCGCGAGCGCACCAGTCTCTCAATGGTCCAACGAACTGCACGACGTGTCACAAATTGGGCGCGCGCGAGGCGGTTTACAAATGCATCGAGTGTCACACCGAGATTGGCTCGCGGGTAGCAGCCGGTCGGGGGTTGCATGCCTCCTACGGAATCAAGGCGGGTTCCAGCCAAGAGTGCTCCCGTTGCCATTCCGAGCATAACGGAGAGAATTTTGTACTCACCAAATGGGACACTCGCACCTTTGACCATAGGCAAACCGGATACCGATTGGAGGGGAAGCATTTTGGTTTGGCATGCAATCGCTGCCATACGCCCGAGCATGTTTCTGCTGCGGAGCGCGCAAAAATCAAATTTACAGACGTGCGCAAAACTTTTCTGGGGATTCCGCAAGCCTGCGTCACCTGCCATCGGGACGAACACGAAGGCAGATTAGGGCAGAACTGCATTCAGTGTCACAACTTCACCGACTGGAAGAATACGTCGCAGTTCGACCACTCCAAAACGCGGTATCCACTTACCGGCTTACACGTTCAAGTGAATTGTCAGAAGTGTCACACGCCCGGCCCCGATGCCAAACCGCGATATACCGGATTGGCGTTCGGCAAGTGTTCTGATTGCCACAGCGATCCTCACAAGGGAAGCTTCGCGCCGCAACAATGCCAATCGTGTCACAGCACTGCAGGATGGAAGGTTTCGCCGGCGGTCCTCAGTGGACATTTCGATCACTCGAAGACACGATATCCGCTTATGGGCAAGCACATGGAAGTTGCTTGTGCGGCTTGCCACGTTCGCGGAGATTTCAAGACACCACTTGCGTTTGACAAGTGCATGGATTGCCACAAACCTGATCCTCACGGCGGGCAGTTCGCAAAACGGAGCGATCGAGGTGAATGTGCTTCATGTCATTCGCTGGACGGATTTAAGCCCTCAACCTTCGGCATTAAGGAGCATGCAGCAACCGCTTATTCCCTGGAAGGCGGCCACGCGAAGCTGCAGTGCGGCCAATGTCACATCCCCCAGGGGAAGGAAACGCGTTACAAGATCAAGTTCGATCGCTGCATGGACTGCCACACGGATGACCATCAAGGACAGTTTGCCGGCGCTCCTTATCTAAATCGGTGTGAGCAGTGTCACACTCTGCAAGGGTATCGACCGTCCACGTTTAACCTGGCGCGCCATAAACAATCACGTTTTGTGCTCACGGGCGGACACATTGCTACGCCTTGCAACGATTGCCACAAGCCCGCTTCGGCTGCAAAGACTTCGGTCGTCTATCGCTTTGAAAACCACTCCTGTGTAGCGTGTCACAGCGATCCGCATCTCGGCCAGTTTAACGAACGCATGCGGCAAGGGGGGGCAAACCGAAGCGAAGGGTGCGAAACCTGCCACTCGACTTCGACTTGGCGCGATCTCTCGCACTTTGACCATGGGGATACGTCTTTTGCTTTGCTCGGGGCACATCGTGCCATCGGATGCATCGATTGCCATAAGCCTCCGAACCTTGAAACCAAGCTTACCAATGTAAATTTTCGGAGCGTGCCAAAGGAGTGCGAAGGTTGCCACGAGGATGTCCACGGTGGTCAATTCATGAACCCCGAGCGGAACACACGGTGCAACCAGTGCCACAACAGCAATAGGTGGAAGCCGTCAGAATTCGATCATGACCGGCGTACTCAGTTCCCGCTGGAAGGGGTTCACCGAAACGTGCGCTGCGCGGACTGCCACAAACTATTTCGGACGGTGAGCCAGAAAACGGTGCTCTTCTATAAGCCCACGCCGAAGGAATGCGCGGCCTGCCATGCGCCCAAGTAATCAATGTTGCCGATTTAGTAATACTCAGAAGTACCCAAATCAGGCTTTTCCCGATTGCGTTAGCGCCCCATTTCACAGTAGCGTTTAGCGCTAAGAGCAACTCACGACAGCTGCAAGTACTCGCAATATCAACCGTGGACCGAAGCTTTTCGGACCACATGCTCCCCGTTTGCCGATTTTGAAGCAGCGTCTGAGCTGGCTGGCGGGAGCTTTGTTTTAGCGGCTGTTCGACCATAACGGCGTATTAACTGTTTTGTAGAGCGCGCGTCGACTTCGTACCTGTACTCGATTTTGAATAATTCGTGGGCCGAGTGGTTTCGAGACTCCTCATCGGCGGCGCAGTAGCTCTTTTGCTGCTTCCCCATGTGCCCTCTCGGGCGCAGTCGCAGACTTATGCCCAATCCCGAAGCCCACACGGTAGTCTCGATATGCCCTGCCAGAATTGCCACACCGCTGAAGGTTGGAAGCCGCTGCGCAAGGTCCTGGAATTTGACCACAATAAGACCAATTTTCCCTTACACGGTATGCACGAAGGGGTGCTCTGCACGCAATGCCACACCAAGCTGGTCTTCAGCAATGCGGGCACGCGGTGCGCAGACTGCCACGCCGACATCCATCGCCGCCAATTCGGAGCCAGCTGCGAGCAATGTCACAGCGTAAGAACATGGCAGGTTTCGGCGCAATCGGTCAAGAATCACCAAAATCGGTTTCCGCTCATTGGCGCCCACGCTACATTGCAGTGTGATTCGTGTCACAAAGGCGCTGCTACCGGACAGTTTTTGGGCCTGTCTACCCAATGCTACAGTTGTCACAGCAAGGACTATCAGACCACCACCACTCCCAATCACATCGCTCTGCATTTCCCGACCACATGTGAACAATGTCATCGTATGGACGGTTGGGAGGGTGCCAGATTCGACCATCTCGCCTTCACCGGGTTCGCGTTGACGGGAGCGCATGCACAATTGCAATGTTCGCAGTGTCACGTCAACGGAAACTTCAATCTTACGAGCACAGCGTGCGTCTCCTGTCACCTTAAGGATTACCAGACTACCAATGATCCCAGCCATGCGGCTGTTGGGTTTCCCCAGACTTGCGAGGGATGCCACAATACGACTTCGTGGCTGAATGCAATTTTCGATCACAGTAGCACCGGTTTTCCCCTGACGGGTGCACACACGGCGTTGCACTGCTCACAGTGTCACACTAATCAAAACTTCAATTTGACAACCGCGGCTTGCGTCTCCTGCCATTTGAAGGATTATCAAAGTACGACCAATCCGAACCATGCTGCTGCCGGTTTCCCCCAGACCTGTGAGGGCTGCCACAATACGACGACATGGTTGGACGCAACCTTCGATCACAGCATTACAGGGTTCCCATTGACCGGCGCCCATACGAAGTTGCAATGCTCACAATGCCATATCAACGGAAACTTCAATCTCACGACCGCGGCTTGCGTCTCCTGCCACTTGAAGGATTATCAAGGCACCAATGATCCGAATCATGCCGCTTCAGGAATTCCAACCACCTGCGAACTCTGCCACAACACAACAGCATGGACGAGCGGAGACTTCAACCACTCAGCAACCGGGTTCGCGTTGACGGGAGCTCACGCGTCGGTGGCGTGTGCCCAGTGTCATCTCAAAGCAAATTTCCGGCTCACAACCACCGCGTGTGCGAGTTGTCATCTGCCGGACTTCCAGAGCGCAAAAAATCCGAATCACGTGGTTGCCGGTTTCCCGCAACATTGCGAGCTATGCCACAACGTGACGGCATGGCAGCCCTCCACCTTTAACCACGCGAAAACTACTTTCCCTTTGACGGGCGCGCATACCACCGTCGCGTGCTCGAATTGCCATGTGAACAACAATT
>Ga0137367_10003061_pt1 | contig 13530 bp, 13 predicted proteins | sample SagtaG_14_FD_104939 | JGI IMG/M metagenome (GOLD analysis project Ga0137367, IMG submission 104939) | Vadose zone soil microbial communities from Sagehorn Ranch, Mendocino, California, USA - Sage1_L_80_16 metaG | ecosystem: Environmental > Terrestrial > Soil > Vadose zone | place: USA... | reverse complement strand
CCAGTGCCGCCTTTTGGACTATAAATCGATACAATTTTTCCCTTGGTTCCTCCATAGCCAATCATGGAGGCTACATTGCCAACAACTGGAGCAACCTGAACCTGAGCATTTTTGGCTCGCTCAGACTGTGCCATTGAACCCGCGCGCCGAATTGCAGAAATCAATTCATCACCCATAGGCGGCTTGGTGAGAAAATCTCGCGCACCCGCCAACATGGCCCGCCGCATATAATTTTGATCACCCTGAACTGAAAGAATTACAACTTGCACGGCCGGTTGCTTTGCACGGATCGCCTCGGTAGCAGAAATGCCATCCATATCAGGCATATTAATATCCATTAAAACAACATCTGGATTCAAATCCTGCGAGAGTTGGATAGCTTCTTTGCCGGTACGAGCTACTCCGATAACATCCACATCGGACTCAAACTGCAATAGCTTTCTGACGTTTTCCCTTGTTTCGGAAACGTCATCTACGATCATAACGCGAATTTTTTCACCCGTAGGCATCCGATTTATCACCTCAAGTATATAGATCTCTATTGCTGGGGTTGAACTGTGACAAAGCCACTTGGCGGAGTTAATACATCTACTCTAGGTTGAACTGCATAGGGCAGTTTTGACGGAAGAGAAATATTATATTGTGTTAATAGACTTGTGAGCGTGGCAGACTCTGCGGCAAACCGCGATGTATCATTAGGATTACGCAGAGACATACTGAGTGCAGCGCCACTATAGATGAAGTAATTCAAGGAAATTGAATCCTGCGGGTTCACCATTAATGTCACAATATCTGGGTTCGCTGCTGGTTGAGCTTGAGCCGGAGAAGGTGTAGCATTAGGCTCTGCCGGAGGAGCTTGCAAGGCAAAATTGCCCACCCTCAACACGACTACATCTTGTAAAATCATTTGACAAACGAGGCGGGGCCTTTGTGCTTCAGATGGCACCACATAGAATGGTTGCTGAAGAGTCGGGTCAAGTTCCACTCGCCCTTGCTTGGAGCCATCTCCTCCACCAGCGATCGAGACCGAAAGCACAGGCGCAGCTCCCTCCTGTTGGAATCCGGTGCCCGTCAAAACCGCGGTGAAATTCGGAAGTACTGTTTGAAATGCCGGATCAATGTCAACAAAGAGCATGCAAGCATTCACATTTACATGCGCTCCATCCTTCACACCATAACCAACCAGCCCCAAACGGTTCGTTGGAATGGCCTCTGCGACCATCCCTGTGGGAATCTGAACAGCCTCAGCGGGGCCGGAGGTCGCCACTGGACCACTACCAACCATTGGAGAAGTAATGATGACTCCTTGATCAATTGGGTAACGAGCAATTTGGCCTACAAGACCTCCCTCTTCACCAACCGTAAACATTACTTCAGCTACATTCTCAGGTGGAATGGAGAACGTATCTAGCATATCCTGAGTAATCTTAGTTCCTTGAGGGATGTTTTGTGCAGCAAAATAGACCTTCGTAAGAGCCGCCTGTGTTGGTTGAGCTGTTACTCCGCTAAACGTGGTATAAGCGAAATAAAGTAGTGCCAAACCAATCACGACGATTAATACGAGGAATATAAGGATTCGTCCGCGACGCATAGTGTAGTTCTCCTCTCTTATTCGGCTCTGCCGCGTACTTTGGCAGGTTTTGGATTACAAATATTATACAGTATAAACCAAAATCAATAATATTAATTTGGTAAAAAAAGTAGGACTCTGTCCGAAGACAGAGTCCTGTAGGTATCTTACTTCAGGTCCAATGTTACGGCAGGGATTTGCTGATAGTGCTGAAGGTATTGCCGATCTTGGGGCCAAGCAAGCGCATGACTGCGATTACAACAATGGCGACAAGAGCAAGGATAATCGCATACTCAACCAAACCTTGACCTTTTTCCTTTGGAGCGAATAACATGATATTAGTCCTTTCTGGAATAAAATTTTTTTCTGAGAACCGCTCTCAGAATTACCTATATTTTACTTATAATAGAGAAAACTGCAAGGGGGTAATTACTAGTTATGCTTACAATCCTGTTATGTAAATCTAACCAACGCAAAATCCTTCAAACCTTCATGAGCGAGCGGGCACTGCAAATAAAATCCTAGTACCTTTCCCAAGCGCACTGTCAATTTCAAAGCTTCCACCGAGCATTTCGGTGCGCTCCCGGATCAATTTAAGCCCAAGACTATTTCCCTGTTGAATTGAATCAGCATCAAAACCCTTACCATTATCATCCACGCTGACACGTACCCGATCTTCACCGAGATCCACTATCACCTTTACTAAGGTTGCTTGGCTGTGGCGAGCAGCATTCCCAAGCAACTCTTGAATTGCACGGAAGAGCATTACCTCCACGTAAGGCTCCAAGCGACGCTCATGGCCTGTTATGGTTACATTTATATCTAGCCCAGTCTGTTCCTTAAAGGCATCTGCATATCGTCGAATGGTTGGTGCTAAACCGAGGTCATCTAGCATCATCGGGCGCAACTCAAAAATAAAATTCCTGACCTTCTGGAATGTACCCATCGCTGACGCCTTTAAGTTGTTCAATTCCTCACGTGCCTGACCCGCATCAACGTCCATCAACCGCATGGCAATTTCTGTTTGCAAAATAAAATTGGATAAGGCTTGGGCGGGGCCATCATGCATCTGGCGAGAAAGGCGCTGGCGTTCCGTTTCCTGCGCGTTCACGAGCATCTCAACACTGGCTAATGGACTCTTTGTCCCTGTAGCAGATGTAACAGATGAAGTTGAACTTGAGGTTACGCGCGCGCGCTCGAGAGTCGATTTGAAGCGTTCAAGATGAGATTTCTCGTTCTGAAGTTTCTCCAGTTGTCCACGCATGACGAAGAGACGTTGTTGAGCATCCAAGGCCGAGTCATAGGCATTGCGAATATCCTGCAGAGGCATGTTGTCGAACTGATTCTGCACCTGCTGAAGATGTGTAGTGATCGCTGCATTACGCTGTGAAAGCTTTGAGACTTCACCCTGACTCTGCTCAATCATTAAAGTTACCTCGCGCAGAGCCTTTTCAGTTTCTTCCAACTCTGTCTGCAAATCCAATTCTCCCCCATTGGACGTAACCATATCCATTGTCATAAACCTACTCCTGATTTTTCACTTGATCGTTTTGCAGTTTAACCCAGCCTCGCTTTAAAGCATAAACGACCGCTTGCGTTCGATCCTCAACACCAAATTTTCGCAAAATAGAGGTAACGTGATTTTTTACGGTTTGATGACTGATGCCAAGCAGCCCAGCGATCTCCTTGTTACTCATGCCGCGCACTACACAAGCCAATACTTCCATTTCGCGATCAGAGAGCGGATGGAAGGGCGAGCCAGGCTCACTATAAGACCGCCGCGCGCCATCCATTTGTTCATCGATCCAATGATCCAGTTCACGGCGAGTGAATATATGACCCGCAACTGCGTACTTTCCATCGAAAACGGCCCGTACTGTCCGTGCAAGGACTTCAGGCTCAATCTCTTTCGCGCAGTATCCGACAGCACCAGCCAACACAGCATGGATTGCCTGTTCAATATCGTCATACCCAGTCAAAAGCACTACGCGCGTAGGTAAATGCTCGGAAGTGACTTGATGAGTCACTTGCTGACCATTCAGACCTGGCATGTTTACATCGAGAATGGCGACATTTGGTTTTAGCGCACGAATCTTTTCGATCGCCTCATCCCCATCCGCGGCTTGAGCAAGGATTCGAAAATCTTCCTCCAATGAAAGTGTATCCACCACCCCTTGACGGAAGAGCGGGTGATCATCAGCAATAATCAGTGTTATCTCGTTCATCCTTCGCCTGTTCTCTGAAAGTCTTAATGAAAGTATAGCACAGTAGCGACCTATGGGCAATTTATCTATGCCAAATCACATTTCAATTTCGTAATAAGCATTATTTCCAGCGGTAAACATGCATGTTTTCATCAAAGTGCAGAGGTTCAAACTCTAATCCGGCCTCGAAAAGAGATTTCCGTTGCGAAGTGAGCCGCGGGTATAAACTAGGAAAGGCAATCAAATAATCTACCGAATTTGAATCAAGATATTCAGTCAGCCTAGCTTCATCACGAATGAAAGGAACGACATCTGGTGTAATCAACCCAGCCATATCTACCAGAGGATTTTGAACGTAAAACCCAAGAGCACCGATATCATGCACTGCAAGGCGAGCAGTAGGAGGGATATTTTGTTCAACCCATTTCGCTGTGGTCACCATCTCGCTTTCAATCCAAAAGATATCATATGCATTTTGGCGCGCGCCAATAAACTCAAAGGCAATTGTTAGAACGACTATCGTGACCTGCCATAAAAATACAAGGCGCTTATTTATTCTAGGAGAAGAAACCAATTCCAGCATACCGAGAATCCCCCACAAATACATGATCGGCAAAGCTGGAATAATATATCTGCCGTGTTGATACGCAGGCAAGCGCGTACAATAAATCGCAATATATCCAAAAAACCAAATTAAGCTGGCTAAGGCTCCCCAGTTCCAGCGGCGGATACTTTTAATAAGCCATATCAATGCAGCAGGGATTAACACTAGAAATGGACTGGCTATGATCGGCCATAGATAATCACTAACTCGTTCTAGAAGAGTCTTTGATAGCCAATACACCTCATACTCTGCTTGCTTCGCATAGAATGTATTCGGCATCGGATTGCCAGAGAGAGCCAAGTTGAAAAGTAAATATGGGAAAAATAACGAACCAAAACCAAGCAATGTTTTCAAAGTTGCTTCACCGCGCAAGCGCCATGAACGTTCAGAAAGCAACGCGACAAATAAAATGGGACCCAGCAGAGTCAAGCCATCTGGGCGAACCCAAATACTTAGTCCGGCAAGCAAACCCAATGTCAGATAGCGACGCGAACCGCTGATTAACTCGCCAAATACTACAAGGATAATGAATCCGTGTAAAAGTGTTTCCATCCCCGAGACAGCAGCCCAAGTCAGATGCCATACAAACACAAAGAACAAGCCTGCCCAGGGAATTCGTGACTTGTAAGCTGGCACAAGTTTTCGCGAGACATTCTCTGCGTAGACAGCTATCAACGTTAATACAACCCAGCCAAGCAAATATGTCCACACGTAAGGTGCCAAGCCAATTAAAAAGCCAATGGAAAGAAGAACTGTCCAAAGTGGCGCAGTAGAACCGGCTGAACGTTGACCGAGGCGAAATGCCCATTCCCCATGTTCAGCAAGGTTGCGAGCGTAAGTTAAATGGATCCACGAATCATCGAGGGGAAAACCAATACGAAAGATGAGGGCACTGGCAATCAAATAAAAAAGGACAGCAACCAGCGCGGCAAGTGCAATGACAACCCAAGGCTCAACGCGCCAATTCAATACGATAGAGTTTCGCCTCATTGACTTCTCCTATGTAAACAAACGAAGGGTTGCTTTGCGGTTCATCGTATAAGTCCTGGATGGCTTCAAATGTGCCATCTTTTTCGAGCACAAGATAGCGCGCATTATATTTTTTGGCAACAGACAAAATTGTAGACTCGTCCCCGAAAGGTAGCGAAATCGATGGGCGTCCTGAAGCGATGAAATAGCCCGGTGGATTGCGAACGATCACAACGTCCGATGGCTTGATTCCGTTATCAAGGAACATTTTCTCTACCGATGGATAAATGAAATCATCCTTTGCCCACCCACTTGATATAACGCGGAAATTGACAAGATAGCTTGTCATAAAAATAGCAAGCAAAACGAGGATACCTTGAAGGAAGTAAGGCGCGTTCTTATCCTTGAATTGATTGTGGCTGCGAGCCCAAGAAAGCAATGAATCCAATCCAATTGGCGCGGCGACCCACCAATAGGGTTGGAACGCAGCACCCCCATGAAAGAAACTGCCTCGTGAACCCGCAAAAGGAAAGATAAGCGTCATTATCGCGAACAAGAGCAGCCAACCAGTTACGGCGATCTTCGTCCTGAACTCATGTCGTAATTGCCATAACCCAATCAAAATAAATGGGAAGAGGAAAATTCCGCCTTGTGCGCCGAAGGCATTGCCAAAATTGGCTGAAAATGCGCGAACGCGGTTCTGTAAAGCTGATTCCCAGCCGGCCTGAAAAAATGATTCACGTGTCAGGTTTTCGGGTGGATAGATAAATGTCTGGTTGTAGTTTTGCAGCCAGAGCAAGCGTCCTCCTCCTGGAGTTAAGACGGAGTTGAAAAGACTCAAATTGCGCACATGCCAAAATCCTGCTGTAAGTGAGTAACCAAAGATAACGAGCAAACCTGCTGGAACAATGAGGGCAAGCCATTCCCTGAAAGTGTTTTTTGTCCCGTCATTTTTATCAGTGGCTTTCCACATCACGGTTAAGCCTGCGAGACCGAGCCAGAGCAATCCATCGCTGCGCGCGAGAGTCATAAAGCCAGTCAATGCGCCGAGGGCAATAGGAATCCATTTTTCGCGGCGCGGTGCAAGGAGCAGGAATGCAGCACCAGGCAACATAAACAGCGCGTAATTATCAGGGACAGGCATGAAGGGCGCGTAATACAGTGAAAAGATAGATAACAATCCAGCGACCATCGCGAGCCGCGTTTGGCGGGAAACCTGGAAGGCGAGAGCCGCAGTCAATAACGGCACGCAGGCTGAAAGGAGAATGAATGGGAAACTTCCAGCAGTGTAGGTTGATTGACCTGAAATCCACATCCCAATTGCAGAAACGATCGAAGCAAGTGGCATCCAATAAGTATGGGAAGGATGAGGCAAGCCGGCAGGATCATCCAGATAATTCCAAAGATAAGGTTCGGTGAAACCATGGCCATCCGCAAGCTGGAGTCCACCGGCAAAGTAATAGTCAGAATCCATGTAGCCGGGCATAGACTGAAAGCGCGAGACTGCAAATGGAACAATGAATCCAATCACAAAGAGAATTGCGTAGTGACGCCAGCTCATCGATAATCTCCAAGTCGATCAAACCAAGTGCGCGGAGAATGAAGAACCCACCAACGCATCCAGTAAAGACCGATAATGGCCATGATAGGCGGAAGGACTGAAATTAGATCATTCACAAGAGGGTCATAAACTTCAAGAGATCGAAAATATAAACCGAAAGGAATTAGTAAACCAAAAATCAAGATAAGAATACTTACCAGCACCCGGCGGCGCTTCCAGCGCTCCCAAACGAGCGCAACGATCAAGACGAATGGCAAGATCAGAACCACTTGATTGGAGGGAAAGATGGCAAAGCCGATCAGAGGTGTCACCGCTAAAGAGAGAGAGGCAGTCCATACGATGCGACGAAAATGAGCATGAACTGATCCGAGCCACTCCACAAAGAGGATAATCCCTAAAGTGATGGATACAACCCTGCCGATAGGAAATCTTGTATTCGGAAACCAGGTTGATAATAGATGGCCGAAAGTCAGGTTTACCCCTCGATACCAATCTGAAAGAATCGCGCGGATATAGGGAAGTCCCCATCCAGAATTGGTTAGAAACGAAACGGCAAAGAGTATAAAGAGGGACATCCCGAAGCCAGCTAGCACATTCCAGCGATGATTCGCAAATACAAAAACAAGAATGAAGAGAAAGAATAAACCACCCATTTCCCATTGATACGCCACCAGAGATAAAAGAGCACCCGCGAGTTCATCGGAGTTTGAACGCAAGGCAATCAAAATACAACCATAAAGGAATAGCAACATGATTGTTGGCGTTCCAGTTACTACTGCATTCAAACTGAAAAAGCTAAACAAGCTGAAACCAATTAAAGAAATATATAACCAGCGCGGTGCCTGCCATTCAGAAAGATTGAAAGCTAATAACGTTGTTCCAACTAGGGTGGCCTCAGAGAGAAACATCCATATGCCGCGCGCCAACGTAAAATCTTTAAACAGAGCTAGAGGGGTATAAAGCAATACGATAAAAAAAGGATCGTTCAATACATACGTGTATTCGTTCGAAAGCGCGGTACGCCCATAGACGACTGCTTGAGTACGCTGGGCAATCTCGGTGCTATAAAGTTCAATTTTCTCAAATAGAAAAGCACGCGCGCCACTCCAACGCAGGAAAAACCACTCTCCTCCTGGCAGAATGCGCGCCAGCATGATATTCGCGACAAGTAGTAGAGCAAGAATAAACAGCAAGAGCACGAGGAGACGAATCTCTTCCGCGCTCAACCATTTTCGAGATTTTCTTATATCTTGAAACGACATTCGTTATTCTTCGATGGAGAAGCGAAAGATCGGGCGCGTGGGAGTCCGACGCTCAATCTCTCTAAACCCTGCTTGCTCGAACGCCGATGCAGTTCCTGTATAAATAAAAGGAGCAGGCATACCCCTCTGTGCATCTATCGGATAACCTTCTACGATCTTTCCACCCTGTTTCTTGACGTGCTCCACTGCAGCCTTCAACAACTCGACGGTGATTCCCTTTCGTCGGAATTTCTTTGCCACAAAGAAACACGTCACAGACCAGACGGGTTGGCCATCGATAGGTTTGAGTGCACGTGAATGCGCCAGCCTCGGATACGCCTCGCGCGGCTCGACCGCGATCCATCCAACTACTTCGCCGTGTAAATAGGCTAATAAACCGGTGGCAACCCCCGAATCTACAATGGATTTGTGCATTTGCCGCGTCTCGTAACCTCCGGCTTCTTCATAAGCCTTGCCACGTAGCCTCCAATACATACACCAGCAGCCAGCACACGCGCCATTCGGGCCAAAAAGTTCCTCGAGATCGGTCCATAGATTCCGTTTGAGGGGCTTGAAAGAAAGTTCAGTTGTCATATCAAGGCACGATGATGTTCAAACACTTTGGGAGAATTTCGTATTCAAAATCTTGAATCCATGTAGAGAACAACTCGCCATCTGTATGCGCGGGAGAGGGTTTATCGAGATGAATAGATATACGTGTGGCATGAACTTCTCTCATGCCTTCCATCTCCACATAACTGCCTTTGTCTTCATTAAACGCACGCGGCAAAGCCTGGAACAGTCCTAGGCGTGTGCCGCGATAGCCAAAGGCGAGCGTTAACTTCCCGTCAAAAGGATCAGCATGAGGCGTCATAAAGAAACCACCTGTTCGCCGTCCATTGCCGATGGAGATAAAGGAAAGCTTTCCGTCGAATTCCCCACTATCCCATTTGATATTTCCCTGCCATTCGGGTTTGTCCATAATCGCTTGAACCGCCGCAACAAGGTAGCGCACGATCCCTTTAATCCAATGGATTTTTTCATGTTTGATCGTCACATAGGGCTCTAAGCCAGCGGCTGAGTTATTGACGAAATAACGATCATTTAGTTTTCCAATATCCATTCCTCTTGTTTTTCCTGCTGCAATGACTTTCGCGGCTTCATTGAGATCAGTTGGTAAACGCACTGCATAAACGATGTCATTGGCTGAACCAGTCGGCATGATTCCCAAAGGGACCATTTGGCCAATTTTAGATTGAGCCGCGCGCATCAAACCGTTTGCGGCATCACCAATCGAGCCATCTCCACCCGCAACAATAATAGGCGAAAACTTTTCACGTACAGCTTGTTCTGCGAGTTCAACAATCTGTCCTTTTTTCTGTGAGATCACTACATCAAAATCCACACGTGCAGCTTGGAGAGCAGACTCGGCTTCAGGCCAGCGCTTCTGGGAATTCCAACGATTTGAATAAGGATTCAAGATTACTTTGGCAGTCATCGACCCTCCACCAAGTGGGTCCGGTCAATTTTACCCCGTAGGTTCCATTCTTTGAATTGAGAAAGTAGAACTGCAACGAAAATTAGAATGCAACCCATTATTTGAATTCCAGTTAATCTTTCATCTAACACGAACCAGCCCGCTAACACAGCAAATACAGATTCGAGACTCAAGATGAGAGCAGCATCGGCAGGCGGTGTATGTCTCTGTGCCCAAATCTGAAGTGTATAACATAAACCAAGTGCAAAGATTGCCGTGTATGCAATGGCGCCGATCAGTGGTGGGTTGATCGGCATCGATTTTTCAGCGATGATGCCAGTTCCTAAATTGAGCAAACCACATACGATGAGCTGCCCTACTGAGAAGGACATGGATTCAAACCTCGACGCGTACTTACCCACAACGATGACATGACATGTCCAAAACAACGCACCGATAAGTTCAATCACGTCTCCCCGGCGGACCTCGAACTTGCCTCGGGTGGAAAGGAAGAATGCTCCGACCCCAGCCAACACTACAGCGATGATAGACATCCAATGTGCCTTTTCACGCCACACAATGAGTAGGACAATGGGCACTAAAACCACGTACAGACCGGTGATAAACCCTGCATTTCCTGCGGTCGTGTACACTACTCCTAGCTGTTGCATTGCGCTGCCAACAAATAACACAAATCCCGCGATAAACATCCATTGATATTGTGCGCGTGACATTTTGTAAGGCGGATTGGCAATCCGCCCTACGCGGAGTGCAAACGGCAAAACGACCATCGCAGCCAACAAGTAACGCGCACCGTTGAACAGGTACACACTTCCCATTTGAGCCGCGACTCGTTGCGCAGCAAATGCCGAACCCCAAATGATTGAGACGAGAAGTAGCGTTAGATCTGCTTTGAGGCGCATATTGATCTATGTTGGATTGAATATTCCAAGTGATAAAATTGACAATAGCTTACCCGTTCTGCCACAGTGCGCTCAATGATAGCATAGGATTTAGATGTATAACTCTGATGAAATTGAAGGCAACAAAGATGAGCTGAGATACGCAGTCTTGAACGCGCGTCCCTTCAAGCCCCTTTACGTCAAGATGAAAGTCTTTTATGGGTGCAATCTCAAGTGCGAGATGTGTAACCATTGGCGTGAGACGCGTGAGCCTCCGATTTCATCGGACCGCTTCAAAGAAGTTCTGAATGAATTAGCAGAATTAGGTACAAAGAAGATCCACGTCTCCGGGGGAGAACCGATGCTCAGACCACAAGTCCCCGAAATGGTCGAACAGGCAACGGCCCTGGGAATCAAAGTTACGATGACGACAAATGGGACATTGATCGATAAAGTCAAAGCGAAGCGACTGGTCGCGGGCGGTTTACGTGGTGTGAATATTTCCATCGATTCCCCGCTCCGCAAGATGCATGAAAAGATTCGCGGCGTGGATGGTGCGTTCAAAGCGACCATCAAAGCTGTTGAGTTATTCAGGCGCTACAAACATAAGGGGAAATTATCCATTCGCATCAATACAGTCGTTAGCCGTACGAATTATCAAACGCTTGAAACGCTTCCAGAGTTAGCGCACGAACTTGGGGCAGACGGAATAAATCTCATTCCCGTGGATGATCACTGCGGCGAAATCCTGTCCATGCGGAAAAAGGATATCGCCTTATTCAATCAAGAGATTGCACCAAAGATCGCAGAACGTGCGCTTGCATTGGGGCTGATCATTTCGGATGAAGATGCGTTTCCATTTGGTCGGACCGAGTCCGAGGTCCGGTTGGGACGCGCTGGGCGATACGCGTTCGGGTATTACGATCAGCATCCATGTTACGCGCCGTGGACGCATAGTCTTATTGATTTCAATGGCAATGTATATGTATGCTGTATGACGCGTGAGAGAATCCCACCACTGGGCAATATTAAGAGTCAATCTTTCAAAGAGATTTGGGAGAGCGCGGCATATCGTCAAATCCGCTTAAAAATGCATCCACCTGCTTTGGCAGCCTGCAGGCGATGTGATGATTTTATTGGACAGAACCAAAATATTTGGGAAACGATTGGACCGTACTGATGGAGTCAACGACTCCAGTCGTTGTATTTCCAAAGTCAGGAGACTTTGACTCCCCTCTAGCTCAAATCCGAAAACATATCCGCGCGGTCATCGTCCTCCCACATGCTGGCGCGATTGAAGCTATCAAGTTCGGCAGCAGTAAACGTAGTGGCAGCGATGGGCAGTGCGATGGGTTGATCAAGCCCTTGTTGGCAAGCAAGGCACACACGTCCCTCGCGAGTCTGATTCGTATGCTCGTCGCAATAGCCACGCCCGCATTTCACACAAGTCCCTAGCGCTGGATTTTCACAACGATGTGGTACAAGATAACCGATGATCATTTCGCATTGTTCAGCCATGTTCACCTTGATATAAATAAAGCTTATGAAAATTGCATTCCTGACTGAAAAGTATACACCGGACATTGGCGGACTGGCAATCTCAGCAGAACGAATGGCGCGTTTGCTTTCCTCTATTGGAAATCAGGTACGTGTCTTCGCTCCGACACTAAATCTGCCAGTTTCCGAAGTACGGACTCTCGTCTCAAACGGAATCAGCATTACGCGCTTCGGCGCGCACAAACGCGTGGATGATACGCTCGTTGATTGGTTCGAACTCATCCAAGAAGAATATAAACGTGAACCGTTCGATGTACTTCATGCCTATTTCTTAAGTCAAGCAGGATTTGTTGCCACTTATGCTGGAAATTATTTGAACCTGCCAAGTGTGGTGTCCATTCGTGGTAATGATATAGAGCGCGCCATATTTGATCCCTCGCGTGCTGCGCATATTTTGTATGCACTAAGACATGCAAATGCGGTCACTACAAATGCACATGAGTTAGCGAAAAAAGCAAAGGCGTTAGTTTCAGAATTGGAAGTCGCTATGATTCCAAATGGAATCGATGTAGAGCATTTCAAACCACTGCTTTGCAACAACGCATTGGCTGAATCGTTAGGACTATTTAAAGAAACATCGCGCGTGATCGGGTTTGTAGGCGAGTTGAGAGAGAAAAAAGGATTACGCTCGCTCCTAACTGCCTACGCGCAAATCAACAAAAAGAATCCAGCTACATTATTGATCGTTGGTGATATCCGTGCAGGTGAAGATAAGCAAATCTTTGAGGAATTCAAACTTGCAAATCCTGAGGCTCGGATTGTTGTCACAGGTTATGTTTCTCCCAATGACCTGCCTGCCTATTATTCGCTGATGGATATCTTTGTCCATCCATCTCTGCGGGATGGTTTGCCCAATGCTCTGCTTGAAGCAATGGCTTGTGAAAAAGCGGTCATTGGCACATCCGTTGGTGGAATTGTGGATGCAATAACGGATTGCGAAAATGGAAAGCTTGTCTCTACAACTGATGCGAATGAACTCGCTAACGCGATCAATGAGCTGCTGTCTGACGAATCGTTGCGAAAGAAACTTGGCAGCGCAGCACGTCAGACAATTCTGAATAAATTCACGCTGCAAGCAGAATTATACGGAAATCTTGTTGTATATCGTCAATTAGGACTTAAGATGTAACACTCTCTCATTCCGTGTTAATTTTCGAGTTTCCAAAAGAGGTATACTATTCAAATTATAGGAGATAAATGAATAATCCTTTTGAATCGACTGGCAGAGTAAAACAAGCCCTGAATTCGCAAAAATATATCGCATCCGACGAGATCGCGACAATTGTCTTTCTCTCGCAGAAGCTTGGGAAACCGCTTCTTACTGAGGGGCCCGCGGGTGTTGGGAAAACGGAACTTGCCAAAGCGATTGCAGGCGCGACCGGACGCGAATTGATCCGCTTGCAATGTTATGAGGGATTGGATGAGTCGAAGGCATTATATGAGTG
>Ga0137367_10003059_pt1 | contig 13540 bp, 13 predicted proteins | sample SagtaG_14_FD_104939 | JGI IMG/M metagenome (GOLD analysis project Ga0137367, IMG submission 104939) | Vadose zone soil microbial communities from Sagehorn Ranch, Mendocino, California, USA - Sage1_L_80_16 metaG | ecosystem: Environmental > Terrestrial > Soil > Vadose zone | place: USA... | reverse complement strand
TGAAGAAAGCGAATATCCTACTTAATCGCAAAATGTTATCTGATATGGCAATTCGCGACCCGCAGACATTCGCTGCGGTGGTTGCAAAAACCAAATGAATTCTGTAGGGGCGACCAGCTGGTCGCCCCTACAATCTTTAACGGGGTAAAATATTTTCATGAACACTGTTCTCGTTGAACATATCCTTCCGACAGGTCAAACTATCCAAATCGTTCAGGGTGACATCACAAGCGAAGAAGTAGATGCAATTGTTAACGCGGCGAATGAACATCTCCAACATGGAGGCGGAGTCGCGTGGGCGATTTCGAAAAAAGGCGGAGCAACCATCCAAAGGGAATCAGATGCCTGGATTCGACAGCATGGACGCGTCCATCATGCGCGCCCCGCGTGGACCTCAGGCGGGCTCTTGCCTGCGAAATATGTGATCCACGCTGTGGGGCCTGTCTGGGGTGACGGTGATGAGGACAATAAACTCAAATCTGCTACGACAGGTTCCTTGCGCCTCGCCGATGAACTCAAGTGTTCTTCCATCGCATTGCCTGCCATCTCTACAGGAATATTTGGCTTTCCAAAAGAACGCGCGGCAAAAATCATTTTTTCTGCAATTGAAAATTTTTTGGTAGATAATTCATCATCAGGTTTGAAAATTATCAAACTAGTTTTGTTCGATCAATCAACGGTGGATGTGTTTGTCAAGGCTTGGCAGAGCAAGTGGGGACCCTGACAGTGATCACTTCAGGTCAAAATTCAAAAATCAAACTTGTCCGCTCATTGCTGGGACGCACGAAAGAACGTCGTGAAGCGAACGCGTTTGTGGTTGAAGGTGTGAGACTGGTAGAGGAAGCGGCAAGCAGAGACTGGGGATTTGAGATTGCGCTTTATGACGAATCATTGAGTGAACGTGGAAAGTTGTTGATCGAACGCCTAAGATCGAATCATGTTGAAATAGAACAGGTTTCACAAAGCTTGATGAAATCTCTGAGCGAAACAGAAACTCCTCAAGGGATTTTGGCTGTTCTTAAAATCTCTAGTTTACCAATCCCTCAGTCTCTGAATTTTGTTCTCATCCCCGACCAAATCCGTGACCCCGGCAATCTCGGCACTTTGCTCCGTACCGCCGCCGCGACTGAAGTACAAGCTGTCTTAATCCCTCCTGAAACAACGGATGCTTTCGCGCCCAAGGTTGTCAGGTCAGGCATGGGCGCGCACTTTCGATTACCGATCCATACAATGACGTGGGAAGAAATCCGCGAATGCCTACATGCGTCGCACCTTCCTCAACGAGACAAATCAAATCGACGAGATTCTGCCGTTTTATCGGAGAAGATCAATCCGTTAGGTGCGACGCAGTCTCTGCAAGTTTATCTCGCGGACATGGATGGGAAATCTTGCTGGGAAACTGACCTTCGTGAGCCATTGGCATTGATTGTTGGTGGCGAGGCGGAGGGCGCAAGCGATGAGGCGCGGAATTTAGCAACTCAGAAAATTTCAATACCGATGTCCGGAAATGTTGAATCGCTAAATGCGGGCGTAGCAGGGTCGGTATTGATGTTTGAGGTAGTAAGGCAAAGGAAAACCGTTGGTTGAGTAGGTGGTGCTCGTCCACCGTATCGAAACCGACAATTAACATGTAAACAGAAAGTATCCTGAAAACAGGTGGTCTCGATACAGATCTCGCTTCGCTCGACCCTACTCGACCGCCGTGGAAAATGATGATATGAAAATCCGTTCGATCACGTATTTTTGCAATCCCAAATATCCGCTGGATGAAAAAGTTCTTCAAAATGCAGGACAATTCTTAGCCGAAGCTAAATTCGCGTATGAAGCCGCGGGATATGAGGTGCAGACAGTGCGATTGGCAACTGTTCCGTTTCCTGAATTGTTGGGTCATGAAAATATCAACCGGTTACCAGAATTCACAAGCCAAATTGATCATATCGCTCAAGGACTCAAAATTGGATATGTCTCTCTCGGTCCTGCCTTGCCAGAATTGCCGCGTAGTTATGAAGTAATCCCAGAATCTATTTTTGTTTCTAAAATTATTTTCTTCGGTGGGACGATGGCAGACCGAAAGCGTGGCATCGACCTCTCTGCTATTCGCGCCTGTGCAGATGTGATTGTCAAGTGTGCATCCATCGAGCCAAATGGATTTGCTAATCTACAGTTTGCTGCGCTGGCAAATGTCGAGGCCGGGACACCATTCTTACCTGCTGCGTATCATGATAAGAAAAAACCTGCTTTTGCAATTGCGACTGAATCCGCTGATTTGGCGGTTGAGGCTTTCAGCGGCGCGAAGACTCTAAAAGAGGGTCGCAAGACTTTAATCGCTCAAATCGAAAAGCATGGAAAGAAACTCGCGAAAGTTGCGAAATCGCTGGATTGTAAATTCGGCGGGATAGATTTTTCCTTCGCGCCCTTCCCGACTGAAGCACAATCATTGGGAACTGCCTTTGAGGGACTTGGTATTTCAAAAATTGGACTACATGGATCATTAGCCGCGGCCGCCATCTTGACTGAGTCTATTGACCGGGCAGATTTTCCGCACACGGGTTTCAGTGGCTTAATGATGCCTGTGCTGGAAGATGCGACCCTCGCCAAACGCGCCGCGGAAGGAACTCTTACGATCAAAGATGTATTGCTTTATTCGGCAGTCTGCGGAACGGGATTAGATACGATTCCGCTCCCGGGGGACACAACGTCAGAATGTTTGGTCCCCCTGCTGCTTGATCTCTGTGCTTTGGCTCTGCGTCTTGATAAACCTCTCACTGCGCGTCTCATGCCGATTCCGAATAAAAAAGCGGGCGAAGAAACAAATTTCGATTTTGCGTTCTTTGCTCCAAGCCGCGTCATGGCTTTAGATTCGGAAGAATTGACGAGTTCCTTCTCAGGAACCGAGACCTTTCATTTAACTTCACGAAAATAATGTCTTTCCTCGACTCGATTGCATTTGATCGATTGCTCTGGCTGGTTCCAATTTTCTTCATGCTTCATAACATGGAAGAAGCGCCATTCATGGAGAATTGGTCAAAGCGTTTGCCTTTAAGATTCCACCCAATTGCGTCAACCCGCCAATTCGTTATTGCAGTGATATTCCTTACCCTCGGTGGATTTCTCTTGACCTATTACGGCGTCGAATATGTAGCGAACCAAACAGGCTACTTGATGGTTCTAGGAATCCAGGCAGTTTTATTTTTCAACGCATTTATTCCCCATATCGCCTCAACCATACGCTTCCGCATGTATAGCCCGGGAGTAGTTACCGCCACCTTGATTAATATTCCTTTTTCGATTTATTTGTTTCGCCGCGCTGTGAGTGAGAATGTCCTGAGTTGGAAAGAGTCGGGGATACTGCTTGGCATTGCTCCTTTCGCAATGGTGATCTTCGCGCTTATCTCATTGCAAATTGGGAAAGCATTCGCCAAAACTGAAACTAATCGTTGAAGATTTAGCTCCGTTCGTTGAACAGGCAATATTGGACTGCCAAATCGAATCCAAAGAACTTAACTTGAAACGTAGTCGTCTCGCTATCACTCGTGTCTACTCGACCAGCGAGGTTCCTCAATCACCGAAACTACTAAACTATTGAACTACCTAACTATCAAACTTTGAGTCTCCACATCGTAAACGGCTCATCGAATCCCTTCACGTTTCCTGTAAAACGATTCAGTGAAGTGGGCTTTATCGCCTGTGCAAGAAACTCCTGTATTTCGGGGTCATGATAGACTTCCTCAGTGAAGATCAATTCACCGCCCTGCGAGAAGCCAGGTAAACGCGCGGTAATATTAACTGTAGACCCGAAATAATCCAAACGATCATTCAAATTGACAACGATGCATGGTCCCTTGTGTATGCCCACTTTAAGCCAGAGCATGGGTTCGCCGTATTCGGCAATTTGAGTTTGCGCATTCCAGACTGCACGCAGCGCTGCCAGAGGATTGCGAAACGTCGCCATGACCGAATCTCCCATTGTCTTAACGATCGCGCCACCTTCCGATGCAATTGATTTCTCCAATATGTCGAAATGTTCGCGCACTCGTCCAAAGGCAGAAGCATCTCCGATCTTGCGATATAAACGCGTCGAGTCGCGCAAGTCTGTGAACATCAATGTGACAGAGCCAATGGAAATCTCTTCACCGGGTCTTACCACTTCACTCGCGAAGAGATCCCGAAAGACCTGTAATGCAGTCACATCCGCGGCAGTCGACGCCTGATCGCTCCAGGCAGTGCGCTCAAGCTGAAAGGTTTGCTCCGCGTCCGTTGCATTGATCAGATTGAGAGTCGGAAGGAGCGAAATGTGTTGCTGCTCGGAAGGCCATCCAAACGAAGTTACGCGGATATCCGATTTGGGCAAGCCGTCTGCATCCGCATATAAGGAGATTGATCCTGCTACATCCGAGGCGCGCAAGGTATAACGCCCAGGCTCAAGTTTTGCAAGGACAGGCAGTGAACGTAACGCTGCGATACTTTGCGACATCACGACATGTGGCTGTAATTGCGGACTTCCCACACAGAACGCTGCATCCAATTCCGCCGTTCGCACCGAGGGGTTCGGTCTGAAGACTACCTCAATGTTGTGGTCAAAGTTCACTGTGAAATCGATCTGGCACGTATTGCAATGGGACTGACTGTGCACGTCGCCAAGATTGGTATGCCCTTCCGTTGTGCCTCGGCATGAAGGACAAAGCAAATCCCATGACATATCGAAAATGCCCGCACGGGTTGCACGCAGGAACATCTCAAGCACCGCGCGTCGATTCACTCCCCAATGATCTGCGAGGGCATAGGGCCGAATGCGCTGAATGGATAACTCATCGGCACGATCTAGGAAATCTTCGAGACGCGTAACCAAGGACGGATCTGTGCCTTGCTGAATGATCGTCTCACTCAGAGACTTGAAGCGGGCGCGGCCTCTTGGACTGAGTCCACCTGGACGAGACACCTCAATCACTGCGCCGCGTTTGTTTGCGATACGGTCATAATAACGGAAGACCTTCTGAAACCTGTTTTTCGCAATAACGCCAATCGCAAATGGAATAGCAAGCTGAGCAAGAAGATTACTGGTCTTAATCCATGTTTGGTACCGAACGCACGTACCCTTCTCGGCAAGTGGATCAAAATTTGCTTGTACGCGCATTTCCTCGATGGGTCCCTTGCTATACGTTCGTAGAACTCCAAATGAATATGGATACGTCCATTCGAAAGGTTCCTCTTCCCATTCCACCTTGATAATTGGAAGTTTCATCCGCAGATGTTTAGTTCCCTTCACATTATCCAGCATCTCGATCTCTGGCTGACCCGTATCGCGGTTAAAGCGATTCGTGTCCGCTGCAAACGGCCAGATCGCTTGAGGAGAGGATTGCAATTCCCATTTCCAGTCGAAGTAAAATTCTTTAGCCATGTTGAATAATAGATGAGGAGGATCACTTGAATTTTACTGTCAATATCATGAAAATATCATTGCTATCTCGGAATAAAGTGTCAAACCTATTAACAAGACTTTAACTTTGACAAAAATATCTTATGGTATAGTTTGTTAACAATTATGCCTGAATCGATCCTTGTCGTTGAAGACGAACCCGCACTGCGTGATACCCTTTCCTACAATCTGAAAAAGGACGGCTTTGCCGTGGAAGCTGTCGGCGATGGCCGCTCCGCGATTGAATCGGCGCGACGCCTCAAGCCTGATCTAATCGTCCTTGACCTGATGCTGCCTGAAATCGATGGCTTCGAGGTCTGCCGCATTTTGCGCAAGGAAATGATCACTCCCATCTTGATGCTCACCGCCCGCGATGATGAAATTGACCGCGTCGTCGGGCTGGAAGTGGGCGCGGATGATTACCTGACCAAGCCCTTCTCCATGCGCGAGCTGATGGCGCGTGTCAAAGCTCAATTGCGCCGCTCACGCTTATTAAAAGAAGAACTCGGTAAATCCAATGCAGCGGAAAAGCAGCATGAGAAATTGGCGTTCGGGAACCTCGTGATCAACCTCACGCGCCGCGAGGTAATTCTCGAGGGCGAACCATTGGCGCTCAAGCCACAGGAGTATGACTTGCTTGTCTTCTTTGCCCAACATAAAGGACAAATGCTTTCGCGCGAATTCATCCTTGAGCGCGTTTGGGGCTGGGACTTTATCGGTGATAGCCGCACTGTTGATGTGCATGTCCGCTGGCTGCGACAAAAGATCGAAGATGATTCAAGTAACCCTGTGCGGATTGTTACCGTGAGAGGCGGTGGTTATCGGTTCGAGGGATGAAACGATTTTAGATTAGCGATTTGCCACGGATTTCACGGATTGTTTTAAAAGTTCGTGCCAATTCGTGGCTAAATTTTTATGAACCGAATATGAATTACATCATCATTTTTACAATTCTCATTCTTATCGTCGCCGCGTGGTACGCATGGCGGTATTACACTTTACGCAGGAATCTGAACGATTACGCTAAAATCATTCGTCAAAAACCTGATGAAAATTCAATCAATGTAAAAGAACTCGAAAATATCTCCAGTGCGATTACATCTCTCATATCGACTTTTGACGTTCAAAATTCGATATTGGATTCCGAACGTTCGCGCCTTGCCACGGTTCTCGACCAAATCACAGACGGCGTGCTCATCGCCGATGCACAGTGACTGATTCAATTCGCTAACCCGGCCGCTGGCAGACTCTTTCAGTTCTCTGATCCGCTCCACCGCAGCATCACAGAAGTCGTTCGCAACCACCAACTTGTGGAGGCCTGGCGACGTTGCCAGCAAAAGCGTCAGATGCAAAGCGAGTCTGTTGAACTGCCTACACGTCATCAATACTTGCAGCTTGTAGTCATCCCCGATAAGCACACGAGTGGAAGTCTTTTGCTCGTTCAGGATCTTACCCGCCTGCGACGCCTCGAAACTGTGCGTAGAGACTTTGTCAGCAACCTCTCCCATGAACTCCGTACGCCGCTTGCTTCCCTAAGAGCATTAGCCGAAACTCTTCAGGATGGCGCGTTGGATGATCCGCCCGCAGCGCATCGATTCGTTGACCAGATTCAAATCGAAGTGGATGCGCTGACTCAAATGGCCAATGAACTGCTGGAACTCTCAAAGATCGAATCAGGCCGTTTCTCTCTAGACCTTTCACTTGTCGCGGCTTACGATCTACTTAACTCTGCCTCCCAACGCATGCAACTTCAGGCAGAGCGCGCGGACCTCACTCTCCGCGTGGAATGTAAGGACGATCTGCCAAAAGTCCGGATTGATTCGCAGAGACTGGAACAGGTGCTGGTGAATCTGATCCATAACGCGGTCAAGTTTACGCGTCCAGGAGGTGAAGTCATTCTTTTCGCGGACATAGCACCGGAAGGGGAAACAGTTGACGGTTCCGTGCGATTCGCTGTTCGTGATACAGGCGTCGGCATTCCAGCGGATGAAGTCTCGCGCATCTTCGAGCGATTCTATCGCGTCGATAAATCCAGAACTGGCAGTGGGACAGGCTTAGGCTTATCGATCGCCAAACATATTGTTGAAGCACATGGGGGAAAGATCTGGGCAGAGAGTGCCGAAGGACGAGGCAGCACATTCTATTTTACGATCCCAATTGCAACTCTTTAATCAGCATCAAAAACACACCAAAATTATTTATATTTTCAACGCAGAATGTGTTTTATATTTCGTGATCAGATTTGACTGGACGAATATCAATTTTTTGAGGTACAGGGGTCATTAACCACTCCTGCACATCCATCTTATTTTCTTTATCTTTGGGCGCCAAGCGACTATAGGTCCCATCAGATTGCATCATTCGTGCTCTTGAATTATCCCGTAGATAGGCATCCAGGATGTTTGCGCGCAAGTGTTGCACATGGCTGGGACTTTCAATAGGGAAGATAACTTCAACACGATGATCGAGATTGCGCTGCATCAGATCAGCGCTGCCAATGTAAATCTCTTCCTGCCCTCCATTGTAAAAATAATACAGTCGGCTATGTTCGAGATAGCGCCCAACAACACTAATTACTTTTATATTGTCACTTACGCCCTTGATGCCCGGTTTCAAGCAACACATGCTGCGCACTAGCAAATCCACTTTTACACCTGCCTGAGAGGCTCCGTAGAGCAACTCAATAAAATATGGGTCTACAATCGCATTCACTTTAAAGATAAGATGTGCCTTATGACCAGATCGCACCTGCTCGATCTCGCGTCGAATTAATTTCTCCAAGCCCGCGCGCAAGTTAAATGGGGCAACGAGTAATTTTCTGAAATCATGCTTTGTAGAATAGCCAGTGAGGTGATTGAACAAATCGGTGATATCAGAGGCAATCGCTTCGTCGCAGGTAAAAAGCCCAATATCTTCGTAAACGAGTGACGTAACGGCATTGTAATTTCCTGTACCAAGATGAAGATAACGACGGATACCCTCGCCTTCTTTGCGCACCACCATAATTACCTTGCAGTGAACCTTCAGACCTACCAAGCCATAGACAACATGGACACCCTCCTGCTCAAGCATGCGCGCCCAGCCGATATTACTCTCTTCATCAAAACGCGCTTTAAGTTCCACCAGAACAGCCACCTGCTTTCCGCGCTCCGTTGCTTCGAGCAAGGCTTCTACCACCGGCGCGTTTTGTCCAACCCGGTAAACTGTCTGCTTGATCGCCAAGACATTGGGGTCACGCGCCGCGGCACGCAGAAAATCGATGACTGGAAGGAAGGAATCATAAGGTTGATGTAATAAGATGTTTCCCCGCTTGATCACCTCAAAGATGTCGCCTGCCAGTGAGGCATTTTTAAAAACCTTTGGCACAACAGGATGATAGATGGGAAATTTCAGGTCATGCCTTTCGACATTGTTATAGACCTGCCAGAGACTGCTTAAACCGAGTGGGGCAGGCAAAACATATACATCGTTTTGTCTGATCTCAAGGTTCTCGATCAACAGTTCACGAATATTATCGGGCATGCTTTCATAAATTTCCACCTGCACCACAGAAGCAAATCTGCGTTTGCGAATGCTTTGTTGCATGGTTTCTAGCAGATCGTCCGCTTCGATTTCCTGTATCTGAATATCTGCATCTCGGATGATGCGGAAGGGGTACGCGGCAACGACTTGCAGGCCGGGGAAGAGGGAGGCAAGATTCGCAATGATCACTTGCTCGAGCCATACAAAATAATGATGATAAGGGATCGTCCCATCCTTGCGCGCGCTACCAGAAGAACGTTTGATCGGCACAAGGCGCGCCAACGTATCGGGCACCTTCAGACGCGCGAATTTTTCATTGCCCTTTTTATCCTTGATCACAATCGCAAGGTTCAGACTCAGATTTGAAATATGCGGGAAGGGGTGCCCGGGGTCAAGCGCCAGTGGAGTCAATACAGGGTACACTACTTCTTTGAAGTAATCGTCAGCTTTCTGCGCCTGTGTTTCTGTGAGTTTGCGATAATCCATTAAATGGATTCCTGCCTTGTCCAGCCGCGGGAGGATCTTTTTATTGAGGCAAAGCAACGCACTTCCATACAGTTCCAGCGACAGTTTGCGTGTCGCGGCCAGGACCTCAGGCGGAGTCAAACCATCTGGAAAGACCTCCATGATGTGCGCTTCCACCTGCTTGCGGATGCCAGACACACGCACCATGAAAAACTCATCCATGTTCGAACCAAAAATAGCGAGAAACTTCACTCGCTCAAGCAATGGATTGTGATCATCCAACGCCTCCTCAAGGACGCGCCGTTGGAATTCAAGCAAACTAATTTCGCGGTTGATGTAAAGGGATGGGGAAGAAAGATCAACGGATTCAGGCATTCTGTTTTTCTTATGTATCGCCAATTTCTATCAATATGCCGGGCGTCAACAGCCATTCCAGGGTCGCGCGGTGATCGTGATGATGCAGATCATCGGCTGAGAGATAACATACTCCACCCTTTTTAAGGGTGACGTCAATTTTCGCGTTCTCCGCTGCAAGTAGACCCACAAGGGCACTCAAATGTGGTTCATGACCCACCACCGCTATGCTATCCACCGAATACTTCTCATTGATCTCACCAAGCAAAAGTTCAGGGTTTCCTAAAGGCATAAGGCTATCGCTAAAGCCAATCTTTTTCTTCATTTTGAACACATCTGCCAGGATCTCAGCTGTCTCACGGGCGCGGACATAGGGGCTGGAAAGGATCAAGTCAAATTCTACACCCAAATTGCGTAAACCCTTGGCAATCTGACGCATTTTTTTGCGTCCCTTATCAGTGAGGGGGCGTTCGCTATCTGATTCATAATCGGACATTGCTTCATCGACAGCAATGGCATGGCGAATAATATACAGATTCATGTTATTTCTCCCAGGGAAAAGATTGATCTGGCGCGGGACGCCAAAAGGTATCAAGCTGATTCGCAACTTTCATGTAAGCAGAAATGGCTGCAGCGTGACAACTCTCGTAATAACGGCGAACAGGCTCAGGGTCGAAGGAGGAGGCCTGTAGGGGGGCATCCGCGAGAGCTTGCATAATAATTTCTACATCCTGGATTTCACCCATCAGGGATTGATAGTCATTCATCTGCTTTAGATTCCCCAATGGAAAATCAGGCAATAACGGATGGATGATCTCTACCATATAACGAAATGTTTTGAAGGCAATCCGCACACGATGGATTGTAGTGGCTTGAGCGGGGTTAATCCAATTCTGGCGTTGTTTGACGATGAGAAACTCATCATCCACCGCCTGAAGAATCTGCAAAACAAGATCATCATTGGATTCTGTTTTCAAAGATTCGCGCATTCTGCGGATACGTTTGGAAACATCGAAGAGATCAATGACCTTTAATTTTTTACGGAGGGTTTTGAGAAGTTCCTTTTCAACACCTTGCAGATAATCCTGAAACACTTGAAGTTGTGGTAACTCCTGGATTGTTTCGGAAATTTCAGCAAGGACGACTTGCGTATCCCGCAAACTATCGAATTCATCTAATTGATCTTTAAAAGCACGGTTTAATTTCTCCAAACGTGGGCGCGGAGAAATGGAATTCAAGAGTCGAATAATGGCAAGCATACGACGCGCTGCGGCTCTTAAATCATGAACTGCCTCATTTGAAAATTCTGTGCGGCAGCGTTTGAGTTCAGCGCGATAATTCTTCCAGCGTTGATCCAGTGCTTCAAGCAAGAACTCATTGACAACGGAAGCTGAGTCAATCTCTTGGGTTTCAGAGGTCATCATATCAGTTCATCCTCAGGACTGCTTCGCTTGTCAATCCGGTTCCAGATGTATACCGAATACCCAGTTGACGAGAATCTGATTGTGCTTGCCAGAAATATTCACTGCGCCGCGAATGCAAATTTTCCGAAAGCTCTTCAGCGATATCCAACAGGATCCCGTCTTTCAAGCCAACGTTGGGGATCGCGATTCGTTTTACTCCTGCCTCGCTGGCGATCAAATGCAGGACAATGGAGGCGGGCAGGATCACATCGGCTCGGTCAGGGCGAAGTTTCAATTTATGCATGCGCTCTTCATAAGTCATGCGGTCGAGTCGCTCGATCAACCTCTCCAATTCTTCCAGCGTGACACAGCGGTTGCTTTCCGCTTTAAATAATCTTTGACGAAGACGACCGATCTCTTCTACATTCCCACCTGTCCCTGCACAAATTTGGATTTTCTGATCCCCAAGGTCTCGCTCAATACGATCCCGCGCGGCTTCCACATAGGCGCGTACCAGTTTTCCAGAGAAATGCTTCGATTCGCTATTCAACTTTTTCAGCAAACGCACGGTTCCCATGTCGTAACTATCCGTGGAAATGATGCTTCGCCCAGTCGAGAGAGTCACTTCAACACTACCCCCGCCGATATCAATTAATAGAGTACGTTTATTCTTCAGGTCAAGCGCATGCGCCACGGCCGCATGGATGAGGCGCGCCTCTTCCTCCCCATTAATAATTTCGATTTCAATTCCACTGATTCGAAAAACCCGTTCAAGCAAGAGATCATTATTTCTAGCCTCTCTTGCCGCGCTGGTCGCGACTGCACGCAAATGATGAACCTCGAAACGTTTAGCCACATGCTTAAAACGAAGAAAAGCTTCTTCAGTCTGTCGGATTGTATTTTCCTCAAGATGCCCTTTGCTAAAAACATCTTGACCCAAGCGCACAGGCAGACGAATATTCTCAATTGCGTTTACATGACACAATTTATCTATCTCACCAACTACCATACGCATGGCATTTGATCCCACGTCAATCGCAGCGATATTCAAAGTTGCCCCTTATCAAGTGGGAGTCTCAATTCCGTTGGCGAAGAAGTTTCCTCATGCATCTCTCCAGTGACAATATAGATCACCCATTCACACACATTTGTCACTCGGTCACCCAACCGTTCCAGATTATGAGCCGTCCAGATAACATAGTTCGCGCGTTCGATATTTCGAGCATCTCCCAAAACATTGTTCACTGCTTCATGATATAACCTGGTATAACACTCATCAATTACATCATCTTCACGGATCATGCCTCTTGCAGTCTGCAGATCTTCATCGGCAAAAGTCGTCATGGCCCGATGAAGCATGTCTACAGCCTTCTCTGCCATGGAATAAATATCATTCAGGATCCTTGGCAGACTTAACCCACCCGAACGGAGGTTGATGTTCGCAATCCCCTTTGCATAATCTCCCATGCGCTCTAGTTCCGTACAAATATCCAAACTTGCAGCCAGTGTTCGCAACTCACGCGCGATGGGCTGTTGTGTGGCCATGAGGACAATAATGGATATTTCGATCTCGAAGCGCTTCCTATTGATGTTTATATCATTTCGAAGAATCTGATAGGAACGATCCAAGTCATTTTCTTTGAGCGCCACAACAGAATCCATAATGGCTTCTTCCACCATACTGCTTAGAAGAAGGACCTCATTTTTGATTTCCTGTGTTTCCCGGCTCGACAATTTATGTGACATAAGTAGTTTCCACGTGTGCCAATTGGCTACCTTAATTTAACACGGGATAATTAACAGGCTTGGAAAGGCCTGTTAACGATTGGTAAACTCATTCAATGGTTTGTCATTCTGAGGAGCCAGTGTTCTTCTGATGACGAAGAATCTCTCGTCGTCTGAGCCGAGACTCTCACCTGCACTTGCATGTAGGTGCAAGTGTCGCTCACAAAGCGACGCTCGCTCAGAGTGACATGAAATTTAGGTTTTCATAATTGTTTTGTGTCCGCAAACTCCCTGTAAAGCACAGAGTTTCGACTCCGTGCTATCCTATGGGCATGGAAATGTTTCTTATTGCAACTGTGTCCGCCTTGCTGACAGTCATTATTGTAGATACAAAACAGAAACGACATACTTTCCTGTGCCAGCAGGAAATAGCAGCGAAGCGACACTGAACCTGCCAAGAAAACATTTCTCTCTCCTCCTCCCAAGAGCCTGGTCCTCCTCCCGGGCTCTTGTGGTTTAAACAGGAGGTGGAATCGTTAACTAAGTCTTAAACGGCTTTTGATTTGTCCTTAACTCCGCCTTGTTACACTCAGATTGTACAAAAGGAGAAACATGGGACTTGCTGATCTGCACATGCACACAATTTACAGTTACG
>Ga0137367_10003054_pt1 | contig 13545 bp, 12 predicted proteins | sample SagtaG_14_FD_104939 | JGI IMG/M metagenome (GOLD analysis project Ga0137367, IMG submission 104939) | Vadose zone soil microbial communities from Sagehorn Ranch, Mendocino, California, USA - Sage1_L_80_16 metaG | ecosystem: Environmental > Terrestrial > Soil > Vadose zone | place: USA... | reverse complement strand
TGACCAACCTGACCGACCCGACCCGTTACAATCTGCTCGGCATCCCCAACAACACCGCGGGCAACACCAAAGCGGACAGCTTTATCAACGCCGCGAACGCCTATCCCTTCCCCGACAAAAAAAATCGCGAGCTGTTGGGTTTGCAGTATGAAAACATGGCCAATACGCTGCAGATTTTTGCCGGGATCAACTTCACCGATACCGGCAACACCTTTGTGGACGACGGCAACACCGACAACGACGCCCCCTATTACCTGTTCCCCACTTCCAACGCCAAAAACGGCGGATACGCCTTCCACGCCAACAACCCGAACAAGTATGTCGTGGACACGGGCGCCTACGGTTTCTTCTCCAATCTCAAGGCGGCGGCGCTGGTTTTGAACAAGACCGACGCCATTGTTGCCGGCGTGGAATTCGGCGGCTTCGACACACACAACAACCAGGGCGGCGTGACCGGCGCGCACGCCAATCTGCAGCGGCGCATCGGCTGGGCGATGTATGCGCTCAAAAAGTACTTCAAGCTCTATCCGGACAAAACGAAATGGGAAAATCTGGTCGTCCTCACGCTTTCCGAATTCGGACGCACCACGGTCCAAAACACCTCGGTCGGCACCGACCATGCCGAAGCCGGCGTCATGTTCGTCGCCGGCGGCGCGGTCAAAGGCTACGGCAAAGGCAATCCCTACGGCGTCTTTGGCTGTCACCCGAACGACACGGTTCCCTGGGTCACCGGCCAGACCGGCTCGATGTTCGGCGTCAGCAGCCGCTATTTGAAGCGCGCCTACGACTACCGTTCCGTGCTCGGCAAGCTGATTCGCGATCACCTGGGAGCCACGCAAAACCAGTTGAACCGGATCATCCCCGGCTACGCCGTGACCGGCGAACATCTCCAAACGGGCGGACCGTCAAGTGTCGATGGCACCTCCATCGTCGGCGAACCGAGTGTCGTCTAGGTTCGGGTGTCCATCGGTATCATCGCCGGGTGCGAGCGCCTCTATTGCCATTCATTTCGGTGTGGGCCGCGGGCATCCTGGTCCTCGCCATCGGGATTCCTGCCGTGCGCGCCGATGTCGCCATCCTGAACCCTGTGGCCGACACGACGCTCATCGGCGCGGCGCCGGACAATAACAACGGCGGCCAGACCTTCGTCAACGCGGGCGTCACACAGAATTACACGACGAATCGGGGCCTTTTCAGGTTCGATATTGCCGCACAGGTTCCGGCCGGCTCGATGATCACGCGCGCGGACCTGGCGTTGGAGGTGGTGCAAGAGCCGCCGAAAGACGGCTACACGTCTGCCCTGTTTGACTTGCGCCGGTTGCTTGTGCCCTGGGGCGAGGGCGACAAAACCAACAGCCCGTCCCAGAGCAGCCCGAGCCCCGGATTGGGCGAACCGGCGACCACGAACGAGGCGACCTGGAACGCGCGGTTTGCCTTCACCACCAACCTTTGGGCCACTCCCGGCGCCGCCGCCACCAACGATTACCTGCCGGTCGTGAGTTCCTCCCAATTCATCTATGGCCGCGTCAACTCGCCCTACACGTTCGAATCGACGCCGGCGATGGTCGCCGACGTTCAACTGTGGCTGGATCATCCCGAATTCAACTTCGGGTGGATTTTCATGAGCGACGACGAGGGAGTCAACTGGACCGCGTGCCGCTTCGGCTCGCGTGAAGACCCGCAGAACGCGCCGCAGCTCGCCATCGAATACGAGCCCCCCCGGATTGATCGGATTCAATCGAGCGGCTCTCAATTGATCCTCTCATTCACCGCGCAGGCCGGCAAAGCTTACGCGGTCGAACACCGCGACGCGCTTTTTTCTGCCACCGACTGGTCGGTCCTCACCAACGTCACCGCTCAACCGACGGCGACCAACATTGTTGTCTCCGACTCCGGCACCAATGGACAACGGTATTACCGGCTGCGACTGCCCTGACGGGGCGGCGTCGCAACTGGATTTGGCATCATGCCGTCAGTGTATCTTGACCTAAATTTTGAACGTACGTTCAAATAATTGGTAAGGCAGTCCTGAATATCAAAGTCCGCTCACGTCGGCTGCCGCCTCCTCGAACCGGACAGCAACAAACACCAATGCACAACTTTTGCCGGCTGTCTCAGCCCTGACGGGGCGGCGTCGCAACTGGATTTGGCATCATGCCGTCCGTGCGTCCTGACCTAAATTTTGAACGTACGTTCAAATAATTGGTAAGGCGGTCCTGAAGATCAAAGTCCGTTCACGTCGGCTGCCGCCTCCTCGAACCGGACGGCAATTAACAGCATGACGACGGGATCAAAACCTTCTTATCATGACCGCATGAACTATGGAATCGCCGCGGCGTCTCCCTGCCTCGCGCTGCTGATGGTCGTTTCGCCGGCCACGACCGGCCGTGCCGCCGACGTTGCTGCGAAGACCGACGCCGGCCCCTCCCGCTACGAATACCGCCAGCAACACGACCCCAACGGCATCGGCAAATTTTACCTGGGTCGCGAAATTGCCCGGGTCATGGGCCATCAGGCCGCCGACTGGCTGGAGCGCCCGGAACGGGAAGCAGAGGAAAAGCCACAGCGGCTGCTGCAAGCGCTGAAGCTGAAGCCCGGTGAAGTCGTCGCCGACATCGGGGCGGGCACCGGCTTTTACAGTTGGCGCCTGGCCAAGGAGGTCGGCGAAAAGGGCCTGGTTTACGCCGTCGATATTCAGCAGGAGATGCTCGACCTTCTCGCCGGCAAAATGGCGGAGCTGAAAATCACCAACGTCAAAGGCGTGCTCGGAACGATCACGGACCCCAAGCTCCCCGCCCATTCCGTCGATCTGGTCCTGCTGGTGGACGTCTATCACGAGTTCGATCATCCTTACGAAATGATGCAGGCGATCTGCCAGGCGCTCAAGCCGGGCGGCCGCGTGGTCTTGGTCGAATTTCGCGCCGAAGATCCGAAGGTGCCCATCAAAGAAGTCCATAAAATGTTCGAAGCCCAGGTGCGCAAAGAGATGTCCGCCCAGCCGCTCGAATGGATAGAGACGATTGATACGTTGCCCTGGCAGCACATCATTGCTTTCAAAAGGAAAGGTTAGATTGTTTCTGCGAAGAATCGGCGCCGCCCTCGAGCGCGAGCGTTCGGCCGCGTTCCTTTCCCGCTGGCTGTTTCTCCGCCTGCTCGGAATCATTTACCTGATCGCCTTCATTTCACTGTGGTCGCAAATTGACGGCCTGGTCGGCCATAACGGAATCCTGCCCGCCGCGGATTACCTGAAAGCCGCCGGCGAGCAGGTCGGGCCCGAACGTTACTGGTGGCTTCCGACCTTCTGTTGGTTCGACGCGAGCGATGGCTTTTTGCACTGCCAATGCGCCGCGGGTGTTGTCTTGTCGTTGCTGCTTCTCGTGGGTGTGGCGCCGGTTCTCGACCTGATCCTGCTTTGGACCCTTTACCTCTCGCTTTCCACCATCTGCCGGGAATTTCTCGGTTTCCAGTGGGACATCCTGCTCCTGGAAACCGGTTTTCTCGCCATTTTTCTTGCCCCGCGCCAATGGCTGCCAAAATTTGCCCGGCAAACCGCGCCCTCCCTGACTGTGCTCTGGCTCTGCCGCTGGCTGTTGTTCCGATTGATGTTCATGTCCGGCGCGGTGAAACTGCTGAGCGCCGACTTGACGTGGTGGAACTTCACCGCGCTGACGTTTCACTACGAAACCCAACCCTTGCCCACCTGGATCGGCTGGTATGCGCACCAACTGCCGGTGTGGTTTCAGAAAACCTCCGTCGCCGTCATGTTCGTCATCGAACTCGCCGTGCCCTTCCTGATTGTTTGCGGACGCCGCGCCCGGCAGACGGCCGGCGGCGCGGTCGTCCTGCTGATGCTGCTGATCTCTCTCACCGGCAATTACTGCTTTTTCAACCTGCTCACGCTGGCGCTCAGCGTCCTCCTGCTCGACGACCCGTTCCTGCTGCGATGGGTGCCCGAGGCTCTGTCGGCGTTCGTGAGAACGCGGCTGATTCCCCGGGCAGAATCCGGCATCAACCCGATGCCGGGCTTCGAGCCGGTGGGGCAGCCGTCCCGGCTGCCACCGCGGGCGTCTCGCCCGCAAGAGTCTCAAGGGCGAGACGCCCCATTGGCAGGCGGGACGCCTGCCCTGCTACCGAGGACACGGTTGGGTTTATGGAAAACGGGTCGCACTTTCGGCCTGGCGATACTGGCCGCGCTCATTTTACTGGTCAGCGGCACGGAAACGACCGTCCGCCTGTTCGGCGCGCAAAACCCGCCCCGACCGCTGGTGGCGCTGTTGGAACTGGTCTCGCCCCTGCGCACCATAAATTCCTACGGATTATTTTCCGTGATGACGACGAACCGCCCGGAAATCGTCGTGGAAGGCAGCAACGATCGCGTCACCTGGCTGCCGTACGAGTTCAAATGGAAGCCGGGCGATTTGCAGCGGCGTCCCGCTTTCGTCGCGCCGCACCAGCCGCGATTGGACTGGCAGATGTGGTTCGCCGCGCTCGGTGATTATCGCGGCAACCCGTGGTTTATGAATTTCCTGTTGCGTCTGCTCCAGGGATCGCCGGAGGTGCTCGCGTTGCTCGAAAAGAACCCGTTCCCGGACAAACCGCCGAGCTATCTGCGCGCCGTGCTTTACGAATATCATTTCACAGGTTTGGCCGAGCGCGGCGCGAGCGGGCAATGGTGGCGGCGGGAGCGCAAAGGACTGTATTGCCCGGAAATCTCTTTGAGGCAAAATAGCCGCAACTGAATTCGGCTTCCGTCGTCGGGTTCGACCTCGGTCGGTCGCTATGCAACACTGGGAACTCACCAATCCGCATGCGGCGTCGGGAACTTACGTTCTGTCCGGTTGGCTTTTTCTGCGCCTGCTCGGATTGATCTATCTGGCGGCGTTCGTTTCGTTGGGGACGCAAATTAAAGGGTTGGCGGGCAGTCAGGGCATTTTGCCCGCGCGCGACTTCCTGCTGGCCAGGCAGGGCTGGGGGCCGGCCCGCTGGTTGCAAATTCCAACGCTGTGCTGGTGGAACGCGAGTGATGGTTTTCTTCAACTGCTCTGCTGGGCCGGCGCCGCGCTGTCGCTGCTGCTCGTGGCCGGCGTCGCCCCGATTCCCGTCCTGATTTTGCTTTGGGTCGGCTACCTTTCGTTGTTCAACGCCGGCCGGATTTTTCTGGGATACCAGTGGGACATCCTGCTTTTGGAAACCGGATTTCTGGCAATCTTCGTTGCCCCGTTCGAATTGCTGCCCGCATTTCCGCCCACGACCGCGCCCTCGGGAATCATTCTCTGGCTGCTGTGGTGGCTGGCGTTTCGACTGATGTTCTCCTCCGGGTTCGCGAAATTGCGCAGTGGCGATCGGGCCTGGCGCAACCTCACCGCGTTGAGTTGTCATTATGAGACCCAGCCGCTGCCCACCTGGATAGCCTGGTATGTGCATCAGTTGCCCGGTTGGTTCCACAAACTGTCGGTTCTCCTCATGTTTGCCATCGAGTTGGGCGCCTCGGCCTTCGTGTTCGCTCCGCCACCGGGCTGTTATGTTGCCGGCGCCGCGTTCGTGTTCCTGATGCTGCTCATCATGGCCACGGGTAATTACTGCTTCTTCAACCTGCTCGCCATTGCCCTGTCCATTTTGCTCTTCGACGATGCCGTCTGGTGGCGGTTGGCGGAACGGTTTCTGGCAGGCGTTCGATTCCCGGCCGCCTCATCCATTTCAACCGGTTGGCCCGGTTGGACGACCATTCCCGTGGCGATTGTTATCGCTCTGTTATCCGCGGAAGCGATGGGGCGCCTCTTTCGTGTAATGACCCGCTGGCCGAAGCCGCTGGCACAACTCGTCGAATGTCTCGATCCGTTTCGTCTGGTCAATGGCTATGGTTTGTTCGCGGTGATGACAACCGAGCGGCCCGAAATCATTGTCGAAGGAAGTCATGACGGGGTCGCCTGGCACGCCTACGAATTCAAATGGAAACCGGGCGAGGCAAACCGCCGGCCGCGCTTCGTTGCGCCGCACCAGCCGCGGTTGGACTGGCAGATGTGGTTCGCCGCGCTGAACTACTACCACAGCACGCCCTGGTTCCATTCCTTCCTGCTTCGCCTCCTGCGCAGTTCACCGGACGTGCTCGCGTTGCTGAGACGAAACCCGTTTCCGGACAAACCGCCACGATTCGTTCGCGCGGTGTTGTATGATTATCGGTTCACCGACCTGGCCACGCGGCGGGCCACCGGCGCCTGGTGGCGCCGCGAGCGTCGCGGGTTATACAGCCCGGTATTGTCGTTGCGCGATGGTATCTGCACGCAAGGTCACTTTTCGGACCAGTAGGGATCGCCGCACGGTAGTGGCACGGGCGTCCCGCCCCTGTGTCCTGGGGCCATCAAAGGCGGTGATCCTCCTTGCCCCTGCCCCGGCCGCACGAGTCCGGTTTACCGCCCTTTCGCCGGTGCGCTCGTGCCTGCGTAAACGGCGTTGCGGCCGAGGGTCTGCTCGATGCGAAGCAGTTGATTGTATTTGGCCACACGATCGGTGCGGCTGAGCGAGCCGGTCTTGATCTGGCCGGCGTTGGTGGCCACGGCGATGTCCGCGATGGTCGCGTCCTCGGTTTCACCGGAGCGATGGCTGATAACCGCGGTATAACGGTTCGCCTTCGCCAGTTCGATGGCGTCGAGCGTTTCGGTGAGCGAGCCGATCTGGTTGACCTTTACCAGGATTGAGTTGGCCACGCCCTGTTCGATCCCCTGGCGGAGAAATTTCACGTTGGTCACGAACAAATCGTCCCCCACCAACTGGATCCTGTCACCCAGTTTGGTCGTGAGTTTCTTCCAGTTCGTCCAATCGCTTTCCGCGCAGCCGTCCTCGATGCTGACGACGGGATATTTGCCGCACAGGTCGGCATAGAACCCCACCAGTTGGTCGCCGGTGAGTTTGCGGCCGGTGCTCTTTTTGAGAAGGTAATTGCCGTTGTCGATGTAAAATTCCGAGCTGGCCACGTCAAGGGCGAGGAAGATTTGCCGGCCCGCTTTGTAGCCGGCCTCTTTGGTCGCCTGGAGAATCGCTTCGATCGCCGCCTCCACGCTCTCCAGCTTGGGCGCAAATCCGCCTTCGTCGCCGACGGCGGTGGACAATCCTTTCTTCTTCAACACCCCTTTGAGGGAGTGAAAAACCTCCGTGATGGCGCGCAGGGCCTCGGAGAAACGGTCGAAGCCCTTGGGCACAATCATGAATTCCTGGAAATCAATGGGCGCGTCGGAATGCGCCCCGCCGTTGATGACGTTGGCCATCGGGACGGGCAACACCTTCGCATTCGGGCCGCCGAGGTATTTGAACAGCGGTTGGCCGACGGCGGCGGCGGCGGCTTTGGCGTTGGCCAGCGACACCGCCAGAATCGCGTTGGCCCCGAGTTTGGATTTGGTCTCGGTGCCGTCGAGATCGAGCATGGCGCGGTCCACCGCGAGCTGGTCGAGCGCGTCCACGCCGCGAAGCGCCGGCAGGATCTTTTCGGTAACGTTCCTGACCGCCTTGGAGACGCCTTTGCCGAGGTAACGCTCCTTGTCGCCGTCGCGCAATTCCAGAGCTTCGTGTTCGCCGGTGCTGGCGCCGGACGGGACCGCAGCGCGCCCGGCCGCGCCATCGTCCAACATTACGTCCACCTCAACCGTCGGATTGCCGCGCGAATCGAGGATTTCGCGCGACTGAATATCAACAATGGTGCTCATAAATCTGTTCAGGTTTGCAACACGCGCTGCACCTCGGCCCACACCTGATCGAGCGGTTGGGTCTTGTGCAGGTAACCGTCGGCCCCTTTTTGGCGCGCCTCCTGCAGGGTTTTCTCGTCCAGCCGGATTCCGGAAAAAAGGATGATCGGAAGGGCGGAACGGGATTTTTTCATCGGCTCCAAAAGGTCCAACCCGCTCATTGGCTCGTCGAGGTTGATATCAAGAATCACCAGATGTATCGGCAGTTCGGTGACCCGTCGCAGCGCCTCGGCGCCGGTGCTCGCGGTTGTCACCGTGCAGCCCTGGCGCTTGAAAAAGATGGACAACAATTCCCGTGTGGGGACTTCGTCGTCCACCACCAGAATGTGTTCATTCATAGGTCGTATTTATTCAGCCGTGGCCGGAAACGCAAGCGGAACGCTCGGCCGGAATGAATGATTTCCCCTAACGTTGCATAAAATTCCCGTGACAACCTTTTGTTGCATATGCAACAAAAGGTTGTCACGGGCGTTTCGAGGGATCGACAGACGGTCATTTCCAGTGGTCGTTCGCAAGCGGCACAAATCATCAGCAATGGCCTGTCAGGTAAGACTCAAATTGCAACCTCGGGACCCATTATTGAAACAATAGGGCGCCGGCGGCTTCGCGGGGTCGGAGTCACAACGACGCGGTCCTGGCTGCTACTACTTGATCACCAGATTTTGCACCCAGTTGTCCGGTGTCGTTTTGCCGATCCAAAACGCTTCGCCCACGCCCACGAGGGGCGGATTGGAGTCCCACTTTTGGGGATCGTATTCGGAAATCACATATTTTTGGCGATCACGGTCGAAAAAATGGACCACATCGCCCACACTGATGGGGAAGCCAAGGTCGGTATGCAGCCGTCCCGGCTTGGGGATTTGTGAACTGCGAATGGAAAAACCGGCGGCGATGGGGAGCAACAGATTTCCCTGCATCACGTCGCCGCTGAAGGTGACAGTCTTGGAATCGGAAGTCGGGTTGAAAAAAATGGCCCCTTCACCGGGCACCAGGGTTTCGTCCGGATGGATCCATTTGCCTGCGCGGACGGCGTTCTCCGTGAGCCTGAACAACTGCGTGTCGAACTTGTTGAGCGTCGTGCCCTCGGGCATGCCCGAAAGAATCGAGCTGACGGTGTTGGAGGGGGCGTGCAGGGGATTGGCGATCATCGAGTAACCCGGCGGCAGGTTGATGGTTGCGTAGCCGACCGCGTTCTCGGAAACAACCGTTCCCGCCAACACGCGATAAAAACGGTAACTGAACCTGGACGCCTCCGCGTCCACGTAATCGACCGGTGCACCGCTCGATTTGCCCTCGGCCAGCGGCTGCCAGGTCTGCAGATCGAGGGAGGCTTGAATCCGGTAACCGGCGCCTTTCGGAATCTGAAATTGGAACTGAAACGGTCCGTAGGGAACGCGAACGACCGAACCAAGGCGCACCGGCGACGACATCGCGGCTCTGTCGCTTTTTCCAAAAAGACTGCTGAGAATGTTTTTGCGTGCCATGTGTTGGCCCGTCCCAGTCGGACCGGACAATATTCTTACGACCATCCGCCGGTTTTGGCAACAGCTTGAATTAAAATTGTCGTGGGAACCTAATGCAACATGGGCCGCGGATTGGGCTCGCGAATCAGTTTCGCCTCCAGGTCGAGGTAGAAATCGAGCCGCCGGTCTGTTTCCGCGTCATCAATTCCCCGAGCCATCAGGATGTAGGCCGCGTAATGGTTCCCTTCCGATTCCACGAGACCCGCGTAAAACTGTGCGAGACCGGCGTCCCGGGACTCAAGCGCGCGCGCGAGGATTTGAAATTTTTCGCAACTGCGCCCTTCGATGAGCGCGCAGCAAATCAAGTGGTCGATGACCTGGTGGCGTTGGCCGCTGCGGATGGATTTCATCAAACCGGAAATCCACGGGCTGGGACAGGGTTGGCCGAAGGGGATGCCGCGGCGTTCGAGCAGATCGAGCACGAGTTGGAAATGTTGCAGTTCCTCGATGGCGATGGCGTTGAGCTCTCCGACGCGGGGATACAAATCGCGGTGCTTTTCCAGGTTCAACGCGGTGGTGGCCGCCTTGCGCTCCAGATGCGCGTGGTCCACCAGCACGGCGGGCAGATCGGCAAGGACTTTGGGCAACCAATCGGCCGGGATTTTTTCACGGAACAGCAACATGCAGAAATTACTTTGTTGTGATGCCGACCAGGTTGGTTCCCGGATGTTTCACCAGGACCAGCCGGTTACTGTTCAAAACGGCCTCCAAAGCGCCCAGAGCCGTGACATTTTCGAGCCGAAGGGTGACGGGTGGAAAGGACCGACGGCCCACCGCCGGGTCCATCTCCACCCGAACGCCGGCCGTCCGCGCCAGAATCTCAATCACATCCGGCACCGGCGCATCCTCGAATTGCACTCTCTGCAGGACCTCCGCGTCGGGAGCCGGGCTGGGCTCCCCCGGCTCAGCTAGGCGCGGCCAGACTGCATCGCGGCCATCCCAAATACTGGAGTACCTTTTCCAGGCGGCGACCGGCACAGGATTGCCGCCGTCGTCCGCGCCGTCCGCGCCCACGGAATACAGCCGGAACGAACCGCCCGGCTCGAGGCGATAACGCAAGGGTTGGCCGTTCATGTAATCCACTGGAACAGCGGCCAGAAATTCCGGGGCCAGCGATTCGAGGTCCGGCGGAAACCGGCCATGGCGAAGCTGGTGACGTTGCAGGGCGATGGCTGCAATCATGAGGCTGCGTTGCGTTTCCTGACGCATGATGGTTTCGTATGCGCGGCGCGAGTTGGCCACGGTTATTCCGCTCAGCATATAGCGAAAGGAGTTGAATCCACCGAGGCGCGCCTCGATTCCGTCGTAGGTGGCATTGAGTTCACCCGACACGCTGAACCACGATTTTTCCGAGCGGGCGCACCTGATCGCCTCGAGCACCCGTTGTGTGCTTTCCAGGTAAAACAATTCGTCTTGTTCCACCCAGGCCACGCGCCAGAACGGTTCAAGAATGTGCTCCTCGAACGCGGTCTTGAGATTCCGCCCGGAGGCGGGCGCCGGCATCACGGCGGTTCGGGCTTGTCTCAGCCCGTTGGTCCGCGCGCCCTCGAACAATTCCAGGATTTGGGCCCGCTGCATCTCGATGGTCCGCGGCATTTTCTCCAGGAACGCTACCCGCTCCCACTCCCCCTGCAGCTCGGCCAGTTGCGGTTCGGTCCACCCGGGCGACTGTAACGCCGCCCAGGTAACGCCAAAGCCCAGGCCCCCGATGGCGGCGCGAATCATCTGATTCACGAAACTGAGATCGTCCTGGTGGAGCCGGGACAAACTCGCCAACGAGAGGACAGCGCCTTGCGCGGCCGGAAGGTCGCCGTCGTGGAGTTGGCCGAGGACATCACCAGCCAGCCATTGGGCCGCCGCCCGCTTTTGCACGAAGTTCCCCGGGCCGGCGGCGCGGTAATTATTAATGCTGGAATCTGCCGGCCGTTGCACCGCCGCGCGTATCGCGTCCAGGTCCTCGCGCGCCGATTCCAATTCCGAGGTCACTTGCTCCCAGGACGAAGTGGTTCGGGGGCGGCCTCCGACAAGGTTTGTTTCCATCCACTGTGGGCGGGCTTCACCCGGCGCGGTGAAGTTGAGTTCCACAAAATGGCCCGGGTTGAAGGACCGGCCCCGCAATCGGCCGACGGCCGCAATCAACTCGTCCAAATTCGTGTCGTGCGGTGCCGGTGGCGGTGCCAGTTCGTCGATGGCAAATTTCTCGCCCTGGACGGTCATGCGCGTTTTCCATTGCTTCAAGGATTCCTTGCCTCGAGTGTGGCTGAGCCACAACAGGGACCCGAGCACAACCAGACCGGCCCCGAGGATCAACAGGATTTTGCGGAAGGCGCCCGGCCTGCTCATGCGGCCATCTCTACCATCCGGCCGGACCGGTGGCGATTGAGTTCTTGCAATTTCCGCCCAAGGGCGTTGGATGAATTCATGTTTCCCTACGTAACACTCGCCAAAGACAAGTCCTGGCAGCCCGGCCCCTACGAAGGCGTCGAACTGCTCGTGTTGCACAAGAACGAAACGACCGGGGGCGTCACCATCCTGCGCAAGTTCCACGCCGGCGTGACCGTGCCCGCTCACATCCACCCGCTGGCAAACGAATCCGCTTATGTCCTCTCCGGTGATTGGGAAGAGGGTGGCGCAGTTTACACCACGGGCGCCTTCTTCCACGCGCCCAAAGGCGTCCAACACGGGCCGCACCACGCCAAGACCGAGGTCGTCAGTCTCACGGTGTTTGACGGGCCGTTGACCGTCGCGCAGTAGGCGCGGGCGCAGCGCCGCGAAATCAACAGCCAGTCCGGCTGTCATTCGCCGCGGGTTTTGCATTTGCCTCATGCCCCGAATCTGCTTACTATCAGGCCATGAAGTTTCTTACGAAGGGACTGCTTTTTCCCGTTTTGCTGAGTGGTCTGCTGTTGCCCGCGCAACGCTCTCTTGCCGCCGTGGACATGTTTCTGAAGCTCGTTGACAGCAACGGGCAGGTCATCGAAGGCGAGTCAACGGACAAGCAACATGCGAAAGAAATTGTGGCGCTGAGTTTCTCGCAAGGCATGAGCGTCGCGATCTCCGCGCCGAGTGGTGGCGGCGGTAGTACCGCCGGCAAGGCGTCTTTTTCGGATCTTGCCATCACCAAGATCACCGACAAAGCCACGCCGTTACTCTATCTTTATGCCGCGCAAGGCAAACACCTCCAGCAGGCGGTGCTCACGATTCGCAACAGCGGTGCCACGCCGTTTGAATTCTACCGTATCACCCTGACCGACGTGATTATCTCCGGCGTTCAAACGAGCGGTTCGTCCGGCGGCGACCGGCCGGCCGAGAGCCTCACCCTCAACTTTGTCAAAATCGAGTGGCGCTACGTCCCGCAAAATCCCGACGGCAGCGCCGGAACGCCGATTGTCACGACGTGGGACCTTGCCACGAACACGCCGTGAGCCGGTTTTCGCCGCGCCGCTGTTTGCCTTCCAGACAGGAAAACCCATGAGACGGCTTGTTGTTTCCATTGTCGCCTGCCTCTTTGCGGCTTTCACCGGCCATGCGGCGTTGTTTGATGCCTTCCTGAAGATTGAAGGCGTCGAGGGTGAGTCAACCGACAGCAAGCACTTGAATTGGATTGAGGTCCAGTCCTTCGCGCACGGTAATACCAGCCCCGCCCCGGCCACTGGCAAGCCGGGCTTTTCCGATTGCTGCTTCACCAAATACACGGACAAATCCTCGCCCGTGCTCGAACAAAATTGCGCCCAGGGCAAACACTTCCGTTCCGCGAACCTTGAACTTGTCACCGCCGACGCCAATCGCGTGCGGTTCTACCAGATCGTCTTGAGCAACGTCGTGGTGAGCAGCGTCAGCGCGTCGGGAACCACCGGGGCTTCGACGAAACCGCTGGAGAGTCTCTGCCTGAATTATTCGCAGATTTCGTGGACCTATACGGAGCTGGATGCGAGCGGTGTGCCGGCCGGCGACTTCAAGGCCTGGTGGGACCTCGCGCTGGGCCTCGGCAACAGCAACGTCAACCCGGTCCTCCGCGTCAGCGGTGCTCAGCTTGATTCGACCACGCTTCGCCTCTCCTGGCCCGCCAAAGCCGGCAAGACCTATAACATTCTCGCCAGCCCGATTGTCACCGGGACCTATCAGATCATTCAAACCGTCCCGTCTCCCAGCGATGGGCCGATAAGTCTTTCCCTGCCGGTGACGGGAAGCGCGAATTTTTTCCGCGTCCAGGAACCCCCCTGACCTCCGGCCGCTGGCTGCATGCAACTTTTTTGTAACAAAGCGTCAGTTCAAAGCCTATTGTT
>Ga0137367_10003035_pt1 | contig 13596 bp, 15 predicted proteins | sample SagtaG_14_FD_104939 | JGI IMG/M metagenome (GOLD analysis project Ga0137367, IMG submission 104939) | Vadose zone soil microbial communities from Sagehorn Ranch, Mendocino, California, USA - Sage1_L_80_16 metaG | ecosystem: Environmental > Terrestrial > Soil > Vadose zone | place: USA... | reverse complement strand
TCGGCGGCCGGTCCAAGCCAATCCGGACAGGTTCCTGCTTCCATTTGCCGCCCGAGGAGATCCACTGCATCGAGAACAGCGGTACCGGCGTGATGCGGATTCTCGGAGTCTTCCACCCCTCCGGCAGCCCTGCCTCGCGCGAGTACCTGGACAACAAGTAGCCCCCGAAGTCGTCAAAACGTCTGAGCATCAACCCAAGGAGGAGAGTGAATGAAAGGCAGGACAGGAGCGATCGCGGCCTTGCTGGCGCTGACGGCCGCGCTCGCGATCGCGGCGGTCGCCTACGCGACGCCGAATCAGGCCGCCAGATCAGCCACGCCACTTGCCAGTGACGCTGCGCTGATCACATGCGGCAAGACGCGCACGATCGGATTCGCCGCCCCGGTTACGGGCCTCGCGGCGTCGCTCGGCCAGCAAATGCTCGGCTGGGGCAAATTCTTCGTGTCGCGCTACAACCGCTCGCACTCGAAGAAGCTGCAGCTCGTGACCGGCGATACTCAGCTTCCGGATACCGCACAGGCGATTCAGGTTGCGGAGCGGTTCGCTTCGAACGGGAAGATTCTCGCGGTCGTGGGCCCGGCGGGGAGCCAGGAGGTTCAGGTCTCGACGGCGCCGCTAAAGAGCGGCGGACTCGGGTTCATCTCGGGCACCGCGACCCGGACCAGCCTCACGACCGACGGCACACGGAAGGGGTTCTTCTTCCGCACGGTGCCGAACGATGATCAGCAGGGCCCGCGGGTCGCGAACTGGATCCGGAACCAGGTGAAGGCCACTCGCGTCGTTATCGTCGACGCGCAGAACACCTACAGCACAGGGCTCTCGGACACCGTCGAGCGGATCCTGAAAGGCGCAGGACTCAACGTTCGGCGCGAGTCGGTCAGCGAAGCCACGGTCAGCGACTTCTCGTCGCTCGTGGCGCGGATACCAGGCGACACGCAGGTCGTCTACGTCCCGTGGCAGGTTTCCTCGAAGGCGCAACTCTTCGGTGAGCAGCTACGTGCGGCCGGAAAGCAGGCCCGACTGTTTGGCTCGGACGGCCTCTTCGATCCGGACAACTTCAAGATCCCGAACTCGCTCATCTCGTTCTTCCCGATCGACCTGAAGAGTAAGGTCATCGGCGCATACCGGCGAGGCCCCGGCGGGGGTAAGAGTGACCTTTTCGGGCTTCCCAGCTACGCGGCGACAGACGTGGTCGCCCGGGCTATCGACAAGGCATGCGCGAATGGCTCGGCGACCCGTGCCGAGGTTCGGCGTTTTATGAACCAGACAAACATCCCGAAGAAGCAATCGGTCCTCGGCTTCGCCGTTCGGTTCGTCAAGACGGTGCGAGCTCCACTGGGACCCGGCGACATGCAGCGTCCCGCCGACTTCGGCATCTATCGGATCGGCAACAACGGCGCCTACAACCGCATCGGCTGATCGGCGCGAACACACGACGTAGCTGCGTGCGGCCCATCACCTCGATGGGCCGCACGTCGTTCTGACAACCTTCCCTCTCCGTGGATCTCCCGCTCGCTGTCGACTCTCAGCTGGCCACCCAGCTCTTCGTCAACGGCTTGACGCTCGGAAGCCTCTACGCGCTGATCGCGCTCGGCTACACGATGGTCTACGGGATTCTGAAGCTCCTCAACTTCGCGCATGGGGACGTCTACATGGTCGGCGCGTTCGTGGGGTACGGCGTTCTCAACGGGCTCGGCGGTCCGCTCTCGCCCAATATCGCCATCGCAGCGCTGATCGCGTTGATGTTCTTGGGAGCCATGCTCGGCGCAGGCGCCCTCGGGGTCGTGATCGAGCGGTTCGCCTACCGCCCACTTCGAGAAGCGCCGCGGATCGCTCCGCTGATCAGCGCGCTCGGCGTTTCGTTCTTTCTTCAGAACAGCGTGCTGCTCCTCTTCGGAGCAAGCTTCCGCAGCTACAACTCATTTCTCCTCGGCTCGGCGCACCCACAGCAATTCCTTCCCGGACCGCTGTCCGACGCCGCTTTCGTCGTGAATGGCGTGAACGTTCAGCTGGTCCAGATCATCGTGCTCGCGATGACGTTCGGGCTGATGGTGGCCCTGACTCTCCTCGTCGCCCGTACTCGCATCGGCAAGGCGATGCGAGCCACCGCGTACGACCGCGAGGCGGCGGCCATGATGGGCATCGACGTCGATCGGGTCATCGCGTCGACCTTCCTGATCGGCTCGATGCTCGCGGGCGCGGCCGGGGTCATGTTCGGCCTTCTGTTCAGCCAGATCTTCCACTTCATGGGATTCCTCGCGGGACTGAAAGGTTTCACCGCGGCCGTCGTGGGCGGGATCGGCAGCATCCCAGGCGCAATGCTCGGCGGGATCCTCGTCGGACTCGCGGAGGCGTACGCGACCGGCTACGCGGGCGGCCGCTGGTCGGACCTGATCGTCTTCGGAATTCTTATCTTCGTCCTCCTCGTGCGACCGAGCGGTCTCCTCGGTACCCGCGCGATTCAGAAGGTCTGAGTGGAGTCGGGCGGCGACAACCCGGACCTGCCCGCGCCGCTCGACTCCCTTGACCGCCCGCGCGTCGGCGTCGACGAGTGGGTCGCGCAGGTCGAGCAGCGCCGCGAGCGCTACACGGGACTCGCCGGGCTCACGTACCGCGCGCTTGCGTTCGTCCCTGCACCGGCGCGCCTCGCGCTCTTCGCGGCCTTCGCGGCGGCGCTCCCTCTTTGGATGGGCCGCGGAGACCTATTCACCTACGGGATCTTCACGCTGCTGTACGCACTCCTTGGGCTCGGGCTCAACGTGGTCGTTGGTTACGCGGGACTCCTCGACCTCGGCTACATCGCGTTCTTCGGTTTCGGCGCGTACTTCTATGCGGAGCTCTCATCCCCCCAGTACGGGATTCATTGGTCGGCTGCTGCTTCGATTCCCGTCGTAGTCGCTGCCACCTCGCTCCTCGGCCTCGTCCTGGGGATCTCTTCGCGCCGGCTGCTCGGCGACTACCTCGCGATCGTCACGCTGTTCTTCGGCCAAGCGTTCGTCGTCTTCGTCAACGTCGGAAACCCGACGGTCGCCGGGAAGGGCTTGACCGGCGGGCCGAACGGGATCGCCGACATCGATCCGTTGAGCTTCTTCGGCTACGAGCTCACGACGAGGACCCAGCAGTTCTACTTCCTGCTCCTGTCTGTCGTAGTGGTGCTCGTCGGGCTCCATTTTCTGAGCGAGTCCCGCACCGGGCGTGCCTGGCGTGCCCTCCGCGAGGATCCGCTGGCGGCGGAGACGATGACCATCCCCGTCAAGCGTCTCAAGCTCATGGCGTTCGCGTTCGGCGCCGGGATCGCAGGCTTCACCGGCTGTATCTTCGCGTCGGTTCTCACCGCGGTCACGGCTGGGAACTTCGACCTACCGCTCCTGATCACCATCTATGCCGTCGTCATCCTTGGCGGTCTGGGCAGCCTGACAGGGGTCGTCCTCGGCGCGATCGTGATCAACGTCTCGTTCCAGTTCCTCGCGCCGGAGAATCCGCAGAACAACGCCCGCATCCTCTTCTATGCGATCGTTCTGCTCCTGCTCGTGCTCAGCCTGCGCCCGCGCTGGCGGCTCGCTGCGGTCGTTGGCGGAGTCGTGGGGCTCGGGCTCGTCACCCGGCTCGTCGACGAAGTCCTGGCGCCGTCGTGGGCGGGCGGTCCAGTTGTCGAGGGGGGGCGTCTCGCGCCGGCGATCGGGGATTGGGTTGTGATTCCCGCGCCGGGACACGGCCGCTTCGGCAGCTTCGCCTACGTCGCCCTGGTGGTCGCCATCCTGATCCTCACGCTCGTGCGAGGCTCGTTGCGAACCGCGCTCCTCGTTCCCGCTGTCTACCTCGCGGCGGTCGTTTGGGAAAATAGCTTCGTCGAGCAGCCGGCTGTGGCGCGGTGGATCCTCTTCGGCTCGCTCCTCATAGGCCTGATGACGGTGCGTCCCCAGGGGTTGCTCGGGACGCCGAGAGTGGAGGTCGTGTGAGCGACCGGCCGTTGCTGGAACTTCGTGGAGTCGACAAGGCGTTCGGCGGCCTCACGGTCGTTTCCGAGCTCGACGTCCACGTCGCCGAGGGCGAGATCGTCAGCATCATCGGGCCCAACGGGGCCGGAAAGACGACCCTCTTCAACCTGATCACCGGGATCTATCGCCCGGATGCCGGTGACATCGTCCTCGACGGGCGCAGCTTGGTTGGACTCCCGCCGCACGAGATCACGAAGCGAGGAGTCGCGCGGACGTTCCAGATGCTCCGGCTCTTCCTCAACATGTCCGTCAAGGAGAACCTGATGGCCGTGCAATACGGCCGGACGAGAGCGACCGTCGTCGAATCGATCTTTCGGCTTCCGCGCGCGCGACGAGAGGAGCGCGAGGTCAATCGAGTGGCGGAGGAGAAGCTGGCGTTCTTCGGCCAGCGGTTGGCGGGGTACCGCTGGGAGCAGCCGGCATACTCGTTGTCCTACGCGAACCGTCGGCGGCTCGAGATTGCGCGCGCGACCGCGACCGAGCCGCGGATCCTCCTCCTTGACGAGCCCGCCGCCGGGATGAACCCCGTCGAAACGCACGAGATGACGGAGCTGATCGGGAAGCTGCGCGACAACGCCGGCCACACGATCCTCGTAATCGAGCACGACATGCACGTCGTCGAGGGAATCTCCGACCGCGTCGTCGCACTGGACCACGGCGTCAAGATCGCGGAGGGATCCTTCGACGCGGTCGCAACCGATGCGCGCGTGGTCGAGGCCTACCTCGGCCTCCGTCAAGCGGAGACGAAGTGAGCCTGCTGCGCCTTTCCGGGATCAACACGTATTACGGCCAGATCCACATCCTCGAGGATCTCGAGCTGGAGGTCGGCGACGGCGAGCTCGTGTCGCTGCTCGGCGGAAATGCGTCGGGCAAGTCGACGACGCTGAAGACCATTCTCGGGCTCGTCCGGCCCGCGACGGGGACCGTCGAGTTCGCCGGCGAGGACATTACCGGCAAGTCGACGAGTTACCGGATCGCGCGCGGGATAGCGATCGTTCCCGAGAACCGGCGGCTGTTCGCGCCGATGACGGTGCTCGAAAACCTGGAGATGGGTGCGTACCTGAAGAAGAACGGCCACCGACGGGACGACGACTTCGAGCGCGTCTACTCGTTGTTCCCGTTGCTCCGCGAGCGGCGGAACCAGCTGGCGGGGACGCTGTCGGGGGGCGAGCAGCAGATGGTGGCGATGGGACGCGCACTGATGTCGCATCCCAAGCTGCTGCTGATGGACGAGCCGTCGATGGGGCTCGCGCCGATCCTCGTCGAGCGGACCTTCCAGATCATCCAGCAGGTCAACGAGTCGGGCGTTGCAATGCTGGTGGTCGAGCAGAACGCGAATATGGCCCTGTCGATCGCAGACCGCGGCTACGTCCTCTCGACGGGCCGCCTCGTCCTCGAAGGCCAGGCGAAGGAGCTGCTCGCGCACGAAGACCTGCGCAAGGCCTATCTCGGCCGGTGACGCTTCCGAGCGAAAGCTTTGCTTTCGCTCGGCGTTGGTACGCCGCTTTGCGGCAAACGTGCGCGGGACAAGCCCGCGCACTCTTCGTGGTTGGCGACCGCTCTCTGCCGCGCGGGCGCGGGCGCTGACGCGTCCGCACCCACGTCAGTTCGCCTCCCGCCAGTGCGGCTGCTGCTCGCACTAGCGTCCGGCCTTGGTGGTGACGCGAGTCGAACGTGGGAAAAATCTCCACAAGGCCTACCTTGGCCCGCGGCGAAAGAGACCTGTCCCGCGGCGCTACGCGAACCCGCGTTCCGTGGGGACTGTCCCCTCGGGTAGGCCCGAAGGGAGAGGTGTGGAAGGAAAGTCACACTTTCGGCACAGAAGTCATGGCCGGTTGCGGCGGTTTGTTCGAACCTACAATCGGAGCGTGAGCACGCGACCATCCGAGACGCGGGTCGACCCCTATGGGCTGGACGGGGCGCGGCCCCTGCAGTACGGGCCTCTGCCCGAGCGGATCCGGTACCGGTTCCCCATCTTCAAGGAGCGCGTCTACATCAACTCCTGCTCCCAGGGTGCCCTCTCCGACGCGGTCCGCGCGGCCTACGAGCAATACCTCGACGATTGGGACGCGAAAGGCGCTCCCTGGGAGTACTGGGTCGAGCGTCAGGAGGCTGCGCGCGCGGCGTTTGCCGGGCTCGTCAACGCTGCGCCGGACGAGGTCGCCGTTACGACCTCGCTTTCGGCCGGTGTGAGTGCGCTGGCCAGCGGCCTCCGCTTCGCCCGGCGCTCGAAGGTCGTCCTCACGGACTGGGAGTTCCCGACGATCGGCCAGATCTGGCATGCGCAGGAGTCACGAGGCGCGCGCGTCGTCCACGTGCCCGCCGTGCCGGACGGGACGATTCCTTATGAGCATTTCGAGCGTGCGATCGACGACGACACGCTGCTGGTCTCGATCACGCACGTCTGCTACCGGAACGGAGCGATGGTCGACGTCCGCAAAGTGGTGGAGCTCGCGCATGAACGGGGTGCGCTCGTCTTGCTCGACGCGTTTCAATCCGTCGGCTCGCTTCCCGTCGACGTGCAGGAGCTCGGCGTCGACTTTCTCGGCGCCGGCGTGCTCAAGTACCTGCTCGGGTCGGCCGGGCTCGGGTTCTTCTATTGCCGCCGCGAGCTCGTCGAACGCGTCTGGCCTACCCAGACAGGCTGGTTCGCGGACGAGAACATCTTCGCCATGGATCACACCGACTACTCGCCCGCCCGCACGGCGGCGCGGTTCCAATCGGGGACGCCGCCCGTTCCCTCCATCTACGCAGGCATCGCGGGAATCCAGCTGATGCAGGAAGTCGGGATCGCCGAGACGCGGGAGCACGTGCTTGGTCTGAACTCCCATCTGCTCGACGGTCTCGACGAGCTGCGTGCGCAGATTGCGACGCCGCGACGGCCGAAGCGTCGCGGCGCGCTCATCTGCGTGAAGTCGAAGGACTCGAAAGGGCTCGTCGCCGCGCTCGGCCGCGAAGGGATCGTCACCTCCGAGCGCGACGGCAACCTCCGCATCTCGGCGCACTGTTACAACTCGGTGGAGGACGTCGATGCCGTGCTCGCGTCCCTCCAGCGGCACAAGGACCTGCTCGCCTAGTCGCAGTCCAGTCTTGTGACGTAGAGACGAACGAAGCTCGCCGGTTGTCCGGGTTGCGGGCTCTGGTCGCAGACCTCCCAGAGATGCTCGACGCGTGGGGTGCCCTCGCCCCAGGTCGAGACCTCGTGCGGGATGCCGACCGCATCGAGCCGCTCCTCTGCGTCTTCCAGGCTGAGGCCGACGAGGTCGGGAACGACGGACGGGAGACCGGGACACGAGCGCTCGACCACGAGGCGCACCGTCGTGCCTCGGCGCCCGGGCGTCGGCTGTTGTGCGCAGACCCGCCAGTTCGAGCGCACCAGGATGCCGAGATTTCCGCCGCCGATCTCCTCCCAGTCGAGTCCCATTGCCTCGAGCTGGTGCTCCGCGACGTCGAGCCGCTGTCCGCGCAGGTCCGGGACGCGCTTTGGCTCGGCCTGGCCGCCGCACCCCGCCAGGAGAAAGGCCAGGAGCGGGAGAAGAGCCCCCGCGCGGGGATTGACGCTCCATAGCAACACTGCTATATGTCATAGCAAACCTGCGATGGAAAGGAAAGTGCAGCGATGCACGCAACGGGATCTTCTGACGCGTCGATAGTGCTGCCGTTGCTGCTCCTCGGCCTGGCGCTGGTGGGCGCGTTCGCCGCCGGCGGCGCCCTCTGGTTGCTATTCGCGCTCGGGGCGCTGGTGTACCTCACGGTGCAGCTGCTCCGCTCGGATCGGAGCCCTGCAGCCACTGGTTTGAGCTCTCGTGTCGAGTTCCTCGAGCGCCGCGTCACGGAGCTCCAGGCCGTCGTCGACGAGTTGCGCGCCGGTCGCCCGGCCCGGGCGGCCTCGCCGGCTCCCCCGCGACCAGATCCGGCCGCTCCGACCGCGGCGCCCCTGCCGAAGGTGGCACCGGCTCCTCCGCCCCGGCCGAAGCCCGAGGCAAGACCGGAACCCGCCGGCCTCCCGCCCGTCGAAGTGCCGGGACGCAGCTTCGATTGGGGCCGCGCGGTCTCGACCGTGGACCTGCTGGGCGCGAAGGCGCTCGCGTTCGCGGGCGGTGTCGTAACCCTGCTCGGCGTCATCTTCTTCTTCGTCCTCGCCGTCAATCGCGGCTGGATCGGCCCGGAGATCCGGGTCGCCTCCGGCGGTGTCGCCTCGGCGATTCTCATCGGCGCCGGTCTCTGGCTGAAGCGGCGCTACGGGACCACCTACTCGGCCCTCGCCGCCGTCGGCGCCGGAATCGCCGGCGCCTACGCGACCTTGCTGGCGGCCGTTTCCCTCTATGACATGGTCTCGAAGCCGGTTGCGCTCGTGATCGCGACCGCGATCGCGACCGTCGGCGTCGCCGTCTCCCTTGCCTGGTCTGCGGAAATCGTCGCCGCCTTCGGGCTCATCGGCGCGATGGTCGTGCCCGCGACGCTCGTCTTCCAGGGTGGCTTGCAGGAGATCGGAACAGCCTTCGTGGCTGTGGTGTTCGCAGGCGCAGCGGTCGTCGCGGTACGTGAGCGCTGGTGGAGGATGCTCCAGGTCGCTGCGCTGGTCAGCGTTCCCCAGGCGATCATCCAAATCGCAGACGCGGGCGCCCCGCACGCGGGCATCGTCACGCTCGCGATCGTCTTCTGGCTCCTCTATGTCGCGGCCGGTCTCGCCTTCCAGTTGCGACTTGGGCCCGCACTCGCAGCTGCGCCCGCATCCTTCTTGACCGGCAGCGCAGTCTTCGCGGGAGTGTCGGGAGCGCTGCTCTACGGCCAGCGCGACGACGGGCTGTCGCAGGGAATTGCGTTGCTCGTCGTCGCTGTCGTGTACGCCGTGCTCGCGGGCGCGCTCTTCCTTCGAGTACGCGAGTTGGCGACGCTGCTCTGGGCGCTCGGCCTGACGGCAGCGGCAGTCGGTCTGGCGGAGGCCCTGTCCGGCTCGTCGCTGACCTACGCCTGGGCCGCCGAGGTCGCGCTGCTTGCCTGGCTCTCGAGCCGGGTGCGCGATGCGCGCTTTCGGCTGGCATCGCTCGTCTACCTCGGCCTCGCGCTGCTGCATGCGATCGCCTACGAGGCAAGCCCCGATCACCTCTTCGAAATCTTCCGGCATCCAGCGCGCGGGGCGCCCGCGCTGCTGGCGATCGCGCTGGCGGCGCTCGTTTTTGCCAGGGTCGAACGGTCGTGGGAGGACCGGACGCCCGCCGGTGGAATCCTGCGCGCGCTCGACCCGCTGCTTCGCTGGCTGCGCGCCCGCGAGTCAGCGATCGACGCGACTGCGTTCGGGCTCGCCGCGCTCCTCACCGTCTACGCGGTCTCTCTGGGCATCCTCGAGCTGTTCCGGGCCGTCTGGCCTGGGGACGCCCTTGAGGCGCCGTTCGAGTGGGGGCACGTCGCGATTACCGGCGCGTGGTCTCTCGCGGGCGCCGCGGCTGTGATCGTCGCGCTTCTACGCGGCTCGGGGATCAGGCTCGGAATCGCGCTCTCCTGGCTCGCGTTGACCGTGGTGAAGGTCGTCGCGTTCGACGCCGCCACGCTCGGACACACCCGTCACGCCATCTCGTTCCTGATCGTCGGCGCGGCCGTTCTGCTTGCCGGCCTCGGGCGCGAGCTCGCGTCGACGAAAGGGCTGACGGGCGAAGGCGCCGGCTCGATCATCATCAGCCTCGCGCTCCTCCTCGTGGGTGCGCTGACCCTGGTGGGCCACACCGTGGCCGGCATGGACGGGAACGGCCTCGTCCTTGTTGGAACGGGCGCTCTGTACGCCGCCCTCGGTGCCGCGGCTCTCGTGCCCGCGAGCCAGCGTGATCTGAGCACACTCCTGTGGACCCTCGGGCTTGCGGTCGCGGCGGTCGGTGAAGGACTGCTGCTCGATGGTGTGTGGATCGTCATGGCCTACACGGTCACCGCCGCAGTACTCGCCGTACTGTCCGTCTTGGTTGAAGAGCGCCGGTTCCAGGTCGCAGCGCTCGTGTACCTCATCGCCGGCGCCGCCCTCGCACTCGTCCACCAGGCACCTCCGTCGCACCTCGTGATCGCGAGAGCGGAGCCGGGAGCAGGAGTGCCCAGCCTTCTGCTCGTCATCGGCGCGATCACTGCGCTCGCGTGGGCCTTCGGCTGGCGCGAGCGCTACCGCGTGGAGGCAATCTGGGCGGCGGGTACCCTCGCGGTGTACGCCGCGTCACTCTCGATTCTCCAGGCCGTGCAGTGGATCTCCCCCGAAGCAGTGGAGACCGACTTCCAGCGCGGTCACACGATCGTGAGCGCCTTCTGGGGGCTACTGGCACTGATCTCGCTCTACTTCGGCCTGACCCGCCAGCGTGGCCGTCTGCGGAGCGGGGGCTTCATCCTCTTCGGCATCAGCCTCGGCAAGATCTTCCTCTTCGACCTCCCCAGCCTCAGCTCGGTCCAGCGTGCGCTCTCGTTCCTCGCGGTTGGGGCGGTCCTGCTTCTGGGCGGCTTCTTCTACCAGCGTCTCAGCGCGCAGCTCGGCGAGCGAAACCCATAAGCTGCCGGCCCTATAGCATTTCTGCAATGGCCAGCCGCGAGAAGAGCCCACTCGAACGTCTGCAGGAGCGCATCCGGACGGCCGACCGCGGCTGGTTCTTCGCCGCGGTTGCAGACAAGGTCGCGGAGCGCCGGCAGGCGAAGGGCTTCTCGCAGCGGGAACTGGCCGAGATCGTCGGGACGACGCAGTCCGCGATTGCGCGCCTCGAGCGTGGCGGCCGCCCGCCGCGGATCGACACTCTGCTTCGAATCGCCGATGCGCTCGACTGCGACCTGGTGGTCGATCTGCAGCCGAGGCGACAATAGAATCGGGGCCGTTGGACGAACAGCAGCAGATCGAGGTCGGTACACCCGAAGAGGCGACGGCCGCGGTCGCGCGCCTCCTCTCCGTGACCCACGCGGCATACGAGCGGCGTGCCCAACTCGAGCACGCGCTCCAATCCCGGGTGGCGATCGAACAGGCCAAAGGGATCGTGGCCGAGCGATACGGGTTGAGTGTGGAGGACGCGTTTGAGCTCATTCGCCGCGCGGCGCGGACGAATCGAATCAAGCTGCAGGATCTCGCCCGCGCGATTCGGCCCGGCGAGGAGACTCCGCCGGAGCTAACCGCGGTGCTCGCGCAGGACGCTCCGCCGAGCCGGCACGTTTAGCCGTAGAACGTGCGAGCAAGAACAGCCGGACTCGAATGGGCGACGGCGTACAGGAGCGCATCGCTCTCTGCGAATGCCCGCTGCCGGACTGCACACAGATCGTGCGCCTGACGCTGGACGAGTACTCGAGTGTGGGGGCGAATCCGAGGCACTTCCTAACCCTGCCTGGGCACGAGCAGGCCGAGAGGCCGCTCGGACGGGTCGTCTCGCGCCAGGCTGGATACGTGGTCGTCGAAAAGGACATGGACATCGGGGCTGAAGAGGCGTAGGTTCGGGAGACGTCGAGATGAGTGCGCGGGAAGAACGAATTGGGCTCAACGAGGCGGTCTTTCGCGAGGTGAACGAGCGCATCGAGGGCCTGGCCGAAACGTTTGATCTCAAGGCCGAGCCGCTCGACCTCGTCTGCGAGTGCGGGAACGCCGACTGCGTCGAACGGATCAGCATGACTCACGCGGAGTACGAGGCGCTTCGCTCGGACTCGCATCAATTCGCGGTCTATCCCGGACATGTATGTCCCGATGTCGAAAAGCTCGTCGAGCAGCGGAAGGGCTACGACCTCGTCGAGAAGACCGAAGGCGCGCCCGAGCGAATTGCGGAGCAGACGGATCCCCGCAGCCCGGCCTAGCGGACGCGTCCTCGTCGCCGCCCTCGGGGACTCGATCACCGAAGGCTCTCCGGGTTATGACTCGCGTCGCGGCGGGGACGAGACGAGTCAGTGGGAGTACTGGGCCGCCCGGGCGGATCCGCGGCTCGAATTTCGCAACTGCGGCATCTACGGGCAGCGGACGGACGAGATCGCGGCGCGTCTCGACGAGTGCACGCGTGGAGTGGACGCCCTCGTTGTGCAGGGCGGAATCAACGACATCGCCCAGGGGCGTCCTCTCGAGCTAGCAGCGAAAAACCTGCGGACGATGGTCCGCCGCGGGAGCGAGCTGGGACTACGCGTCCTGCTCGTCGACGTGCTCCCCTGGAACAACGGCTGGCCCGAGGCGGAGCCGAAGATCCGGCGGCTAAACGAGTTGATCGCGGAGATCGCCCTTGACGAAGGAGTTGCGTTCCTGCCCTTTCACGACACGCTCGAGGATCCCGACGGAGCGGGCCGGATGCGCGACGCGTGGACAGCTGACGGGGATCATCCTTCGATCGAGGGCTACCGCAGGCTCGGCGAGCGCGCATTCGCGCTCTGACGCTTCAGAGCTCGTACACGTCGCCGTCGTGCGCACGCTCGAGTCCGTCCGCGAGCGGAAGCTCTTCGGGCCGGTGGATGATGACGAGCCTCTGTGCGCCGGATGCGTCGAACGCGTCGACGGCTTCGTCGGCGGAGAGATGGCCGCGCAGGCCGGGTTCCCTGCTCTCCGCGAGCGTGGCCTCGCAGATGAACAGGTCGGCGTCGCGTGCAACCTCGGCGAGCGTCGGGCTCGGAGCCGAGTCTCCCGAATAGGCGAGCGTCGCGCGTCCGTCTGTCACGCGCAGCGCGAACGTCAAGAGGTTGTAGTGCGGCACGCGCAGGGGAGTGATCTGCAGTCCGCACGTCTCGAGCACCTCGCCTTCCGCATACTCGCGTAGCTCGAAGGCGTCGGAGAACATGCGCGGGACTCCGAACTTGTTCCCGAATTCGGCCAGCTCGGCTCCGCCGCCTGGAGGCACCCACAGCTCCGGCGTGGGCGTCCCCCGCCCCGGGCCGAACATCGTTCCGAACGTCCATGGGACGAGGTCTCCCCAGTGGTCGAGGTGGAAGTGCGTGATGACGATCGCCTGCACGAGCGGCCACCCTTCCTGCTGGCGGAGCCGCGGTAGGACGCCCGGGCCGCAGTCGAGCAAGACCCGCCCGGACCCCTCGACCATGTACCCGGACTGCACGCCACCCGGATTCGGCCACGCCGGCGAGCATCCGACGACCGTCAGTTTCACCGGTCAAGTGTGACCTAACGGCGGGGGGGATGTGGCATAGTCCTCGCGTGCCGCAAGAAGCCGCGGATCTCCTGCAGCGCGTCCCGATCTTCTCCGGGCTCGACCGGAAGGAGTTGGAACGCATCGCCACCTCCACGAAGCAGCGCACGTTCGAGGCCGGCGACAACGTCACAACGGAGGGTGCGGGCGGGGTCGGTTTCTTCGTGATCGAGGACGGCGAGGCGAAGGTCACCATCGGCGGCGAGGAGCGCCGCCGCCTCGGTCCGGGCGACTACTTCGGCGAGGTGGCGCTGCTCAACGAGAGCGCGCGCACGGCAACGATCGTCGCCGAGACGGACTTGCGCTGCTACGGCCTGACCTCCTGGGAGTTTCGACCGCTCGTCGAGACGCACGGCTCCATTGCCTGGAAGCTTCTCCAGGAAATGTCCAAGACGTACCAGAGCCCCGCCTAAGGCGCCGACTCGGCGGCGCCGCAGAGAGCAGGCGCGGGCTTTGCCTGCGTCTGCGTTTTGACG
>Ga0137367_10003029_pt1 | contig 13601 bp, 14 predicted proteins | sample SagtaG_14_FD_104939 | JGI IMG/M metagenome (GOLD analysis project Ga0137367, IMG submission 104939) | Vadose zone soil microbial communities from Sagehorn Ranch, Mendocino, California, USA - Sage1_L_80_16 metaG | ecosystem: Environmental > Terrestrial > Soil > Vadose zone | place: USA... | reverse complement strand
GCGGCGCAGCGACGAGCTGGCGCGGCGGCGGCAGGAGCTGCCGTGGGTTCGGATCGACAAGGAGTATCGATTCGAGACCGACGAAGGGACAGCGTCCCTCGCCGATCTCTTCAGAGGACGCTCGCAGCTCCTCGTCTACCACTTCGTGTTCGGGCCTGACTGAAACTATGGCATCCAACACATTGGAAACCCAAGGCAAGGAAAGGAGAAATAAGATGGCAACAAGCAAGGAGAGAGACAAGGAACACGGGAAAGGGCATCTCGCGATGAACACACCCCCGATCGTGTCGCAGCAGGAGTGGGAAGCTGCGCGCCAGCAGCTCCTCGTGAAGGAGAAGGCCTTGACCCGCTCCCGTGACGCGCTGGCCGCCGAACGCCGGCGGATGCCTTGGCTGGCCGTGGACAAGAAGTACGAGTTCGACGGACCCAAGGGCAAGGTAAGCCTGCTCGATTTGTTCGAGGGCCGCAGGCAGTTGATCGTCTATCGCGCCTTCTTCGAGCCCGGGGTGTTCGGCTGGCCCGAGCACGCCTGCCGCGGCTGCTCCTTCGTGGCTGACCAGGTCGCCCACGTAGCCCATCTGAACGCGCGCGATACCACGCTCGCGTTCGCCTCGCGCGCGGCGCAGGCGGACATCGAGCGCCTGAAGGCACAAATGGGCTGGACGATGCCGTGGTACACCATCAGGGACAGCTTCGACACCGACTTCGGCGTGGACGAGTGGCACGGCACGAACGCGTTCATCCGCGATGGCGACAAAGTGTTCCGCACCTACTTCATCAACAACCGCGGCGACGAGCAGATGGGGAGCACCTGGAACTATCTCGACATCACTGCGCTCGGGCGCCAGGAGGAGTGGGAGGACTCGCCAGAGGGTTACCCCCAGACCCCGCCGTACAAGTGGTGGAACTGGCACGACAACTACGACGCCGAGGCCTCGCCTGATCCGAAGTGGGTCGAGGTGTCCGACGCCGGAGAAGCCGCCTTCCGAAAGCGCGACGCAGAGGCGAAATCGAGCTAAAGAAGGGCGACCACTTCGCCGCCTTCGAGCAGCCGGCTCTTTTCACACAGGAGCTGCGCGAGTGCTTCCGCAGGGTGCGCGGAGCACAGCCAGGAGGAGATCTTGGATCTCACCACCGTGCGGAAAGGAAAGACGATGACGAAGCATATGACTGGAGACAGTGAGGTCGAGCACGACCTCAGGGAAAATGAAAACAGCACCCCAGGCACAGTATTTTGGGGTCAAAGTATTTTGGCAAAGTATTTTGGGGTCAGCAAAGTATTTTGGGGTCAGGTCTTGCAATCATACATTTGGTCGTCGTTCTTCCATCCGGTTTGAGACGCCGGCTCACCGTTGCATAGTGCACCCCCAGATGCGCCGCGATCTCGTGGAGCCGATAGCCATGCTCCTTGTACGCCTGAACGATTCCTCGATCGTCTCTTCCTTTTAGGATTTTCTCCAGCTTCGGCCGGACGGCTCTGATTTGCGCGCGCGGGATCTCTTTCAGTTCTCGATTTCGCGGCGAGTGCCGTTCGATGAATGCTTCACTGCCCAGGTAAATTTGCCCCCGGAGCGCCTCCCACGGTCGGCTCTCCAATCCCTCTCGGACAAATTCCCGATAGCGCTTCTGGGCCTGTGCCCGGTTCTTGCCAAACTGCCCTAACACCCAGTCAGTCGCCAAGAACTCCGGGGCCGAAACCAATCCCGCCGTGGCCCGGTAACTGCTCCATTTCCAGGTGCCGGTCTGTACACTGCCTTTGACCCGCATCGGGTTGAGCACAATGTAGCGGCAAAGCTCCAACAGGTACGATTCCTTCTCCACCAAAATCGCCTTGAATCGGCCCTGAAACAAATGTCCCACTCGCCCATGACGGCGATTGAAGGATTGAGTGTAGATGCCGTTTAGCTGACGCATGCCGAGGGAGAGATTGGGCTTGGGGGTTTCCACCAGCAGATGATAGTGGTTAGCCATCAAACAATAGGCGTGGCAGATCCAGCTGTAGCGGAAAACCACTCCGGCGAGAGTATCCATAAACAACTGCCGGTCCGCATCACTAAAAAAGATTTTCTGCCGGGCGTTGCCCCGGGCGGTCAGATGGTAAATCGCGCCGGAGAACTCGAAGCGAAGAGGTCGTGCCATGAGCCGCTCCTATCAGTAGGCTTGTCGTATTGCAAGACCTGACCCCACAATCTCTGACCCCTGATCGTGGTGCGTGTTCGTATAAGCAGGCAGATCGTTCCAAGGGTTCCAGCGCTTTGCTCAGTTCCAGACGTTCAATCAACCACCGCGTAATTGGCTGGACATTTAGCCTGGCCGCCGGCGTTGAGTTGCCGGCGCGTTTCCATAATTATGCGCGATGGAGTAGTGTTCCGGCCCGAGAAGGAGGATAGCGATATGGGCGTTGAGCCGGGCGCGAGTCTCTTCGAGTGGCGCGACCCAAAACCGGGACAGAAGGCCGGTTTCGGCAAATGGAAAAATCCCAAGTCCCCCTATGATCTCTTCATGGAAGCACAGGGCGTCCCGATCCACCGCGACATCGGCGTGCATAAAGTCCAAGACCTCCCACTGCAACCGTGGAAGCGGCTCGGCGGCCGGGGCACGGCGATTCAACTCCTCGGCACCGAACATCTTTGGGGCATGTACGTCGTCGAAGTGCCAGGCGCGGGCGCGCTGAACGCCGAGCGGCATTTGTACGAAGAGATTTATTACGTCGTCGATGGCCGCGGCACGACAGAAGTGTGGCAGGAGGGCAGCAAAAGAAAACTCACATTCGAGTGGAGCCGAGGATCGTTGTTCGCGATTCCGCTCAATGCCTGGCACCAAGTGGTCAACGCCACTTCATCCCCGGCGTTATTGCTGGCCGCCACGACCGCGCCGAACACCATCAATCTCATTCGCGACGCCGAGTTTGTCATGAACTGCAGCTATAATTTTCTCGCGCGCTTCGACGCTTCCGCCGATTACTTCCGGCCCGTCGAGGATATTTACGCCGATCCCGTGCGCGGTCTTGCCATGCGCCGGACCAACGTCATCCCCGATATTCTCACTTGCGAACTCCCCCCTGACAACCGGCGCGCCTTCGACTTCCGGCGCATCGAGCCGCACATGGCCGGCGCAAACTTTTACATGAAGATCGCACAATACAAAACCGGGCAGTATTCCAAGGCGCACAAGCACGCTTCGGGCGCAATTCTGGTTTGCATCAAAGGCAAAGGTTATAGCTGCACCTGGCCCGACCACCTCGGAATGCGGCCTTGGGAGGCAGGTCGGGGCGATCAAGTGAAAAAACAAACTTATGAGCCGGTGGGCATGATCAGCGCGGCGCCGATGGCCGGCGACTGGTTTCATCAACACTTCGGCACCCATCCCGACGGGCTCAGGTTGTTGATTTTCGACGGACCCTATGGCCCTGGATTTCGACGCGGCGGCGTGGCGGGCGTAGATGCGATGGACGGCGGCGCCATCGACACGCGCGATGGCGGCCGCGCCATATCTTACGTGGACGAAGATCCGAACATCCGCAAGACCTACGAAGCGGCGTTAGCCGCCGAAGGTATGAAGAGCGGCATGCCGTCCTGGAGTTACACACTGCGGACACCGCCCGAAGGTGAGTTGGAGCCGGGAGGGGTGTAACGGTGGACGCTCAGTTAATCCTGAGACGGTAAATGGGCTTCATGTCGGTCCAGTCGGAGCGAAACACGGTCATATATTGACCCTATCCCCAGTCCGTGCAGAAGTTCACGTGCCCGGGTCATTTAGACTTAACGGTCAGCGAAATACTTGTCGCGACGAAGAAACAGCAGGGATAATTCACCCCTTCGACCTTCGGTTGTCGGGAGCGACGTCATCGTTCGGGATGTCGATCCTGAGAGAGTCCGGTGCGTCGGCGATCTTGGTCATGTCCTTTTGCAGCGCGGTCTGCGCCTTCCGGAAAAAGAAGGTTCAAGCCGTTCAATTAGCCTGTCCTGAGCGCAGTCGAAGGATTCAACCGCTTCGCTCCGTTCAAGTCGTCGGCGAATGGCATCAAAGATAGCCTAGATTTGCTCATGGGCACCCCTTCTTTGAAGGAGCTGTTGTCGATAACGTCCACGGGCAGTCCCTGGCGCGCGGCCGCTTTGACGTCCGAGTTCGAGAAAAAAAGCGCCAGAGGAAACTTCCCCTGGCCGAGCCAGTCGATCCCCTGGCGGAAATCCCGTGTCAAAGTCAAATCCCTTTGGCTCAATCCGCTCCGACAGCCGGCCGCGGAGCGCATACGAAAGCGTACTCCGTGGTAAGGCGAGAACAGGATCACGGGGCAACTCATCGCCGGTCAGGCGCACTACTTGATCTGGGCGTCGCCCCTGCCTGGCTAACTTACGCTCAAGGCATGGAGCGGCTGAGCCAGTCCTCGAAACGCGTCGGGCCGATGCGCGGGTTGTCGCCCGGGGTGAGGGATTGATCGTTCAACTCTACGCCGAAGTAGCGAACATGGACATCTGCGACTACCTGGCGAGTGTCCTGCTTTGCACTCAAGAATCGTCGGACGAGTTCGTCGAGGCGTAGACGTTCTGGACCAGCCAACTCGACCGTACCGTTCACCGGCGCCCCGAGCGTGACTTCGGCCAGTGCATCAGCAACGTCATCCGACACGACCGGTTGGATAAACGCAGGTGACAAGCGAACCGTTTGCCCATCGGTTGCCGATTGAGCGATGCCGTTAACGAACTCGAAGAACTGCGTCGAACGAACGATTGTATAGGGAACCTTGGAAGCCTTGATCAGCTCTTCTTGGGCCATCTTCGCACGGAAATAGCCGCTCTGGAGCAGGCGCTCAGTGCCCACGACCGACAACGCAACGTGATGTCCTACTCCAGCGGCCGCTTCTGCGGCAAGGAGATTGCGGCTTGACGTCTTGAAGAACTCCAAAACTGCGTTGTCCTCCCACGAAGGCGCGTTCGTTACGTCGACGACAACCTGAGCGGCAGCAAGCGCTTCAGCCAGCCCCTCACCAGTGATGGTGTTGACACCCGAGCTGGGTGATGACGCCAGCGCCTCATGGCCACTCTCACGAAGCCTCTTCACGAGTTTCGTCCCAATCAACCCGCTGCCTCCTATAACTACGATTTTCATATGCGCTCCTTCCTCCAGCTTCATCCGATAGATTCCTGTCTAAAACATTTGTTCCAACTGTTCCAGCCGTTCAAGTAGGAAAGGTCGTTCCAGTGGTTCCGGACGTTCCAATCCCCCGGATCGGGTCCGGGGTCCGTTCAAGCCGTTCAAAACGTCTAGGCCGTGTTCGTGTGACGTGTTCGTGCTCGTAGGGGTTTCACGGTCACGTTTCACGGACACGATCACGATCTGTGGCTCCCTGGACTGAGCACGTTCAACGTTTAATCCCAACGCTACGTGCTGTGCCGACGGGGTCAGGCGTGACTCTGGATTCTACTACCAGCGATCATAGGTTTTCCTAGTCAGTCTTGCTTAGGACCATGCCGCTCGATGCTGTATTGTGGCTCAGTGATATCCTCGCTGTGACAGCGGGGGCAACGACTCGGGCGAGTGATTTTACTGCGGTCGCGAAAAGCAAAACCGCAGTGCCTGCATTTGCAGGGTTCTAGGACAAAGCGAAGCGAGCGGTCCCGCGCGACTGACTTGATGATGTGGCTGATATGATCTTCGACCTCTCGTTCGGTTATCCCGACAATTTTCGCCAGCTGCCGCGACGACAGCGGTGTGGCCATCAGTAGGTCTTTGACTTGTTGCCGCGGAGTACGATTAGGCGACTGCATGCTCGGCATTGTAAGTGACGTGAAGCTGAGAAGCCAAATCGTAGGGTTTCATCGAGGGGTTCCGAAAAGCAGGAGATCACAGGGTCAGTATCAACGGAATCGATCTATTGCATCTAGGATAGTGAGTCCTGTTTCTTGCAGGAGCCATGCGAGTGTTTACTTCCCCAGCAATTCTTTCAATCGTTCGACGATTTCCGGAGGTTGATTGATGACTTCTTTGGCGAGCGCCTCGAGTTCCTCGCCGCGGATCGGTTCGACCTCGAGCTGTTTTTTAGTGGCCTCGGCCACGAAAGCCGGGTCGCTGGTTGCTTTCAGGAAAGCGTCGCGGAGAATTTTTATGCGTTCGTTTGGAACGCCGGGCGAGGCTACGATCGGCCAGGAACCGAACCGACCCGCATCCAGAAACACCGAAGTCAGTCGCCGGCTTGCTTCGGGCGTTTTGTATTGATCCATCAGCTCGTAGATAGTCGGGACTTGGGGTAGCCGGCTATCGCGCTTGCGGCCCGTTTGTATCAGCACGCGAACGAACTCTTTTTTGCGCCAACTATGAAACGGCTCGCGTCCGAAGAACACCGAGAGCGAAGTAGAATTGCACTGAATCTCGCCTTTCTCGATGGCCAAATCAACCTCGACTCCGCCGGGATAGCCGCTGACGATTGCGAGTTTCAGCCCAAGGGTTTCCTCAAATAATTTGGGTAATATATAACCGGTCGTCCCGCGCCCCGTTGTGCCGCATTTCGGCGGGTCGGATGCCTTGCGCAGATCCTGAATCGTCGCGTAGGGGCTGTCCGCGCGAATGTAAAACAGGCGCGTGGCCGGGGTCGAGCTGCCGATCCAACTCATTTTCGGCCAGTCGAATTGAACTTCATTGCGGCCGATCAACTGCTCAAAATATAGCGCGGCGTTGAATGTGCCCAGGGTTAGACCGTCCGGTTTGGCAATCCCATACACATAATTGGCGGCGACCATCGAGCCGGCGCCGGTCATGGACTGTACAACATAACCGGGAGAGCCGGGAATATACTTGCTCATGTACTGGCCGGCGAGTCTTGCCCAGGTGTCGTGGGTGGTTCCCGCCGGGTAGCCGACGATTATCCGTATAGTCTTGTTTTCGAAAAAAGGGGTTTGCGCGAGTGAGTTGCAAGGCCACAGGAGGAGCAGCGAAAAACCGACCGTGATTTTCATCGCCATGGAAAAATCCTCACGAGTATTCACAAGAGATAAGCCTTGTGCCTGATGGCGTTTCGCAAGCGCAGCTATAGAGTCCAGATAGCATCACCGGTCATGGCCGGGCAGTGGGCCCGCAGCGGCGATTTTTTTAAAAAGATCCATATCTTCGGGATTGCGCGGAAGCTTCTTGATGATTTCATCGAATTCGTCCGGCATGAGCGGGGAAGGCGTTTCCCCCGTGATCTTCTCATAATCTTTGAAAAAGTCTGGGTCCTTATAGGCTGCGGTGATTGCATTCCGCAGCGTCCGAATCCGCTCGGGGGGTGTGCCCGGCGGAATGATAAACGTCGCGCCGGCGATACTGAAGGAGCGGTAGATCTCCAGCAGCCGCCGCTCCTTATCCGTCCTGGCAAACGATTCGAGTTCGGGCAGATGAGCGAAGCGCGGATGCGTGCTGCCTTTAGGGATCTGCAAGATGACGTGAACATCAACGAGTTTCTTTTCGATCCATTCGGAATTGCGCCGCAGCAACGAAGGGACGACGCTGACCCTCGCGTCGAGTTCCCCGCGTATGAGCGCTTGATCCATCTCCGGTCCCGAGTATCCGGTGATGAATTTTGACTCCTTCAGGCGCAGAATATAGGCGAACAATCGGGCGAGCGTATGGACCACATGGCCTACTGATTGCCCACCAATCCTTATTCCGGAGCTGGCGCGCAGACGATCCAATGTGCCCAGATTGGCATCTCGTCTAGTGAGAAACACATAGTGGTCCTCGGATTCGGCAACGCCGTAGAAATTTAACTTGTCGAGGTCGTAATCCACCCCAGTTTCATTGAGGACTGCTGCCCGGATGAAGCCGCCCGGTGGAAACCCGAGCGTCAGGCCGTCCGGGCGAGCGGTTCGATAGATGTAGTTTGCGGCCTTTCGGCCGCCGCCGCCGGGCATATATTCGGGCACAATATTGGGCTGTCCAGGAATATGCTTTTTCAAATACGGCAATATGGACTTCAGCCGCAAATCTCCTAGCCCTCCTGGCTCTTGGCCGGCGATCACGGTGATAGTCTTACCTTGGTAGAACGGCGCCTGGGGCAAGGCAGGAGGTGGCTGACATAAGAGAAACAACGCCAATACGCAAATAACTGCGCCAGCGCGGATAGTAACTTTGCGTCTCCTTGCGTTCATCGAATTGTTCTCCTCGGCGGGGTCAAATAGATCCACTCACATCGACGGAGTGACCCGCCGTGATTTTCTGCGCGGGAATATTCGCGACGAGGAATGTCGTTTCTTGCATAGCTTGGCTCCACGATACCTGTCAACGGCGCTCTGCTGGAGAGATCCAATCTCGCGCGATCGGCTTTGGACGCTCGAACAAAACTACTTCACATACCCTTCCGCGCTCTGACTGGGATCGTTTCCCTCGTTGGCGGGAACCGGTGCACCCCAGGCCCACAAGGCACGCTGCAATGCAGCGGTTCAATAGTTCAAAGGTTCAAAGTTCAAGGTAATACTGGATTGTCGAACTGGAGATCAACGGCACATATGCCTCCGCTGGTTCTTGCAGTGGCTGCTGACGCCGGTGTATGGAATTCGAAGTACGTTACGAGCAAGCGGGCGCCGGAGAAAATGAAAAGAAAATAGGCCCTTTATGATTCTATGGCAGTTTTCGAGGGAGGCATCATGCTAGACGGAAAACTCAGAATCGGTCCGACTTGTTATCATACGCTTCACATCGTTCCCATCATGGCGGCTCATGAGATGAATTTCTTGTACGACGAGGGACTCAAAACCGCGGACGGATCTCTGGGTTACGAGATCCTTCGGGATCCCATGGTCCCTTTTGGCCTGGAGAAGTTAGGGATCGCGCAGGGAATGAAGGAAAGATCAGTGGATATCGCTCTCGACGTCCAATCCCGAACGATCTTTTTCCAGCGCGCGCGGGGCGCCGACGTCTACATTATCGCCGGCTGGAGAAACCAGCGACCGGGCGTCATTATTGGCCCGCCCCATATCAAATCCCTGCAGGACGTAAAAGGCCAACGAGTCGGCATCAGCGACTACAATAGCATTCGCCACTGGGCGCTGCAGATTCAGCTACGCAAAGCGGGCTTGGACTTGGAGCGCGACGTGGAGTGGGTGAGGATAGGACCTTCCAGGCAGCGGCATTTGGATGCATTGCTGGGCGGAAAAGTGGAGTGCGCGCCGCTGTCGTCTTCGGATGCGGATGATCTCAAGAAGCGGGGTTTCAACATCCTTGCCACGCCCAAGGATCAATATCCCGACGGACGACCCGAACGCATCATCGCCGCTACCGGACGAATCCTCGAGGAGCGCCCCGATTTGGTCAAGAGCTTTCTCAAAGCGTTGATACGGTCCTACTGGTTCTGCCGCGATATGCCGAAGAATTTCGAGTATCTCTGCCAGCTGCACAGGCGACTGCTAACAACCAGTGCGGATCCGGAGGAGCGGGAGAGAGTCACGTGGCGCGATCCACGTGATCTGGAGGTGATGCCGTTTCCCATCGACGGCAGAGCGACGGGGTTAGAACAGATGTTAGCGGATGAGGAGAAGATCGGCGGCCTCGGTGACAATGTCCCGTCCGTCAAAGAAGTGTGCGCACAGGACCTGGTGGAGGAAGCTTTCAAGGAACTCAGAGCGCGAGAAGAACTGCAGCCCGAGTACCAGCGCGTCAAAGCTGTAGCGGAACGCTGGGGTTATTAGGGATATGAGGCGGCCGTCGGTCATAGTCTGGGGACCGTCATTCATCGCTGCGCTCGCAGTGATCATTTTGACTGGACTGATGCCCGCGCTCGCTGATGCGCAGGCGAATTTCTACGAAGGCAAGACGATCACCTTGCTGGCAACCAGGGCCGAGTTGTGGAGTTGAATTCAAGAGTGCCTGTGCGGGATGAACGAAACAAAAAGCAAGAAAGTTTAGAAGTAAAAATCTGAATTTTCTTGATTTTCTAAGTTGACGCCGCCACCCCGCTACCTATTTTAAAATTTCTTTAAGCCATGCCACCAGCGCGGGATCAAGACGGAGCAGTTCTTTGACATTGCGCTCGAGATCTTCGCCGGATCCTGGATTGATTTCCAAATTGGCTTTGGCGGCTTCGTTGAGCAGTTCGGGATCTTTGACGGTCTCCATAAAAGAGGTGCGCAGGATTTCCACCCGGTCCTTAGGCGTGCCGGGAGGTAGGACGTAGGGACGCACCGCGGCGCCGTGAGCTTGCGCTATTGCCACGATGAGTTTGCGCATCTCGTCTGTCTTGGCGAAGTTTGTCGCTAAAGGCACCTTAGGAATATCCGGGTGAGGCTTCGTGCTCAGCTGAAGCACCATTGTCACCTCGCCGGTTTCAAGTTCCTTTCTCCATGTAGCGCGAAACGATTGCCACGAATTGCTTAGGCCGCCGACCTCGCCGCTGTTAAATGCCAAGCGAATTGGCGCAGTCCCTTTATAGCCAGATACTACCTGAATCGGCAGGCCAAGAACGACCTCGGCGACTTTAGGAACATCATAGGTTCCATCACCGGCCGCGATGGCGCCAAACTTGACCACTGTCTTCGATACCAACCATTGCTCCACGCTCGTCACGCCGGTCGTCTTGGCCACGCCAAAGACAAAATCGTCTTGCGCCGGCACGCCGACGTATTCAAATTTAAGCGCATCGAATTCAATGCCAGGCTTCGCGAGGAGCTGTTGTAAGAATTGGCCGCCAACAAAATGACCGATGGTGAGACCGTCGGGTTTGGCTACTTTGAAGAGATGATTTGCCGAAAGCAATCCTCCCGCCCCGGGCATATTGTCAACGATGATGCTCGGTTTTCCTGGAATATATTTGCTAAAATGGCGCGCAATGAGGCGAGTGTAGGTATCGTATCCACCGCCCGGCGACGTGCCAACGATAATTCGGATAGTTTTCCCTTCATAGAAAGACGTAGCGCTTAGTGCGAGCTCAGCACGCGCACCCAGGACAATCAACAGAACGGATATAGCGGTCGTTAAATGCGACGAACATCTAAATATTCTCTTTCGCATTTTTCTGTTGCTCCCTTCACGATCGGTTTTTTGATAGGATCAACTTTTTCAGTCGAGTTAAGCTCGCAGGCCGCTATTTTTTTTCGCCCCTGAGGTGATACAGATCATTCAGCTTCCGGCGAAATGCTTCCTCGCCTCCGGGCAGCGCGTCGAATTTTGTCGTACCGTCTGTTTGTCGGAGGATTTTCTGCCCTTCATCGTCCTGGTGCATGCTCAAAAGTATCTCTTTGAGGCGCTTTATAACTGCTTCAGGCAGATTCCTGCGCACCGATACGAGGTGCCGAGGCACCGATCCGCTCTCGACGAGAACCACGAGGCCGGCTTTACTCGTCTCGTCTAAACTCGCTAAACTCGCATAGTCATCGTTGCTGATGGCTCCGGCCGCCACTTTCTCTTCGCGCACCAGTTTAACGATATTTTTTTCCGAACTGGCAAAAATGTAACCGATTTCGCCCCCCAAGACCTTGGCCGAGAGATCCGGTTTTTCCGCCACCCGGAATCGCTTCTCAAATAGCAAGAGCTTGGGCAGAAAATAACCAGATGTCGATCCAGGATCTTCGAAAGCGATCATCTTGCCGCGTAGATCTTCGAGACGAGTGATGCGGCTTGCCTTGCTCGTGAAGATGACACTCCGATACTCGCCCATGCCGCCTTTCCAACGTCTGAGCAATAGCTTGCCAGTGCCGGAGCGGTTGATGAGATAAGTGGGAAAGGGACTTTCCAGGTAGAAATCAACCTGCTCCCGCTCAACTAATTCTATGAGCTGGGGGATGTTGTTCGCGACGATAACGGTGCTCTTAATCTCCCCCGCCGGCGCAAGTTTACGAGCCGTATATTCCACTAGAGGACGAAAATGCTCCGCCACTCGCTCCGGTGGGCTCTCATAAACCACTCCCAGGGTGAGCGTTTTTATGCTTACAGGTTGTTTTACTTGTGCTTCGGTTTGTGGTCCCGCGATGAGCAGGAGCGTGACGATGAGAAATGCTACGTAGACGCAAGGCAATCGCTTTTCCACAGCGGTATCCTCACACGAGAAAAACCCCAGCAGATAACGGAAAAAACATAGTAAAGCCGCCATTGGCCTGTCAATCCCGTAATTGCATTTTGGGGTCAAGTTGAGCTGACCGGCTTCCTTAAGAGAATTCCGACTAGCAGGTCTCGCGGATGCGTCGGGTAGGACGGCCGACCGTAGGAGACGAGCGGAGAAAGCTCATCGCGATCCGTTTGGATGCATCACTTTTGCGGCAGAACCTCTTTGACCAACTTGAATATAGGCGTCAGGTCCTGGTACTCCGGTCTGGCCAGATCGAAATATTTCTTGCCTTCTTCCAAGCGGTTGTAGGGATCGACTTCGTCCTTTGGAATATCGATGCGGCGGGAATTGTGCGCGTCGGGCCGGCCGAATTTCTGCAACGCAAGCTGCCCTTCTCGGGACAGCAGCCAGTTGACGAAAACCTTCGCCGCATTGGGGTGGGGCGCGCGCGTCGGGATGCCGAGCGTGCCGCCGGCGGCACTGCTGCTGCCGCCCTCCTTCCAATCTTCGGCGTCGAGGTAACCGATCGGCAGCTTGTGCTGCATTGCCTTGCCTACTTCGCTGCCCGCGTTGCAGCGAATACACAAAGAGAATTTGCCCGCGGAAAGCCAGTCGGTCATCTGCCGCGGATCACGGCTCACGGTGATCTGCATGTCGCCATAGAGTTTTTTGAGAAATGGCGGGCCGAGGTCAGGATGATAGTAAAAAAACTGCAGCGTCGCTCCCATGCCGAAGGCCGTCGGGTCGAGCGACACCGTTTTCCCTTTCCACTTGGGCTGCAATAGATCCCAGTACGATTTGAACTCGCTGGGATTGGCCTGCTTCAAGTTATAAGCGACTTGGCCTGATAGAGAATTGGCTACAAAGGCAAAAATGTAGCGCTTGTCCGGATCGATGTAGCGGTGTTCGCCCTCATACCACTTTGTTTGATCCAAGACTTCGGGAAGTATGAGCGCGGGTTTGATCGGTTCGAGAATCTGCGCCTTGTAAAGCGCGTCGTGCAGCATGTTGGCCCCGGAGCTCACCACGTCCACGAGATATTTTTCACCGCGCCGTTCGGCCAGGATGCGCGATGCCAGCGAATTGCCGGCGACGGCAACGACGATGTTCGCTTTGATCTTAGGGTATCTTTTCCTGAATACTTCCAACACGCGGTCGTAATCGTAACAGCAACCATACAGCGCAAACTGCCCCTCAGCTTCGGCGGCGCGCAGCGTTTTTTCCCACTCCGCTTGCCAACTCGACTGAGCCGCAACGAACGGAACCGACGATACGGTCCACAGGGCGACACAGATCGCCGTGCGTGCGGCGAGGTTCACAAAGCCGTGGTTACGCGAGATCATGTTTTCCTAGCATCATCAGGACAGAGAGATGGTTTTATTTACCAAAGTATAGGGTGAACTGAGCTTGAGGATTCAATAAAGTTTGCGGAGATGCAATAACCGCGGCGCATTTCAAACGCATGCAGGAGCGTCCGAGCGTCAAGAAGCTGCTCGCGTACGAGAAAGAAGTGAATGAAGGATTTGCCAAGACGGCCTAGGCAACTATCGAGGTTTCGCAGACACACGCGAGGGGAAGGAGCGGGGTCAGG
>Ga0137367_10003028_pt1 | contig 13605 bp, 13 predicted proteins | sample SagtaG_14_FD_104939 | JGI IMG/M metagenome (GOLD analysis project Ga0137367, IMG submission 104939) | Vadose zone soil microbial communities from Sagehorn Ranch, Mendocino, California, USA - Sage1_L_80_16 metaG | ecosystem: Environmental > Terrestrial > Soil > Vadose zone | place: USA... | reverse complement strand
GTTGCGGTTTTTCAGTTAGCTTCTTCCAAAGATAGGCGATACCTAGGGCAATTAGGATCAATGTGCCTAACGGAAGCAACCACATGAACAGTCCGCCGAAGAAACCAAAACCTCCCATGTGCATGCCATAGCCGCCCATCATGCCGTAGCCTCTCATCATTGGCATACCATACCCATAGGCATTGGTCGCAGGGTAGATCAGCTGCCAGACAAAGGGCATGGCGAACTGCAAAATTACTAATGCAACCACGATCCCTATAATCCATTTGGTTGTTTTAGACATTCTTTCATCTCCTTTTCATCCTTTTTAGCAGGGTGATTATCTTTTGATTTTTCTCTATCATAAACCTTATGTGTAAAGATTTGATAAAGAGTTCATTAAAGTATGATGAAACTTCTGATTGCAGTACTCCGCGGCATGTATCCTTTTGCGATATACTTTTAATATGTCTGAAGAGCGACACGAGCGCCTGGGTCTTTTCGGCGGGACGTTTGATCCGCCGCATGTGGGACATTTGATCTTAGCCTCAGAAGCCAGATCACAATTGGAATTAACACGTGTTCTATGGACGGTGACGCCAGATCCCCCTCACAAACAAGATCAAGAAATTACGTCTCTCGTGCATCGGCTGGCAATGGTGAAACTCGCGATTCAGGATAATCCATTCTTCGAACTTTCGGAAATTGAATTAAATCGTCCGGGTCCGCATTTCACGGTGGATACCATCCATTTATTGGCACAACAGAACCCAAAAGCGGAGATTGTGCCAATCATTGGTGGGGATTCGTTGCATGATCTTCCCACCTGGCACGAGCCGCAGCAGCTTGTGTATGCTGCTCATTGGGTGGGCGTTATGCGCCGCCCGGGAGAGGAACCAGATCTAAAAGAGTTAGAAAGTGAGTTGCCCGGGATCACCTCCAAGGTTCATTATGTGAACGCGCCACTGTTAGAGATCGCCTCACGCGAGATTCGCAACCGCGTCGCCTCCGGCCAGCCTTACCGTTATTATCTTCCTTATCCCGTGTTCCATTACATCAATGAGCATGATCTCTATAAAAAGACTGAACCTGTAAAAAAGTGACAATTATCATGGGCGTTTCCCCCATGTTTTCCTGTACTAAAAATTATATATAATTTATAATCATCGGCAACCGAAAGGGCTCCGATGTTAAGTACTCCCCCAACGACAGAAGAAACTGAATTAATCCAAAAACGACCTCTCAAAGAGGATATTTTTGACGTTCTGCACGAGAAGATCATCTCGGGCACGTATAAGCCCGGTGACTGGCTGCGCCAGGATGACATTGCCACACAACTGGGCGTGAGCATGACCCCCGTCCGCGAGGCGCTGGACCTGCTCGTCTCGGCAGGATTGGCGGAGCGCGTCCCTTATCGCGGCGTGCGCGTCCGCGAGATGTCTACGAAGGATGTGGTGGATGCGTATGGATTGCGGCTTGTCCTCGAAGCGGTCATTGCCCAGGAGGCAGCCAAGCATATTACGCCGGAGCAGGTCGCGGGTCTAGAAAGAACGCTGGAGGAGATGAAGCTCCATCAATCCCTTAAGGATGTCTCTCCCGAGCGAAAATCGAGCCGTGAGTTTCATTCTGCCATCGCAGAAGCAACGAAGAATGAGCTGCTGATCAAGTTATACGCGGTTGTATCCAATGCATTCCCTGACTGGCTATTGTATGAGGCGTTGTTTCGCTATCCCGAGATCCTTGCCGATAGCATGAGCAACACGTACAAGGAACATGTCGCTATCGTGGAGGCCTTGAAAAAAGGCGATGCCGATCGCGCCGCACAAAAATCTATTGAACACTTAATGGAATCAGGAAAATGGCTGGAAGAATATTTGGAAATTCCCGCAGAGTTATTGCGTGAAAAAGAAGAACAGGTTTCACCCCTGATGAAGAAAACAAAGAAATAGGAGACTGCACTATGATCGAAAACGTCCAAATCGAAGAACTCTATAAGCAGATGGCGCAAAGCATCATTGACGGCGAGCAGGAAATAGCTGTCGAACTTGCAAAGAAATCCATCGAGTTGAATATGCATCCGCTCGATACGATCACAAAGGGATTTGTGGTGGGCGTCAATTACATTGGCGATCAATTCGGCAAAGGCGAGGCGTTTTTGCCGGAACTCGTGATGGCCGGCGAAGCGATGAAAGCCGCCGTTGCCGTGCTCGAGCCGGAATTGTTGAAACTTGGCGAAGCACGTGAAATCATGGGACGCGTCGTTCTCGCGACGGTCGAGGGTGACATCCATGAGATCGGCAAGACTCTGGTGGGGACGATGCTCGCGGCTTCGGGCTTTGAAGTCGTTGACCTGGGCGTGGATCAGCCCGCTGAAAAGATCATTGGCAAGGCTCTTGAAATCGACGCACAGATCATCGGCATGAGCGCGTTGCTCACCACGACGATGGTCCGTCAGCGCGAAGTGATTGAAGAACTGGATAAAGAAGGTTTGCGCCCACGCATCAAGGTGATGGTTGGCGGCGCGCCGATCACAAAAGATTGGGCGGACAAGATCAAAGCCGATGGTACGTCGGAAGATGCTATTGGAGCAGTCAAGCTCGCAAAGCAATTGGTCGGGAAAGAGTAATAAGAATATCCGGTGGTCGAGTGCTCCTCATAATTTTCGCGGGGTGTATCGAGACCACCAGTTAACAAAAGTACTTTGGTTACGTGGTGGTCTCGATACGTGCTTCGCACACTCGACCACCGATGTGGGACCAACAATGAGAGAGTAGAGACATAAGCCTTGGGAGGGCACTATGTTGAAAAATATTAAGTCGATCAGCAATCCGAAGCTGAAACTCGAAATCTTAACTACAGCAGAAGTCAAAAAAATCCACGATGCCACGTTGTGGATCATTGAGCATGTCGGTGTCCGATTTCCGTCGCAGCGCGCATTGGATATTTGGGAAGCGAACGGTGCGACCGTTGATCGCGAGAAGAAGATCGTGCGCGTCAAAGGTGATGTGATCGAAGAAGCGCTGAAGAATTGTCCGCCTGCTTATTCGCTGGCAGCGCGTGACCCGCAACAGGATCTGCCGCTCGATGGAAATCATGTTTTCCTGGGAACAGATGGCTGCGGCGTGGAAGTAATTGACATTCACACCGGCGAAAAGCGGACCTCGTGCCTAAACGATGTCAAAGAGATCGTCCGCGTGGCAGACGCAACCGAAGAAGTGGCATTCCATTGGGTTGCCGTCTCCGCACAGGATACACCCGTCAAATCGCGCGGTTTGCACGAGATCAAAACAGTCTGGGAGAATTCCACCAAACATGTGCAAACCGAGTCTATCTACAACGTGGCAGAAGCACAAGCCGCGATGGAAATGGCGGCATTAGTTGCCGGTGGCAAAGACAAACTCAAGGATCGGCCTGTCCTCTCGCTGATGCAGTGTACTGCTCCCCCGCTTGGGCACGATGGCGGCAGTTTGGATGCGGCCTTGATCGCAGCAGAACATGGCATCCCAACCGGCTTCATGACGATGGCATCCTGCCTCACAACAGGACCTGTGACACTGGCTGGCAATCTTGCTGTTGGCAATGCAGAAGTTATCGCAGCCACAGCACTGTTACAACTCGCCTATCCCGGTGCCCCCGTCTTTTATGCCGCCGCACAAACCGCCTCTGATTTACGTCTCGGGTGCTACACAGGCGGTGGACCGGAAGATTACCTCTTCGGCGCGGCGACGAATGTGCTTTCGGACTTTTACAATATTCCTCTTTCGATGGGCTCGTTTGCAACCGGCGCGAAGGAACCCAACTGGCAGGCTGGCATAGATGGCAGTCTCTCCACATTCATGGCGAGCATTGTCATGTCCGATATGCTGCTGGGATGCGGATTCCTACACGGCAGCCGCATCTGGTCCTATGCCGAGATGATGATGGATTGCGAGGTCTTCTCCATCATTCACAAGATGATGCAGGGCATTGTCGTGGATGAGGAAACATTAGCGCTCGATACCATTGCCAATGTCGGTCCCGGCGGACATTATCTGGCGCAGAAGCACACTCGTAAACACATGCGTGAACTGTACATGCCGCAGTACATGGACAGGCGTCCGTACAGCGAATGGGAAACAAAGAACGACGATGCGCGTGATTGGGCAGTGAACAAGGCACGTAAGGTTTTATCAGAACATTGTCCCGAGCCGCTCGATCCGAAGATCAGTGAAGAAATGGAAAAGATCATTAAGTCGGTCGAAAAGTAAAAAGTTGAAGGTTGCAGGTTATTGTCCTCAACTTTATAACCTGCAAACCTTCAACCTTCCAACGTTTTTCTTTTTAGAGGTGTCTTATGCAACCCAAACTCACGCTCCTAAGTGATGAACTCATTGCAAAGATCTTGGCAGAAGCCTACGAACTTTTACGCTGTCCAGCGGTGAAGGTTCAAAATCCGGAAGCGCGAGACCTGCTGGCTTCGGCTGGCGCGATCCTCTACCCTGAGAACCAGGTGGTTGGAATTCCCGCTGCGCTTGTCCACCGGGCGTTGGAAAGCGTACCGCGGGAATTCTATTTATATGATTACGATGGCAACCCGGTCATCCATTACGGCGGAGATACTGTTCAGTTCGATCCGGGTTCATCTGGCATTGCGATCCTGAACCCTGAAACTCTGGAGCACGACACCACCGAGACATCTCATCTGATCCGTTTGCTCAAGGTTGCAGAGCAGCTCGTGCAATATGATGCCCAGTCTACGGCGGTCATTTGCCATGAAGTCCCCAAAGATATTCAAGATTCGTATCGCCTCTATCTGGCGCTCCTTTATTCCAAGAAACCGATCGTTACTGGCGCGTTCACAAATAAGACTGTCCAGGAGATGATCGATATGCTCGCCCTCTTTGCGGGCAGCCCCGCCGCCGCGCGTGAAAAGCCGCGCGCAATCTTTGATGTGTGTCCAGCTCCACCTCTCATTTGGTCAAACTTTGGAGCGGGCAATCTCATTGCTCTTGCAAAGTCTGGCATACCTGCGGAAATCGTTTCGGTCCCGCTGGCAGGCGCGGCGGCTCCCGTCACAATGCTGGGGACGATCGTGCAACACACTGCAGAATGTCTGGCAGGCATTACGATTCATCAGCTTGCGAATCCCGGCTCACCCATTGTTTGGGGCGGCGCGGCAGCGATCTTTGACATGCGCAAAGGTGCCACCCCAATGGGCGCGGTGGAAACAGCGATGCTCGATTGTTCGTATGCACAAGTCGCCAAGTCATTGAATATGCCCACGCATACTTATCTCGGTGCAACCGATTCAAAACTTGTCGATGCACAGGCTGGACTCGAAAGCGGCATCACCGCCATGGTCGGCGCGTTGAGCGGAATCAACATGATCTCCGGCTCTGGCATGCTCGATTTTCTTGCCTGCCACAGTGCCGAAAAGCTGGTCATCGATGCCGAAGGGATCTCGATGGCAAAGCGTATGGTGATGGGCATCAAACAACACACCGACACACTCGCCACCGGCTTCTACGATGAGAAGATCAATTTTAAAGGCGGAGATTTCCTCAAGCAGAAGATCACCATGAAACTCTTCCGTGAGGAACAGATTTTGCCCAGCAATATCATTGATCGGGATTCCACTCGTGCTTGGAAAGCTGCCGGAGCATTGGACGCTTTTGGTCGCGCAAAGGTCCGCGTGAATGAATTGCTCGCCTCTTATAGACGCCCCGAACTGGATCCCGTTAGAGAAAGCAGACTCCACGCCTATATGCTCGGTCTCAGCCAAAAGGCTGGTCTCGAACAGTTGCCTGAACTCGAAGATTTTCAACCGGCATAACTATGGAGTCCAGAAGCTTGCTTCTGGAAAGCGGTATGGGAGCATTAATCGGCGCGCTGAGCGGCATCAATATGATCTCGGGTGCTGGCATGTTGGACTCGCTTCTCTGCCAGAGTCCGGAAAAGCTTGTGGTCGATGCCGAAGGGATTGCGATGGCAAAACGTATGCTGGACGGCATGAAGGTTCACACTGAAACGCTTGCCACCGGCTTTTATGAAGGCGTCAATTTCAAAGGCGGCGATTTCCTCAAGCAGAAGATCACCATGAAACTTTTCCGCGAGGAACAGCATCTGCCAAGTAAGGTCATTGATCGTGATTCGATGCGCGGCTGGAAGGAAAGTGGATCCATGGATACGTTCAAGCGGGCGAGGATTCGTGTACAGGAGATTCTCGAATCCTACAAACGCCCTGAACTGGATTCCGATAAAGTGAATCAACTCCACGATTACGTTTTAAATCTCGCCAAGCAGGCCGGTATCGATTCCTTACCCGTCCATGAGCTTTCACTAACTGTGGTATAAATTTTGTACACAGGTAGACACGTAGATATGTTTACCTGTGTACCCCGCACGCTTCTTTTCATAAATGCTCTATACAGCGTGCGGGGTGTACTTATTTACTCTACCGAGGAGACCCATGCTCAAGCAGGCACATGCAATTTCAGAAGAACTTATCGAATGGCGGCGCGATTTTCATATGCACCCGGAGATCGGCTTTGAGCTTCATCGCACATCGAAGATTGTTGCGGATGAATTGGAGAAATTGGGATACAGAGTCAAACGCGGGGTTGGCAAGACCGGCGTCGTCGCAGAGATCGGCGAAGGTGGCAAAGTGGTAGCCATTCGTGCCGATATGGACGCGCTGCCCATCCTGGAACAGAACGATTATGAGTATGTATCGCAAACTCCAGGCGCGATGCACGCCTGCGGGCATGATAGTCACACGGCGATGGCACTCGGCGCCGCATTATTATTAGCCAAGGAAAAGTTGCCCGGACGTATACGCTTTCTCTTTCAGCCCTGCGAAGAGACCGCCGACGAAGAGGGCAAAAGTGGCGCGCAACGCATGTCGGCCGAAGGCGCGATGGATGGTGTGGATTATGTTATTGCCCAGCATGTGGATCCACTCAAACCTGTGGGCACAATTGGCATCAATGCCGGTCCCAGTTCGGGCGGCGTGGATAGCTGGTATGCAACCATTACAGGAAAAGGTGGGCATGGCGCCCATCCGAATTCAACCGTCGATCCGTTCTACCTGATGTCACATGTCATCATTGCTTTAAACTCCATGATTTCACGTCGCATCAATCCTTTTGATCCTGCGGTCGTCAGTATTGGTTCGGTAAGTGGCGGATTTACGGAAAACGTCATCCCGGAAAGCGTGAAAATCACGGGAACTCTGCGATTCACCGATGAAGCCGTGCATCAGCAAATTCGAGACGAGATGAAGCGAGCCTTTGAACTTGTCAAAGTGCTGGGTGGAGACTATCAATTGGACTTTTTGATCGGTGGTCCGCCCATGATCAATGACAAGGCGGTCGCCGATCTGATCGAACAAACTGGCAGGGATATACTTGGCGCTGAAAATGTCCATGCGATCGTAAAAACATTAGGCGCAGAGGATTTCGGTGAGTTTCTCAAACATGCCCCCGGCGCGATGTTCACACTTGGCACACAGAAGAAAGGGCATGAGGAATATTTGCTCCATCATCCCAAATTTGACATTGATGAACGCGCACTGCCCATTGGCACTGCGATGTTAGTGGAAACGGCAAAGCGCTTCCTCGAGCAGAACTAAAATCTGTTGATAGAAATCAAAACATCCCGCATCATGAAATACGGGATGTTTGTTTTAAACCAGACTTCTTTTATCTATGGATTCTGCTGAAATAGAAACGATAGGGAATCAGCATCAAGAAACCGACGGCTATAAGCACTTGACCAGTTAAGACCCCGGCCGCCTGCCATGGACCAAAATAAGGCACGTTGGGCAACGTTTGAGAACCCATACCAAACACGTCTGCCATGCCGGTAAAGACAGCGATGACATAGCCTGTCCCAACGAGACGGAGTCCGATGTCGGCGACGATACTGCGTTGTTCCTTCCCCCACAAAGCAACGAGCCCCACAAAACCTCCCAGGCAAATTAAGGCGAGTCCAACCAGAAAAACAGCAATCTGGATGAAACCAACTGCTGGACTATGATCCCAGCCAAACCAACCTGGCTTTGCGCCAATCGCAAACACCAACAAACCGACTGCTACCGTAATTAAACTGGAGCGGATACGCAAATACGAAATACCGTTGGTACGTTCACCGTTCATGCCGGCAAGTTCCTTCGAAGGAATCTTAACCAATTGCCACCCAGGATATTTTCAACATCTGTTTCGTTGTAACCGCGCGCCTTCAACCCCGCTGAAATTTTTTGCAGATCCGCAATGGAGTCAAGCTCAGGTGGAATCGATTGCAGACCAAAGCCTCCATCAAAATCCGAGCCGATCCCAGCGTGCAATGAGTTGCCAGCGATTTGGCAGATATGATCGATGTGCGCAATCAATACATCTAGCGGGACTTCTTCGCGACGACTTCCATTTTTTCGCAACCACCCGACCTTAAGAAATGAGTTCAATGGAATTAATCCGATCACGCCATCACGTTCGATCAAACCTTCGATCACGTGATCAGGCAGGTGGCGATTCGTATCTGCGCCTTTCATCAAGGCTGCACAATTCGAATGTGTTGCCATCACGGGACCTTCATAACGGTCAAGCGATTCCGTTGCCGCGGCTTCGTCCATGTGGCTGAGGTCAAGGACAAAGTTGTAATCTGCCATGGCAGCGATCAATTCGCGGCCTTCGGGAGTTAGTGCGCCCGGTTCACTGGTTCCGCCACAATAACGCGTCCCTGCCCAAGCGAGTCCAATTAGACGCAACCCCATGTCATACCATTCGCTCAATTCCTTCGGTGAACGGATACCGTCTGCGCCTTCCATCAAATAGATCAACCCGACGGGGTGACCGCTTCCATTTTGCGCGGGCTTGGACCAGTCTCCGATAACGGAATCGAGTTCTTTCGTCGAGGCAACGAGCCGAAACTTGTCGGGGTGTACATCTACCAGTCTGCGGTAAACATTGATTTGGTCACGATAGAGCCGATGCGCGGTTTCCACATCCGCGTACCACACTTTATCGTAAGCTTCTTTCTTTCTGGCGGGCGTGGCGAAGAGAGTAGCAAACACTGCCGCGACCTGTCCACTTTGATATTCGGGCCAGCCGACGATACAGTCCCCATTAAGCGTGGGGACATCTGTGCCCACTTCGAGACGACGCGTCTCTTCCACCGAACGCGTATAGTCGCGCGCCCAGGTGAGCATGTTGTAAGCAAGATCCTGATGTGAATCAATAATTAGGGACATATTTCTGAAAGAGCGCCCCGCCTTTGCGGAACGCTCTTGGTTTTGATTTAGGCTTCCTTGTTTTCCTCAGGAGAGTCATCCTGGGGATTTTCTTCGGAAGCTTCGGGGGCTTCAGACTCTTCTTCGGTGTTGAACTGAGCGGTGAGCATCTTGAAATCTTTGTCGGCAAACGCAGCGGAGTCCACTTTGCGGAGGCTCAAGCCAATTCGGTGTTGATCCGGATCGATGCGAATCACGCGCAAACTCTTGACTTCACCTTCCTTGAGAACTTCCTTCGGATGCTCGATGCGGTGCTCAGCAATTTCGGAGATGTGGATGAGGCCCTCGATATCACCTTCGAGTCGAGCAAATGCACCGAACTTGGTCAGGCGTGTGATGACACCTTCCACCAGTTGACCGACGCTGTACTTCTCGACACGCGATCGCCAGGGGTCATTTTGCAGAGCGCGGACCGAAAGACCAATACGTTTCTTTTCTTTGTCCACGTTGATTACTTTGACTTTGACTTCCTGCCCCACTTCCAATACTTCGCGCGGGTGATCGATGTGATCCCACGAAAGCTCGGAGAGGTGGACGAGTCCGTCTGCGCCGTTGATGTTGATAAACGCGCCGAAATTCGCAAGGCTGGTCACACGTCCGGTGTAGACCTTGCCTTCTTCCAATTCCTCGATCACGCGTTCCTTAATGGATTGGCGAGATTCGGTGCTGGCAGCACGCTCGGAGAGAATGAGGCGGCGGCGTTCGCGATCCACTTCGATCACGCGGACCGAGATCGGCTGCCCGATCATCTTCTGCCAGCGCTGCTCGGGCGTATCGCCAGTCGATTGGCTGCGGCGCAAAGCGCTGATCTGTGAAGAGGGAACGAACCCACGCAATCCTTCCACAGCCACGATCAATCCGCCTTTGTTAAAGCCGATCACTTTGCTGTCGATGACGGTGTCGCTAGTGACCAGTTTCTCTACGTTTTCCCAAGAGATTTGCTCCTGGGCACGTTTCAGTGAGAGAACGACATTGCCGTTTTCGTCTTCAGGGTTCAGGACATAGACGTGAACTTCCTGACCGACCTTGAGTTCTTCACGCTCTTCCTGGGTCAATTGCTCCAATTCACGACCAGAAACAACGCCCTCAGACTTGGCGCCGATGCTGACGAGGATCTGGTTGGGGCTGACACTTGCGATCATTCCGGTTCGAATCTCGCCGGGCTGAGGCAAATCGACGTTCATTTCCTGTTCGTTCAGCAAAGACTCCATCGTTTGATTGTTGTTGCTATTATGTTGTTCTTCCTGCGAGTTAGCATCACTCCCTTTAGCAGGCAAGGCTTGATTCTGATCTGTCACTTGAGGCTCCGGTTGAGAAAAATGTAAATAGGATTATACAGGCGATTGGGGAAGTTTGCAACCCTGCAAGGGATATACCTTATTAATAAATTAATTAAAGGAAAGGATATAGCAAATTATCTTTATAATCCCGATTCACGCGTTATAATCTCTCGTCGGAGAGAATGATAAATGCCCCCAATTTTTCCATTTACCGCAATCGTAGGACAGCAGCGCATGCGACGCGCTCTGATTTTGAACGCTGTAGACACCCGCATCGGTGGTGTATTGATTCGCGGCGAACGTGGAACTGCAAAGTCTACGGCCTCGCGCGCATTGGCTGCACTGCTTCCGAGCGTGAAGGTTGTGGATGACTGCCGCTTTGGCTGTGACCCGGATAAACCATCCACATGGTGCACGGAATGCAAGGAGCGATTCACAGGAGCGACGCACATTCCGTATCATGTCCGAACAACCTCGTTCGTGAACCTTCCCGTTTCTGCTACCGAAGACCGGGTGGTGGGGACTCTTGATATTGAACAAGCCATCCAAAAAGGCGAGCGACATTTCGAGCCGGGCATTTTGGCGGGCGCAAACCGCGGTCTGCTCTACATCGACGAAGTGAACCTGCTCGACGATCATGTTGTGGATGTTCTTTTGGACTCGGCCGCCATGGGCGTGAACATGGTCGAGCGTGAGGGCATTTCGTTCACCCATCCCGCCCGGTTCATTCTCGTCGGGACGATGAATCCAGAAGAAGGCGAACTCCGCCCTCAATTGCTGGATCGCTTCGCCCTCTCCGTCGATATCGTGGGCATTCGTGAAGCACGGGAACGCGTCCAGATCATGGAACGCAATCTCGCCTTCGAGCAGGATGCAGAAGCCTTCCGGCATCAGTTCATGTCGAAAGAGGAAGAACTTTCACATCAGATCGAACGCGGACGCGAACTCGTGGGGCAAGTGACTCATACGAGCCGTGACCTGCTGTCCATCGCCGCGTTGACATCCTCCCTCAATGTAGACGGTCACCGCGCCGACCTGGTTATTCTCAAAGCTGCGCGTGCCCAGGCTGCGTTCGAGGGGCGGACGAAGATCAACGATCACGATATCGCCCTTGCCGCGGAACTGGCTCTCCCCCACCGCATCAAGCGGACTCCGTTCCAACAAGCCGAGATGACGACCGAACAGTTGCAGGAACGCATCGAGCAACTGCAGGGTCAATCGATGCCGAGTGAAGCGGAGGAAGAGTCCGAGTCACAGCAGAACAAAGCCGAGGAAAAAAAAACTTAAAGCTCGAGGATGAGCGCGAGGAAGGTCCGCAGGAGGGCAAACCGGAACCCATGCCGCAGGATGGGTTCGCCAACACCAGCGCCAATTGGTGGGAAGGCGGACAGAAGGTAAAACCCGGCGAGAAGTTCCAGCCGCGCAAGTTAAACACGCCGCTCGATAAGCTGGCGCGCAAACACGCGGGTCGGCGTTCTTTGACTCATACTGAGCGCAAACATGGACGCTACATCAAGGCACGCCCGGCAGGCGACAAGAAAGATGATATCGCCTTCGACGCCACCTTCCGGGCTGCTGCACCGTACCAAACAAAACGCGTAGAAAAAAGAAAGAAACTCGCTTTCGCAATTGAATCCTCTGACTTACAACGCAAGATCCGCGTTAAGCGCGTCGCGAATCTTGTTCTGTTTCTGGTGGATGCTTCATGGTCAATGGCAGTCGCGGAACGCATGAACGCGACGAAAGGAGCAATCCTTTCCTTGCTCACAGACGCCTACCAACGCCGCGACCGTGTGGGATTGATCGTCTTTCAAAAGGACCGCGCCACACTTGTCTTGCCCCCAACCAACTCCGTACAGCTCGCACAACGCGCCTTGATGGATATCCCCGTTGGCGGAAAGACTCCGCTTTCCGCAGGCTTGTTCCTCGCGGCAGATGTTTTGCATCAGGAGAAAGTACATCATCCCGATGTAGAACCGCTGTTGATCGTGTTAACCGATGGAGCAGGCAATGTCTCCATTGGCGCATTGCCGCCGCAGGAAGAATCCTATCGCTTCGCCGAATTGATTGCACACGAGAAGGTGAAGAGCGTGGTCATCAACATGGAGCACGCCGCCTTCGACCAAGGACTCGCACAACAACTCGCAAATCACCTCAAAGCGCCGTGTTTTGCGCTGAGCGAATTGAAGGCTGAGAATTTATATCATACGGTGAAAGAGGAAATGGCGAAGCCGATGAAGAAATGAGCGTCGTATAATAATCACATGGCAAACCCTGTCCCTCCAGCCATTGCGAAGATTGCGCCTGACGGCAACCTCACACCGCGTCAAAAACGACGCTTTATGATAGACATGCTCAAACGACGCGTGCGCGCCGGCACGGGAAGCAGTCTTGAATTCATGCGAAGGAGAACAGCAATGAATCCCTGGCCAGATTTGCGTCCTATCCTGCAAGGCATTGACTGGCTGATCATCGGCGGCGTCGCTACCCGCGCGTATATGCCTGAACGCATGACGAGAGACATGGATATACTTGTGCATCATAGTAAGGGGAATGCAGCTATTTCAAGATTGCAGGAAGCTGGTTATCAAATCCTTGGACAACTGTCAATTCCCGGATATTCATTACGTTCGCCCGAAGGCACCGAAGTCGACGTAATTTTTGGCAAAGACGCATGGCTCATAGAAGCACTGGCTCATCCTAAGCGCGATGCAGCAGGATATCCTGTGATTGATTTACCTTATCTTATTCTGTTGAAAATGACAGCCCAACGCGCCCAGGATTGGGCAGATGTTTCGCGCATGTTGGGGCTGGCATCGGACGCTGAACTAGATGAGGTGCGCGCAGCGGTTGCGCGCTACTCTCCAGAAGACAGCGAAGATTTGGAGTCTCTGATCTTCATTGGCAAAAAGGAACAGGAGACTCCACCCGACGCATAACGATCAGGCGTGCCAGTTGAAGGCTGGGCACTTGTATCACACCGTGAAGGAGGAAATGGCAAAGCCGGTGAAGAAATAAACAAGAACTCCGAGAGTTTGGAAATCTCGGAGTTCTAATTTTATGGAGTTGCACTCATGGCAC
>Ga0137367_10003019_pt1 | contig 13620 bp, 14 predicted proteins | sample SagtaG_14_FD_104939 | JGI IMG/M metagenome (GOLD analysis project Ga0137367, IMG submission 104939) | Vadose zone soil microbial communities from Sagehorn Ranch, Mendocino, California, USA - Sage1_L_80_16 metaG | ecosystem: Environmental > Terrestrial > Soil > Vadose zone | place: USA... | reverse complement strand
GGCGCTCGGGGTTGCGGTTGCGCTGCTGGGTCTCGCGTTTCAAGCAAGTGGAATCATCATGCGCTGTATGATTGCCGGTCGGCCGCCGGTGACCAACATGTATGAATCGATCATCTGGGTTTCGTTCGCGGTCTCAGTTTTTGGGATGATCTTTTTTGCGCGTTACCGGGCGCCTGTGTATTTGTTGGCGGCATTGCCGGTCACGCTCATCGCACTTTTGCTTGTGCATCAAATGCCGATCGCCATGCCATCAAGCATCGATCCGCTGGTGCCGGTCTTGCGGAATAATTTTTGGCTCACGGTTCATGTGCTCACCATAACGCTGAGCTATGCGGCGTTCGCGCTGGCCATGGGGTTCGGGCATATCCTGCTCTGGCGATACGCGCGTAACCCCGCAGCGGCGCGCGCGGATGCGCCGATGCATTTGTGGCTGTATCGCGTGCTCCAGCTGGGCGTGCTATTGCTCGCGGCAGGCACTATTCTCGGCGGCGTCTGGGCAAATTATTCCTGGGGCAGGTTCTGGGGCTGGGATCCGAAAGAAACGTGGGCACTGATCGCGCTGCTTTGTTACATCGTGGCGTTGCACGGCCGGCTCGCAGGTTGGTGGACGCAATTCGGTCTGGCAGTTGCGAGCGTAGTTTGTTTTCTCGCCGTGTTAATGGCGTGGTACGGCGTGAACTTTGTTCTCGGCAAAGGTCTGCACAGTTACGGATTCGGCATCGGCGGCGAAACGTACGTGGCGATATTTGTCCTTCTTGATCTGTTGTTCGCTGTGTTTGCGATCTGGCGATATCGGACCAGCAAATCGGCCGTTGCTGCAGCAGGCGAAATCCAAGGCGAGCGCGTCACGGTATAACTGTAGCCGGGATCGCTGATCCCGACGGCATGTGGTCCCAAGATAGTCCACTGTTCTGCGCGAGCTCAGGCGGCGTCAGCGAGCGCGCGGCTCAACTATTGAATCGCGTTCTTCGCGCGCACTTGCTTTACCTTTATCCCTAAACAGCAGAAATCATCGCAACTAGAAAAGGAGAAGAAAAACCATGCCATTAACTCGCCGAAATTTTCTCATCAGTGGTTCACTATCATTAGCTGCCGGAGCACTTTCACCGCTTCTCGTCCAAGCCGGAAAGGCCAAGTCGAGCGCGCCTGCCGATTTTAAAGATTGGGAATCAGTGCGGCGCGAATTTGAACTAGCTCCTGATTATATTCATCTCGCCCTATTCTTTCTGGCCTTCATCCCAAGCCCGTCCGCCAGGCGATTGAGCAATATCGGGCAAAAATCGATGCAAATCCGTTTGTTGCCGTGGAGAGCGCACTTTTCGAACCGACCAACGCGAACATACCGTTGCAGGTTTGCCGCGCCATTGCCAACTACATCGGTGGCGATCCGCAGGACATCGCATTGACCCAAAACACTACAACCGGGCTGGCCCTTCTCTACCACGGACTGCCGTTGCGCGAAGGCGACGAGATCCTGACCACTACGCACGATCACTACGTGCATCACGAATCAATTCGACTGGCCACCGGCCGTTGCGGAGCAACCTGGCGCAAGATTCCGCTTTTCGATTCCTTCAATTCGATTTCGCCGGATGAAATTGTGGGTCGGATTCGCAAGGCGATCGGGCCGAAAACGCGCGCCATAGGAGTGACCTGGGTGCACTCCAGCAGCGGAGTGCGTCTCCCGATCCCGCGCATCGCGCAACGCCTTGCTGAAGTAAATGCTGGGCGCGACGAAAAAGATCGTGTGCTCCTGATCGTCGATGGCGTTCACGGTTTGGGAGTGGAAGATTCGAAGATTACCGCGCTCGGATGCGACGCGTTCGCGGCGGGCACACACAAATGGATGTTTGGGCCGCGCGGGACGGGATTTGTTTGGGCAAAGCCCGCGGTTTGGGGGAGCATGCGTCCAGTCATTCCGACGTTTACTTCACCGGACATTTTTGAAGCCTGGGCACAAGAGCGTGAACCGCAGGGTCCGGCGCGAGCGGCATGGTTTTCACCGGGAGGTTTTCAAGCGTTCGAGCATTATTGGGCATTGCCGGAAGCGATCCGCTTTCATCAGAGCATCGGACCAGGGCGAATCACCGCACGCATACACGAGCTGAATGGTCAGATGAAAGAAGGATTTGCGCGGATGCCACACGTTCAGCTCTACACGCCGCGAGATGAGAATCTTTCTGCCGGCATCGTTTGCTTTGATGTAAAAGGAATGAAACCGGAGGAAGTCGTAAAGCGCCTTCTCGGTCAGCGAATTGTCGCTTCTACGACTCCTTATCGAGTTTCGTATGCGCGCGTGGCATGCAGCATCGTAAATACTTCAGGAGAGGTGGAAGCGGTGCTTCGGGCAATTCGCAATCTGGCTTAAGTCGGAAACGTCGAAAAATCTAAGCATCTGTGTTGTAGCCGGGATCGGTGATCCCGGCCCGCCGCCGTTAGCGCCCGCGGCTACAGGTTCGCGATCAGCGCGTCGATGAATTCGCTCGGCGCTTCAGCATGGAGCAGTGCTGATCGTGTCGCCTCATCTTTTAACAGCCGCACGAGCGTGCCGACGGAAACCAAATAGTCGTTCACCAGGCGTTCCGGCACTCCGATCACAAAAATCAATTGAGCACGCTGTTGATTGGGACCGACTGGAATACCGGCACGGCTGCGCCCAATACCGATGACGATTTCCTCTACCAGATCGGTTCGCGCATGAGGAAACACGACTCCGTTTTCTACTACACTCGGGTGCTCCTGCTCACGTGTGAGCACTTGTTGGAGAAAAATTTCTGCATTATCGATCTTTTCGTTTTGCGCGAGCAACTGAGTGATCTCACGCAGTGCGTTTGGCAGTTTCCGTGACCGCAGCCGCAGGATGACTTGTCTTTCATCCAGCAGCTCGGGGAGCGCGATAGCCATTGGTGACAGAGATTTATTGGATTATGGGGCAAAGCCAGTTATCCAGTTAAGGAAGCAGCCGTGGCAACACAAAACACAGCCGTAGCTCCCAGCGAGGAGAGGACAGTCTCCTTTCAACGGAGCCTATATGACCCGGGCTACGTCAACGCGATGTCGCATTTTTATCGCGGTGAGCTGGGACGGAGCATGGTTTGGCGGCAGCGGCTGGATGTAACGACCAACTGGGCGATCACCAGCAGCACGGCCATTATCACCATCGCATTTTCGACTCGCCAAGTGCCGCACATCATTTTCTTTTTCAATCTGGCCATTGTCTGGGTGCTGCTCTGGATCGAGGCGCGCCGTTACCGTTTTTACGACGCATTCCGCGCGCGTGTCCGAATGCTCGAAGCGCATTTTCTTGTCCCGATGGTGATGGAAAATCGTGAGATGCTTCAAGGCGAATGGAAAAAGCTCGTTTGCGAAGACTTGATTTTGCCCTGCTTCAAAATCAGCAAATTGGAAGCGGTGGGGCGCCGCTTGAAACGCAATTACATGTTCATTTTTATCCTGATCCTAATGGCGTGGCTGACGAAAATATTTTTGCATGCCACCGCGCCGATTAACGATTTCGTCTCGTTTTATCATGCCCTGCGTATCGGCCACATTCCGTCCTGGCTCGTGGCGCTGATCTTTACCGGCACGTTTATCAGTGTCATTGCTATCACCATTTACGTCAGCAAAAGATCCTCCGGCGAAATCTCCGAGTTCGGCACGCACCGTTCATTGTGGCGCATCTAATCAATGTTTGATGTTTGAGGTTTGATGTTTGATTGGTTCGCAATGAACCGATCAGCAGCCGATCAATTTCAGAAGCTTTGCGAAATCGTCGCAAAGCTGCGCGGGCCCGGCGGCTGTCCATGGGACCGAGAGCAAACGAACGAATCGCTGTTGCCTGCATTGATTGAAGAAGCATACGAAGTGGCCGAGGCCGCGCGCGCGAAAGACGATGCGCATTTTCGCGAGGAACTCGGCGATTTGCTCTTACTGGTAGTGATGCACGCGGAGATCGCCCGCGAAGCTGGACGTTTCGACATCGACGAAGTCATTCACGACGTTTCGGATAAACTGGTCCGGCGGCATCCGCATGTGTTTGGAACCAGCGACGCGCGCGATTCCGGTGCCGTGCTCAAACAATGGGAAGCGATCAAGCGCGAAGAGAAGAAGGCCGACTCGCATTATCTCGCCAGTTTGCCCAAAGGGTTGCCCGCGCTTATGCGCGGACAAAAAGCGCAATCAAAAGCGGCGCGCGTGAATTTCGACTGGACCGAGATGCGCGACGTGGTCGCAAAAGTGGAAGAAGAGCTTGGCGAGATGAAAGAGGCGGTCGCGTCGCTCGCCACGGCGAGTCCGTCCCGCGGCGGACAAGATCGCGCCGGAACCGAAGAAGAGATCGGCGACATGCTCTTTGCAGTCGTCAATCTGGCGCGGAAATGCAGAATCGACGCGGAAAGCGCCATGCAAGGCGCTACGGAGAAATTTGTGACGCGATTCGATCGGTTGGAGGACGAGTTGAAAACGCGCGGCAAGAAACTCGGCGAAGTCGATCTTGCCGAGATGGACAAGATTTGGGATCGCATTAAGAATGACGAAACCCGAATGACGAATGCCGAAGGAATGACAAAATCCGAATGATCAGCGACTTAGACCAGCCATTTTAACTTCGTCATTCGAAATTCGACATTCGTCATTTAGCGTTGATATTCGGCGTCCCGATGAATTTGTTGATCAATCTTTGTCTGGCGCTGTTCGTGCTCGTGTCAGTGGTCATGGTGCTGGTGATCCTGATGCAACGGCCAAAGAGCGAAGGTCTGGGCGCGGCGTTTGGCGGCGGGGTCACGGAAAATATTTTCGGCGCACAAACCACCAATGTCCTGGTGAAGTTCACTACGTGGATGGCCGGAATTTTCTTTGCGCTGACGTTGGGGTTGTCGATCCTTTACGCCCACAGGAGCACCGCCGACAGTGCGTTCCGGCGCGAGCTGATGAAAAACCAGGCCGCGCCGCAGAATTCCCCGACGCCTGCGGCGGCAAAACCTTCTCCAGTGTCGTCGCCTGGAACTACGCCGGTTCAAGCTTCGCCAGGGGCTTCCGCTGCGCCTGATTCTGGCGCAGGCGTGTTGCCCGCGGGCACCACGACGCCAGCCGCTTCCCCAGCGTCAACCCCACGACCAACAGCGAAACCGTAAGACCGGCTTTTCTCAGAAAGCCACGAGGTTGCGGAGCGGATCGGTTTGAGTTCACGAGCGCCGTGAAATCAAGACTCGCATCTTCACGTCATTAAGAAGCCCGCGTCGGATTGGGTTCGGCCGAATAGTTTGCTGAAAGAATCTGTACCAAAGAACATGCGAATCATATTGATGCACAATCCGACGGCCGGTCGCGGAAAGCATGACAAGAGAGAGTTGATGGCTGCATTGGCCAACGCGGGGCATCACGCCATTTACCAATCGACGAAGAAGAGCGATTACAAAAAAGCGCTGAAAAAAACTGCTGATCTGGTGCTGGCCGCTGGCGGAGACGGCACGGTCGGAAAAGTCGGCTGCGAACTTATCGATAGCGGTATTCCATTAGGCGTTCTCCCCCTCGGCACGGCCAAATAATCTGGCGCGCAGTCTTGGTTTCATCGCATCGCCCGAAGAAATCATTACCGGGCTCAATGCCGCGGAACGGCGAGCGTTTGACATCGGCCTTGCACGGGGGCTGTGGGGCAAACGTTATTTTTTTTGAAAGCGCCGGAGGCGGCCTGCTCGCGGATTATCTTCGGAATGCGAAGGGCAAAGCTAAGAAGACAAAAAAGCTTTCCAAAGAACAAGAAATGAGGCGACACGTTTCGCTTTTGCGCCGAATGCTGCACAACTATCCGGCCCGGAAATGGAAGATTTGAACTCGAGGGCGAAGACATTTCAAACGACTACATTCTTTGGGAAGCGATGAACATTCGCTCGGTCGGCCCCATACTTTATCTCGCATCGCAGGCTACGACCAAGGATGGCCGCTTAGATTTCGTTTGTGTCCGGGAAGAGGATCGTTCCCTCTGCATGGAATATCTCGATGCCCGACTGGCTGGGCGGAGGGCCAAATTCCCACTGCCGCTCCTAAGGTTTCGCGAGTTAAAAAATGTTTGGGAAAATTCGATGCTTCACTTCGACGACAAAGTTTGGCCGCGCAAAAGCAAAAGGCGAAGAGTCCGAGCGAGATCGAAATCACGGTAAAACCGTCGGCGCTCGTGATCCTGCAACCGACACGCGCTGAGTACAAATCGGCGTGATCCGAGACGGAATCTGGTCAACGGCGAGTTTGCCCGATTCGAACTCCCAAAGTGTTTTTTTGGGCTGAAATCATCGGGGAATCAGTTTATAGAAATGTGACCCCCCCAACACTAAGATCGACAATGAGCTACGAATTACAGCATGGAGAAACTCTCGGCGACAATCTGCGCCGGATTTGCCGTAAACAAATCGAGGGCGCCCTCGCCGTTGCCAAAGGCGAAGCCAAAACCGACGACACGCCGGTACACGAAATGCGCAAGCATTTGAAGAAAGCGCGCGCGGCGCTGCGGCTGGTGCGCAAGGAGATCGGGCGCGGTCTCTACCGGGCGCAAGATCATGTCCTGCGCGACGTCGGGCGGCTCACCTCGGAAATCCGCGATGCCGAAGTGCGTTTGCAGACGGTGAGAGAACTTCAAGAAGTTACGCAGCGCGATGGCCAGGCCACCTACGGAAATCTCGAAGTGATGCTGACTTTGGAACTTGAAAATTTCATCGCTGCATTTGCAGAGTGGCAAACACAGGCGGTCCCTTTGTTAGAGAAAGCGGGCTCAGCGGTCGATTGCTGGGCACTCGGCCAATTTAACATTGAACAGCTGAGCCGGGCCGTGCAGGTGAGTTATAAGCGGGGTCGGAAAGCGCTCGGCACGGCAACGACAGATCCGACAACTGAAAATTTTCACGAATTCAGGACGAGGGCAAAAACGCTTTGGTATCAATTACGTATTCTCCGGCCAGTCAATCCGGTCGTGTTAAAGACCCTGAGTGACGACCTGCATTCGCTAGGCGATCTGCTCGGTCGTGCGCACGACTTGAGTTTTCTCGGGGCAAGATTGCGGAGCGAACACGGAAAATCGAAGTGGCAGCGCGAAGGTCAGAGGTTGCTTGCCGTAATTGAAGTCAGCCAGAGCGACCTGCAACGTGGTGCCGCGGAGCTGGCGGAGCATTTCTTTGCCGAGCGCCCACGGGATTTCGGTTCACGCATCGCGAGCTGGCTCCAGGACTGGAAAGGGAAATCGTCGCACTCTCTGGCAGAAGCGCTCGTCACTTAGCCCTTGCAGCGCGAAGGACGCTGACAGCGTCCCCACGCTGAGAGGAAGCTGTCAGCTTCCCCTACAAAAGCTACAAAGCTCGTTACTTCGCTTTTCGCGCAATCTTTGGCGGGAAAAGCCAAAGCAGTTTGCCTTCTTCAGACTCAGGATACACATCGACCAGTGCGACGCCGCCCTTGGAAAGTTTGAGCGACGCGCCGGTCAATCCGGAAATAACAGTAGTGAAGTCTGGTTCGTGGCCGACCAGCATCAGCGCTTTTGCGTGGTGCCGCTTGAGCACGATCCGCAACTCACTCATCCCAAATCCGGGCGCGAGCGATTCATCCTTTCGCACTTTCGCTTTCAGATAATCGGCTGCGATTTCAGCTGTTTGCGATGCGCGCGGTAACGGACTGGTCACGATCAAATTCAACTGCACATTGAGACGTGCGAGAAATTTCGCCACGTCGCGCATTTCTTTTTTACCGAAATCGGTGAGCGGGCGCTCATCATCCGGTTTCTTCCAATTCGGCCAATCGGCCTCGCCATGACGAAGGAAATAAAGTTGCATGGCAATAACAGTTAAAAGGGTTACAAGAGTTACAAGGTTAAAACAAAAAGAGTTGGTGTTTGAGCCAATTTAACTTTTGTAGCTCTTTTAACATATTTAACTGCGTAGTGGCTCACATGATCTTCCACTTTGGCCTGTGCGTCCGCGGGTCGATTTGCCAAAGGCGAACGCCACCACGAAAAGCGTTTCGGTTATGTCCTGGCTCAATCCCCGGCGGCAGCGTGTCGAACTTCTTCGCGCTCCCGCCTCCAAGAACGGCATAATCCGCAATAAGCGATTTCTTCAACAACAGGACGGCGCGAAGGACTTCGCGTTTCCACGCTTTTTCACCCAGCTGTTTCATTCCCGATTTCCCAAGGTAATCCTCGATAATGTCGCCGTTGCCGTAAGGCAGATCGCCAAGCTCAAGCGGAAGCACGTTTGTTTCCCAAATGAATGTCGATCCCAGCCCGGTGCCGAGTCCAAGAAACAACATACGCCCGCGGTGGAAACTGCCGAGGGCCTGCATGGCTGCATCGTTGATGATGCGGATGGGTTTACCCAGCGACTTCTCGTAATCGAACCGTGTCCAACCCGGACCGAGGTTTTTGGGTTCGCTCATGATGCGCCCATTGCGGACTGGCGCTGGAAATCCCATCGATACGGCATCGAAACTCCAATCCTGCAGCAGCGGTTTTACCTGAGCCACCATTTCGCGCGGCGTCAGATCCGGACCGGATTTGAATTTTCGCTTTTCCCAGCGGGAAATCATCAACTTCACGTTCGAGCCGCCTACGTCGATGACGAGAATCCTTTTCTTCACAGTTTCTCTGATCTTGTCGGCCCCCCCGCCGGATTTTCATGCACAACGCTGATCGGAATTAGTTTATCTGCTCGGGGTTTTTTCTTTGATCCGGTGAGTTTTTTTGTGCGTTCGCGTGATACCTCTCGAAATTGCCACTGCGCCTGTCGGCTTGGTTCCGGACCTTCCGGTTTCAAGCGCCGGTAGGTACCGTCCGGCTGCAACTCGCGCGCCTTCACGCGATCGTTCAGAAATGTTGGAATCACGTCATTGGTAATCTGATCGCGCAGTGCGGGCGTCTCGATTGGGAACGCCACTTCGATCCGCCGAAAGAAATTGCGCGGCATCCAATCCGCGCTCGAAAGATAAACCACAGGATCTCCACCGTTTTCGAAATGATAGATACGGCTGTGTTCCAGAAATCGGCCAACGATGCTGATGACACGGATGTTCTCGCTTAGTCCCGGGATTTTCGGGCGCAGACAACAAATTCCACGGACAATAAGATCGATGGACACATCACTGCACGAAGCCTCATATAGCTTTTCGATGATTTCTTGATCGACCAGTGCATTTAGTTTCGCGACGATACGAGCCGGTTTGCCCGCGCGCGCGTTATCTCGCTCGCGCTCGATCAACTGGATGAGACGGCTGTGCATGTCGAACGGTGCGACCATCAATTTCTTCAGGCCCGGATAACCGGCGAGACCCGTAAGCGTGTTGAAAACAGTTGCCACTTCCTCGGTCAATTGCGGTTCGCTGCTAAGCAGACTCCAGTCGGTGTAAATGCGGGCAGTGCGCGGGTGATAATTGCCTGTGCCGAGATGGACATAATGCCGAAGTCGATCGGCATCGCGCCTGACGATGAGCAGTGCTTTGCAGTGCGTCTTCAACCCAACCACACCATAGATGACGTGGGCGCCGGCTTCTTCCAACCGCCGCGCCCACTGGATATTCGTCGCTTCATCAAATCTCGCGCGAAGTTCGACAATTGCGGTGACCTGTTTGCCTGCGTTCGCCGCGGCGATCAACGCTTCAACGACGGGCGAATCGCCGCTGGTGCGATAGAGCGTAATCTTGATCGCTAGCACCTGCGGGTCGGTTGCCGCCTTCTCGATGAATTCAACAACCTGATCGAAGCTGTCGTAAGGATGATGCAGCAGCACATCCTGACGCCGCAACACTTCGAAGTAATCAGCATGCGGCGGCAAGGCAGGATCACGCGCCGGTTGAAACGGACGATCCTTAAGTTTCCCGAACGCATCGTTAATAACCAGCGGCGCGAGATGCGTCATGGATAGCGGACCATCCAGTTTGTAGGCGTCGGCTTCGGATAAATTGAAAAACCGCAGGAGCAACTCGAGAAAATCTTTCGGACAATCGGCCTCGACTTCGAGGCGGACGGCATTGCCGCGGCTTGAACGCCGCAGTTCCTGCTCGATCGTGCGCAAAAGGTTCTCCGCCTCCTCATCATCGATGTAGAGGTCGCTGTTGCGTGTGACGCGAAACGCATGCACGCCATCGAGAATCAAACCGGGAAATAGTTCGCCGATGTGCTGTTTAATGAGAGAGGCGAGATAGATGTACTCCCATGGTTCGTCCGCGCCTTTCCCCCGCGGCATCAGGATCAATCGCGGCACAACCCGCGGCACTTGTACGATGGCATGCAGCGGCTCGCCACGACGCCGCGTTTTTGCGCGCACCAGTAAATTATGACTGCGGTTCAACAGATGCGGGAATGGATGACTGGCATCCACTGCCAGTGGCGTGAGCATTGGAAAAACTTCCTGCAGAAAATAACGGTGCGCCCACGCCGCGCGTTTTGCCGGCAACTCCGCGATTTCGCGCACGTAAATCCCGTTTTTCGCCAGCTCCGGCAGCAATTCATTCTTCCAAAGCGCATATTGCGCCGCAACCAGTTCGCGTACCGTTTTCTGGATGCGATCGAATACTTCCGAGGGGCTCAACCCGTCAGGGCCAACGTCGCTCGTCTCGCTCTCAATTTGCTGTTTGATTCCTGCGACGCGAATCTCGAAGAACTCGTCCAGATTCGAACTGACGATGGTCAGAAACTTGACCCGCTCGATGAGCGGTTGCCGCTGATCCTGCGCCTCTTCCAGGACGCGGCGGTTGAACTCGAGCCAGCTCAGCTCGCGGTTGATGAAATTTTTGGGATCACCAAAACGGTCATGCGCAGTTTGTACGACTTCCGGAGCCGCGATGGCGGTGCTTTGCTCTTCGGTTCGGGCGGTGGCCTGCGCTTCCGGCATCGCTAAACATCAGCAATCACCTGCGCATATGCAACGCGCCGGTTTTAGCTCGAGGCGACCAAAGTCTGGTGCCGGATATCTTCGGCCGCGGCGGCATAAACCGCGTCCTCGGCGATGTTCGTGGCGTGATCGCCCACGCGTTCGAGGCAGCGGCCGACAAAAATCAGATTCAGGTAGCCTCGCAATTGCTCTGGATCCTGCGCCATGCGCTCGACTAGTTTGTGGCTGGCGAGCCGGTTCAATTCATCCAGCTTTTCATCGCGCGGAACAACTGCGCGACCAAGATCGACGTCCTCGCGCACGAAGGCGTCCACACTGTCCTTGAACATCGACATCGCGTGCTCGTACATCGGCTTCATCAGTTCGACTTCGGGCAAATGTGGATGTTGATTCAACTTCCGCGCGCGCCGCGCAATCGTTGTGGCTTGATCGGCCATTCGCTCCAGATTCGAGGAAAGTTTCATAGCGGAGACAACCCGGCGCAGGTCCGACGCCACCGGCTGAAAGCGCAACAAAATATCAACTCCGTCCTTATCGATCTGTTTCTCCAACTGGTCGATCTCTTCGTCATCGGCGATTGCGTTCGCACAAATGTTGTCGTCACGATTGACCAAACCCTTCATTGCTCGCTCGAGGCTGCGCTCCGTCAGTCCCGACATCATCAGCACATTATTGCGCAGCGAAGCAAGGGCTTCGTCAAATGTCCCCAGGATGTGTTTAGGCGTGATCATAAAGAACCAGCTCGATGTTCCATTACCCAAATCGTCCCGTGATATAATCTTCAGTCTGTCTTTCACTCGGATTTGTAAAAATCTTCGTGGTTGGCCCAAATTCGATCAGCCGTCCAAGATAAAAGAAAGCAGTATAATCAGAGATGCGGCCGGCTTGCTGCATGTTGTGGGTCACCGTCACGATCGTGTAATTGGTTTTAAGCTCGTAGATTAATTCCTCAATCTTGGCCGTGGCGATGGGATCGAGCGCCGAACACGGCTCATCCATGAGGAGCACTTCCGGCTCGACCGCGAGCGCGCGAGCTATGCAAAGTCGCTGCTGTTGGCCGCCGGAAAGACTTGTGCCTGGCTTGTGCAAATCATCTTTCACTTCATCCCAAAGCGCAGCCATTCGAAGGGATCTTTCCAGGCGCTCGTTCAGAAATTTTTGATTGCGAACACCGTTGAGTCGCAACCCGATGATGACATTCTCGCCAATCGACATCGTAGGAAAGGGATTGGATTTTTGGAAAACCATGCCGACGCGACGTCGGACGATTGCAGGATCGACATTGCTCGAATAGAGATCCTCTCCCTGAAGGAGCACTATGCCTTCCACTCGCGTTTTGGGTACAAGCTCGTGCATGCGATTGAGGGAGCGAATGAACGTGGATTTCCCACAACCGCTGGGCCCGATGATTGCCGTTACAGCATTGGAGGCGATATCGAGCGTCACATTGTCGATGGCGCGTTTGTCTCCGTACCAGATCGAAAGGTCCTTTATTCGAAACGTGCACGCCGACACGGCCTCTTCTGCAGGCATCGGCTCAGCAGGCCGATCGACGCGGTCCATCACGCTTCGCTCAGGTGTTGTCATTACTAAATTATCCATTCGCGAAGACGCTAAACGACAGACGCTGAACGCCCCCGAGTTAGAAGTCTAACAATTACGTTAACGCAAAAAACGCCTGTGACGAGCACCAGCGCGCCGGCCCACGCCTGCCGATGCCAGTCATCATAGGGAGAGATTGCATAGGTAAAAATCTGCAACGGCAGCGCTGCGATCGGCTGACTCAGGCTGTGATTCCAAAACCGATTACCGAATGCGGTGAAAAGAAGTGGTGCTGTTTCGCCGCCCACGCGGGCGAGCGCGAGCAGAATCCCGGTGATGATCCCCTTGGACGCGGTCTTCATCACGATGTGAACGATCGTTTTCCACCGGCTGACGCCGAGCGCGAGCGCGGCCTCGCGATAACCATTCGGCACCAGGAGGACGACTTCTTCCGTCGTGCGCAGGATTAGCGGAATCATGATCAGGCTTAGCGCAAGACCGCCGGCGTAAGCCGAAAAGCCTTTGAAGCGCAATACGACCAACCCGTAAACTACTACGCCCCAGGTGATCGATGGGACACCATTGAGCACGTCAGCTAGAAATCGCAGGATTAAATTGACGCGTGTCGAGCCGTATTCCGCCAGGTAAACTCCGCCCAAAACGCCAACCGGAATCCCAATCGCGCCTGCCAGCGCGAGTAATTCTAGCGAGCCAACAATTGCATTCACCATACCGCCACCAGTCGTTCCAACGGGAGCTGGCAATTTCGTGAAAAAATCCCAGTTCACCGCACCGGCGCCATTGACGAAGAGATGAAAAAACACCAGCGCCAATGGGACGATCACAAGGATCGCAGAGATAAACGCGACCGTGGAGGCAAGCAGGCTTTTGATTTTGCGCCAGGTGTAATTGCGTGTGCGTCCGAAATGCATTGCTATTGAACAGCGCGTGTTGCTGATGTCGTCCTGATCGTGCGCAGGAGTAATTGTGCCAAAAGATTTACCAGGATGGTTATTCCGAGCAGGACCAAACCAATTTCGAACAGCGCCTGGAGATACATGTCACTCGTCGCTTCTGTGAACTCATTGGCGAGCACGCTGGCGAGGGTATACCCCGGCTGGAATAGTGATGCGGCGATCTGTGGTGTGTTCCCGATCACCATTGTGACCGCCATCGTTTCGCCGACAGCGCGCCCGAGGCCCAGGATTACCGC